>Ga0181525_10001104_pt1 | contig 23262 bp, 27 predicted proteins | sample PEATcosm2014_Bin_48_FD_121100 | JGI IMG/M metagenome (GOLD analysis project Ga0181525, IMG submission 121100) | Peatland microbial communities from MTU Mesocosm Facility, Houghton, MI, USA - PEATcosm2014_Bin06_10_metaG | ecosystem: Environmental > Terrestrial > Soil > Wetlands > Peat | place... | reverse complement strand
CTAAACGTGCTCGGAGCCTGGTGCGGCACCGATCCCGACGCCAACCTCGTGCTGTCTCCCTCCAGCCTGGCCAGCGGGCTCGGCATGGCCTACCTCGGCGCTCGCGGTGGCACCGCGCAGGCGATGGCAGGCGTGCTGCACCTACCCGCGACAAGCGGCCAGGCGCTGGAGGCCGGCCTGCAGGCACGGTCGGCGGCGCTGCGTGACCTGGACGGCCCTGGCGTGACGGTCTCCTCCACCGACCAGGTGTGGGACGACCCGAGCGTGCAGACCCTGCGCAGTTACCTGAACGCGGTGGCCACCGGCTACGGCGCGGGCGTGGCCCACGCGCCGCTGCTGAGCAACCCCGACAAGGCCGAGCAGGAGATCAACCAGGCGATCGCGACCGCCACCCGCGGGCACATCCCGCAACTGCTGCAGCCCGGCATGCTGCAGGACGACGCGTGGGTGCTCACCGACGCGCTCTACCTGCAGGCCGCCTGGGCCACCCCGTTCCAGGCCAGCGAGACCGCCCCGGGGCCGTTCACCACGGCCGCGGGTGGGCGGGCCACCGTGAGCTTCATGAACGGCGGCGGGTACCGCGCGTTCCAGTTGGCGGGCTGGACGGCGGTGTCGCTTCCGTACCGCGGCGGCAAGCTGGACATGATCGCGCTGCTGCCGCCGACGGGTGCCGCGTCCTGCGCCATGCCCGCCGCGTCCGCGCTCGGCACGATGACGACGACGCTGACCGGCCACGCCTCGGCTGCCGGCCTCGGCGATGACGACGACATCGCGCTGCCCAAGGTGAACCTCAGCACCCGCGTCGGCCTGAAGGATCTGCTGAGCGGTCTGGGCATGGGTGTCGCATTCACCGCGGCCGCCGACTTCAGCGCGCTGTCGCCGCAGGCGTGCTGCATAGGTTTTGTCGAGCAGGCCGCCACCCTGCAGGTTGGCGAGAAGGGCACGGTGGCCAGTGCGGCGACCGCGGTGGGCATACTGCCCAGCGCAGCGCAGGTGCCGGTGCGCGAGATCACGTTCGACCGTCCCTACCTGCTGCTGGTGACCGATACCAGCACCGGCGAACCGCTCCTGATCGCCAGGGTCGCCAACCCCGCCGCGCACTGACGCCTAATCCCGGGAGGTTACGGTTGCGCCCCATTCCGCCCTGACGCCGCCGCGACGTTACGATAGCTACGTGGGGCAGGATGATATTGGCCGGAACCGAACGGTTGGTCACCATCGGTTGCTGGTCTCCGCTGGCCTGATCTGTCACGGGATCATTTAACCGCCATGGGGACCGGCAAGGCGGGTCGCATGCGGGCCTCGCATGCGGACCGGGAGCGGGCGATCGAGGCGCTCAAGGTCGCCTTCGTGCAGGGTCGGCTGGACAAGCACGAGTTCGACGCGCGGGTGGGTCGGGTACTCGCCTCGCGGAATTACCTGGAACTGACAGCAGTCACCGCCGACATCCCGTCCGCACCAGCCCCAACCCGGCCGCTCCCCGCCAAGCGCCTTCCAGCCGAGCGCCTTCCAGCCGAGCGGTTCCCGGCCCAGCGGCCGCCGGTAAGCAGGAGCGTCAAATCTGGCCTGACCGTGATCGCGGTGGGAACCGTTCTGGCCGCGTCCATCTGGGCGGTCGCGCTGATCACCCTGAACACCACCGCGCTCGTGCTGGCTATGGCCATCAGCATCGCTTATGCGGGGACCCTGCTCCTAGGCGGTTCGGTAATGCTCGACGCGCTCCCGCGAAAGCGCACCCGCGCGCGGCCCTTGTCCCCTCCGCCGCTAGGCCAGGTCGGGATCAGATAAGCCCGGCGAGCCGGTACAGCACGAGGGAACCGGCCACCGCGACGTTCAGGCTCGCGCCCGATCCGATCATCGGGATCTCCACCGCGATGTCGAGCAGATCAACGGCCTCGGCCGGGATACCTGTTCGCTCGTGCCCGAGCACGGCGATGGTCCGCTGCCGGGCGGCGGGCAGGTCGGCCAGCCTGATCGCCTCATCGGCGAGCTCGACCCCGACGACGTGAGACCCAGCCGATCGCTGTTCCTCCAGCCACCGGCACGCGTCCTGCCCCGTCCAGTGCACGCAGGCCGGGCGGCGCAGGGTATTGCCCCGGTCCAGGGCCTCCGGTACCCACGACAGGCGCGGTACGGCCAGGCAGGCGCCCACCGCGTCACAGGTCCGCAGCAGCGTTCCGAGGTTCGCGCCGTGCATCGGCCACAGCGGCGCGGCGATGATGTGATCCCAGCACCGATGATTCCGGCGCCGTCGCTGGCGGGCAAGATCCTTGCTCGTCCGGATCCTGATCTGCGACCCGCTCACCGCCTCGAAGGCAGCTCCGGCTGTGAAGAGAATGATGTTGCGCTGCTCATAAGCAACGGTGCTTCGCGGCGCACCGCAGGCCATCGTCGACAGGCCACCAGTTTAAGGCACCACGAATTCCAGTTGCTCGCATCACGATCGCCCTTGGGGCTCCTGAGGTGGGAGACTTGCGGGGATTGCTGGCGTGGTGGCCGGTGTGTCGTGGGAGGGCGGCCAGTGGTTCCAGATAGTTTCACCGGGTATTTCGCCGCGGCGGCGACCGCGGCGGGAGCGCTTATCGGACTGCTGTTCGTCGCGGCCTCGCTGAGACCGGAGACGGTGCTGGGCAAGGGCGCCCCGGCCGCCGCCCGGTCCGTCGCGGGTTCCTCGTTCACCGCCCTGGTCAACAGCTTCTTCGTCTCGCTCCTCGCGCTGATCCCGCTGACTAGCCTTGGCGAGGTCGCCACGACCATGGCGCTGGTGAGCCTATACAGCACTTGGCGGCTGCACCGGGAACTGGCCTGGCACCAGACCGCAAAGGTGCAGATGCTCCTGGCAATCACCGCCTACGTCATCCAGTTCGGCGTGGGCATCGCCCTTACCATCAAGCCGCACGACCGGTCTTACGTCTACACAGTGGCCTACGTGCTCGTCGCCTCGTTCGCCGTCGCGCTCCGCCGGGCGTGGTCGCTGATGCAAGGGCGAGTCTCCCCGGAGCACGAAGGCCGGTTATTACCGGACTATGAAAGCTAGCTAGTTGCGCAGTCGGGAACCGTCATCTGGCGTACGGTCTCAGTCCGGCCAGACGGATGGATTCCAATGTCATTTTCGGAGCATCCTTACCGCAGTCTTACCGTGCAGCTGACCCGACCGGTCTCGGCTGCCGCAGGCGAACGCGAGACAAGCCCGGGATTCCCCCTGCCGCTGTTCGGCGCCTTGATCTTCGCGGGCATCCGCCTGATCGGCCTGGCCGTCGCCGCGTTCCTGCTGCGCCACGGAAGGTTCCGTCACCTCCATGCGTCGCTGCCCGACCTGCTGAGGTCATGGGATGCGGGCCGCTATCTGCTCATCGCGGCCCATGGCTATCCCCATGCCGCGAACATCGTCTGGTTCCCCGGATATCCCGCGGCCATCCGCGCGCTGGACTGGATACCGGGAATCAGTCCCATAGGGGCGGGCCTCGCGGTGACGACTGCCGCCGGGCTGGCCGCCGCATGGGGACTGGCCAGGCTGGTCATGACACTCACCGGTAACCGGCGGATCAGCCTGCTCACGACGGCGCTGTGGGCGGCAGCGCCCGCCTCGTTCGTGCTGTCCATGGTGTACTCCGAGGCGCTGTTCTGCGCGCTGGCCATCTGGGTGCTTATTGCCCTAGTGGAACGGCGCTGGCTGACCGCCGGTGGCCTGACCATCCTGGCCGGGACCGTGCACAGCAGCGCCCTGGCCCTGGTCACGGCGGTCGCCGTCGCGGCGCTACCCGTCCTGATCGCAGCCGTACGAGAGCGGCAAAAGGCAGCCGCCTGGTGGCGCCCGGCGGTCGCGGTGCTGCTCGCCCCGCTCGGCCTGCTCGGGTTTATCGGATACGTGGCCCTGGCGGTGCACAGGCTCGACGGATGGTTCCTGCTCGAGAGAAAGGTGCACAACGGCTTTGACCTCGGCTACAGCATGCTGCTGGCGCTGAAGAACGCGATCATTTACGGGCCCAGGGCCTACGTCGCGCTGACCTTGCTGGTGATCGCCGCGGCCGCGGTGCTCGCCGCGTGCAGCCTGACCGAGCGGATGACCGCTTGCCTTTACGCCTACACGCTGGTAATCGTGCTGACCGCCCTGGCCGCGGGCCCGGCCTACCTGGGCTCCAAGCCGCGCTTCCTGCTGCCCGCCATGCTGCTCAGCCTCCCGCTGGCTCGCCTCCTGGCCGCGGCCCGGACGTGGGTGCTGATTCCCGTGATCGCCGTGTCCGTCGCCGCATCGACGTGGCTCACGCTCTATCTCATGAGCGTCGGCTGGGCGCCCTGACCCGAGTCACCCGGACCAGGAGGTCAGGAACGCCGCGTCCTTGGCCGAAATATCGGACTTGAACATGGGGTGCAGGTCCATCGACGGCGAGTACTTGCTCGCCGGGACCGCCCGGCCGATCGCCTCGGCCATGGCCCCGACGTGGTGCGGCCCCGCGCCGCAGCAGATGCCCACGTAGTTAACCCCCAGCTCGCGCGCGGCCAGCGCAAAGGAAGCCATCTCGAATCGCGTGCAGCAGAACGGGTCGAGCGCGATCGGGAAGGCACGCTCGCCGTCCGGCGACCGCAGCGTCTCCATCGTGGGGGTCGCGGCAGAGGTCCGGTACGGCACCGGCTGCATCGCGACGGCGCAGTCCACCGCCTCCCGAATGCCGGCGATCGGCGGCCGCAGCGTCTCCGGCCCGCGGTCGCAGTTCAGGCCGACGACCTGAGCTCCCTCAGCGGCCAGGATGCGGCATGCCTCGGCGTAGCGGTAGCCGTCGCGGGTCGTCTCCGGCTGCGTCGGCGCCAGCGTCACCATGGCGGGCAGCCCGAGCCCGGTGCTGACCTCCAGCGCGATCAGCGCCTCGCCGAGGTAGTCGTTGGTCTCGGAGATGACGAAGTCGACGCCCTCCTCCGCCGCCCACTCCAGCTGCTCGGCGTACATCGCAGGACGATCTCACGAGTCGCCGGGTCATCGGGGTTCTAAGAGTTGCGTTGTTCAGCGTGTCCTGGAAGGCAAAAGCGTGTTCTATATGGCAGCCTTGTAATGTGTATCAGGTAGGACAGGTGATCGTAGCGGGTGGTGCCGGGTGAGCGCGCCGCTGCGTCTGGTCGCGGCCCCGTTCGTGGCCGCTGCGCCGGCCGGGGCGCGGGTGCGGACCCGGCTGCAGGTGTCCGGACCGCTGGCCGGTTCATCGCCTCCAGGTCGCCCTCCCGGCCGACGTCGCGGAGCTTCTCCCGGTGCGCGTAGTAGGTGAGCGCGACCATTACCTCCGCGCCCGCGCGCAGGAACTCCCTGTGCAGCTGGCGTACCGCGTCAGGGAAATCGAGCACCACCTCGGGCACGAACGGGCCTGCCTTGATGTACCCGCGGCGCTCCAGCTCGAAGACGTACCCCTCGGCGCCGAGCACGGTGCCCTCTGCCAGCCGCTCGGTGATCGATTTCGTCACGCGATGACCCTTTCCTCAGCGAACCTGGCCGGAGCGAAGCGGCCGATGTCGTAGACCGTGCCCTGTTGCATCGCGAGCTGGGCGAGCACCCGGCCCACCCAGGGCGCGAACTTGTACCCGGTGCCGTGCCAGCCGACCCCGGTGTAGACGCCGTCCGCGCTCGGCACCGCGCCCAGGATGAAATCGTCGTCCGCCACCAGGTCATACCAGCAGCCGTCGACGCCGCTCGCGGCGGCCACGTCGACGACCTCCGCGCCGCGCAGCCCCGGGACGCACTCGGCCACGAAGTCCTCCGCGCTGCCGATCCGGCTGGGAGTCCGTTCCACGCCGGGCGGGTTGTAGAAGCCGATCTTCACCCCCGGCGTCTTTCCCTGGTACATCGGATGCCCGTAGATCCCGATGTCGAGGTACGCGAACACCGGCATCGCCGCCTCGGTGAACATGTCCCGGGAGGAGGCAGGCGGGATGAAGTACTTCGACTGCGCCGGGCGGTCCGGCCGCAGCGGGAACCGGGCAGAGCAGCGGGGGAGCAGCCCGAGCACGTCGTTGGTACCCAGCCCGGCGGTGATGACGAGCACGTCCGACTCCACCGACCCTGAATCGGTAGCCACTGTCCACGTCCTGCCGGACCTGATGATCCCGCGCGGCGCGTCGTTCTCAGCCACTAGGACCCCGCTCGCCCGCAAGGCCGAACGCAGCGCCCTGGTCACCGCGGTCACGTCCACGAACCCGGCGTCCACGTCCAGCCAGCCGCTGTCGGCGTCGAACTGCGGGAAGCGTTCCCGCAGCCCCGGGCCGGAGAAGCTCTCCCGGCGCAGCCGCAGTTGCTCCAGGATGGCGTAGGACTGAACCGCGTAGGTACCATCCAAATCCAGTTCAGGCGTCACGCTGCCCTTGACCAGGTTGAGGCACCCGCATTCGACGAGCAGCCGCTCGGCGCTGTTCTGCTGCAGCTCCCGCCACAGCCTTAGCGCCTCGAAGGCGAGGCGGGCGTAATCGGGATCGCGGTAGTCGTTGCGGAAGGATCTGGTCAGCCCGAAGGACGCGGTGGCGGGGTCGCCCACCCGTGACCGGTCCAGCACGGTCACGACCTCCGCGAGCGGCGCGGCGTAGTACGCCGTCATGAGGCCCATGACCCCGCCGCCGATGATCGTCAGCCGACCAGCCAATCCGAACGCCCCCTCATCTGGCCTTTTGCTAGGCCGACATCGTAGCGCCCGGGGCAGTCACCTCGCTCACCGCGACCCAGCGGCCGCTGGCGGCCGACCTCTCGATCGCCTCGCAGACCGCCTGCACGGCGGCGCCCCGGTCGAACCCGGGCACCCACGCCGCCTCCGGCCAGCCCTCACGCAGATCGGCGACCTGGTTGGCGAACGAGGAGCCGTACCCGACGCCCTGGCCGATCGGCCACCACTGGGCGGCGTAGGGGTGGCTGGGGTGCTCGGCGCGGATCCGTCGCATGCCGTAAAGACCCGGGTCATCGCCCGCGGCTGTGTACCACAGCTCGTTCAGCCTGGCGTAACTGAAGACCAGCGTGCCGCGGCTGCCGTTCACCTCGACGGTGAAATCACAGGGCCGCCCGACGGCGGCCGCGCGCAACCTCGAACACCCCGAGCGCGCCGGACTCGAACCGCAGCAGGGCACTGGCGGCATCGTCAACGGTCACCGGCACGCTCCCGCCGCCGTCGGCCGCCGGGCGCGCGGAAATGAACGTGTCGGCCTGCGCGCAGGTGCCCTGCACCGGCCCGGCCATGGTCAGCGCCATGTCGATCAGGTGGCTGCCGAGGTCGGTGATCGTGGTGCCGCCCAGACGTCCACCACGTCGACGTCGTCCCGCTCGATCAGCTCGCGCCAGTCCGTGACGAAAGAAGGGACCCGTATGCCGAAGCGGCCGCGGCCACCGCGTCGCCATCCCGGCCGGACATTACGGTGACCACCGGCGTGACCGGCAGGCGGCGCAGCATCGGCGCGACCCGGTAGGCGTAGCTGTGCGCCTTGCCCATCAGCCCGTAGCCGACGATGCCGACCCGGAGCTCCGGACCCGCGCTCATCCGCCCGCCCGGTGCCGGTAGCTCGGCGGCAGCTCCGCGGCAACCCCGGACTCGCCCGAGGCAACGGACCCGCTCAGCGCCAGTATCCGCGAGCTGACCAGCTCCGCCGCGACCAGCGCCGCGACGGCATCAGAAGCCGTCGCACCCTCACACGGCCCGCCGTACGCGAACGAGGCAAAGCTCTCCGCCTGCCGCCGCAGCGCATCAAGCTGCGCGCGCTCGCCCTCGGCCGGGTCGATCACCTCACACCGCTCGCTGCCGCCAGTGCCGAACACCTCCGCCCAGACCGCGTCCCCCGCCGGGTAATACCGCCCCAGCGATACGAACCCGGTCGCGCCCCCGGACAGCGACACGACCACCTGCGCGCTGTCCACGTCGTCCACCCCGTCGGGCCCGGGCACGGACACCGCCGCCACGGTCTCGATGTCCTGCCCGGTCAGCCAGCGCAGCTGGTCGAACTCGTGCACCCCCATGTCGATCGCAATCCCTCCGCTGTGCGCGCGGAAGGCCAGCGGCGGAGGCTCGCAATCCCACTGGTAGCAGGTCACCAGGTGGATGGCGCCGAGCGAGCCGGCCGCGATCCGGTCGTGCAGTTCCTGCAGCCCCGGCACGAACCTGCGCCAGTACGCCACCTGCAACGGCACGTCCAATTCCGCCGCAGTAGCAGCCGAGGCGCGTGCCACGGCTGCCGTCAGCCCGCACGGCTTCTCGCACAATATCGGCACCCCCCGCGCCGCCACCTCGGCGATGATGCCGCCGTGCTGGTCCGTAGGCGCCGCGATGAGCACCCCGTCGAGCGAACCGGCGTCCAGTAGAGCAGCGACACTGTCATACATCGCCACCCCCGGTGCCGCGGCCAAATCCCGGGCCGCGGCGGACATCTCCGCGATCGCCGTCACCGCCACCCGCTCCGACCCCGCCAGCGCCCGCAGATGCGTCCGCCCCATCCGCCCCGCGCCGATCAGCCCTAGGCGAAAGACCATCACAGTCCCCGCGCCGCGAGAAACTCCCGGTTGTGCGCCTGCTCCGCGGCGGCCCGGGCGAACCGCTCCGCGCTGCGCGGCAGGATGTCCTGCTCGACCACCAGCCAGCCGCCGAACGACATCGCGCGCAGCCCGTCGAGTACCGCATCCGCGTCGAGGTCGCCGCCGCCGAGCGCGCAGAATGCCTCCCTGGTCCAGATCTCGGTCACCGGCGCCTCGTCGGTGACGATCTGGTCCATCACGGAAAGCCGGGCGTCCTTCAGGTGCACGTGGTTGATCCGGTCGCCGAGATCCCGCAGCATCGCCACCGGGTCTCCGCCGCCGAGCAGCATGTGTCCGGTCTCCAGGCACAGCCCGACGTCGGACACCTCGAGCACCCGCTCGATCTCCCAGGGCGCCTCGACGTTGGTTCCGGTCTCGGGGTGGAACGTCGGCTCGTAGCCGCGATCCCGGCAGCGGGACAGGACCATGGCGAGTCCCGCCGCGAACCGCCGCCAGGCGTCGGAGTCGAACCCGACCGAGTGATCCCGCACCGAACGCCCCGGCCTGTTCCGCCGCGCCAGGCTGCCCGCCTCGGCCAGCGTCGGCCGCGGCGACGGCCCCGGAAGGTAGGATCGCACCGCGTCGAACACGTCCAGGATGGCGTCCAGCTCGGGCAGCGCCCGCTCCAGCGCGTCCGGGTCGGCGTAGGGCAGCTCCACGTACGCGCCGGCCAGCCCGAGGCCGCGCGCGGCAAGCAGCTCACCGAGCTGCCCGCCCTGGCCGAGGTACCCGACCGGCCCGAGGTCGATGCCGTCGTAGCCCGCCGCCGCCACCTGGTCGAGCACCGTGACGCCGTCCGGCACGTTCGGGTCCTGGCCGACGGTCAGCTCGAAAGCCCCGTAGCTAACCGGGGCGTTGGCCACGGCGATCGGCCGCGCGCCGCTCTGTTCGTTCATCGGTTCTCGCTCATGCGTCTCTCCGTCTCAATCACCCGTGGGATGGTCGACCGCCATGCCGCGGTGGTGGCATTCGATGATGGCCTGGCACAGCATGACATCCCGCAGCCCGTCCGCGCCCGCGGTGCCGGGCACCAGCCCAAGGGCGATCGCCGAGTGAAACGCCTCAAGCTCCCGCTTGAACCCGCTCTCGTACCCGGCGACCTCGGCGGTGGACCACGACCGCGCCGACCCGCCGGCATCGCCGCCCTCGATCTCGAGCACGGCAGGCTCGTTGCGCAGGAACGGCGAGGGGAACGCCAGCCGCAGCCGCCGATCCGGCGCGTACAGCGCGAACTCCATCCCGTACCGGGCGATGCCGGGCAGGTCGATCCAGTGGATGGCCACCGGCAGCTCCCCGAACCGCAGCATCACGGTGACCTGGTCCATCGCCAGGCTGGCGAACTCGATACGAGTCGGCTCGCCGAGCAGCCCGCGCACCGTGTTGAGCTCGTGCACCAGCGTGTCGAGCAGCACCCCCTCGTAGACCCGCCGCTCGAGCTCGCTGGCCGCCGGGACCGCCGCCGCGATCCGCGAAGAACTGTCAGCCCGCAGCTCAGCAACGACAAAGTCCGGCAGCGGGCTGCGCGGCAACAGCGGGTAGTGCGAGATATACGGTCGCAGCGGCGACTCGAACGTGGTCACCCGCACCAGCCGCGCGCCGTCGACTCCGGCGATCTCCTCCCGCATCCGGCCGAACGCCGGGTCGTACCGTTTCGGGTACCCGGTCATCAGCACGACCCCGGCCCGCTCCGCGGCCGCGACCATCGCCCGGCCCTCGGCCGCCGAGTAGCACATCGGCTTCTCGACGAACACGTGCCGCCCGGCCTCCGCGGCCGCCTCGGCGATAGGCGCGTGGCTGCCGGAGGTCAGCACCATCACCGCGTCAAGCGGATGCCCAAGCAAGTCCTGCCAGTCGGTAAAGACCGCGGGCACGCCGTACCTCTGCGCGCAGGCAGCAGCGCCCTCACCGTCCAGATCGCACACGGCCGCCACCTCGAACCGGTCGGCGAGCTCGGCCAGGTAGTGCAGGTGCATGACCTGGGCGATCACGCCGGTCCCGATCAGCCCGACGCGCACCCGACCGGTCACGCCGGCTCCAGCGCGGCGTCGATCGCGGCGCGCAGCAGCCGCGCGGCCTCGGGCACGCCGACGCTGGCGGGCACGAACGGGTCCTCGTGCTCGATCGACACGACCAGCGCCTGCGACCCGCCCAGCGCGCGGGCCAGCCCGGCCCACCACGCCAGGTCGTGGCCGCGCCCCGGCACCGCGAACGTCCACGGCATATCCGCCGCGGGCTCCGGCCAGCGCCGGTCGAGCAGCCCGTTCAGGGCCAGGCTGTCGGCGTGGAAGACGGTGTCCTTGCCGTGCACGTGCGCCACCCGGTCGCCCAGCGCCGCAGCCACCTTGTGCCCGTCCATGCCCATCCAGAAGAAGTGGCTCGGGTCCAGGTTCGCCGCGATCGCGGGCCCGAGCGCCGCGACCCGCCGGAACGTCTCGACGTTGAACACGCAGGTGCCCGGGTGCAGCTCGAGGCACACCCGCAGCCGGGGGTTCTCCGCCGCCGCGAACTCGGCGAGCCCCGCCCAGTACGGCGCGATCTGCTCGTCCCACTGCCGCTGGTAGACGCCTTCCAGGTAGGGCAGCCAGCCGCCGGCGCCGAAGTGCGGCACCCGGTCTCCCGCGGCCCCGCCCGGGCAGCCCGCCAGCGCGACCACCCGTTCGACCCCGAGTAGCGTCGCCAGCCTGATCGCGTCGCGCAGCGCCTTATCGTGCTGCCGGGCTATATCGACATCTGGATGCAGCGGATTGCCCCACGAGTTCAGCGCGTCGACCCGCAGCCCGTGCCCGCCGATCCCGGCCAGCCAGGCCGCGCGGGCCTGCCCGTCGCGCAGCAGAGCGGCCACGTCGCAGTGCGGGTGCGGCGCGTACCCGCCGGCTCCGATCTCCAGGTCGGTCACCTCGGGCGCGACCCGGCGCAGCCAGCTCGTGACCTGCTCGAGCGGCCAGTCGAGGAAGGCCTCGAGCACGACGCCGATCCGCAGCCCCGCCTGCCCTCCCGGGTCGGCCGTCATCGCTGGTCAGCCTCCCGCCACCCGGACCGGTTACCGATAGCTGATCTTGCTTCGGGTGCCTATGACCTGTCAAGAGTCTGTGAGTATGTCAAGACAATCGAAGTTGATTCCCCGCTCTCCATGACCGCCGGCCACACCGTGTACCGGAACTAACTCTGCGGTGGTTAAAATGTTCACACAAATGAGCCTAGTGAACGGCCCGGATGATTACGATGCCTGAACGCGAGGCCGCCGCGAGCAGCGGTCCGATCGCCATCGACCGGACGAGTCCGGTGCCGTTGTATTTCCAGCTTGCGCAGCATTTCGAGCAGGCGATCAGGTCCGGCGGGCTGAAGGTCGGGGCCCGGCTGGAGAACGAGGTGCAGCTGGCGGAGATGCTGGGCCTGTCCCGGCCGACGGTCCGGGCGGCGTTCCTCTACCTGGCGAACAAGGGCCTGGTGGTCCGCAAGCGCGGGGCGGGCACTCTGGTCGCCAACGAGCGGATGGACCGCAACGTCGAGCTGACCAGCCTGTATGACGACCTGGCGGCCAGCGGCCGCAAGCCGGAGACCCGGGTGCTGAAGGCCGAGGTCAGCCACGCCGGCGACCAGGTCGCGGAGGCCCTGCAGCTGCCCGAGCGGGCGCTGGTGATGTCGCTGGAGCGGATCCGGCTGGCTGACGGCGAGCCGATGGCCCTGATGCACAATTACCTGCCGGCCGGGCTGGTGCAGCTGAACGTGGACATGCTCGAGGAGCACGGCCTGTATGAGCTGCTGCGCGCCTCGGGTGTGGGGCTGTATTCCGCTACCCAGCGGATGGGTGCCAAGAACGCCTCCGCCGCGGAGGCCCGGACCCTGAACGAGACCCGCGGCACCGCCTTGCTGACGATGGAGCGCATCGCTTATGACCAGGCCGGCCGCCCGGTCGAGTTCGCCAGGCACCTCTACCGCGCCTCCCGCTACGCCTTCACCACCCGCTTCCCCCATCACCCCGCACCCGAGCCCTCCCTAAGCTGACCCCCCGCCCCAGCTAAGCCCGCTATTTCTTATCCCGAACGAGCCGTGGTGCACCCGCCGGCAACTGTCTAACCCGCGAGGCGAGCTCCTTCGAGCGATGTCGACAAATTGGAGGTCAGCAATGACCCAGGACTGACGCTCCGGCGGCCCGTTGCACACACTGTCTCCACACGATCTGCCAACAGAAAACACCCGGGCAACCATAATGACCGGATGATCGAGGAGCTGATCGGCCGGATGGCGGCCCTGCTCGAGCCGCTGGAGGCCGAGGGCGACCGGCGGCGGTACTTCCACGCGACCTATCAGCGCACCACGATCGCGGTGGCCGAAGAACTGCAGCACGGCGGCTTCGCTGATCCCGAATGGGTGGAGCGCTGGGATGTGGCGTTCGCCGACCTGTACCTGGACGCCCTGGAAGCGTCACTCGCAAGCCGGGCACCGACCCGGCCGTGGCAGATCGCCTTCAACGCCCCCGCCGAATTGCCACCGCTCCGGCATGTGCTGCTCGGCATGAACGCCCACATCAACTACGACCTTCCGCAGGCGCTGATCGCGGTGATCAGCAGCGAGCAGTTCGAGGACGCGGCACTGCTGGCCCGCAGGGAGGCCGATCACCGCGCGATCGATAACGTCCTCGCCTCGCGGGTCGCCGCCGAGGACGACGAACTGACCAGGCTGTCCGGTCCGGCCCCGCTGCTCGACCGGCTGCTGCGCCCGTTCAATAGGCTCGGCACCCAGCGATTCCTGCGCGAGGCGCGGGAGAAGGTATGGGCTAACGCGATCACGCTCAACCGCGCCCGCCGCCAGGGACCCGATGTCTACACCGTTGCCCTCGCCCAGCTGGAGAAGCTGAGCGCGGCCAAGGTCGCCGCGCTTCAGGCCCCCGGCCAGGTCCTGCTCAAGCTCACCGCCACCGGCTTCGGCGTCCGGCTGCCCGCTAGCAGGCCTGATAACTAGCCGAATAGCTGGAAGGCGGCGTCCCGATTAGGTATCCGGCGCCGTTCGGGACCAGGAAAAGAGTAATCGACCACTGGTCGCACGAGCTGTTGTCCGGGCTGTCAGCGGGACTTTGCTGGCTCGTGAACGTGAGCGAGGCGGCGAGGCCGCCTGAGCCCGTGCCGGAAATGCTGGTGAGCGTCTCCGCCGAGTCGGTGGTCGTAGCGTAGCCGGAGTCGAATGTCGACTCCGGATTCTGCCGTTGCGCCTGCTGGTCAAGCAGGCTGGCGTAGGCCGAATAGTCGTGCTGGTTGATAGCCGTGAAGTAGCCGTTCACCAGCGCGGTGACCTGGGACACGGCTGGGTTGCTGGCCGCGCCGGATGCTACCGCCACCGTGGTTCCGCTGCTCGCCGTCGGCGGAGCGGGCGCGCTGGTAGCAGGCGCCGCTGACGTCTGTGCCGCTGACGTCGGTGCTCCCTGGCTGGCAGCGATGCTTGCCGTTTCGGTCGGCTCGCCCGCTGCCTTGCCATGACCATGGCTCGCCGTTACGGCGTAGGCGCCGCCAGCAGCGCCGAGCACGATTACCGCCGCGGCAATGACGATGGGTACGTTACGGCGGCCCGGCGGCCGACGAGCAGGTTCGGGGTAGCTGTCACCACCGGTATAGCCAGGCCCGCCGCGATAGACGGGTTCGCCGCGATAGACGGGTTCGCTGCCATAGCGCTCGTCATGAGCAATTCCCGAGTAGACCTCTCCGGGATATGACGGCTCGGTCTCGGGTGGCTGCGGATACGACGCCCATTGACCAGACGGCGCACCGGGAACCACGCCGCCGGGCGTGTAGTAGTCCTCCGTCGGCACCGGATCAACGCTCGCCGCTGGCTGACCGGGTTGCGCCGGATCCCGCAACTCGGCACCGCACCCAGTGCAGAAGCGGTTGGACCCGACCCGGGGACGGCCGCATGACGTGCAATAATCCATGCCCTGACACCGTCCCAACTGGCCATGGCGGCAACGAAGGTCCGTATGGCGACTGCACACTATCTCCACACGATCTGTCAACGGAAACACCTGCCTGGCCATGATGACTGGCTGCCACCGGCCTCGGCTTCCGGCTACCCGCTAGTGTTCTGGAGTGATACTCCAGGAGTTCCTCACCGGCGGTCGTGTCGACGCCGCGGTGTTTGCGCTGCGGCCCGATTATCGGGCCATGCTGCTGGCCGCCGACGGGATCGTGCCGGGACCGAGCGACCAGGCGAGCGACGCGCTGCTCCAGTCGGCGGAGGCCGCGGCCAGCGAGGCACTCGGTGACCGGTCGGCGGAGGAGCTGCCGAACGTGGCGGCGTGGCGGGAAGCCTACCGGGCGTTCGGAGCCAAGCCGCAACGCACCCGCAACAGCCTGGAGGCGCTGCTGCGCCGTGCGGCGTCCGGGTTGCCCCGCGTGAACCGGCTCACCGACCTCTACAACGCGGTCTCGGTGCTGCACCAGATCCCGCTCGGCGGCGAGGATCTCACCCGCTACGCCGGTTCGCCGAGGCTGCTCCGCGCCACCGGCGAGGAGCCCTTCGACACCATGGCCGACGGCAGCGAGCTGACCGAGCACCCCGACCCCGGCGAGGTGGTGTGGTGCGACGACGCCGGGGTGACCTGCCGGCGCTGGAACTGGCGCCAGGCACGCCGTACCCAGCTCCGCGAGGACACCACCGCAGCGCTGTTCATCCTCGATGCGCTCGATCCGGTGACTGACAAGGAGCTCGACGCCGCCGCCGACGACCTGGCCGCCCACCTGGACCGGCTCGGACCCGACGTCCGGACTGCCCGCCGTCTGATAGCCGCCGACCCGACGCCTTTATGCGTGGAATCCGCGCTCAGGCCGCGGCGCGTGCGGTCAGCGGGCGGCGGCGCAGGCCCGGGTTCTGCAGGGCTGGGGGTTGGAAGGCCTGGTCGAGGGTGCCGATGTCGGTCCCGGGCGGGACGATCTCGTCGATGCGGTCGAGTATGTCGTCGGTAAGGGCGACGTCCAGGCCGGAGAGCAGGCCGTCGAGGTGGTCCATGGTGCGGGCGCCAAGAAGTGCGCTGGTGACGCCGGGGTGGGCGATGGTGAACGCCATCGCGAGGTGGATCATCGGCAGCCCGGCCTCCTCGGCGACCGGGACGAGCTGTTCGACGACGTCGAGGCGGCGTTCGTCGGTTAGGTGGCGGACTATGCCGGCCCGGCGCAGGTCGTTGTGCTGGTTCTTGCGCACGCGGCCGGTGAGCAGGCCCTGGCCGAGCGGGCCCCAGACCAGGGTGCCCATGCCGAAGCGCTGGGTGGCGGGCAGGATCTCGCGCTCGATCCCGCGGCTGAGGATGGAGTAGGCCGGCTGCTCGGTGCTGAACCGCGCGAGGCCGCGCCGCTCGGCGATCCACTGGGCCTCGACGATGTCGGAGGCGGGGGTCTGCGAGGCGCCGATCGCGCGGACCTTGCCGCCGCGGATCAGGTCGGTCAGCGCGGAGAGGGTCTCCTCGATGTCGGTGCCGGGGTCGGGGCGGTGAAGCTGGTAGAGGTCGATGTAGTCGGTCTGCAGGCGACGCAGCGAGTTCTCCGCGGCGGTGATGATCCAGCGCCGCGAGGCGCCTTGCTGGTTCGGGCCCTGCCCGGCCGGGCGGCCGAACTTGGTGGCGAGCACGACGTCGTCCCGGCGGCCCTTCAGGGCCTGGCCGACGACCTCCTCGGAGTCGCCGTAGGCGTCGGCGGTGTCGATGAAGTTGATCCCGGCGTCCAGCGCCTTGTGGATGATGCGGGCCGATTCCTCTGGGGCGTTGCCCATGGAGGTGGCGAACATCAGGGCGCCGAGGGCGTAGGGGCTGACCCGGATGCCGGTCCGGCCGAGCGTGCGGTACAGCATGGGTTATCTCCCTGTGGTGGTCGGCACCAGGTGGATGCAGTACGATGCGCTAAGCGGAAAGCTATTCCGGAACTATACGGAATTACTTTCCGGTTACGCAAGCGGAGGTGATGTGGTGTCTCAGGACACGACACAAGCGCCGCGCCGGCGCCGCGCCGACGCGCGACGCAACGTCGATGCGCTGATCGAGGCCGCCAGGACGGTCTTTGCCGCCTCCGGCGTGGACGCGCCGGCGAAGGAGATCACCGACCTGGCCGGCGTAGGAGTCGGCACCCTGTACCGGCACTTCCCGCAGCGCTCCGACCTGGTAAAGGCCGTCGTGGAAAGCGGGATCGACGCCGTCGCCGACGCGGGTCCGGCCCTGAGCGCCGCGCGCGAGCCGGCCGAGGCGCTCGCCGAGTGGATCCACCGGTTCACCGAACTGCTCGCGACCAAACGCGGGCTCGCCTCAGCGCTGCACTCCGGCGACCCGGCGTTCTCGGGGCTGCCCGGCTACTTCCTGCAGCGGCTCGGTCCGGCGCTCGCAGCGCTGCTCGACGCCGCGGTCGCCGAGGGCACGGTCCGCGATGACATCAGCGCTGAGGATCTCCTGCACGCCCTCACCCAGCTGTCCCAGCCCGTCCCCGGTCGAGGGATCGAACACAACCAGCGCACCGTTGCGATCCTTATCGACGGCCTGCGCTGCGGAGCCGTGCCGCGGCCTGCGCGGCTGGAGCGCTAGCGGTACCGTGCAAGACGGAGGGCAGCGATGGATGTAATCGTTACCGACGCCGTCTTCGTGACGATGGCGGCGAGCACCACGCCGGCGGAGGCCATGCTGGTCAGGGACGGTATGATCGCCGAGGTCGGCTCCGCCGAGGCGGTCCGCGCGGTGGCAGCGCCCGGCGCCAGGGTGATCGGCCTGGACGGCGCCACCGTCATCCCCGGCCTGATCGACGCGCACTGCCACGTCGCCGACGTCGGCTACCTCGCGACGGCCGCCGACTGCAGCCAGCCCTCCGCGCCCGACATCCCGGCAATCCAGGCCCGCCTGCGCGAAGCCGCCGTACGCACGCCCGAAGCCTCCTGGGTCACCGGCGCCGGATACGTGGAGTACAAGCTGCGCGAGCGGCGGCACCCGACCCGCGCCGACCTGGACCAGGCAGTACCGCACCGCCCGGCCGTGCTGTACCACACCTCGCTGCACGCCTGCGTGCTGAACTCGGCCGCGCTGGCCGGGGCCGGGTTCTCCGACGGGCAACCGGACCCTGCTGCAGGCGCGCTCGGCCGCGACAGCGAGGGCCGGCTCGACGGCGTGGTGTTCGAGGCCCCGATGTTCGCGCTCTTCGAGCGCAACGTGCGCGAGGACCTGGCGAGGATGGACGCCGCCGCGCGCGTCAGGCTGGTCCAGGGGGCGAGCCAGCGGCTGGCCGCCCTGGGCCTGACCACTGCCTGCGACGCGGACATGCGCCGCGACACCTTCGCCGCCTACGCCGAGGCGGACGCGGACGGCGCCCTCGGCCTGCGGGTCTACGGCATGATCGTGCACGACCAGGTGGACTCGATCCCGCGTGCCCGGTATTCGGACAAGCTGGCGACCGAGGCCGTGAAGATCTGGGCCGACGGCGGGATGAGCAGCCGCACCGCAGCCATTCACGGCAGCTACCCGGTGCCCCCGTACGGCTCGGGCATCTTGTACTTCGAGCCCGGCGTGCTGACCGGAATGGTCCGCCGCCTGGACGCCCTCGGCTTCCAGGTCTGCATCCACGCCCAGGGCGACCGCGCGATCGAGACGGTCCTCGACGCCTACGCCACGGTCATCGACGGCCCGGCGGGCAACCACCGCCGGCACCGCATCGAGCACGGCGGCGCGATGTACCCGCCGCTGACCGCCCGGGCCGCATCCATGGGCATCGTGATGGTCAGCCAGCCAGGGTTCATGTCCACCTTGGGCGACGGGTTCTGCGCCGCATTCGGCGACCGGGCCGACGAGCTATACGCCTTCGGCTCCTGGCGGCGGGCCGGCCTGACCGTGGCCGGGTCCTCCGACGCCCCGGTCATCACCGCCGACCCCCTGCTCGGCATCCGCGACGCCATCCTGCGCCGCACCGGGGAGGGCCGGCTGCTCGGTCCGGACGAGCGCCTGTCTGCCCTTGCCGCGCTCGACCTGTACACCACCCAGGGCGCCTACGCCGCCCATCGCGAGACCGAGATCGGCACGCTGGAACCGGGCAAGCTTGCCGACTTCGTGGTCCTGGACACCAACCCCCTCGACGCAGAGCCGGAGCAGATTACCGACATCACCGTCCTGGCCACCGTCCTCGGCGGCATCCCGGTCCACCAGTCAGGCTCCCTCTTCTCCGGAGGCTGAGCCGGGTCTTCCCCGAGGGCTGACCCGGCCGGGCATTGTTCCATCTCGTTTCGAACTTGTCACGCACCCTTCCGTCGTGTTCGATTATATGTTTCAATAGAGGAAGACCGCTCGACCCGGGAGATGACGTGCTTGCAGCCGGAACAGCCAGCGCCGGCCACCCCGCTGTGGCCGCGCTGCTCGGGCTCGGCACGGCTGGCCTGGGGGGTGCCGTGGTGGCCATGGTGTGGAACGTGCACGCCCGCCAGATCCGGCTGGCGGAGTTGCTTGGCCGCCACCCGCTACCGCTGACCGCCGAGCCGCCCGCCGCGGAAACCCCTTCGGCGAACGGCAACGGCAACGGCAACGGCAAGTCAGAGCACCCCGTGCCCAGGCAGAACGGGACCGCCCGCGCGAGGCCGGCGCCGCCCGCGGCCATCGACGGGCCGGAAACCGTGGTCACCGGCGAGCAGGCCCGCTACCGCGTCCGGTCTTCTGGCACCCAGCAGGTGGTGTCGTGGGCCGTCGGCGGCGGCTCGGTGTCGCAGTCCGCCGACCCGGCCCGCCCCGACGAGCTGGTCCTGGTCGCCGACCGGCCGGGCAACCTGACCGTCGCCGTCCGACTGCGCGAGGGCCTGAACGAGCGCCGCGAGACCAAGGCGGTTACCGCGGTCCCGGACGAGACGGCCGCCACGCTGCCTGGCGGCCCGCGGCTGGCCACGCACATGTGGGGCCTTGTCGTCGTCGCCGTCGTGATCGTCGGATCCGCCGGGGCGCTCGCCGCCCTTGGGAATCTGTCCTCCGCCGACTTCATCGCGCTTGTCGCCCCGCTGGCCGCACTGCTTGCCGTGATCGCGGTCGTCCGCGCCCCAGCCGATGCGCCGGCTACGCAAGCGGGTGAGCGGCGAAGAACTTCCACATGACCTCGTTCGCGTCGGCCAGGGTCGTGGGCCGTCCAAGCAGCACCGGCAGTGACTGGGTCGATCCCGGCCATACGTGTCCGACCCCGGTGAACTTGTAGAGGACGACCTCGGCCCCGCCCCTGCCCGGCCCGTAGCTCAGCACGGTCAGCGTCTGGCCGTCGTTCATCGTCCCTCTCGCGCCGGTGATCGTCGGGCTGACCACCGGCACGGGCGGGCATCCGTTGTGCGCGGCCCATCGCGCCAGGCCCTCCTCGACCGGCGGGAAGGCGGGGAATCGGCCGCGGCGCGCAGGAGGAGACTCGCCGCCGCCGTAGCGCGCCCGTGCGTCGTCCACGCTGTGGAACTCAAGCACCGGCACCGGCCGCCTGGGCGCGAACGTGGCGACGTTCAGCTGGCCGGCCACCGGCGCCACCGCCGCCACCAGCGTGGAGTCGGCCGCCAGCCGGTGGGCCATCATGCCGCCGTTCGACATGCCGGTGGCGTAGATCCGCCTGCCGTCTACCGGGAGCCGACCCGCCAGCATGTCGATGATCGCGCGCGTGAAGCCCACGTCGTCGACGTTGTTCAGCATCGCGGGCGGGCAGCACCGTCCGGCGTTGAACGTGAGGAACCGCCGCTGCCCGGGCCGGACCCCGGTGCCGTCCGGGTACACCACGACGAAGCCGTGCCGGTCGGCGGTCGCGTTCATGCCCGAGTACCGCCGCTGCTGGACGGCGTTGCTGGCGCCCCCGTGGAAGTTGACCACCACCGGCAGCGGCGCCGTCGCCGCCTGCGGCGGCACGTGCACGAGGAAGCTGCGCGTCCTCCCGCCGAACGGCAGCGACAGCTGCCAGTCGCTCTCCACCCTCCTCATCGTGTCACGGGCGGAGGCATCCCGGCCCGCTGACCAGGTACGGTAGCGGCATGGTGACCCTAGACGACGTGGCCGTGATGGCACTGGCCCTGCCTGAGGTCACCGAGGCCGAACGGCACGGCAACCGCACCTGGTTCGTCGCTGGCAAGGCGTTCGCCTGGGACCGCCCGTTCAGCAAGGCCGACATCCGCCGCTTCGGCGACCAGACCCCGCCGGACGGCCCCGTCCTGGCCGTCCGCGTCGAGAACCTCGCGGAGAAGGAAGCCGTCCTCGCCGCCAACCCCGACGCCTTCTTCACGATCCCGCACTTCGACGGCTACTCCGCCATTTTGATCCAGCTCCAGAAAGTCTCCGCCCAGGCCCTGAAGGAAGCCCTGACCGACGGCTGGCTAGCCTGCGCCCCGCCCTCCCTCGCCGCCCGGTTCCTGAACCCCTAGGCGGAAACACCGGGGAACTGTGGGCCTACTGTGGCGGTATGGATAAGGAGAGGGTGTTCCCGGTCATCCGGCAGACGGTCCTGGACACCACTGACCCGCGGCGCCTGGCCGAGTTCTACCGGGAGCTGTTCGGCCTGGTGTACTGCGAGGGCGACGAGCCGCCCGGACCCGGCCAGCCAGACCCGAAAGGGCAGGACTGGCTGATCCTGATAAGCCCGGCCGGCGGCGCGGCGCTGGCGTTCCAGAAGGTCGCAGAACTGCCGGAGGCTACCTGGCCGGACGGCCCGGTCCCGCAGCAGGCGCACCTGGACACCACTGTGCCGACCGTGGCTGACCTGGACGTCCAGCATGAGCGGGCGATCGCGCTCGGCGCCCGGCTGCTGGAGGACCGCTCGCACGACCACGAGGAGCCGCTGCGTGTCTACGCCGACCCGGCCGGGCACCCGTTCTGCATCATCGCGATGAGCCCCGGTACGTGATCACAGCAGGCTGACCGCGGTATCGACGGCGGCGGCCACGTCGTCGTCGGCGGGGTAGAGCAGGGAGCGCCCGGCTACCAGGCCCTTGACGGTCGGCAGCCGGAGGGCCTTGCGCCAGCCGGCGAAGGCGGATTCCGGGTCGTCGGGCACCTCGCCGCCGAGCAGCAGGGCAGGCAGCGTGGACGCGGCCATGACCCGCTCCATGTCCGGCACCACGGGCACCTTCAGCCAGGTGTACGCGGAGGTCGTGCCGAGGCCGGAGGCGATGGCGATGGCGCGCATCATCGCCTCGGCGGACAGGTCGTTACGCACCTGGCCGTCGACCCGGTGGGAGATGAACGGCTCGACGATCGCGGCCAGCCGGCGGTCTGCCAGGCCGGACACGGCGTGCGCGCACGCCTGCAGGGTGGCTGCGGTCGCCGGATCGTCGGGGTCGATCCGGATCAGCATCTTGCCGCCGTCGAAGCCCATCCGGGATATCGCGGGGGCGTCGTAACCGGTGAACCTGTCGTCGATCTCGAAGACGCTGCCGGACAGGCCGCCCCGGTTCATCGAGCCGATGACCACCTTGCCGTCAAGCGCGCCGAGCAGCAGCAGGTCCTCGAGCACGTCGGCGGTGCCGAGCACGCCGTCGACTCCCGGCCTGCCCAGGGCCACGCAGAGCCGCTCGAGCAGGCCGGCGCGGTCGGCCATCGCCGCACGAACCCGGCCCGCCCGCAGCGAGCCACGGGCCGGATGGTCGGCGGCGATCAGTACCAGCCGGCCGCTCGGGCCGAGCAGCGACGGTGCCCAGGGCGCCCGCTTGCGCGAGAGTGCCGCCTGCGCCACGACCTCGGGCCGCTGCGCGCGCGTCTCGATAATCTCCGCGATCCGTTCAGCGAACATCTCCGGCCCCCGCACCCGGCCGCTCCGCCTTAGCGCTCATCCGGTGGTCAGCAGGAAGTCCAGGCAGGACCCATCCTGGGCGATGTCGATCACGGCGCCGCGCAGCACCCCCGAGGAGTAGTCGCTGCCCGGGTTGACGCACAGCGTCCGGCCGATCTTCTGCGCCGCGCGCGACTCGTGGATGTGCCCGTGCAGGCCGACCACCGGCTGATGGCGCTTGATGGCCTCGCGCACCGCGGTGCTGCCGACCGGGATGATGCTCGGCCGGCCGCCGCGGATCACCGGCTTGAGCGTCTCGTCGAGCTCTGGCGCGTCGTCCAGGCCGGACGCGTACGGCGGGCAGTGCAGGTTGAGGATGCACGGCGTGCCGGAAGGCAACGGGCCCAGCATCTCGTCGATCTGCTTGGCCAGCTCGTCCTCCGTGCACTCGCGTTCGGTATTCCACGGCGTGGTCGGCACGACGCCCAGGCTGGCCATGATGACCGGTCCCAGGTCGCAGAGCTCGAGTTCCGGGCATTCCACCCGCGGGTGCGCCGCGATGACCGGGTCCGCGTCGACCGGGTCGTCGTTGCCGGGCGTGATGATGCAGCGGACGGCCGGGTCCAGCCGCTCGGCCGCCATGTCACACCAGCGCTGCATCTGCGCCGCGATCTCGGTGCGGAACAGCCGGTCGAGGGCGCCGGGGTCGGCGATCAGCCGGTCCAGCTCCGCGGCGTCCATCCGGACCGGGTACAGCCCTGCCTTGCCGAGGTCGCCGGCCAGCCGGTCCCAGTCCGATTCGGGCACGGCGATGTCATCGCCGCGGACAGTCGCCCGCAGCATGCCGTCCTGCGTGAGGACCGGCACGATGGCCTTGCCGGCGAAGTCGCCGCCGAGGATGATCACGTCCGCCTCGTACACCTTCGCGGCGGCGAGGAACTTGCGGAAGCAGACCTCCGAGCCGTGAAGGTCGGTGGCGAAGTAGATACGCAGCGCGCGCTGCTTACCTGCCTTCTTACG
>Ga0181525_10001103_pt1 | contig 23273 bp, 26 predicted proteins | sample PEATcosm2014_Bin_48_FD_121100 | JGI IMG/M metagenome (GOLD analysis project Ga0181525, IMG submission 121100) | Peatland microbial communities from MTU Mesocosm Facility, Houghton, MI, USA - PEATcosm2014_Bin06_10_metaG | ecosystem: Environmental > Terrestrial > Soil > Wetlands > Peat | place... | reverse complement strand
CCAGACGCTCGCGGTCGTAGTCCAGGTTCAGCGGTTCGATGGGGGAGAGTAGAGTTTGTGCACTAACGGCCATGGAAGCCTCCAGGTAAGCTTCGGGAACGATCTTCTAATATGCCAGATTCCGAAACTCAGTTGTAAATGAGTTACAGGGGCGGGATCGGCTTGTAAGTGGGCCGGGGAGGCGCTTACTCCGGCAATTCGACGGGCGGCTCCGGCAGCAGGAAGGTGAGGGCGAGTGCGAGAACGTAAACGCCGATGCCGACGACCGTGGCTGCGTGGGTCAATCGAGAAGACGGTGAGACGCCGGGCATCAGCGCTGCCAGGTGCGTAGTGGCGAGGGCGGCCGACGTGCCCAGCATGCGTCCTCCAACATTGGCGGCGAATCCTTCACCGGTGCCGCGCAAATGTACGGGATAAACGCGCGGAAGATAGTTGCCCCAGAAGGTGAGCTGCGCCACCGTGGTGAATCCGGCAAAGAAGATGCCGATGCGGAACATATCCAGGCTGTGCGTCGCCGTGTAGAGGAAAACGACGGGGACGATGGCGAGGCCGGGGATCAGGAACATGCGTAAAAGCCGCCGGCGGCTGACGACCATCAGGGCCAGCGCGGCCAGCACGATGCGTCCAGCCAAACCGCCGGTTTCCTGAGCGCCTTGCACGCTGGAAATGGCTTGCCCGCGTGCGGCTGGTGCGAGCTGCGCCACTTCCGCCAAGCCCGGCGTGATTTGCGGCGATTGCTGGATGGTGCCGAAGGCCGCGCCGTAAGCGCAGGCGAACAGGAGCGCGGTGACGATGGTTACGCGGCGAAATTCGGGGCTGAATAATTCGCGGATGCTGGGGCGCTTCAGCGTGCCTTCGATGCGCTGGCGCTCCCATTGCGGAGATTCGGGAAGAAAGGGCCGGATGAGAGCGAGCGGAATGGCGGGCGCAACGCCGGCGATCAACGCATAGCGCCAGGCGGAGTGAGTTCCATGGATGGCGGGTAGGGCAGATCCCCAGCGATTAGCGACATAAAACGCCCCCGCGGTGAGGACGCCGCCGAGCGACGAGAAGGCCTGGGTGTAGCCGAGCGCGGCCTCGCGCGTTTTCGGATCGGGAAATATTTCGGCGATCCAGGCGACCGCCGCGACGAATTCGACGCAGGTGCCGGCGAAGGAGAGCGTGCGGAAGAGCAGCAGGGATTCAACACGGCCGGCGAGCCCGGATGCCGTGGCGCAGACGGCATACACCAGGATGCTGTAGGTGAGAATGCGGCGGCGGCCAAAACGGTCGGCCAGATAGCCGCCCCATAATCCGCAGAAGCCGCCGGCGAGCGGCGGGATCCAGAAGAGGAGCCCGGCCCAATCGCGGTACTCGGCTGTGCCCGGACGAAGAGCTCCAAGTTCGGCGAGCGCGGGCTGCAGGATCAAGGGCCCAACCAGCACGACGTAAATGTCAAAGAGGAAACCCATCGCGGCGACGGCGCAAATGGTCCACTGGACGGCGCTGGAAATGGCGCGCGGCGGGCGGGACATAAAGGGCAAGGCTAGCATGCGAGCGGGGTTGGGGATCGGGGGCTGGGGATTGGGGCGGTGGGAGGAGACGCTAATGCGCGCCGAAGCGATCGAAGGGAAGCGCATCCTCGATATGAAGACGGAGGCTGAACACGGAAACCGGGCCGCGGACTTGGTTGTAGCCTGGATCGGCGATGTGCTGCCAATCGGCCGCAAAGGAAATGCCTCGCCAGACATGGGCGGTGTAATAAGTCTCGAAGATTTTTTCGAGTCCGTAAGTGAGCCCTCCGTCGCCCAGGATGAAGCCCAGGCCGCCGAGCGCGAGATAGCGGCGATGATCGCCGGAGATTCCGTTCGCCACGAATGCCGCGCCCACTTTGTCTTCGGGCCGATGCCACAGTTTGCCGGAAAGATCCGAACCGATAGAAGCCGTGCGATCCACCTCGGTGTAAGCGAACGATTCGGTAGAGCCGTTGTTCCAACCGAGGCGTCCAAACGACCGCCACTGGCTGGTCAGCGGCTGCTCGACGTTGACGCCAAAGCCGTATTTCACGCGGCCTTGCTCGCGATATCTGGTGATGTCGGGAACGGGATACTGGCCGGACAGATATTCGTCGATGGCTTCGCGATAGCTGCCCATGTTGGCATGGTTCACAAAGCTTAAGAGACGCAGCACGCTGGTTCGGTGGGCAAACAGCTCGGGATGGAGTTCCAGCTCCCAATTCTCGCCGCGCGCTCGAGCGATATCCCAATCCAGAGTAATTCCATTGGCCACCGTGGGCATCAGCATCTCGCCGAAACGGAACGCCCAATTGCGGTCGTAGTATTCGATCACCAATCCGTAAGTGTAGCCGCGCGTGTCGGCCGCGTAGTCGTAAGCGCCGTTGTTCACCAGCGTCCAGTTCATGAACTGCAAATGGCTGTCGCTGCCCACCGCGTTGATATCGAAGAAGTCCACGGTGCTCATTCTCCCCAGGCGAAACTCGAGGCGGCGGACGGGCAAGGTAGAGACGAGCGATAAGGGATTGCGGGTAGCTTCGGTGGATTCATCGCTGAGGGGCAAGATGTAATGCAACATCTCGCGGGCCATGTAAGGCGCGGTGCCGAGCGTTGGATTCCGAACCACGTCCACGTTGGTGAAGCCGGCGAGACCGAGCGCGTTGCTGAGGCCGCGGCCGCCCGCGCTTTCAACGTCTGCCAGGATTTCAAGATTCCGGGTGATTTGGAATCCGGTGTAGAGCGTCAGGACGCGGGAGGTGGCGTGTTCGCCATAAGGGTGCAGGCTGTTGGGCCCGCTGTACTCGGCGAAAAACGCGCCGTGTTCCTGGCGGATGAAGTTGGCCTGGCCGGAGACCCAGAATCGACTCCAAAAGGAGGCACTATTGTTGGTGTCTTGCGGAGGCCCCGGTGGAGGCGCGGGGGCCGGAATATCTTGCGCCGCAAGGTTGCTGGCCGAGCAAAACGCGACAACGAGAAGGAGAACCCGCAAACGTTCTATAGTGAAGGATTGCGGCGCGAGGTGTCAATAACCGCCGAATGAAGAATATATTGTAACCGCGCCGTTACATTCGAAAAGCTCGCCGGTGTCACTATGGTTGGTTTGTGAACCGATTCCTCTGGTTGCTCGCGATTGCTCCCCTGCTCGGGCAGGCGCCAAATTCGTTGCACTCGGTAAAGCGGATCTTTATCGACGGATTGGGAGATAAGCCCGAACTTCGCGAAGTGAAGAGAGCCCTGGCGTCCGAACTGCGCCGATCCGAGATTTTTAGTTTGGCCGATTCACCAGACCAAGCGGATGCGACATTGACCGGGCACGGCGATACGTGGCTGAAGGGCTACTACAGCTTGAATCCCCGCGCGGGAACTTCGCCCTCGAACGGCCAGCCGGTGTATGGCGGGTATGTTTCGGTGGAACTGAAGGATCGCGCTGGAGTCACGCTGTGGTCGTATCTCGCGACGCCGCATGCCGCGTCCAGGAACATCGCACACGAACTTTCAAAAGACGTGGTGAAGCACTTACTCGGCAGTTATTCGGAGCAGGAGAGGCATTAATCGCGATGCGATACAGAGTGACTGCTTGTTTAGCGATCGGGGTGTTTTGCACGGCGTTCTCCGGCGCGATCAGGGCGCAAGGCCAGGACGTGTTGAGTGGCGCGGGTGCGACGTTCCCGGCGCCGATTTATCGGAAATGGATTGAATCGTTCCAGGCCGGCGCACCTGGCCTGCGGATTTCCTACGAGGCGGTGGGCTCCGAGGAAGGTATGCGGCGCTTGCGCCAGGGTGAAGTGGATTTTGCCGCGTCCGATATTCTTCCCGGGAAGGATGTTCAGGAGCAGTTGGGCATTGAGACGCTTCCGTCGGTAGTGGGTGCGGTGGTTCCAGCCTATAACATCCAAGGCCAGGCCCGCGATCTGAGATTCACGCCGGAACTGCTGGCGGGGATCTTTCTGGGACGCATCACGAAGTGGAACGATCCACGTATCAAGGAGATCAACCACGGTGTAAATCTGCCCGCTGCGGACATCGTTGTGGTGCATCGTTCGGACGGGAGCGGGACCAGCTTTGTCTGGAGCGATTTTCTTTCCAGGACCGTGCCGGATTGGCGCGCTTCCGTGGGAAGCGGAAGTACGCTGCATTGGCCGATCGGTGAAGGCGCTAACGGCAATGACGGCGTAGCTGAAACGCTGATGCGAACGCCGTATTCCATCGGCTACCTGGAATTCATCTATGCACTGCGAAATGAATTGAGTTATGGCGCGGTGAAAAACGCCGCCGGCCGATTCGTACAGCCGAACCTGGATAGCATCGCATTGGCTGCCAAGAGCATGGGGAAGGGCGAGCCGGTGGACAACCGCGATGCGTATCCGGTGGCTTCGTTCACCTGGCTGCTGGTATCGTCGAAAATGCCGGACGGGCCGAAGCGGGAGCGCTTGGCGGCGTTTCTGGAATGGGCCTTTTCGTTGGGACAGCGCGAAGCGGGGGCTCTGGGTTATGTCGCGTTGCCCGAGGAGTTGGCGGCGCAGCAGCGATCGGCAGCCGCGCGATGGAAGGCACGGCAGTAAGCTTCTCCTAGCGCTCCGGCGCATAGTTTAATCCGTTATTATGGGCGTGGAGCAGCGCATGACCCGACCCAGCATGTTATTCTTCCACGGCTTCACCTCGAGGTTCCACGGCTTCGCGGCGCTTTTGATTCCGCTCTTACTTCCAGCCGGCGCTTTTGCCCAGCGCTATACCAGCCCGCCCGCCAGCGCTTCGGCGGTGATCGGCGGGGATCGCATTACGATCGAATACTACGCGCCGTCCATGCACGGGCGCAAGATCATGGGCGGATTGGTGCCGTACGGGGAAGTGTGGTGCACGGGGGCGAACTGGGCCACCAAAATCACTACGGAAGCGAACCTGGACATCAATGGGCTGAAGGTTCCCAAGGGCAGTTACAGCATCTGGACCCTGCCGGGTGAAAAGGAATGGCTGCTCATCATCAACAAGCAAACCGGCCAGTTCCATTTGGATTACGACGAAAGCCAGGATTTCGCGCGCGTCAAGATGAACCTGAAGACGCTGCCGTCGCCCGTGGAGCAGTTTAAGATCGAACTGCAGTCGACGGGCGACGGGGCTTCTGGAAATAAGGGCACGCTGTCGTTACTTTGGGAAACCACCGACGCGTGGGCGCCAATAACGGTGCTGCACTAAGCGGCGCCGGCAGTTTGTGTCCAACCCTCAGAGGACCGCTTACTGACGTGCGCGGCTCAGTGGGTTCATGCCGTTGCTGAGCCGCGACCGTGAGGGAGCGGGGGAGCGCCGCTATCCGTTGCTGGGAGCGTAGGCGTTTTGCGCGAGGTTTTCCGCCATCACTTGTTTGCCGTAAACTCGCAGCATGCGGCGCGCGATAGCCAGATCCTTCTCGAACTGTTCCTTTTCGGCAGCGAGCAGTTGTTCGGCCGTGCGAAAATCGATGCCCGCCGACAGATCGTGGGCGCTCAACAGATCGCTGACATACGTCGCGAGCCAATGTTCCGAGCGCATCAGAGTCTGCAATCGCGCCAGGGTTTTTTCTTCGTCCAAAACTTGATTAGCCACAGAAGACCTCCCAATGTGGTGGTTATAAACAACAGGGTCAGAATACTACGAACGCTGGCCGGCGATGGCTGGCGGGGAAATCCGCGCGGACCGCTGTGAGCGCCCGCGGTCCTGGTTTCCAGTCCCGAAGCCTTGCTTTCCAGTCCCGCAGTCTCGTTTTCCAGTCACGATCCACCGCGTATCTCCGGCGCCGCGGCTTGGGTGGAGACATCGAAGCGCCGCAGCTCCCCCAGGAAATCTTCAATACTACGATGCATCCGGGCCGCAGCCTGCACCAGCTGGTGCTGTTCGCCCAGGTGGTTCCGCAACAGCAAAGGGACGTCGGCGGTCTCCGACACTAGTGCGGCGGCCTTGCCGGTCAGTTCGTTCAATTCGCTGGCGTCGATGCTCACTGCAATACCTCGATGCTCACTGCCATACCTCGCTCATTTGACCCACGTCATTGCGGGATCGTTTCGGATTCCCGGCCCATCTCGCCTTGAATCTCGCGAAACAGCCGGGGATAGGTGCGATACATCCGGCGAGCGATCAAAAAATCTCTCAGGAATTCATCTTTGCGTTGCTGCAGCAAACGCTCGGCGACCTCAAACGTGATGCCACCGGAGTTTCGCAGTTGGGAAATAAGATCGTCGACGAACATCGGGAGCCAGTGTTCGGGCTCCAATCCGGTTTGCGCGGTAAACGAAGCCATGGTTTGCAACCCTGTGTGCAGGTGTTCCGACGGATTTTTGCTCGCCGGGGTTACCGGTTGCGTCTCGGCGTGCAGTGCGCCCTGCAAGTGCTCCAAGCCGCTACCCGTGTGAGGGTCTTCTGTCGCGGAAGTTCGGACTTCCCGCAGGACGTTGTCGATGTTCGCAGCCGCAGCATTCGCCAACTCGGTTAAGTGGTGGGCGGTCCCCAAGCCCGTGCGAATAGAAGCTGCCAATTCGGTAGCGCGCGACCGTGCCTCCGAAAGTACGCGGATCAAACGCTCGAAGTCCGCTTCAGGAATGTACAAGTCTGAAGTCTAAACGTTTCGGTGCGTTACATCAACTGGGCGGTGGTCTAGTACGCCCAGCATGCGACTTTTGGGCAAGAGCTACGAGTGGGCAAGAGTCTCCGGATGGGCAAGAGCTACGAGTGCGCAAGCTTCGCGTGCGCCAGTTTCGCGTGGACCAGCTTCGCGGTAACGATAAGTTCACCGACATGCCGCTGGGTGTGCTCGGCTAAGTGGACGACCAATCCAATTACCGTGGTTGGCAATTGTCTTCTTCCGACGGTTCGTGGCTCGCAGAGCCGGGCTGGGCCCAGCGCGCGAATCACTTGTTCGGATTGATGCAACGCCTCATGGACGGCGGTGAGCAAAACCGAACGATCCGGGCGCGGGTGGATTTCGCGATGATGCATTTCGCGATGCAGCGCCTCCAATTGCTCGAAGCTGATTTGCTCGCCGCGCAGATAAGTAGTCAGACGGTCTACACTGCCGGCGATGTGGCGAAGCTGAAATGCCACAGATGGCAGCCCGTCCGGCTGCGACCAGATTTGCTCGTCGCTGAGCTCTGCGGTCCAATAAGCGAGATCCTCGCGAGTTTGCACGAAAGCGTGCAACGTTGGCGCCAACAGAGGATGGACGTCTGGAAGCGGACCTCGCAGCCAAGGCTCCAGGGCCGCGGCGGAGTTAGCCGCCATGATTGTGTACCTGCGGGACGCCCAGCCGGTTCAGCGTATCGCCTTCAAAATCGAACTCGATGAGCACCGCCGGCTCGTCGCCCACCACCCAGCCCTCATGTCCAGGTTCCACTTGAACGAACTGCGGCGCTTTGTATTCCACCACACAGCCGTCGGCGAAACGTACGTTGATCTGGCCATGCGCCATGAACCCGACGTGGGCATGCATGCAGTATCGGCTGCCCAGCAATTCACTCAAATGTTTAGCCCAATGGAATCCTGGCGGATAAATCATGCGCTTCACGCGGCACGCACCGGTGCGCGCAATATCCACCTGCACCCCGCCCAACTCGCGGTGTTCGTCTGCTTCCACCGGTGCAAGAAGCGGATTGGCGACATTCATCGTGGAGGTCTCCTGTGATTTAGATTAGCGGACCGCCGCCTCACGCGGAGCTTGCAGCAGCCAGGTCATTCAAAAAGGTCCGCATTTTACGCAGGGCTGCGCCGCGATGGCTTACTTCCATCTTGCGCTCGATGGTCGCTTCGGCGAACGTGCAGCCGAACGGCGGGTAATAGAAGAGCGGATCGTAACCGAATCCCTCTGCGCCGCGCGGAGTTTCGAGCAGGCGACCTTCCACCTGGCCGCGAAAGGTACCTATCAATTGGCCGGATTCGGCGAGCGCCACAACGCAAACGAACCGGGCGTGGCGATCGGTGACGCCGCGCATCTTGTCGAGCAGCAATTCGTTATTCGCGGCGGCGGTGGCGTCGGGTCCGGCGAAACGCGCGGAATAGACGCCTGGAGCGCCGCCCAGAGCGTCCACTTCGAGTCCTGAATCGTCCACAAACAAATAGCCATCGCAGTGTTTCGAATAGGAGAGCGCTTTTTGTGCGGCGTTCTCTTCAAATGTCAAGCCGGTCTCTTCCGGAGGCGGTATGGACGGGAGGCCTGGCAGCGACACCACTTCAAAGCAGGCGTCGGGGTGCACGGAATCGCGCAGCGCCATCTGAAACTCGCGTAGCTTGCCGGCATTGGTGGTGGCGCAATAAAGTTTTGCGCAATAAAGTTTTGCGCAATAAGGTTTCAGGCGGCGGGGCTTCAACTTTGCAGCGCCGCCTTCTGGATTTCGAACAAATCGGCGATGCCGCGCCGCGCCAGCGCCAGCATGCGCTCCAATTGAGCGTCGTCGAACGGCCTCTTTTCGGCGGTGGCCTGCAGCTCGACAAAACGGCCCGGACCGGTCATCACCAGATTCATATCCACTTCCGCGCTGGAGTCCTCCTCATAACATAAATCGAGCAGCGGCTCGCCCTTGAGGATGCCGACGCTGGTGGCCGCCACCGGTTGGGTGACGGGAAAAGTTTTCAACGTTCCATACTTCACCAGCTTCTGAAGCGCGAGAACCAAAGCGACGTAGGCGCCGGTGATGGAAGCAGTGCGCGTACCTCCGTCCGCCTGAAGCACGTCGCAATCCACGATGACCGTGCGGTCGCCGAGCGCGGCCGTGTCCACCACGGTGCGCAACGAACGGCCGATCAAGCGCTGGATCTCGAGGGTGCGGCCGGACTGCCGGCCCTTCACCACTTCGCGCGGCGTCCGCGTCGCCGTGGCGCGGGGCAACATGGAGTACTCGGCGGTCACCCAGCCACGTCCGCTGCCGCGCAGAAATTGCGGGACGCTTTCCTCCACCGAAGCGGCGCATAGCACGCGCGTGTGCCCGATCTCAATCAGCGCGGATCCTTCGGCGGTCATCAGGTAATTGGTGGTAATTCTCACCGGGCGCATCTGGTCCGGCAGACGGTGATCTATTCTCATTGAGTATTGGATGTCAGGGAAAAATAGAATAGCAGACACATAATCGTGATCCCTAACGCCACCAGAACCAGGCACGGGATGGCGGCCCGCGCCGACTTTACCTTTTGGGATGTCTTCTTGGTGCCGGCGGACTTGAACTTGGCCATGAAACTTCAGTGTAGATCGCTTCCCTTCGATGAGGCGGTTAGATCAGGCGGGTCGGACCAGTCGGCCGATGTTCACGGCAAGTTCCGCAGAGTAATGCGCCAGCGGCGCGCCGGCGGGCGGAGGAAGGCCCAGCGCATCGGTTAATGTTTGACGGAATTCGATGACGGTGGCGTGAGCCAGGGGCCAAGGTGAATGTTCGATCTGCGCGAATCGAAGACGGCGGCGCGAGATCGTGTAGAGCCGAAAGCGGGCCGTGAGGAAATGATCGCGCGCAGTGAGTTCCGCCGGGGCGTACAGCTCCCCGGGCTGAATCACGATGTCCGTCATCGCGGCTGAGTGGTGCGGCCAACGGCGCCGGCTGCGGTAGCGAATGGTCCCGCCTTCCGAAGCGACCGTGATGCGCGCCCAGAAATAGGGCAGATGATATGCGATGCGAGCGCCCAGCACCGCGAGCAGGCGCGCCGCGTCGAGAGAAAAAAACCAGACTGCTCGGCTGCCGTCCGGTCCAATTACATAAGTTCGCAGATTTGTTTCGGGGAAGCGCGAGATTACGGGAGTGCCGAAGATTTCAAACGGAACCAGACCGAGCCATGCCGCGCCATCGAAGGTGTCCAGTTCGAAGCTCGGCGGTAGCAGCGGGCGGATCAGTTCGGGAGCGTACGGCCAATGCAGGAAGGTGAGGCGGCGCCAGGTCTGGCGCATGGCGACGGGATGCACCGGATGCGGCGCGTTGGGCGTGATCGGTTGAGGGTCAAGAGCGCAAAGGGTGCGGCACGCACCACTAAGAGCCTCGGGAACTGGCCCGCGCCGCGCTCCGTTTTGCGCGAGTTCCTTAAGCGGGCGAACCATATCCGCCGCCGCCGGGAGATTCGATGCGCAACACATCGCCGGGCTCCACCTCGAAGCGCGCTTTGCCGGGGATGGCAAGGGTGCGCTTGCCTCGGAGCAGAGAGTTTCTGCCGCGAACGCCCGGCTGGCCCCCAGCCAGTCCGTATGGGCCGCGATCGCGACGGTCCGAGAGGATGGTCACATCGGCGCGGGTGAGGAATTCGTACTCGCGAACAATTCCGTCGCCGCCGCGATGTTTGCCAGCGCCGCCCGATCCCGAGCGAATGCGATAGCTGCGAATGCGCAACGGATACAAATGCTCGAACGCCTCCACGGGCGTGTTCCAGCTATTAGTCATGTGCGTGTGGGTCGCGCTTGCGCCCTTGGAAATGGCCGATGCGCCCATGCCACCGGCGATGGTTTCGTAATAAGCGAAGGCACGCCCAGCGTCACGGCCGCCGAACGTCAGGTTATTCATGGTTCCGGAGCTGGCGGCGGGAATCAATTCGGGCGCGGCCTTGGCGAGCGCAGCCAGAACCACATCGGTGATGCGCTGCGACGTTTCAACATTTCCGGCCGCCATGGCGGCGGGAGGCAGAGCGCTCACCACCAGGCCGGGCGGTGCAATCACTTCTAACGGCCGCATTACGCCTGCGGTGTAGGGAATGTCTTCGCGAACCAGGCAACGAAACACATAAGTGGCGGCTGAAACGGCCACCGCATAATTAGCGTTTACGGAACCTTCCACCTGCGGGTCGGAGCCGCTAAAGTCGATGGAGGCGCGATCGTCTTTAATCGTGACGGAGGCGGCGATTTTGACCGGACGATCGGTGACGCCGTCGTTGTCGAGATAGTCCTCGGCGCGATAACTTCCCGATGGCAGACGACGGATAGCCGAGCGCATCATGCGCTCGCTGTAGTCTTTGAGGGCGGTCATATTGCGCCGCACAGCCGGCAGGCCATATTTGGCGGTCAACTCCAGAAGACGCTGCTCCCCGCGCTTGATTGCCATGATCTGAGCGAGAAGGTCGCCTTTGCGCTCTACAGGCGTTCGCACATTGGCGAGAATCAGATGCAGCAACGGGCGATCGATGCTTCCGCCGCGGGCCAGAAGAATGGGCGGAATGCGGATGCCCTCCTGATAAATCTCGCGCGCCAGCGGCATCGACCCGGGGCTCATTCCTCCGACATCGGAATGATGCGCGCGATTGGCAACAAAGAACGCGGGCTTGCGAGCGCCGTTTAGAAACACGCCCGAGACCGCGGTGATATCGGGAAGATGCGTTCCGCCACGGAAAGGATCGTTCAGAATGGCGACATCGCCCGGCGCGAGATGGAACGCCTGGGTGGCGTGCTGCACCGAAAGCGGCATAGCGCCCAGGTGCACGGGCATATGATCGCCCATGGCGACGGTTTCACCGCCTGCATCGTAAACTGCGCAGGAATAATCGCGGCGTTCTTTGATATTCGCGGAAAAGGAGGTCTTGCGCAGCACCGCGCCCATCTCTTCGGCGATGGAAACCAGCAGATGGCGGAAGAGTTCCAGTTCGATGGGATCGCCGGATTTCATTCTTTACAACTCGCGATATTCACCAAAAAGCTGGCCACCTTTTGCCATCGATTATTCTCGGCCTTTTCGATAACGTAGCTGTGCGTGGCGGCGTCGGTGCGGACGCGCCAGCCCAGTGTGTCGGCCGGCTTGGCCTTGACGGCATGCAGCGGCTTCTCGGAACTTTGCTGGATGGCCCAGCTCTCGCCGCCGGTGTGCGTTTGATATAGTTCATGCTTGCCGTTGTCCAGACGCGCGTCCAGCAGCAAGGTTCCGTTGGAAGGCGTATCGAACCAGAAGCTCTCGATCGCGGCGACGCGGGTTTCTTCAAAAAGAGGCCGCTCCCGCCAGGTTTTGCCGCCGTCGGAGGTGATCAGGAAGAAAGGATCGCGCGGTGCGGTTTGCAGGTTGGCGCCGGAGATCCAGCCGTTTTGAGAATCTACGAACTGAATCTGATCCAGGCCCGTGGAACGGAGGCGTGGATGCGGCTCCAGCCAGGTCCCGCCGCTGTCTTCCGACGCCAGCAGGATGGAGTCCAGCGTGACCATGCTGGTATGAAGATTTCCGGTGACGAAGATCTTCAGACCCACGGCATCCACATTCGAAAGTTCCAGATAAATGGGGCACGGATCTTCCTCCGAGCAGCCGATGCCCGCCGCTTGCAGATCCTCGGCGGTACATTCGTAGAGCACGCGGATCGGCTTGCCGATGTTCTGTAGCGGAGTTTGCGCACCGAGCGAAATGGCGAGCGCCGGCAGGATCGCAAGACGCCACTTAGCAGCCTGCTGAAAAAGGCCAAAAACCGCTTGCTCACGCGCGCGGCTCAGATTCGTGACTGCGCGTTTGCGGGTGCTGACAGAGCCGCGACCGTGAGGGAGCCGGTTCCCCGAAGCCATTTTCAGCAGGCTTTTAGACATCGAACTCGATGCCTTGCGCCAACGGCAGGTCAGCCGACCAGTTGATGGTGACGGTCTGACGCCGCATATAGGCCTTCCACGAGTCGCTGCCGGATTCGCGTCCGCCGCCGGTGTCCTTTTCGCCGCCGAATGCGCCGCCAATCTCAGCGCCGCTGGTGCCGATGTTGATATTCGCGCTGCCGCAGTCGCTGCCGCGCGCGCTCAGAAATGTTTCGGCCGAGATGAGGTTGGTAGTGAACATGGCCGACGACAGTCCTTGCGGAACGGCGTTGTGCCATTGGATGGCTTCCTTGAGAGTGTCAAACTCGATCAGATAGAGAATCGGCGCGAACACTTCCTCCTGAATAATCGGCAGATCCGCACGAGCTTTTACCAGCGCGGGTTTTACGTAACAGCCGCCCAGTTCTTCGCCGCCATACAGGATCTCGCCGCCTTCGGTTTTGATGCGCGCCAGGGCCGCGCGCATCGCGTCCACGGCCTGCCGATCGATCAGCGGGCCCATCAAAGTCTGGTCGTCCATGGGATTGCCGATGCGAATGCGGGCGTAAGCGGATCGCAATTTACGCGTCATCTCGGGCGCAATTTCGCGCTGCAGAAAAAGCCGCCGGATGCTGGTGCAACGCTGTCCCGCGGTTCCAACGGCGCCGAACAGCACCGCGCGCAGCGCCAGATCGAGATTGGCATCGTTCATCACGATAACGCCGTTGTTGCCGCCCAATTCGAGCAGAGTGCGGCCCAGCCGTTCGGTCACGGCCTGGCCAACAATGCGGCCCATGCGAGTGGAACCGGTGGCGCTGATCAAAGGAACGCGGCGATCCTCAATCAACAGCTTGCCGATGGTGGCATCCTCGCCGATGATGAGCTGAAAAACTCCGGACCAGCCGTGCCGCGCGAGCACGCGCTCGCAAATGTGTTGGACGGCAATTGCGGTTAAGGGCGTTTTGAGCGACGGCTTCCAGATCACGCAGTCGCCACAGACGGCGGCGATCAGTGCGTTCCAGGACCAAACGGCTACCGGGAAGTTGAAGGCGGAGATGACGCCGACCACGCCCAGCGGCTGCCATTGCTCGTACATGCGGTGCTGCGGGCGTTCACTCGCAATGGTGAGCCCGTAAAGCTGGCGCGAAAGTCCCACGGCGAAGTCGGCGATGTCGATCATCTCCTGCACTTCGCCTTTGCCTTCGGCCAGGATCTTGCCCATTTCGAGGGTGACGAGCGTTCCGAGATCGTCTTTGTGGCGGCGCAACTCGTCGCCGATTTCGCGCACGAGTTCACCGCGCTTGGGGGCCGGGAACATGCGCCAGCGTTCGAAAACATCAATGCTTTTGGAGATGGCGCGCTGGTAGTCTTCGGCTGAGGCCAGGCGGACGCGAGCCAGCTCGCTACCGTCGGCGGGATTCAGGGAAGCGATTGCGGGGTCGCCGCCTTCATAAGACTGAACGCCGAGGCGCTCCAAAACAGAATAGGTAGTTAATGTATCACTCATATTTTGCGAGCCATCCAAATCCTTCCGTACCCGTGGCGAATTTGCGGCCCGCACGGTGGACGGCGCATCCGATGCGTGCTATTACGTCGCGCTGAAAAGCGGGATCCAGCCACTCCGAAAAATCGTGCTTTTCGCTGATTGCAAACGCGGCTTGGCGCGTGGTTGCGCCGTGCGGCTTTACAGACCGAACGTGCAAGGGATCGCCGATGATGTCCTGGTCCGTCGCTTCCACAGCAGCGCGCGCGAGTTCTTCCGGGTCACAGGGCAGGATGGGGGCGAGCGTGGCGAATGTTTTAATCCCCACCTTTCGTAGTTCGGCGATCGCCTTCAACCGGCAATGGATAGTGGCGCAATGCGGCTCATACAGTTTGCGTACCGGCTCGCGATTGGTGGTGATCGAAAAACTGACGCGCAGCGTGGTGAGCCGCGACAATTCGACCAGCCGCGCCAGGTCGCGAACAATGAGCGGACCTCGGGTCTGGATAGTGAAGACTTTAGGAGGCCGCGCTAAAAGCTCGTCTAAGATGCGCGGCATCAACTGCTCGCTCTCTTCAGCCGGTTGATAAGGATCCACCAGCGGCGAGCAATAGATAATCTGCCGATCGCGCCATTCGCGGCGCAGCAGTTCCGGTGCATTACTTTTGAAGGTTGTGAATTGTCCCCAATGCCGCCAGTCTTGCGGTTTCAAGCCACCGTAAATGCGCATGGTTGGCACGTAGCAATAACTGCAGCCGAAGGTGCAATTCCGCGCGGGCGTCAGCGAGTGGGTGAATCCAGCTTCGGCGATGAATCCGGTGGTTGCGCTGAGAATACTACTGGCCGGCGCGGCTAGGACTTCGAACGGCATTTCACGCCTGCAGGAGTTTTCGGCGCAGCATATCGAGTGCGATGTTGGTGGAGAACGTGCGCACGCGCTCGCGGTCCGCAGGCCACTGGACGCGCCGGACCTCTGTGCTATCGGGCGAGGCTAAGCCGATGAACACCAAGCCAACCTGGGCGCCGTCGGGACCCGCGTAGCCGGTGATGGAGAGCGCGTAGTCCGATCCAGTCCCGGCGCGAGCACCTTCAGCCATCGCTTTCGCCACTGGTTCGCTCACCGCGGTGTGCTCCGCGATCAAGTCTTCAGGAACACCGAGCAGTTGGGTCTTCATTTGATCCGAATAGGTAATGAATCCGCCGCGAAAATAATCCGATGCCGAAGGGACCGCCGTGATTCGCCCGCCAAGGAGCCCGCTGGTTGCGCTTTCTGCCACGCTCAAGCTGGCATGCCGCCCGCGCAGCAGGTCGCCACACACCTTTTCGAGAGAATCGCCGTTGCACGAATACACGCGATCGCCCAGCAGCGGCTCAATTTCGGCGCTGGCCTGCGCCACCAAGGTCTCGGCCTCCTGCGCGGTGGCGCAACGAGCGCGCAAATGAATGTGGATCTCGCCCGAGACGGCCAGAATGGTCGTCGCGAGATTCTTGTAGCGCGTGTAGACGGGAGAGATCAGTAGATCGAGATCGGATTCGCCCATGCCTACCGTGCGCAGCCAGCGCGTCCGAATGAATTGCGGAGGTAAAATCTTTTCGAGCCGAGGCAGGCACTGCCCTTCAAACATGGGCTTCAATTCGCCCGGCGGACCGGGTAGCAGAAGGAATACCACGCCGTCATTCGAGATCCACTGGCCGGGCGCCGTGCCGCGATCGTTCGGCAGCACCTCCGCGCCTTCGATGACGTACGCCTGGCGGCGATTGTTCTCCGCCATCTTGCGGCCGAAAGCACGAATGCGGGCCTCGATGACATCGCAAATCGACTGATCGAAAATCAACTGGCGGCCGAGTGCGCCGGCGATGGCATCGCGCGTCAGATCGTCTTCGGTAGGGCCTAAGCCCCCGGTGAGGATTACAATTTGGGATCGAGCCGCCGCGCCCAGGATGCTGTCGGTGAGCCGCTCGCGTTCGTCGCCGACCACGGTTTTACGCACCACCTCAACACCCAGTGCATTGAGCTGATCGGTAAGATACAGCGAGTTGGTGTCGATGCGCTGTGGCGTCAACAATTCCGAACCGACGGCGATGATCTCGGCATCCGCCATTTAGAGCGACTCCGGCATCGGCAGGCTGCTGAAAAAATCGTTGGGGACCGGCTCCCTCACGGTCGCGGCTCGGTAAGCGCCTTCAAACACCCGGTCACGATCATGAGCCGCGCGCGTCAGCAAGCGGATTTTCGCCGTTTTCAGCATCCTGTTCGTTAGGAAAGAGGCCTGCCGGCGATGCCGACGTCCACGCGGTAGAGCGCGTTGTTGGTGCACACCGCCATGGCGCGCGAGGGCGTGAACGCCAAACCGACGATGCCTGGGCCGGAGAGAAACAATTCCGGATTGCGCTCGCGATCGAAGCGGACCACGCCGCGCCTTCCGCCCAGGGACGCCGCCACATATAACCGCCCATCAGCGTCGAAAGCCAGGCCCTGCGGGCGCCCCAGACCGCGATAGTAGGTTTCCACTTCACCGGCGGGAGAAATTCGATTCACCGAATCGAAGCTGGAAGTAGTGGGACCCGCCACGTAGAGATAGCCGTCGTTTCCAAAGGCGAAATGATATGCGGCGATGGAAGGCTCAAGCGTAGCGAACACATAAATCTGGCGTGAGCGGCTGATCTTGAACACCGTTCCGCTGCGATCGCCGACGTACAGGTTTTCCTCCGGATCGAACGCGATGCCGGTGGCGACGCCCATTCCTTCCACGTAAACCGAAACATTGCCGGCCGAAGTGGCTTGATACACGATGCCGTCGTAACGGCTGGAAATGTACAGCGTGCCGGCCTTGTCGAACGCGAGGCCGGTGGCGTTCATGATCTCGCTCGCGAAGGGCTTCGAGTTGTAGTTCAGATCGATTTTGTAAACCGAGACCGGAGTCTTCTGCCCGCGGGAACCGCTGTAGGTGACGTAGATGTTGCCGAACGAATCCACGGCCGGATTGCCGACCGGATAAAGATTCTCGGCAATCTGAATTCCGATGTCGCAGGTCCAGGCCTGGCTGCTGAGAGCTCCGCTGGCTACCACCAGGTCTCCGGCCGACGCGCCTTCCGGCACGCGAACGATCACGCAGGAGTCGGACCCGATGACGATAGGCGCCTCCACGTCCCCGATGGTGACGCGCGGGCGTTCGGATTTTGCCAGGCCCGCACCGCGGATCTGAAATTCGCCACCCGGGATGGCCGCTTCCGGGGTAACGGTGGAGATCTGCGGGCGGCCATTCGAGTCCTTTTTAGAAGGCATAGGTAAAGAGATGCAAACGATCTATTAAGAATATAGCAAGCGCGCCGTAAAGCCCCGCCATCACGTCGTCGGCGACGATGCCCCAGCCGCCGGACAAACTTTCCAGTTGGCGCGCGGGCGCGGGCTTCCACACGTCCAGCAGACGAAATAACGCGAACGCCGCCAGGTACGTCCGCCAGTTGAACGTCGCTGCGCCTGCCAGTGTGATCCACTGCCCGATCACTTCATCGACCACAACGATGTGCGGGTCGGCGATGTTCGTTTCTTTCGCCACCACGCCGGCCGACCAGATGCCGGGCGCGAGAAGAATGGCCGTGAGCGCGAGCAGGGTGACGCGACCATATCCGGCGTAATGCAACGCGATCGCGATGATCAACGCAGCCAGCGATCCCGCGGTGCCAGGAGCGGCGGGCGCGTAGCCGCAGCCGAACCAGGTGGCGATGAGAAACGCAGGCGGATTTCGCCGTGGCATTCGTTCAGTCTGAACTGCGGAGGGAGCCTGGGCTATCGCTTTCGCTCTCGGCGTCCTCAGGCTGGATGGGCGTGGAGACGACATATTTTTCGCTGGCCCAGTTGCCGAGGTCGATGATCTTGCAGCGCTCGCTACAGAACGGAAAGAACGGGGACTCGGTGGTAACTTCTTTCTTGCAGATTGGACATTTCATCGGGCAGTTAAGATCGGAAAAAATTCCGTGATGGGAGCGCTCGGCGTTTCCATCGGCTCATCCAGTGTGCCGATGAGATCGTAATCGTGCGCTTCGGTAATTCGCATGCGGCGGATCTCTCCACGGTGAGGCGGAGCGCCTGCAAAATCGTTGATGTAGCAGAAGCCGTCGATTTCGGGGGCTTGCGTAGACATGCGCGCCTGCCACAACAAGTCGGTATCGGCGGAAGGCCCTTCGATTAGAACCTCCACTTCGCGGCCGACCATGTTGCGGTTGCGCGCTTTGGATGTTCGGCGCTGCACGGCCATCAGCTTACGTTTGCGATTGTGAATGGTGCGGCCGTCCACCTTGGCGTCCAGATGAAAGCTGGCGCTGGAGTCTTCATCGGAATAAGAGAACACACCCAGACGGTCGAACTGCGCGGTTTTGACGAAATCGCAGAGGATCTCAAAATCGGCTTCGGTCTCGCCGGGGAAACCGACGATCATGCTGGTTCGAATGGCAACGCCCGGAATGGTGGCACGTATGCGCTCCAGCAGCTTCAGGAAAAAATCGCCGTGCGATCCGCGCTTCATGCGCTTGAGCACGTTGGCGCTGGCATGCTGCAGCGGCATATCGATGTACTTTACCAGCGCGGGGTACTCGGCGATGGTATCGAGCAGTTTTTGCGTGATCCGATTGGGATAGCAGTAGAGGAAACGGATCCACTTCTCGCGCTCGGTTTCAATCTGCGCCAGCCGCGCCATCAAATTCGCCAGCCCATCCTTGAGGTGCAAATCTTCGCCGTAGGAGGTGGTGTCCTGACCGATCAAATTGATTTCGCGCACGCCCTGCGCGAAAAGCCGCGTGGCTTCGGCGATTACCGACTCAAAACGGCGGCTGCGAAACTTGCCGCGATACTGCGGGATCACGCAGAAGGAGCAGGGATGGTCGCAACCCTCCGCGATCTTGATGTAGGCGAAATGGCTGGCGGTGGCGAGAACGCGCGGGGTGAGATCGTGATAAAGGTAGGGCTCCATCGGATTGGCGCCTTGCTCAAGGCCCTCGCAGACCGCGACGATTTTCGCGAGTTCATTGGTGCCTACCAGCGCGTCCACTTCGGGAAGCTGATTGCGGATCTGATCGCGATAGCGCTCCACCAGGCATCCCGCGACGATTAGCTTGCGCGCGCGGCCAGTCTTTTTATATTCGGCCATCTCGAGAATAGTGTCGATGGACTCCTGCTTGGCGGGATCGATAAAGCTGCAAGTGTTGACCACCAGGACTTCGGCGTCGCCGGGATCCGGGGTGAGCTGGTGCCCGCGCTCCGACAAATGGCCCATCATCACCTCGGTATCGACGAGGTTCTTGGGGCATCCGAGACTTACAAAACCAATTTTCACGAGAGATAGTGCGGAGGAAAGTCCGTCAAATATAGGATAGCAGCGCGCGGGGCTTCGCTCGGAGCTTCAATGATTCAATCCGTAAAGTTTGGCCGCATTGTCGTGCAGGACCATGTGGGCCAACTCGAAGGCGCGCGGGCGCGCGATTTCGCCGTCGTTCAACATTTCGGTGAGAGCCAGGCCGAGCGCCTGGCGCGTGGTTTCCGTCGCGATCCAGCCCGATTGTTCCCAGCCGTTTTCTTCCGAATATGGATAGGCGTCGGTGCCGAACAAGACTTTGTCGGGTGCGAACTCCAGCCACTCGCGCAGCACTCGCGCGACCTCGCGGGGATAGTTGAGTAGAGTGATGGCGGAGAAATCGGCGTAGACATTGGGTTTGGTCAGGAGCGCCGTGATTTCACGAGTGAAGGGCCAGCCGCCGTGCAGCAGGACGAAGTTGGTCTGATGGAGGCTCGGATCGTTGAATACGGATTCGAGCAGCAGAGGATTGGTTCCGGCGATATGGAAATAGCCGCCGGGTCCCCAGGCGACGTGCAGATGCACCGCCATTCCCAGGCGTCCGGCTTCGGCGGCGATGTGCCGGAAGAGGTAGTCTTGAAGCTTCTTGTAAACGGTGGCGGGAATCGCGGTGCTGCGTCCCCGCTGGTAAACGGCTTCGGCCGCTGAGCGCGGAACATCGTCGAACTCGAGCGAGCGAAGATAGGCGGCTTCAAATTTCACCGCGACCGCTCCACCGCGCTTGTGGCGCGCGAGCGTTGCGTCCACCACTTTCCGCAAATATTCGTCGAAGGAAGGCGGCGGCGCGGAGAATCCGCTTTCCTTTAGATACTGCCTGAGCAGGCGATCCTCGTCCTCGAAGAATGCTTTGCGATCGGCGTTAGCCGACGCCGGCAGCGTGTTGTTGAGCGGGAATAGAAGCGCGTCTTCGTAGGGCACCCAGAGAAAACGCGGCGGCGCGATGCCGGGACCCATGGCTACCCGGTTGGCGAGCATCGTCTCGATTCCTAGCTGGTCGAGAATCCAGTTGGGATAAGCATCGCGTTTTTGAGCGATCAAGTCGCCTGGCTGGGCATTTCCGAATAACTGGCGGGAGGCTTCGGCGATGACGGGCGAGCCTGCTCGAGTGCGGATCGGCTCGGTATAGGGATCCATGTGCTCCACGGGGAGGGCGTCGTATTCGGTGTCGCCGGGAGCCGGCAGCACGGGATGAGCGTGATTGTCGATGGCTTTGATTTTGGAGATTTCGGCGGCGATGGCCGGATCGATCTGGATTTGTGCGAACGCGAAAGATGCCGCCGTGACCAGCAGAGCCAGCAGCTTCATGGTCCTGCGATCCCCAACCGCCATCCGAGTTGGGTTGAATCCAGCCAGGCGATGCCTTCGAATCGCAGGGAGCCATTGACCTTGCTCAGAACGAACGCGCAGGGCGCTTCGCCAAACTGATCGAGGCGGGCGCTCAGCCACGATTCCGCTGAAAGTGGTGCGGCGAGCAGGAGGGGGCTGGCCGAGTAGATGGCGAACTTCGCGCCGAAGCTGGGATCCACTCGTTCGTAAGACGGTTCCAAATGATACGCTTGCCGGTATCGTGCGATGGCGTCGTCCAGATTTCGCACTGCGATCACCACCTTCGCGATGCCGCTGAATTCGGTTGTGGTGGGCTTGCCGCCAGGAAAAGCGCGGAGGTCGCGCGGCGTGAAATCGTGAATCAGGAACGGGAAGAAACCGCCATTGGTGGGGCCGACCTGCGCGGTTTCCCAATCCACTTGCACGCCGTCGGGACGCTTGCGGCTGCTCTTGTTGGGTCCGGTTACGGCGACGCCAGTCTTGCGCAGCCTCTGTAGTTCGGAGTCGAAATCGGCCGGCCGGATGGCCCAGGCACACGGACCGCCATCCGATTCCAGGAATTTGTGCCAGTAATGTGCGGCCAAAGCGGCGGGATCGGCTTTAGGCTGGATCGCGATCAGCTCCAGATAAGAGCCGTCGGGAAAACTCGCCAGCGCCATTTCAGTGGCGTGATTGGAGTGCGGTCCGCCGTACTCGCTCGGGATTCCGGCGTCGCGAAGCGCTTTCTGCATCGCAACGACATTCTGGCCGGCCACCGTGACGTGATCGATATGAAATTGCTGCGCCATGAGCGGGAAGACCGAGAGGGCGATGCAAAAGAGACGGAGGGCCATCACGATAATGCTGCGAGCTTATCGTCCAGGTGCTTGAGCGCGGCTTCCAGCGTGGAGCGATAACGCGGGTTCTGCGATGTTTGGATATCGTGCAGCACGCGCGTGCGCGAAAGTTGCAAGCTTTCCCGCTCCCGTTCGCGGGCCGCTTGCTCCTGAGTGAGTTGCGGCAATTTCGCCCGGGCCGCCCGTTCTTCAGCGGCATCCACCTGGGATTCGACGTCTTTGCTTTCCCAACCGCGCGCCATGTACACAGTGTGGCACTTTCCATCGGCCTGCGCCACGATGCGACTCTGTTTGTGTGTCAAAAAGTATAATAAATTGACACATGCCCATAAACACTCGCCAGCCAATGTTTCTATTACAAGTCACTTCTCAAAGTTCATTCGGGATAAGGTGAGGAGCGGCCGGTATCCAACGCGAGCGAGGTGGTGAGGGGCGCTCTTCGCCTGGAGCGGGACCAGATGGTAAGCGAACAATCTGCGATTGTCGATCCCGACAACTCTGGACGCGGTGCTTCTACTTAACTCCATCGAGCGAGGAGACTTCACCGAGCTTCGGACGCAGCAAAGCGCCTGGCGGTCAGGGCGATATTCGGCCTCAGATGAACCCCGATTCGAAGGAATTTGTTGTGAAATCGGAGTTCATCTGAGTTTATCTGTGGTTATTTGCGCGCTTGGACGGAGCGCTTGCAGAGCGCTCAAGTACCGCGCGGTGCGGCCGTTGCGTCGTGGAACGGGTGAATGTCCACCAAACTCCGATGCGCGTTAAACGCCGTTTCTGGAGTATCCGGGGCTGATTGAGGCCTGTAAAATCGCTCATGAGCGGCGGGATCTCCGCCGGCGAAGGGAACTCATGGCGGCCTGCGTCGGTGCGAACGCAGCGCGCCAGGCTGGCATATTGCCCGGGCAAGGTCAGGACGCGATTCGCTGGACAACAGGCCGGTGAACATTAGGCACGTCGCCTTCCGTTAGCGGCGCCTTTTCGTGCGCCAGTTCGCGGATGTAACGGATGGCGTCGTAATGATCGAGCGCCTCAGATGATCCTTCATTTGGCTAGCCGCCCGTTGTAATGCCCGCTCGATCGCCAGCGTGGTTTCCGCCGGACTAACGGTCCGCTTCCAGCGGGTTTGACCTTCTGGACTCAGTTTCCTGCGCGCTCGATGTGGCGCACGTTCTCACTGTTCTCAACGTGCTGTGTTCGGACTCGTGCGAACATTGTTCACTGCCCCTAAAGCGTTCACACGCTTGTGAACGCGGCACGCACGAGTGCGTGCGCCACATTCAGGCGACTTTCAGTCGCATTGGATTCTACCGGCTTCGAGCCGCGAGCGCGTGGGTTGCTTAGCGCAGTTGCCCGATCAGCGGCGCGGCGTGGTTCTTCACGTAATCCCGCCGGTATTCTTCCAACGCCTTCACTAACCGGTCCACCAGGTTCCCTGCGCTGCGCGTCTTTAAGCCTTCAACGAACACGGCCGGCAGCAGATCCCGCGTGGTGGAAGTGATAAATACCTGATCGGCGCGTTCCAGGTCTTGCGGTTTGAGCGCGCGCTCCACCACCTGGATGCCGGGCACGCGCACCACCTCGAGCAGCAGCTCGCGAGTAACCCCCGGCAGGCAGCCGGAATCGAGCGGCGGAGTGGATACCTCGCCTGCTATGGCGGCAAAGACGTTCGCCGAAGTACATTCGCTCACCTCGCCGCGTTCGTTCAACAGCAGCACTTCGTCGAAGCCTCGCTGGTGCGCCTCTTCGTACCAGGTAAGGTTCTCCGACCAGGAAAGGATCTTGCAGCCCGAAAATTCGCTCGCCGAGTAACGCGCGTGCGGT
>Ga0181525_10001101_pt1 | contig 23314 bp, 17 predicted proteins | sample PEATcosm2014_Bin_48_FD_121100 | JGI IMG/M metagenome (GOLD analysis project Ga0181525, IMG submission 121100) | Peatland microbial communities from MTU Mesocosm Facility, Houghton, MI, USA - PEATcosm2014_Bin06_10_metaG | ecosystem: Environmental > Terrestrial > Soil > Wetlands > Peat | place... | reverse complement strand
TTCTGGTGGTTAGCCTGGAAGGGGACTTCCCCGAGGTGGCGCCGGTCGAGCTTCCTCTGCCGTTTCTCGAACAGCAGTCCCCGGTGACGGTGCGCGATTACTGGTCGTCGCTGCGTTACGCCGCCACGGACAAGCGCATCAAAGCCATTGTGATCAGGCCTCGCGGCCTGACAGCGGGATGGGCCAAAATCGAGGAGCTCCGCGCCGGCCTGGCGAATTTCAAGAGCTCCGGCAAACCGGTTTACGCGATGCTCGAAGGCAGCGGCGCACATGAATATTACGTAGCTTCGGTCGCCGACCGTATTTACGCCTCTCCAGACGACGTACTGGATGTTAAAGGCTTCCGGGTGGAGGCCATGTACCTGAAAGGGACGCTGGACAAAATCGGCGTGAACTTTGAAGGGGACCACATCGGCCGTTATAAGGACGCTTTCGACATGTTTACGCGTAAAGACATGTCTCCGGAAACGCGGGAAGTGTTCAACGGGGTGCTCGACCAGTTATATGGCGATTTCTGCACTACGGTCGCGGCCGGGCGCAAACGCACGCCGGACGATGTCCGCACCATCGTGGATCAAGGCCCCTTCACGGCGGAGAAAGCCAAGGACGCGGGTCTGGTGGATGTGTTGGGTTACGAAGATCAGCTCTACAGCCAGTTGGAATCCCAGCTTGGCGTAAAAGATACCGCGCGCGTCAGCCTGCGCACGTACTCGCACGCAATCCCGTATCGAGGCGACCACATCGCCCTGCTGGCGGCCGAGGGCGACATTCTGCGCGGCCATTCGGACGATCTCTTTGGCGGCGCACAGTTGATCGCTTCTGAAAACATGGCTCAGACGATCCGGCAGTTGCGCAAAGATAAGACGGTGAAAGGCGTGATTTTCCGCGTCGATTCGCCGGGAGGCGATGCCGTTGCCTCCGACGAGATCCTTCACGAAATGAAGCTGCTGAGCGCGGAGAAGCCACTGGTGATCTCCATGTCCGACTATGCCGCTTCGGGCGGGTACTTCATTTCGATGACGGGCGATCAAATTGTGGCGTATCCGAATACGATTACCGGTTCGATCGGCGTCATTTACGGCAAGTTCACGCTTAAGGACCTGTATAACAAGCTTGGGATCGAGAAGGAGATTCTGCAGCGCGGCAAGTTCGCCGACATCGATTCTGACTACCACACAATGTCGGACGCCGCCAAGGAGAAGCTTCACGAAGGCATAGTCTCCACCTATCACTCATTTGTTTCGAAGGTCGCGGAGGCGCGCAAGAAGAGCTATGACCAGATCGACCCCATAGCGCAGGGCCGGGTTTGGATGGGTACCCAGGCGAAAGAGAATGGGCTGGTGGACGAACTGGGCGGTCTCGACAAAGCCGTAGCCTTGATTCGCAAGCGAGCCAAGCTGCCTCCTGATGGTGACGTGACCTTGATCGCTTATCCGCAGCGGCGCAGCTTCTTTGAGATTCTGACCAGCACGAACACGGATCAGGCCATGGATGCGGCGGCGGAGCGCAAGATCCAGCAGACGCTAGGATTTCTGCCGAGCAAGGCTCTGATGGAAGGCGGTATTTTGACGCTGATGCCGTATCAGATCAGCGTGCGGTAGGAAGGGACCAGGGGTCAGGGACCAGGGGTCAGGAGCTAGACACCGACAGAGAGAATGATTGCCGGTTGGATTTTAGACCCAGGCCTTTCCTCTACGAGAAGTTTTAGAATATTGCGCTGGATTGGATTCCGGATGAGGCTAGGGCACATTGCATCCGGGCTAGCGCGGATTTGTGGATTTGCGATACGCGACTCTCGTTGACGCCCAGAATGCCGCCGATTTCTTTCATGGTCAGGTCGCGGTCATAATAAAGCCTGACCACCTGGCGGTATCGCAGTGGCAACGTCTGCATGGCCGTTTCGAGCCTTTCGCGCAGTTCGTCGCGAGCGAAAACGCGGTCCGGGTGGTTTTCCAGGTTGCAGGGCACTTCTAGAGCGGGGCAGTCTTCGAACTCTGCGTTTGTCCGGCTTTGCGAAGCCAGCAAGCCAATATTTCTCAAATCAACCATCAGGCTCCGCAGCCGATTTATCGGCATTTCCATGGAGCCGGCCAATTCGTTTAGCGAGGGAGCTCGATTGAGTTTTTCGGTCAAATCCTTCGTCGCCGCTTCCAGTTGCTTGAACCTGCGCCGCAGATCGCGCGAGGCGCAATCCAACTGGCGGAGACTATCCAGAATGGCTCCCTTGATGCGGTGCTTGGCGTAGGCGGGGAAAGCGACCATCTTATCGGCTTCGTACTTCGTCGCCGCGTCGAACAAGCCCATCACACCCGCATGAATCAAATCGTCGACATCGACGTGAACCGGCAGGCTGTCGTGAACACGAACGGCAATCGCGGTGACCAGAGGCAGGTGTTGCAGAATCAACGCGTCTCGTTGGCTGAAGTCCTTATTTGCCGGAGCGCAGGCAGATTCCACGTGAGCCTGACTCACGGCTGCTCTGTCGCGCGCGGGCTTCAACGACAACTTCATGGCTGTGCTAACGGCGGCTGTGCTCACTCAAGTACTCCTTTGAGCAGGCCTTGATTGCGGCCTGCGCACCTCAACAAAAGGCACTCGGGCGGCCAAGCGTCGGTAGCCAGCGCCAGTGCCCGAGAGAAGCGCCTGCTGGTTTGTCAACGACGAGCGCAACGCGTTCTGCGGAAAGGCGTTCTACGAGCGGCGTGCGCAAGAACGCTTTTCGGCCGGTGCCCGCAAGTCTTTAGCGGACTAAGGCAAGATTGCTTCGCGATGTTTCAGGTCGGAACCTGTTGAGGGACGAGTGGTTCGAAGTGAAACAGGGGGCGGGGTGGAATAGGGTGTGACTTGCCGGGTTGTGGAAGTTTGCGTACAAGGTGTGTCCGCTTGCTCACGCGCGCGGTTCAGTGGTGCGTGCGGCTTGTACGAACCGCGACCTTGGCGTAGCGGACGGGAACTCTTCAAGAATGCTACTAGGCCGCTAGATAGTTTTTCGCCCCGTTCCGGGGCTCGGTAGCTCTAACGCGCCATTTCCAACGGCTTGCGCCGTGGGCTAATTTCTTTCGCCCTTCGGGCTTGGCGCCTTAAGAGTCGCGATCGCCAGACAAAACAGGGACGCGTGGGGCCGGCCCTGGCATGGAAATAGCCCCAAGCTGACGCATGGGGCTGGCCACGCGGCCCACAACGTGGCGTCGGCGCAGGGTTCCCGGTTAAGAACGCTCCTTTACAGTCGCGTCTCGGCTAGGGGTTTTTGGCTCTTTCCAACGGCAGGTGGTTAGCGCGGGAAGGGCGACCGGGGGTCGCCTGCGGAACAGGGGTTCCGCCCCACTGGTTAGGGTTCCGACCCGCTGGTTAGGGCTGGGTGGCGGGCGCTGACTTGGCGTGAGACCAGGGTTTCGCCTGATAGGTCCAACTGCGGCTGGAGTAGTCGCTGAAGGTGATCATGATCAGGATGGAAAGCCAGACTAGTCCGGCAATGCAGAAGAGTTTCGTCAACGTCGGGGCATGCCGGACGGCCATGAAAATCCACGCCACCAAGGAAGCTTTGAGGAGGGCGATCAGCAGGGCAACGACGATATTCCATTCACCCAGTTCGAGAAAGGAAACCGCCGCTGTAGTTGCGGTCAGTACAATCAAAGCCGCCCAGACGGCGACCAGGGTTCCTACTTTAGGAATATGTACGTGCTCACTCATTTCCGGTGTCCAATCAGATACAAGAGGGGGAATAGGAAAATCCAAACGACGTCGACAAAATGCCAGTACAGGCCAATCATCTCGACGGGAGCGAAGTAATACGAGGTATACACTCTGCGGATCGACTGGATCAGCAGATAGGTAAGAAGACCGAGCCCTACGATCATGTGCAGCGCGTGCATGCCGGTCATGCAGAAATACAGGAAGAAGAGAATCTGCGCGTTATGAGCGTACTGAGCCGGCTCATACTGAAAGTTAAAGCCCGGGACGAGATGCTCGACCCACTTAGAGTGATATTCAATGGCTTTGATTCCGAGGAAGACTGAGCCGAAGAACATTGTCAACAGCAAGTTGACAATCAGATCTCTTCTCTGGTTGAGCTGGGCGGCGCGCACAGCCAGCACCATGGTCAAGCTGCTGCAGATCAGGACCGCTGTGTTGGTTGCGCCGAGCTTGATATCCATCCATTCGCTGGTCGAGGCGAATGCTTCCGGGTACATGGCGCGGTAAACGGAGTAAGCGGCAAACATGCCGCCGAAGAACAGAACCTCAGTAACGAGGAACGTCCACATGCCGAGAGTGGAGGCATCCATCTGCTGCTCCACCGATGCGAAGTGGTGCCGAAGATGAGTAGCTTCCGCCGAAGGTTCATGGATAACAGTATCAGCCACCGTTTTCCTCCAGCTCATGGTAGTTATAAGCTTCCTCGGTTACAACCGGGGTTTCGTCGAAGTTGAAGGTGGTGGGCGGAGATTGAATCTTCCACTCCAACCCCGTGGCGCCCCATGGGTTGTTACCCGCCGCCGCACCGTGCTTAAGCGACCAAAGCAAATAAATCATTGGAATAAGATACCCGATGCCGAGAACGGAAGAGCCCGCGGTAGACATAACATTCAGCATCTGAAACTCGGGCGGATAGGCATGATAGCGACGGGGCATGCCCATGTAGCCCAGGATGAATTGCGGAAAGAAGGTCAGATTAAAGCCGACAAATATGATGAGCGCCGCAAACTTCGACCACGGCTCCGAATAGAGGCGGCCGGTCATCTTTGGCCACCAGAAATGGATACCGCCCAGGAATGCCATTACCATGCCGCCCACCATCACGTAATGGAAGTGGGCCACGATGAAATAAGTTCCGTGGGTGGCGACATCGGTGGCAAGAGAGGCCAGGAAGAGGCCGGTGAGTCCACCGATGGTGAAGAGCCCTATGAAGCCGAAAGTATAAAGCATCGGCGTATCAAACGAGATCGAACCCTTGTACATAGTCGCTGTCCAATTGAAGACTTTGATTGCGGAGGGGACAGCCACCATGAAACTGAGGATGGAGAACGCAAGGCTGGTGTACATGCTCTCGCCGGTGATGAACATGTGATGACCCCAGACGACAAAGCTGAGGACGGCGATGGCCATGCTGGAAAAAGCGATGAAGTTGTAGCCAAAGACGCGCTTGCGGGAGAAGCACGCGACGATTTCGCTGATGACACCCATACCGGGCAGGATCATGATGTAAACGGCGGGATGCGAATAGAACCAGAACAGATGCTGGAAGAGGATGGGGTCGCCGCCGATATTGGGATCGAAAATGCCTACGTTCGCGATGTGCTCAAAGGCGAGCAGCAGCAGGGTAATGGCGAGAACCGGAGTGCCGAGAATCTGAATCAGGCCGGTGGCGTAATTTGCCCATACAAACAGCGGAAGGCGCGACCAGGTCATGCCGGGCGCGCGCATCTTGTGTACAGTTACTACGAAATTGAGGCCGGTGAGTATGGATGAGAAACCCGCCCAGAAAACACCAAAGGCGGCGGCGAGGACATAGGAATTGGAGTAAGTGCTGCTATAGGGAGCATAAAATGTCCAACCCGTATCGACTCCGCCGCGGAGAATCGCGAAAAGCGCAAAGGCCGCTCCAATGATATAGACGTACCAACTGAGGAGGTTGATCCTGGGGAATGCGAGATCTTTGGCTCCGATCATGATCGGCAGGAAGAAATTTCCGAGGGTAGCGGGGATGGAAGGGACGAGGAAGAAGAAGACCATGACGATGCCATGCATCGTAAACAGGCGATTGTAGGTTTCGGCGGAGAAGACGCCCTGGGGTTCGAGAAGATTGATACGAAACGCGGCCGCGAAGGCTCCGCCGACGAAGAACATCAGGGTAATCGAGATGAGATAGAGGATCGCGATCCGCTTGTGGTCAGTCGTGAGCAACCAGCTTTTCCAGCCGTGCTCGACATTCAGGTAGTTGACGGTCTGCGTTGCGGCCTCGGGTTCCCCGTGTGCGATTGTTGCCATTTAGGTGCTCACCTCCCCTGTTCTACTGCGGACGCCGCACAATGCCTTTTGGCGCCGCAGCCGTCGGAGCGGCGACGGCGGGGCCTGGCTGCGAAGCCGGCACCTGCGACGACAACGATTTGATGTATGCAATGAGTTGGATTACGTTTTCCTCGCTAACCTGCCCTTTGAAATTGGGCATCACGTTAGGTGTAAATCCGGAGACGATCTTGGCATTGGGATCGAGAATCGATTCGCGCAGGTACGCGTCGTCGGCGAGGATCGTGCGGCCGTCGGCCAGTTGCACGGGCTTGTTATAAAGGCCGCGCAGAATCGGGCAACGGCCTTGCTGATCGAGCAAGTGGCAGGTTGCGCAGCCTAAACGCTGAAACAGAGCTTCGCCCTGTTCCGCAAGGGTCCCCTGGGCGCCGCCGCCACTGGCCCACTTGGCGTAAGCGCGCTGATCGAGCACGTAGACCCAACCCGTCATGTTGGCATGCTGGTTGCCGCAATACTCGGTGCAAAACAAGTGATACTTGCCCGGTTTCGTGGCGGTAAACCAGAGGCTGTCGTAATGTCCGGGAACCACGTCGTGCCGGACCCGGAAGGCCGGGATGGAGAAGCTGTGTATTACGTCTTCGGAGGCCATGGTGAGCTTCACCGGCTGGCCGACGGGGACGTGAAGCTCATTAATCTCGCGGTTGCCGTCCGGGTACTGAATCTTCCACATCCATTGCTTACCGGTGACGAAAATCTCCATCGCATCGTTGGGAGGCTGCTGGGCGGCAAAATATAGCTGCGCTCCCCAGGCGAACATTATGAGCATGACGAAGAACGGAAGTATCGACCAGGTCAACTCAAGTTTCGTGGAGCCCTCGATATGTACGGGCCGCACGCCCTGCTGGCGCCGGTACTTCCATGCAAAAAAAACAATGCAGCCGAAGATGAGGGCAGTCATCACGGCGGAGACGACAACCTCAAACCAATAGAGCAGGTCGATGGGGCCAGCTTGGGCCGAGGCGGTCTCCGGGAAAAGCGGGATGTCGGCTAAGAGCGGCAGACTAGCCCACATGGCGACCGCCTTTCCAGGCCGCGCGCATTTGCCTGTCGTTTCGCGTGAGCATAAAGAGGAATCCCGCCAGCAGGAGAACGGTTAGACATCCGGCAACCTTGAGCAGGTTGACGATGGCAAGCGTGTATTTGCCCTGAGCCGGGTCCCAGTGAAAACAAAACAGCAATACATAGTCCACCGGGGAGCCGATCCTGTGCTGAGCGGCCTCCACCAGCGCCATTCTCAGATCGGGCGGGGAATATTGGATTCCGTAAAAATATCTTGACAGCTTTCCCTCGGGAGTGGCAACCATGATGCCGACGGCATGCACGAATTGACGGCTAGGTTCATCCCAGCGATATCGAAATCCGGCGGAGGAGGCGAGCGCCGATATCGACTCCTGCGACCCCGTCAGAAAATGCCAGCCCGACTCGAAGCCGGGGCGGCCGAACTCTTTCGCGTAACTGGCTTTCTTTTCCCTCGCAACCGCGGGCGTGTCGGATGGATCGAAGCTGACGACGACGACGTTGTAGTCGCGGCCCGGCTCGAGCGGCACGCGACGCATGCTGGTGACAGTCTCGTGAAGGCTCAGAGGGCACACGCCTGGACAGGAGAAGTACACGAGCTGCAATACGACGGGTTTGTCGCCGAAGTAAGCGCGCAGCGGAACGGTCTGCCCTGCCTCATCGTGGAAGACGAGATCGAGAGGCACCTGAGAATTCAATTTCTGCTGAATGTCGACGCCTTTCGAAAGATTGGGGCGCGGGTATTGCGCCTTCAACAAAGGGACAAGCACAAGCAGCGCGCATGCACTCCAGAGAAGCCTATTTCGCATGTTCCTCCGGTGGCGCTTTAATTTCGATGCGAGCGGGAGCGGCGGCCTGGCTGGCTCCGTAGCCGCGGCCTTCGCCGCCGGGCGTATTGATTCCGGCAGGCGCGCCGGGACGAATTGTCAGACGAGGGATAACGGCGTCCATCGCAAGGCCTATCGGGACACGCAGATGGCCTTGAGCATCCTTGCCATAGGTGTGGAGCACGCGATCCTCCCGGGCCCGCAACTCCGGCAATTCATCCCAGGGATGGACTTCGATTTGCGGATCGGGCGGGACGACGCGCGCGGGGCCAAGCGGGCTGGCGGGCTGGCCCTGGGGGTTGAAATCGTAAAGGAATCGCTGAATGTAAACCGTAACGGCGAACGCGAGGACGAGGGTGCCCGCGATGATTGCGAGCGACCAGACCACGATGCCGGCACGCGCATCGGAGGGCTCATACCGCGTGCCGGCGTGAGTTGCAGGTGTGGCGGCATGCGGGGTTTGAACCACGTCGCCCGGTCTCTCATCCTGGTGGCTCATCGAACGGCCTCCAATACCGGGGGAGCTATGCGCTCGTCCTGCAACGGGAGCAGCGGCCGCCTGCGCAACTGGCGCATGAAGACGTAGACCCAAATGCCTCCGACGCCGAGAAAGACCGGAAGGTCGGTCCAGGACCAAGTAAATCCGTTCTTGCGAAACTGAGGCTCGATAATCCAAAACAGGTCAATCGCGCGGGCAACCAGGATGAAGATCGCGACGCGCATCAGGCGGACAGGGTTGCGCTTACGCGCCTGCGACAAGAGGAGGAGGAACGGAATGGCGAACATCACGAGCGCAATTGTAACGGTAATATACTTCCAACTTCCGTGCACTCTGTCCAGATACCATTGCAGCTCCTGGGGCAGGTTCGCGGGCCAGACGATAATGAGCTGGGAGGCTGAGAGGTAAGTCCAGAAGATGACGAACGCAAACATCAGATTCCCTAGATCGTGGAGGACCTTCGAGTTGATGCGACCCTGGAAACCATCTTTGCCCGACACGAGAACGAGCACGATGATGGATAGCGCGAAAGTCTGCAGGACATCGCCTATCAGTAGCATCGCGCCATAGATTGTCGAAAAGAACTGAGCGTCGGTTGAGAGAAGCCAATCGATATAGGCAAACGACGCGGTTAACACGAAAACCAGCACGCCGGGGGCGCTGAAAGCGCGCATGCGTTCCCGAAGAGTTGGATCGCCGGTTTCGTCCTGCTGGTCGGCCATGCGGCTCACGCGAAGGCCCCAGAACATCCAGACAATGAAATAGATCACCGCGCGCGCCACGAAGAACGGCACGTTCAAGTAGCCTTGCTTATGCTGCAGCACTGGGGTAAGCGCGACTTCCTCGGGCCGCGCCCACGGATAGAGCAGGCGCAACGCGAACAGAAAGATGGGAACGAGGAGGAGCGCGAGGAGAGGCAAGGTCCGCATCTCGGCCTCGAGCAAGCGCCGGATGGTTACGCCCCAGCGGCCGCCGACAGTGTTGTGCATTAACAGGACACCCAGGCCGCCTAGGCTGAATCCGCCCCAATAAAGCACTGCGAAAAGATAGGACTGAAAGAATTCGACGCGGCTCCAGAAAAACGCTGCGACGCAAACGAGCAGGCCTAGAACGCCCACAACACCGGAGAAACGCTCGACGGCAATTGCTCCGTCTCCGAGGCGTTCGACAGGCACCGGAATGCTGCTGGCGTGGTTACGATCGCTCACTGCTGACCTCCCTGGGGGCCACCAGCAGGCCCGGTTTCGGCCTGGGCAGCAAGCTCCGGCGGCGCGTTCTGGCTCAACTGGAGCGCCCGGATATAGGCTGTAATTCGCCAGCGGTCATCCACGGGAACTCGAGATGCGTAGCTATACATGGCGCCATAGCCGTTCGTCATGACGTCGAAGAAGTGGCCGTCTGGCGCTTCAACCAGCCTGGGATCGTGGTAGCTGGGCGGCTGCGGCCGAAAGCCCCGGCTGGTGATCATTCCATGACCATCGCCCAGCCGGCCGTGACAAGGCGAGCAGTAGATATTGAATCGCTGCTGCCCGCGTATTAAATCGGCTCGCGTGATCTGAATTGGAAAGTAGTCGATATCCTTGCCATTCTCTTTTCCGGTGTAGCGGGCCTGATCGAGGTGTAACTGGCCGCGCGCCACGGTATCTTCGATGGCGGGCCTGGCGGAGCGGGCATCATCGAAGAATGACGTCTCGGCCAAGGGTTTATAGCGCGGCTGATCCTGCATGTCGCGGCGGCATGCCAGGGTGCAGAATGCGGCGGCGAACAGCATCCACGCGCGTAGATCAAGCCGGAACAAGAGTCACCTCGCTTCCACCGAGATCGCGCAGAAACTGGGTGGTCTGGGCGATGCTGAACTGGGGGTCGGCGGCTTCGATACAGAGGAAGAATCCGTCTCGCGACGCTTTGGCAAAAACGTCGACGTTGAAGACCGGATGATAGGGCTGCGGCAAGCCGTTCATGGCGAGCATACTGACGAGGGAGGTGAGAGCCGCGAGCAGGATCATGCATTCAAAGGTGATGGGAATATATGACGGCCAACTGTGGAGAGGTCGCCCTCCAACATTTAGCGGATAAGCGATGTTAGTAATCCAATAGAGCAAGCCATAGCCGCCGACACAGCCGCAGATTCCGCCAATGAGGACGGCCAGGGCGACATTGTTGCGCGTGAATCCGATTGCCTCGGCAAGGCCTTCCACCGGCATGGGAGCATAGGCATCCATGCGGCGGTAGCCCGACTCATAGGCACGCTCGCAAGCCTCGATCAGTTTCTCGGGATTTTCGAATTCGGCCATGACGCCATGGACACCGGGCGCGCCGCCGAGAGCTGAATCATGAGACATGGGCGGCCTCGATGCGCTCTTCGTGGACCACTTCCCTTACTTCGAAAATCGAGATAGAGGGAAGCAGCCGGACGAAAAGGAAGATCAGGAGCATGAAGAACCCAAGTGTCCCGGCGTAGGTTGCCCAGTCCCATCTGGTTGGGATGTAAATGCCCCAAGAAGACGGAAGGAAGTCACGGTGGAGGCTGGTGACGACGATGACGAAGCGCTCCAGCCACATGCCGATATTGACGACGATGGCGATGAGCCATACCAACAGCAGGTTGCGGCGCACCTTACCAATCCAGAGGGCCTGCGGGATTGCGATGTTGCACAGAATCAGAAGCGCGTAGGTGAAGCCATAGGGACCGGTGATGCGGTTCCAATACATGAAACTTTCATAGGGGTCGCCGCTATACCAGGAGAAGAAGGCTTCCATGGCATAACCATAAGCGACAATCAATCCGGTGCCGAGCATCAGTTTGGCCGCGGCTTCGATGTGGCGCATCGTGATCAGATCCTGCATTTTGTACCAGGAGCGCAGCGGGATGATCAGGGTGAGGACCATCGCGAATCCGGAGTAGATAGCACCGGCAACGAAGTAGGGCGGGAAGATAGTGGTGTGCCAGCCGGGGATAATGCTGATTGCGAAGTCGAAGCTCACGATGGTGTGAACGGAGAGCACGAGCGGGGTGGCGAGCCCGGCAAGCAGCAGGTAGGCCTTCTGGTAGCGGTGCCAGTGAATGGCGGAGCTTCTCCAGCCCAGGGCCAACACGCCGTATATCCGTCTCATCCAGAGCTTCGGCGCATGATCGCGCATGGTCGCCAGATCGGGAATCAGACCGACGTACCAAAACACTATGGAGACGGTCATGTAGGTGGAGACGGCGAAAACATCCCACTCGAGCGGGCTGCGCGGCTGCGGCCATAGCCACATCGTGTTGGGATATGGCATGAGCCAATAGGCGAGCCAGGGACGCCCGAGATGCAAGATCGGAAACATGCCGGCGCAGGCCACGGCAAACAGAGTCATGGCCTCGGAAAACCTGTTAATGGATGTGCGCCAGTCTTGCTTCAACAGAAACAAAATGGCTGAGATCAGAGTGCCGGCGTGACCGATACCGATCCACCAGACGAAATTGATGATGGCAAATCCCCAGCCGATGGGGATCGTGATACCCCAGATTCCTACGCCTCTCAGGAACAAGTAGCTCACGGCGAGCATGAGCAGGTTCACGAAGCAAAAGGAGACGAACGCGCCGACCAGCCACTTCTTGGGCGACGCTTTCCAAGGAAGGTAAACGACGCCGGAGATTCGATCGGTTACAGATCGATAGTCGTGGCCGGGACCGAGAATCGAATTCGGCCCCGGGTCGACCACTTGAATATTGCTTTCCAGCAATTCTTGTTCAGGATTCTTTATCGCCACGCGGCCCTCTTAGCGCTTCATTGGGGTTTCTGACGTGGCCGAGATACTTTGTCCGCGGCCTGGTGTTGAGGTCATCCAACAATCCATAGTTTCGGGGCAGCGCCTGTAACTTCGCGACCTTACTGTCGGGGTCGTTCAAGTCGCCGAAGGAGATTGCCTGGGTGGGACACACCTGCTGGCACGCCGTCAGGATCTCCCCGTCGGTGACGCGTCTGCCTTCTTTCTCGGTCTTGATCTTAGCTTCTTGAATTCGCTGCACGCAGTATGAGCATTTTTCCATCACGCCGCGGCTGCGAACGGTTACATCGGGATTGCGCAGCCCATAGAGGCTGGGCGTTTGCCAGTCTGAATACAAAAAGAAATTGAAGCGGCGCACCTTATAGGGACAATTGTTCGAGCAATAGCGTGTTCCAACGCAACGGTTGTAGACCATTTCGTTCAGGCCTTCGTTGCTGTGGACCGTCGCTCCCACCGGACACACAAGTTCGCACGGAGCGTCTTCGCAGTGCATGCAGGGAACGGGCTGGTTGAACATCTCCGGGTTGTCGAGATTGCCTGAATAATAGCGGTCGACGCGAATCCAGTGCATGTGCCGCCCGATCGCTACCTGCTCCTTGCCTACAACCGGGATATTGTTCTCCGCCTGGCAGGCAATGATACAGGAGTTACAGCCCGTGCAGCTGTTCAGGTCGATCGTCATTCCCCACTTATAGCCGGTGTAACTCCACTGGGGCGGGTACAAAGTATCGCCCGCGGCAAGCGGCTTATCTTCGGCGGTTGCGAAATCCGGATGCTGGCGATATTCCGCGAAGTCAGCCGTGCGGACGGGTTTGCGCCCGTGCATAGTCTGCGTTTCCTGGACATTCGCCAGAGGAAACCGCGCACCGGTTTTTGTCAAGGAGCCACCCGCGATCCAGGGCGAGTCCGGCACTTGAATGGCATAGGCGTTGTAGCCAATTCCGTTGCCGACGCGGCCCGACGCCTCGCGGCCGTATCCGAACTGAATGCTGACGGAGTTCTCGACGTGTCCTGGAAGGATCCAGGCCGGACCCTTGATGCTTCGGCCCGCAACGGTTAACTGGAGGACGTCTCCGTTGGCTGCTTTCAGGCCGGTTGCCGTCTTCGGACTCAGCAGGAACACGTTATCCCAGGTCAGTTTGGTTTGAGATTTCGGCAGTTCCTGCAGCCAGGCGTTATTCGAATAACTTCCGTCTCCGATTGTAGAATCCGGGCGGAATACCACTTCGAGCCCGTTAATCTCGGGTTCCGGCTCTGGAAGCGCTACGGGACCATGAGCTCCAATGGATGCAACCGCTGTCCCGGCCACCCAACCGTCATGCAGCGAAGTCTTCCAGCGGTCGTCGAAGTTAGCGGTCTTGTCCAGGCTTTTCCAGTAGGTCTTCACGCTCTCGTGCGCAGTCTGATCCGGCTTACCCAGGAGAATCGCGAGGAGCTCATGCGGCGATTTGCCGTTGTAGATCGGCTCGATCAAGGGCTGCTGAATGGTCACGGTGCCGTCAAAAGCGCGGGAGTCGGACCAGCTCTCCAGATAGTGGGCCTCCGGAACATGCCAGTTGCTTAAATGCGCGGTCTCATCAAAATATTGGCCCAGGCGGGCGACGAAGCGGGCCTTCCGGATCGCCTCCTGGAAACGAAGGGCTGCGGGAGCCGAATAGACCGGATTGGGTCCAAGGATGACCAGCGTCTCGACGCCGCCGCTGTTCAGATCGTTGGTAAGGTCTTCGATGGAGCGCGCGTTCTCAGGCTCCACGCCCTCGAGGATGCGAACCGTTGTCCCTATGTTCCCGAGCGCGGCATTGATCGCATAGGCGGCCAAATGGACGCTTTCGGGCTGGAACTCGCCTGGCAGGACGACGCAGCGGCCCTTCGCGCCAATCAAGTCTTGAGCGACAGTCTCGAGCCACTGGGGCGCGTCGCCGGCGACCCCGGGAACTCCGGTCACGCCACAGGCGTTGGCCAGCCGATAAGCGATCGAAGGCACGGCGGAGCTCTTCACCTGGATGTGGTGGTCGGCCAAGGAGCCGCTCACTGAAGGCGACGACTCCAGCGCATACAGCCGGCAGGGCGTTTCGCCGCCATCCACGTTACGGCGCTTGGAAAACTGGCGCGCATAAGCAAGCGCGGCCGGGCCCGTATTCAGAAAGTCGCTTTCCAGACTCACGATGACGTCGGCCCGCGACAGATCGTAGGCCACAAAGGCGGCGCGGCCGGCGATCTTCTTCGCAGCGCTTGAAATCGCCCGATTGACGGAAGGCTCGTGGAGATACCACTTGGCCTTGGGCATTTGCTCGAGAATCGCGTCGATCTGGCTAAGCAGGGTCAAAGACGTCGTTGCGCCAGTCAGGATGGCCAGGCCTTCGCCGCTTCGCAGCTTCACGCTCTGCGCTTCGGTGCTGAAAGCCCCAGTGAAGTCTTCCCAGGTGCTGAGCCGTCCATCGTGCAAAACCGACTGTGACCGGTCAGGGTCATAGAGATTCAGAACCGAGGCTTGCTCGAAGATGCCGGTGGCGCCCAGGCTGGCCGGATGGTCGGGGTTGCCTTCGACCTTAGTGGGCCGGTTGAGATGGCTCTCTACGAGCAGGCCGCGCGCATATCCGCCTATGGACATGGCCGTGGCGTAGAACAACGGTATGCCCGGAATCACATTTTCGGGCTGCTTCACATAGGGGACAATCAGCTCTTTAGGCTGCTTGGTGCACGCTGCCGCCGCTGCCATTGCAAGCGACGCAGCCATGGCTTTTAGTACATTGCGACGCTCGATCCCGGTGGGCTCTTTCTCGGAAGCGGCTGGGAACTCCTGCTCGCTGGACTCCCGCCATTCCTCACTCTGGGCGGCTTCCTCGAGAGTTCTCCAGAATTCGGGACCGCGCCCCGCCGCCAGCTTGTCGCGAAGCTCAAGAAGATCCACTGCCGGCTTGGGTGCGGCCGGATGCGCCAACAACGACTCCACGGGCACAAATCCCGTGAGGATTTGTTGACTAGCCGGCAGGTTTGGGGAGTGGAGTGGGTTTTTCATCGGTGGCACGTCGCGCAGTCGGTCAACGACTGAACCTTGTATTGCTTGACCAATTGGGGTCCCAATTCGGACTGATTCGAGGGGTAAACGTAATCGATATTGAACACTTCGGATTTCGGCCGGATGTATGCTTCCGGCTGCCTGTGGCAGTTTACGCACCACATCATGTTGAGGGCATTGGCGCGATACATCAACGGCATCTCGTCCACCTTGCCGTGGCAGGTGGAGCAGCCGATGCCCTTGTTGATGTGAATGCTGTGGTTGAAATAGACAAAGTCGGGAAGATCGTAAACGCGAGTCCACTCGATGGACTTTCCACTTGACCAACTGGCGCGAATGGGCTCGGTAAGGGAGGCGTTAGACCAGATCTGGGAGTGGCAGGTCATGCAGGTTTCAGTAGGGGGCAGGCCGGCGTAAGACGAATTCTCTACACTTGTATGACAATACCGGCAGTCAATGCCATCATCCTTCACGTGGTGCTTGTGGCTGAAGGGAATGGGCTGATCCGGGGAGACCTGAACTGACGTGTTCCACGAGCCACGATCGATGATGTAGGCAGCGCTGAAAGCGCCCCCTGCTAGCAAAACAACCGCAGCGATGGAAACTTTAGCGATTGTGTTCGCACTGGGCGGAAACAGCTGAGGCATTAGTCAGGCCACCAACTCTCAAGAAAAAAAGCTAAGGCACGAGTATAGTATGTTTTCGATAGCCCAATCAACAAAAACAGCGGATCTCAGCCACTTTAGCGAGTAGGAGTTTTCCACAGGCTGCGGGGAGTGCTGACAATTTGGAGGGAATAAATGGCAGGGTGAAGCGAGCGGGAAGAGAGCCGAGACGACTCTCGGCTCGGTCAGGCCTGGCGGCCCCCGCCACGACAGCTTCGCGAAGGGTTTCCCTAGGTTGGCCTCCACCAAATGCGATTTCGCAATTGGAGCCATAGCTCTCTCTGCGTCCCGCATGTTTCAGAATCGCTGTTAGCCCCATGCGTCAGAGGTTGCTGAAAAAAGCCAGAATATGGCCGCGGATGAACGCCGATCAACGCCGATGGCAAACGAATGTCTTATCAGCGTTCATCGGCGGCCAAGCTGAAGCTACTCTTTTATTCCAAACGCGTATACGTTTGAATCAAACGTCGACACGTAGACGCGGCCGCCGGAGATGGCGATGCCGCTGAAGTGCGTAAAGGAAGGCATAATGTCGCCGCTCGAGTAGAGCTGCTTGCCGGTTTTCATGTCGAAGGCGTAGAGCACGGTGTTGCCAACGTGCTTGGCGATACGATCGGCCGAAGAGTAGAGGCCCTCGCCGTTGGTCTGCCGGGCATATTCGCCGTTTGAGAGTGCGAAGACCAGACCGCCTGCGACGATGGGCGGCTCAGGCAGGTTCATGTCGCGCGAGATCCATGCGGGGGTGACGTCGATAGCGGCGCCGTTCTCGGTGATTTTGAAAGCCATGATGCTGCCGTGAGGGGTCTCGCCGTTGGTCAGCGCAAATTTCGCTTTGGAGGATGGCGCGCCCAACGCCGGAGCGAAGACCCAGCGGTTGTGCTGATCGTCCTCGGCGGTTGCGAATGCGCCCCAGAAACCCTTGCCGGCGAAATCGGCCTCTTCGTTGACCATCACCGGCGTGCGGCCCAGATAGCTTTTGTGGTCGGCGCCGCCGACATGGTTTGCATCCAGAATGTAAAGGACACCTTCTTTGCCTCCGCCGGCCAGAAGGTCCTTGCCGTTTAGAGTGAATACGGTGGGGGAACAGCTGCCCGAGTCCAGGTCCTTGCGGGTCAGGTAATTGTGATTGGCGGGCGTAAAGTAATCCACTACTGACAGGTCCGCGGCGGAAAGCTGCAAGATCGTGTCGGGGAAATTGTTGGTGGCAGGGTCGTAGGTCTGGCCATCGCCGGTCTGCGCGTAAACATTGCCATTATTGATCGCCACGCCGGCGCGGCCCCAGATGCCACCCGAGGATTGCTGGAAGTTGACGTGATGCTCAGGGTGGACGAGGTCGAGCGACCAGACACCGGATTTGGCGCCGCCGCAACCTTGGGATGTGGCAGTGTACACGACGCCGCCAACCAAATTGAGGCCCCAGCTCTTGGCGTAGGGAGGAACGAAGGGCATCGGCGGCATACGATCCTCTCCATCGAGGATGTTCAACACGTGCAGGTTGCCATCGGTGCCAATCACGAGCACGCTGGCCCTTAAGCCTTCTTTGCGGATGAGTGGCGTGGCATTCAGCGCGTTGGGACACAACCAGAAGCCCCGCCCCTTGGGCTTAATGTCATTAGCGAAGGTTTTCTTCCACAGCAGCTTGCCGGTGGCAGCCTCGATTGCGAATACGTTATCGGAGGCGCCGCCGACAATCACGATCTCCTTCATGCCCTGATCGGTGGGGATCCATTCAGCGGCTACCGGAGCGGTGAGGCCGTTCAGCTCGCGGCTTTGATTATCGACGTGCAGGCTCCAGAGCAGGCCCATCGATTTCGCGTTTTCGGGATTAATGTCGGTCTCTTTGGGGCTCCAGGAGGTGCGCTGTGGATTGCCACCGTAAGAGGTCCAGTCGGCCGCGGTTAGGGCGAGGAACAGAACGGGCAAAGCCAGGACAATGGGCAGTTCGCGTTTCATAGTGGTTTCGGGAATATTGTGTCACCTCTCGCGCGAGGATGGGGCGTCGGCGACAAGACAAGAGGGGCGACCGGGGGGTCGCCCGCGGAACAGGGGTTCTGCCCCACGTGGGCCGGGCTTTACTTGGGTTTCGGCGGATTAATCATGATGTGCGCGTAGGCTGTTCCGGCGCCCATTAGCCAGGGAGCGCCGGGGCTGGGCTTGGTGGATAGGCCCGTCGATTCGGCGGTTGCAAATGGGATGTAGACTACCCAGCGCATGTAGGGGTCCGCGACTTTGCCCGCGGCAGCGTCGTACGACGAACCGTCCAGAACATACAATGTTCGCGGTTCGCGAGGCATTTGTACTTTGCCATCGCTGACTTCTTTGTTGCGCATTTCGATGCGGGGTTGGCCGGTGACTTTTTGCGCCGCCAGCTCGCGGCCGCGGGCCATGAACGGCTCCAGGTCCTTGTGATAGCAGGCAACGTGGAAGGTGGACTTGGAAGGGTCGCTGGCCAGGCAAATCATTTCGTTCTTGCCCTCGCGAAGCTTCACCAGCGCGCCCTCTGCGTTGTATCCGAGCACCGCGGCTCCTTCACGATATTCGGCGGGAGCGGCCAACACGGCCTCAGAGATCTGGACCTCGGGCGGAGGGGCTTCGGCGGCAAAGGCGGCTGAAATGACGCAAACGGTAAGGAGAAAAGCAGGGCGCATGGCAGACAAGCCTATCACCTTTCGGGGCAGAAATTTTGACCGCCTGGCACTACACGATCCCTTTGCCTTCCACAATTCTTATGTACCGGTTCACTTCCAGGTTGGAGAATCGACTCACTTGTTTACTTGGGGCCGGCCAGGTGATCTCTAGCTCATCAATCTTCGTGGCATCGCCGATTCCCAGCACCTCCCGGGGATCGTGGGAGGAGAGGTAGCTGCCCCCATTGTTCTTGAGTCTGTGGTAGGTTTTGCCGCCGGCCTTCCACACAATCCTGGCGCCGGTCGCGTCCCGGTTGCACGCGACGCCCTCCAGCTTGACGCCCAGCCAATTCCTGCCTTTGGCGGCATTGTTCTTGAGCAGGAGAGGCGCGCCACCGTTGACGCAAATCAGAATGTCAAGCGCGCCGTCGTTATCGAAATCGCCAACCGCCAGGCCACGCGCGTTGAAGTCGCGTTCAAAGGCCGAGCCGCCGCGCGAGCTGACGTTCTCGAGTTTGCCGTCTTCCTGCTGGTGGAAAAGCAGCAACGGCTCCTTCCATTTCACTTGGAGCGAGTATTCGGCAATCATGTCGTCCGGATGGCCATTGGCGAGAATCAGGTCGATTCTGCCATCGTTGTCGAAGTCAAAGAACTTGAGCCCCCAGCCGCTGAGGAGGCGAGTGGCCTGGGCCACGCCCTGGAGCACGGCCGCGTCATCGAATGTCTCGTCTTTGTTGTTCATGTAAAGCGAGAACATCTCCTGGTCAACATTGGCGACAAACAGATCCTGCCAGCCGCGGTTGTGCACATCGGCCGCATCCACTCCCATTCCGGAGCGCGCTTTCCCGCTCTGGCTGAAGGCCACACCTGCATCCAGGGCGATTTCGTCCCACTTCCATTCGCCATTCGGGCCCGGACCGCGATTGACGTAGAGGAAGTCCTGGACTGTGTCGTTGGCGACGAACAGGTCCATATAGCCGTCGTTGTTGATATCGGTGGCAACCACGCCGAGACCCTTCCCGAGTGTCTTGCCGATAATGCTGCTCTTGCCCACCTCAGTGAACGTGCCGTTGCCGTTGTTGTGATAGAGAAAGCTTCGGGTGGGAACAAACACTTTGGGAATGCAGTAGTAGTATTTGCCAAGCGCATTGTTGCCGCATCCAACCCGATGGTCGACTGAGTAGTCGACAAAACTGCACACGAAAAGATCCAGCTTGCCGTCGTTGTCGTAATCGAACCAAACGGCGCTAGTGGTCCAGCCGGGTGTGGCCAAGCCGGCCTTTTCGGTTACGTCGCGGAATGTCCCATCACGGTTGTTTTGATACAGGATGCACTTTCCGTAGGATGTGACGAACATGTCGGGCCATCCATCGTTATCGAAATCGCCGACCGCCACGCCCATGCCAAAGGCGCCGCCGGCGACACCCGCCTTTTCGGTGACATCGGTGAATGTTCCGTCGCGGTTGTTCTTGTACAGAGCGTTGCGCGTGGGCTTGGATGGAGTATAGAAATCGCAAGGGCCGGCATTGACGAAGTACAAGTCCATCCAACCATCGTTGTCGTAGTCGAGGAAGGCGACGCCGGCGCCCATCGTTTCGGGCAGGTGGCGGCGCTGAGACATTGCGGCGTCGTGGACAAAGGCGATGCCGCTCGATGAGGAGGGGATCTCGATAAACAATGGAGCCGACGCCGCCGTCTCAGAACGGCCGGCCAGGCGAAACGCTCCCGTCAACGCGGCGAGCCCCAGCCATTCTCTTCGAGTGAAATTCACTGAGGTGTCTATTCCAGGCTGAATGTAACCGACTCCTGGGCGACTTCCGCCCCCTGCCTGGCACGGAAAACGACCTGGTAGTTGCCCGGCTGCATTTTGTCTATCGGCACGGTGGCAATGTACTGAATACGGCCGGCGGCATCGGGATCGGTTAACGCGGGAGATCCACCGCCCAGCGGCTCGCCGTCGCGGCTGAACTGCATGGATAACTCAGGCTTAGACGACTCCGCTTTATCAGGGTAAACGACGAAATAGAACGACAGGCCGGTTGTGGAAGCCTTCTTGAACGAGGGGCTGATAGAGGGCGTGACTAACTTGCCGGCAATTAAGAAAGGGTCTTGCGATGAGGAATTTTCGTTCTTGTCGCGGATAGTCCTGACTAGGGTAACACTGCTCAATCCGAGCGTTACTCCAGCTTTGGGAACCACGAATACTGATTTGCGGGCGCTGCTCTTCTTCCCGGCTTTGTCGGAGAGCGCGGTCTCGAGGGTATAGCGGCCGGGCCCAAGCGCAAGGTGTTCCTGGTAGATGAAATGGCTCTCTTTAAACGCATCGAGCTGTTCGGGCGTGGCGGCCAGAGGCACCTCTCCGCGAAGCCTATGCACCACTTCCCCTGACGCGTTGCGTACCAGCGCGATATAGGCCAGGCCGCCTTCATACGGCCCGGCCGGAGCCGCCTGCTGGAGAGTCAAGTTCCCAATGGGGACGTCCAAAACGACACTCACCTCCGGCTCGTTATTGGTTCCGCGGAAATGCATGCCGGTGGATTGAAACGCGAAATCACGCGGCAGCGGCCCGGCGGAAAGCGACTGCATAAGAGGCAGCTCGTAAGGAGCCAGGATTACGCCGGCTTCGGATGTGGAGGGAGGCAGCGCAAAATAGCCGGAACGCGCCTGAATTCGCAGGCCGGCGCGCGCAGAGCGCACTTCGATCTTGTGAAACGTTCCATCGTATTTTTCTATTCGAGGATCGTAAGTGACTTGATAGTAGGTCTCAATATCCTCACTTACTTTCTTCAATTGGTCTCTGAAATCGTTGGTGTTGGCGATCAGGAATCCGCCGGTCGATTGCGCCAGATCGGCAAGCGTATCCTGCGCATTCTCCTTGCCGCTATTGATGGCGGTATCGAAAACCTGCGCCATGGCGGGTGTCACGAGGCCGTTTCCCTTTCTCAGGTTGGCCCTGGATGCGCTCGTGGCATCTTTGAGTTCCGAAACCGCTTGCTGGTTCATGGCCATAGTGTTCAGGCCGCGCGCATCGATCGAATAGAACGTCACGTTAAACCGATTTGCCGTGCTGATGAGGACTTTCCACGGCTCTTCCATTCCTTGTGGGACGCCGAAACCGGATGAGAAAAACAAAATCGACTTGCGGCCGGGGAGGCGGTATTGCTGGCTGACCGCGTCGATCAGTCCCCAGATGGCGCTTCGGCCGGTTTGCGCCAGCTCGGAGGTGCGGGACAACATCAGCATGTTCAGCATTAACTGCGCCATCGCCGCGCCCGCGGGATCGCCAGTCGGACCCTTGCCCCCTGAGCCGCTGGCGCCGTCGGCCATTTCCTGAACCTGTTCGCCGACGCTCTCGCCGGCGGTCGCGGGTCCAAGCTGCTCCTGCATCTGCTTTTCAATGCGGGCCGAATCGGAAATGAATTCGGTATAAGCGCCGCTGGTGGCGTGCTCCACCGCTTTTCGCAATAGTCCGATGTCGTTGGTGAACGGCTGCAGAGCTTGCAGAGAATCTCCCAACACCAATACGCCCATATAGACGTTCTGCGGAAATTCATTCTTGAGAAGATCCAGCGCGGCGGTTCGCGCAATCGTCCTCGCATTCAAATCCAGACGATTGAAAATCAGCGTCACGAGGCGGATCTCGCGCTCGACGTCGATCGATTTTTTGCGCTGATTCACTGGCTTAGGCGCGCCCGATGCCTGCTCCGGGGTGGCAATGGTCTGATCGCCTTCAATGAGCCGGAGGCTCGTAATTTTTTGGGGCACGCCATTGTCGAGAATCTCGAGGTCGCTGTTTTCGAGATTAGTGACGCGCTGGCCTTTCTTGTCGCGAACTACAACGTCAAGCAAAACCTCATTGGTCCCGGCATGCAAGGTCACGGTTCCGGACTGAGGCGCCTGGGGCTGGGCGGGTGATTGCGCCGGCGGCTGAGCGAACGTACTCCAGCAGATCGCAATCAGGCAAACAGAAGCGGTTGGTTTCATCTGCGTCCTTTGGCCCGGCCTTCTAAGGCTCGAGATCGATGGCGAAATTTTCTTCCACAGTTTCCGCTCCCTGACGGACGACGAAGCGCACGGCATAGTTACCGGGTTCAAACTGGTTAATGGGCGCATTGGCGACATACTGGATGCGCCCGGTTGAGTCGGGTGGACCCAGCGTCACTGCGGCCACGCGCTTCACGTCGGCGTCGCGATTGAACTCAATAAGTAACTCCGGTTTGCCCGCGTTCGCCGGGTTGGGATACACGATCAGATAGAACGGAAGGGATGTCGACACCGACTTGTTGATTCTGGTCACTAGGGTTGGCGTCACGGTCTTATCTTCAAAAACGAACGGGTCGTCGGCCGCCGCGTCGGGCTCTTTCGGGCGCCATTTGCGGATCAGGGAAACGCTGCTCATCGCCAGTCCCTCACCCTGTTTGGGCACGTACATCGCGCTGCTGCGCGCGCTGGTTCGCCCGGTTTCCCTGTCGAGCACGGCGACCTCGATGGTGTAATAGCCGGGCGCCACGTCGAAGTATTCCATGTCGGTAAAGCGGCCCTCTTTGAAGGATGGCACCTGGCCCGGTTCGAGCTCCACCGGCATCTCCCCTTGTAACTTCTTTTCCACCGCGCCCTTCGCGTTCTTGATCAGCGCGACGTAAGCCAAGCCACCCTTCAGGGATTCTTTTCCGGACATCTTGCTCAGGCTGACATCGGTCAATGGCATGTCGATCAGAAATCCGCAGGTCTCGAGGCGGCCTTCAGAACGGAAATGGATGCCGCCCGATTCAAACGGCAAACTACGATTGGGCACCATATCGCTGAGCGCGCGCAATAAGGGCACCTCGTATGCGTTCATTCCCGATGCCTTCAACATATCCGGCGGA
>Ga0181525_10001098_pt1 | contig 23353 bp, 20 predicted proteins | sample PEATcosm2014_Bin_48_FD_121100 | JGI IMG/M metagenome (GOLD analysis project Ga0181525, IMG submission 121100) | Peatland microbial communities from MTU Mesocosm Facility, Houghton, MI, USA - PEATcosm2014_Bin06_10_metaG | ecosystem: Environmental > Terrestrial > Soil > Wetlands > Peat | place... | reverse complement strand
GACATCGCCCGCATCGAAATCGTAGATGAGCTCCATGTGGCCGAAGCCGCGGGTGAAGTTCGCAAGCTGCGAGCCTTCGAGCATCTCGGCGTGATCGCGGCGGAGATTGCCGAATTTGTGCGTCGCAAGAAGGTCGCCGTTGGCGTCGTAGACAAGCGCCTTCACCGGCATATGGGTTTGCGCGGTCGACATGGGCGTCGGCAACGCCGACATGGCGTAACGTTCGACCGGCAGGATCGCCGCCGGCAGGATATGACCCTTGCCGACGAGATTGCCGAGCCGGGAAAGATTGGGATCGTTCTTCAGATCGCTGCGCTCGACATTCGGATGCGCGATGCGTGAGCGGCCGTCCTTCGCGATCACTTCGTAGCGCGGCCGCACGAAATGCTTGCCGGCATGGATCTCGATCTGTTGCGGCCAGCGGAGCTCCGGCAGCAATTCGGAAACCCGGATCGCGCGTGTCGCAAAAGGCGCAATCTCTTCGTTCAGCCTCGCGATGGCGTCGCGGCCCATTTCCGCCAGCCCGATTTCGCCGGACATGATCGTGATCGGATGGCTGTTCTGCGCCCAGAGGATCACGTCTTCGCCGTCGGCGGGTGCGGGCAGCCCCGCATAGAGATCCGACGGCCAGGAATTCGCATCATGCGTCGCAGAGAGGACGGTCGGCGCATCGCCATAGGTTTCCAGCGCATATTTGACGATGTCGTGCCCGGCGACGCCGATGGCGTGGACGAAGAGCTGTCCCGTGAAGGCGGGCAATTCGAAACGCGCGCGGATGGCACGGCTGTCGAGCACGAGAGACGCTTCCGGATCGCCCGCTTCCTCGATCCACGTCTTGAGCGCGTGGCCCTTGGCATCGAACAGCCTGCACCACAGCCTGACGTCGCGCGCGCCGTATCGCGTCCAATAATTCGCCGTGACGAGCCGCGTATGATGGCCGTCCGCGTCGCGGAAGAAGGCGAAATTGGTGGCGAAGTTGAGCGTCGAAAGATAGCGGGCCTTGTCGGTCAGCATATCGGCCGGCAGGCGCAACGGCGCGAAGCTGAATACCTCCGTGGCCTCGGGCACGAGATGGCGGATCTGTCCCAGTGCGCGCGTCTCGTCGAAGCTCGCAATCAAAAGCGATTTGCAACGCGCGTTCGCAAGCGCGGTGACGGGCTCGGCCTTCCGGCCCCGGAAGCTGCGTTCCAGTTGCTCGACGTTCTGGACGTAGAGACCGCCGCGCTCGAGGCCGGCCAGCGAGTAGAATGTATCGAACGCTTCGATGATGCCGTCCGGATCGTAGATCGCGACCGGGCCCTGGGCTGCGAGCTTCGCAACCAGCGCGCGCGCGGGTTCTGCGGCCAGCGGATGGGAGAGCGCCTTGTAGACCGAGCTCCCGCCGCTGTCGCTGCGGAAGGTTTCAATGCGCAGCGGCATGCCGTGGGCTCTTGCTGACCAGCCTCTTGAAGAAGGCGCTGACGCGATGACGGCCCTGCTCGCGGCGTACGACGCTTTGGTCCGTCACCCAGTTGACCTGGATGACGCGCCGGGGACCGGAGAACGGCTCGAAGCCGTGCCAGGCGTTCGGGCCGTTGAGGAAGAGGAGGAGCGTGCCCTCGTCGGCCGGCACTTCCGCGGCCATGTCGTCGAGATCGGTCGCCGAACGCAGGATGCGCAGCCGGCCGATATCCGCATCGGCATGGTCATTCATATAAAGGAGCATCGTGATCAGCTTCGTCTTGCTGTCCGTGTGGATCTGGCCGTCGCGCGCCTCGCAGCGGCCGCGCACTGTCGCCATGACGGGACGGTTCGTGAGATCGATGCCGAATTTCTGTTCCACGATCCGGGTCATTTCCGCGCCGGTCAGCGCGTCCATCATCGCCTCGAAGGCTGGGCCGTAGTCGAGGCTCGGAAGCGGAAAGCTGCCGGCCTTGGTGACTTCCGGAAAATCCGCAGCGACCGCCGGCCTGGCGCTCGCGCGCAGAAAGTTGGGCACGATCAGGAACGGAAATGGAACGTCGGCCACCGGCGTCGACAGGAGACGATCCAGATCGAGCAACTCTTGGGGGGATAGCGTTTGCGTCATGCCTTCCCAGCACACCCTATTCGGGGCTCACCTAACAGCCCGGGAAACGGAAGGATAGGGCCTTTTCTCCGCGGCCTTAAGCCCCGGGGGGATCGCGGCCAGTCCGCCGCCGTGTTATTTTCGTTAACGCTTGATGGGCGTTTGGTGCGGGCTTCCGCACCGCAAGGGGGAGGGCGGGTCGTGCTGCATCATCTGATCGTACATGTCACGATGCTTCTGGTCGTGGCGTTTTTCATTCTGTTCGTGGCGCAGAAGGCGGACGGTCTCGTCAGCCTGTTCGGCAATATCCTGGGCGCCTGGATCGTGATCATTGCGGTGCTCCACATCGCCGCCTGCTTTGTGCCGGGTCTGGCGGACAAGATGGGCATGAAGGGCCCGGACGGGGCGCACGGACCGATGATGATGCATGAGCACTGGATGCATCACTGGGGCATGCAGCCCGCGGCGCCGCAACCGGCTCCCGCAGCACCGGCGAAGCCTGCGCCCGCTCCCAAGAAGCCCTAGATCTGATTTCCACGCATTGTGGGTCGCGCCCTGCCGACGCCAAAACGTTGCGGGGCAGGCGCTTCTGCACGTCCGGATTGCCGCCGAAGACGCTTTTTCGTTACCCCGGACGCGAGAAACCCCCGTCAATTCGACAATTCATGGATTGCGCATGAAGAAAATGCGGTAAAATAAGGCTCTTTCTGATTCGTCACTCTGAGGAAAACCAATGGCAAAAGCCGCCAAAACCGCCACCAAGGCCGCCGCGACCGCGAAAGCCGAAACCGTCAGCACCCGCAATCTCGCAGTCCAGCTGGCAGAGAAGCACGAGCTGTCCAACAAACAGGCTCTGCTGATGATGGACGACGTGATCGGCCTCATCACCAAGCATCTGAAAAAGGGCGCTCGCATCCGGTTGAACGGTTTGGGCATCCTGCAGGTGCGCAAGCGCGCCGCCCGCATGGGCCGCAACCCCGCCACCGGCGAAGCGATCAAGATCAAGGCGAGCAAGAAGGTCGCGTTCCGCGCGGCCAAAGAGCTCAAGGAAGCCGTCTGACGGGCTTCTCCGCGACGCCGCCGCACGGCGCCGCATTGCGAATGAAAAGGCCCCGGCGGAGCGCAAGCTCCGCTGGGGCTTTTTTGTCCGTTGTTGCGTACGCGCCGCGCGTCTTTTATCAAGGAGCGATCGCGGGCGTAGCTCAATGGTAGAGCTGTAGCTTCCCAAGCTACTGACGAGGGTTCGATTCCCTTCGCCCGCTCCAGCGCTTGCGAGCGCGTTGAGAGCCGCCGTTACCGTTCATGCGCGGCCTCCGAAGTGACTTCCTTCAGCGGCGACAAAATATAGTCGATGACCCGGCGCTCGCCGGTGCGGATCTCTGCCTGCACGCTCATGCCGGGAGAAAGTGGAACATCGCGCCCGTCTGCGAAGATCGTCGCGTGATCGAGCTCGATCATCACGGGATAGACGAGATTGGCCATCTGCGGCGTGGGCGCGCTCGCCGAATCCTGCGGCGAAACCGGCGTCTGCTGCGTGTCGCCGGACTTCTCCGCCTGACCCATGTCGACGGCGTCGCGCGAGATGCTCCGCACCGCGCCTTTGAGCGTTCCGTAACGTGTGAAGGGGAAGGATTGGACCTTGATCACGACACGGGCGCCGGGTTTGATGAAGCCGATATCCGCGTTCTTGACCAGCGCTTCGACTTCCAGCCTGTCACGGCGGGGGACGATGGTCATGAGCTGCTGGCCGGCGGAGACGACCTGGCCCACCGTGGTCACGCCGAGTTCCTGAACGGTGCCGTCGATGGGCGCCGTCAACTTGGTGTGCACGAACTTGTCCGCCGCTTTGACCAGCTCCTGGGTGTGCTCGTCCTGCTTCTCCTCGGCGTCGGCAAGATGCTGGGCGTTGTCGGACACGAATTGCGCGACGGTGTCGTCGATCTGGCGTTTGAGTGTGCCGATCTCGGCATTCAACTCGTCGAATTGACCGCGTTCGGAGGCGAGCGACGCGTTCTCCTTTTCCAGCTCTTCCTGCGCATCGATCACGTTTGAGCGGGATTCCCAGCCTTGCTGGGCGAGGTCGTTGCGTATCTTGACGCGCTCGGTCTGCGTGGCCGCGACGTCGTGATCGGCAGCGATGGTCGCTGCGAGGGTGCGGCGCTTCTCGACGTCCTCCGATATCTTCGAGCGCGAAACGTCGATGTCGGACTGAAGCTTCGCAAGATCGGCCGCCAGGATGGTCTGCTCGCGATCGCGAACAGCGCGGTCAAGGCCCGCCGGAAAGGCGATGGCCGGCATGGCACGGAAGCGCCCGGATTGGGCCGCCTCGATCGCGGCCTTCCGGCGCAGGATTTCGGCGGTTAGCGCATCGACCTGCTGCGCCGCGTTCTTGTGGTCCGCTGCGGCCTCTGTGGAGTCGAGGAGGACGAGGATATCGCCCGCGTGCACGCTCATGCCGTTCTGCACGAATATTTTGCGGATGCGTCCGGTGTCGGTCGGCTGAACGACTTTGCTGCGGCCCGACGGCTGGATCTTTCCGTCTGCCACCGCGTAGATGTCGATCTCGCCGATCCATGAGACCAGAAGCGCTATGGCGAACAGCGCGCAGATCGCCGCGAGGAACGCGATGCGGACCGGCGACGGCGGCGTCGCCGTGATTTCCTCGGCCGGCGGCAGGAATTCCTTGTCGGACCGCACGTCGACGCGGCTCAGGCGCTCGCGCACGAGAGAGACGAGTTCTGCCGGGTGCGCCATCGTCACTCTCCTGCGGCAGCGGTCTGCAAGGCCCACAAACGGGAATAAAGGCCGTTTAGCCGGTGCAGAAGCTGATCATGGGTTCCATCTTCCGTGATCATGCCGTCCTCAAGCGCAATGATGCGATCGCAGCCGCGCACGGCAGCAAGACGATGCGCGACAATCACCACGGTGCGGCCGCGGACGATTTCCTTCATGTTCGCCTGGACGATGCGCTCGCTTTCGTAGTCGAGGGCGCTTGTCGCCTCGTCGAGAATGAGGACGCGGGGGTTCACCGCGAGGGCGCGCGCGATGGCCACACGCTGGCGCTGCCCGCCGGAAAGATTGGCGCCGCGTTCTTCGATGTGCGTGTCATAGCCCTGCGGCAGGGACCGGATGAATTCGTCGGCGCCTGCGAGCTTCGCCACCGCAATCACGCGGTCGCGCGACATGCCGGGCACGGACAACGCGATGTTGTCGTGGATGGTGCGGTTGAAAAGCAAATTCTCCTGCAGCACGACGCCGATCTGCCGCCTTAGCCAGGCCGGGTGCACCTCCGCGATATCGATCCCGTCGACGGTGATCTTGCCGCGCTCCGGGATGTAGAGCCGCTGCAGGAGCTTCGTCATTGTCGATTTGCCGGATCCCGAAGGCCCGACGATTCCCACGACCTGCCCCACGGGGATGTCGAGTGTTATTCCCTTCAGCACCTCCGGCGTGCCGGGACGGTAGCGAAAGACGACATTCTCGAATGCGATGGCGCCCCGAATCTCGCTCTGCGGCAGGCGGGCGACGGATCCGGCATGCAACTCGGTCGGACAATTCAGGATGTCTCCCAGCCGTGTGATCGAGATCTGGATCTGCTGGAAATCCTGCCACAGCTGCGAGAGGCGAAGGATCGGCTGCACGAGCTGACCCGCAATCATGTTGAACGCGATGAGTTCGCCCACCGTCATGTCACCCGAGATCACTTCCTGCGCCCCGAACAGGATGATCATGGCGGTCACAAGCTTGCTGACATATTGGATGGCGTTCTGTCCGATCGTGCCGAGCATCACGGCGTTGAACGACGTCTTCACATAGCCGGCAAGCTTGTCTTCCCACTGCTCCTGTATGAGTGGTTCAACCGCGGCCGATTTCAGCGTCGGAGCGCCGACGACCGTCTCGACGAGGAATTGCTGGTTGGTCGCATTTCTGTTGAACTTCTCGTTGATGCGATCGCGCAGAACCGGCCGGATAACCATCGCGATAAGAATGTAGAGCGGAATGGAAATGATGACCACGATCGTCAGCGTGACCGAGTACGTGAAGAGGAAGATGATGAACAGCAATGTGAACAACAGGTCGAGCGACGAGGTGAGCGCCTGGCCGGTCAGAAATTGCCGAATGGTCTCGATCTCGCGAAGCCGCGAGACGGTCCAGCCCGCAGGGCGCGTCTCGAAATAGGCGAGCGGCAGCTTCATAAGGCGCGAAAAAACCTGGCTGCCCAATTCGACGTCTACCCGGCTGGATGTGTGATAGAGCGCATAGGAACGCAGATATTGCAGCCCTACGTCGAACAGTCCGATGAGAACGAGAGCTGTCACAACCACGTAGAGCGTTGAGGTCGACTGATGCACAAGCACCTTGTCGACGACCACCTGAAAGAACAACGGCGACACGAGCGCAAAAAGCTGGACGAAGAACGATGCAATCAGCACATGGCTCAGCGGACCACGATAGCGCCAGACAGCCTCCAGGAACCATCTGAACTCGAATTTGCGGACAACATCGCTGAGCGCCGCCTGACGCGTGACGAGGATTGCCTCACCGTCCCACTCTTCGGCTAATTCGTCGAAGATCGCCGGTCGCGGAATGGGCGCGAGCGGGTCGCGGAGCGTGTCGGTACCGTCGGCAAGCCGATTGAGAACGAAGAAGCGGCTGTCCCGCATCTTGAGGACGATCGGGCGCGGAGCCGTTTTCAGCCGCTCGAGCGGCATTCGCTTTATGAGCCTGGCCTTCAGTCCGACCAGATTCGCTGCGCGGACCAGGTCCTCGCTTCCGGCACGCGTTCCGGCCAACCCAAGCTCGTGCGCGAGCGCGTTGGGGTCGACTGCGATACGGTGGTGGGCACCCGCAAGTGCAAGCGAAAGAAGTCCTGTATCGAGACTGGCCGTGCGCGCGGAAACGCCCGGGAGAAATGCGATATTCGCGACATCAGTTGCCATCGCGCTCTCCTCTTCGCATCGGTGGTGCCGCGGCGTCCGGTCTCATCTAGTTGCCGATTCCAAACCCGAACCAGCTGTCGGCGACTGCTTCGAAGTTTGCCGTTGGATCGTAGATCGGTGCTGCCAGGCGCAGATTGTGCGCACTCAGCGTTCCGAGGCTGGCCGCGAACGTATATTCTTCGACGACTTCGTCATGTGACGCCGTGTTGTAGTCGACGCGCGCCCTGACGAGTGCCCGTTGCGCGTTCAATACGTCCAATATCGTGCGTTCTCCGCCGCGCTGCTGGGCTTCGGTTCCGGTCAGCGCCAGCTCGTCGGCGCCTACCTCCTCCTTGTAAGCGGAGGCTGCCAACCGCTCCGCCTGAAGGCGCGACCACGATGAGATGGCGTCGCTTCCCGCCTTCTGGCGCGCCGCTTCGAATTCGCTCGCGTACTGCGAGACCGTCTGCTCCGCCTGCCGTGTCTGAGACTCGATGGCGCCGCCTTCGTAGAGGTTCCACGTGAGGCGCACCTGCGCGACTTCCACGTCGGTGCGCGAGCCGTGAAAGGCCGCGTCGTCCTGATGGTTGTACTGGCCTTGCACATCGATCGTCGGCAGAGCCTGCCCCCAGGCCTGCGTGACGGCTTCCCGGGCCGCGCGAAGCTTATAGTCCGCTGTGACGACATCGGGATGGAAGCGCTCGGCCGCTTCCATGATCTTTTCGCGTTCCTGCGGCACCCGCACGGCGATCTTCGGATAGACGAGGTGTTGCGGCAGGATGCCGACGTCGCGCAGGAAATTTGCCCGTGAAACATCGAGAGAAGCCTCGGCCATTCGCCTCTGCGCAACGGCGGCGCTGTGATCGGCCTCGGTCTGGACCACATCGAGCCGCGTGAGCGCGCCTCCGGCAAACTGTCCCCGCACCGAAACGAGTTTCTTTGCGAGCAATTGCTCGTTGTCTATCTGATAGGTGAGCGCGGCTTCGTCGCGCGCCACGTCCGCATAGTCGGTGATCGCCTGCAAAAGAACCGATTGTTCCACGGACGCAAGATGCGCGCGCTCGCCCAGTATCGTATCCCTTGCCTGACCGGTCTGGGCGACCGTTCTCCACCCGCGAAAAATCGGCTCCGTGACCGTTGCGCCGTAGGATGTCGTGGGTAGCTGACCCTTGAAGATCAAATCCTGAAGCGCTGTACCGCCGGAAAGGTCTTCATGACCGAAACCCTGAGAGGCGGTGATTTGCACGCTCGGCCGCCAGTTGGCGACGGCCTGCGGCATCTGCTCGTCGGTGGAACGCAACTGTGCGCGCTCCGCGAGGAGCTGCGGGTTGTGCTGATAGGCAAGCGAAAGGGCATCCGTGAGTGACTGGGCGGCGGCCGACGAAGAGAGGAGGGCGGCGACGAAGACAATGGCTCCGTTGAATGAAACGCGCGCCAATCGACGCCGATCACGTTCGTCGTGACCTGTGACGAGGCGGAGTAAGGACCACGAAGACTTCCCAGCCAAATGCACGACAGAACTATTTTGCAGCGCGTTGCCTTCGCGATGCTAATGATCGATCAGCAGCGAACCACCCCGGCGAAAAGAGGGTTGACAGTCTCGCATATGTTCAGGGAACCGATAGCCTGAGGATGCACGCGCGGTCACCAATTCGCGAGACCTGCGATGTCGCGCGATTGCGACTTCATTCGAAGCGGCGACGGATCGATTGATCAGTGCAATTGAAATAAGCAATCCGCAGGACCGCAAAAAAAGCGGTCGCGTAGACTATCATCATCGCGGTCGAGATAATGTTGGCTCTGTTCAAAAGCCAGATCTGGACAGCGGCCGTGAGCGCCGCAAGAAGGATAGAGCCCAACGAAATGTAGAACAAAAGAGATAAGCCCGCGAGCTTCTTCAGATGTCGAATATTCTCTGTGCGCCGCCCCCCGATTGTCACCAGCAGAAAGCCACAGAGCGAAATGCCAAGCTCGATTTGGATGAAACCGAGAACTCTGGCCGTGGCGAATTGCGTGGCTCCGATCACATTCAGGAAAACGGTCGCAGTGACAGCCAGATTTATCAGCGAAACAGTCGCGTATGTGAACACAAGGATCGGATAAAACTTCGCGCTCCGGCTGTGCATCGTCGCAAGATCGCGATCCTTGAACAGCAGAAAATGAAGCGAGTTGAAGTACAGGTGACCTTCGTTATCCGTATACACAGACACCGGTTGCCAACCTTCCCGAGTAGGCGCTCGAGAGGTTTTTAGCCTCTCGAGCTTCGATGAACTATAATTTTGCAACAAGCGCGCCCGCACCTGTGCCGGCCAAAAGGCCGCCCAGGGCTATATCCGTGCCACCCAGAAGGTTCAAGGCGGCCAACGTCAGGCCTGCCGCCCCAACTTCTGGCGCGAGAGCAATGACCGCACCGCCCACAACTATCAGACCAATGCCCGCTTCAATCATCGCAAGGTCGCCTGAAGTGTCGGCGGGTTGCTTTTGCGCCGTCACGACAACGGTCTCGAGAGCCGCATAGCCTCCCCCGTATCCACCACCGCCATATCCGCCCATCAAGCCGGATATATTTCCATCAGCATAACACATCGTCTTCTCCTGCCTTCTACTGCGCAACAAGCAGACATTGAATCGACTGGATGGACCATCCGGGGAACCGGGGGTTGACAACTTCGAGCTCAGCTCAAATGACGCGAACGTTGCGCGGGTTTTGTGTGCCTTCTGCCCAGAAGGCCGTCGCCTTGAAGCGCTCGATAATATCGGGAGGAAGCGCGTTTTCGCGCTCGCGATACTCGACGACCTTGCGCACGCGATGCAGACCTGGAAGGCCCAGGCTTGCATCGTATTCACGCGTGTCGAATTCGACGTTCTCGAAGTCGTGGGTGGCAGGCTTCTCGCCGATGAAGTTGTAAATCTCGCGCATCGTTTCCGTGGGGTACCTTACGAGGCTTTCGTATGTCACGAAGACCAATTTGTCGCTGAAGGGACCAAAAAAAGCTTCCCGTAGGCCGGCATAAGCCGTTCCGATCAGCCCGGTGGGCGTCGCGTTGAGGGTTTCGGCGCGGCTATAGACCGTGTTCGTTCCCTCGAAGTTGAACAGGCGGGACGGCTCAAGCGCATTGGCTTGGATGATACGTTCGATACTGTCGATGATCTGAGCTATTGGACGAACACAGCATATGACTTTCGCATCCGGGAACACGCGGTCAAGCGCGGCCAGCTTCGAACACCAGCCTCTATTGGTATCGAAGACAAGCCGTTCGCGGCGTACGTCTTCGTAGTAGCTGTCGAATAAACCGCGCAAAATGGCTCGTCGCTTTCGCTCATCGAAAAAGCTGTGAAATTCGCTGCGGCCGCTGAGCCCCGTCTGCAGGGTGGCAAAGAGTGGATAGACCGGGCTGTTGACGTTGGCGCTGAATTTTGGGTTCTGGCGGAGAAGCGCGGACAGCAATGTCGAGCCCGAGCGCGGCAGGCCGGATATGAAATGGATGCCTTTGTCCACGGCGTGGCTCCTACTGTGCGGCGATGCCGGAGGGTGCGGCGCGGATCGAGCGGGCGATCTCCCGCGCGCGATCGAGGCTCTCACCGCCATCGGCACTGAGATCGAAAAGCGATTCGTAAAGCCCGAGCGTGTTTTCCCGGATCAGGCCCTGCCGGCGAAGCGCGATCGCCGTGTCGCGGAATACGGCCGCAAGTCCGAGATCGCCGCGTTCGCGGACACGCCGCGCAAGAAGCAGACCCGTCTCCATCTGCACGCGGTCCGGCTCCAGGTCCAGCGACAGATAGATTTGTCGCAGCTGATCGGGCGACATCGACGTCGAGAGGAGTGTGCGGAAGCATTGTGCGCAACAAGCTTCGATGGCGTTGGCCTCGGCCTGCGAGACGCGCGCCAGCGTTTTTTTCCGCCACAGGTCTCCGAATTCATGATGGGAGATTTCGTCCGCGATCAGTATCCGCATGATATCTGCGATAAGCGGATCTCGCGCGCCGTCGTGGAGGATTGCGTAGGCACTGAGTGCAACCGTCTCGTTCAATATTTGAAGCCCTATGATTTTTTTGTAGGCTTCGTGCGCCGTCATGAGCTCGGCGTACAGCGCCTTCGATTCCGCAGCGCATGTGACCGGCGCCCCCCAGCGGGTCTTGATATAGAATGAAAGAAGCGACACGTGCTTGGCTTCGTCCTGCGCCTGCATGGCCGCGAAGGCCTGTGCGGCAGGGTCGCCGAGCACGAGACAGAGAGACGCCGCGATTCCGACCGACGCCTGCTCGGCGTAGAGCATGGTCGAGAAGAAATTGTGCATGGTGCGATTGACGAACGCGGCGCGCCGCTCGGGATCGGCGAGCCGCGACGCGACATAATCGGTTTGCATTGCGATGAGAAGGCGCTCGTCGACAACCGGCTCCCGCGCAATGTCGAACGGGCGGTCGAACCTGCGCCGCAGATTTTCCCAGGACAGATATCCGAGGCCGTCGCCCGTTCCGGTGATGTCGTCGAACAGCGGTGTCCGGTTCGAAAAGCGCTCCGGCGCAAACATCGCGCCGAGGTTTTGCGGCAATATCGCTTCGAAGGCGGCATCGCGCGTGATGTTCGCCAGGTCCGTCGCGGCCCGCTCGGGCGGCGCGGCTTTCGGCGGTGGCGCATCCGCTTCGGCCGATACTGCCGCCGGTTGCACGGACGCCGCAACCGGCGTCCCGCGCCGCAGAACCATGCGGACACAGGTGTGACCGCGCCCCCGGAAATTCTCGAAGCGGCCTTCCTGTTCGAAGCCCAGCCAGGTGAGCCAGCGGATGTCGCGCTTGTTCGCTTCGGCCATGACGGTGAAGAGGACGGCCGCGTCGCCGGCAATGATTTCGAACCACGGCTTGAAAAGGCGCCAGCCGCCCGACCGCAGCATCACGTCGAACCGTTCCGATCCGAGCAACCAGATGAAGGTCCGGTTGATCTCGTTGCGGAATGCGGTTCCCGCCACCGCCACACACTGGCCGTCAAAATCCGCGGCAAAGGTCCGGTCCGACGTGGCGAGACTTGCAAGGATGGCTTCGAGCGGGGGTTTGACGGCGGTGGCCGCTATGTCCAGCAGATCGCTTTCGCGCAGGAACGGCGCGATTGCGGTCGCGTCGCCGCGCATCACCGCACGCAGACGGAACGGTCCGCGCTCGTCTATCGCTAGCGCTTCCGCCCGCGCGGGCGCGCCCGCGACGCGGGGCATCCCCCGTCCGTTCTGCCCGGAGCGTGGGCCGTCAGCGGTTTTCGGTTTTTGAAACCAGTTCAATTCGCACCTGCGTCAGCCGACATTTCTGCTTCCTTCGGATCCCGGTCTCCTGATCTCGCATCAGCATGTGGCCGCGCCGCCGATTTCTCACCCCGGCATCGGCCGGATTGACAATCCGGAAAGAAGACTCGCAGCCGACTCGTTGACCGGCGGCGTTCAAAACAAGACAAGGGAAGTGCGGTGCAGCGCAGACGTCGGCAAAGCACGGTGTATTGCGCTTAACTCGCGTCAAAGCGTGCGAAACTGAGATATTGTCAATACTACTCGCGCCTTTGGCCACGCCGATGGAAACTCCCGGCGTCTGCAACTGGACTGAATCCACCACCGCTCCGCTCCAAATTTATGTTTGACATTTGGAACGTGGAACCCCCCAATTACTGCATTGACAAGATAAGCGCGTGTTCCGCAGTGCTTTGAAGGCCTGTGGTGTCAGCGGGGGGCCGCTTGAATGAAATTCAATGTCCTTGTTGTTGAGTTTGCTTCATTCGTGGAACACGCGGATTCCGCCAAAGACCTCACGCTGGCCTACCAGCGATTCATCGAGAGATCCGGGTTCGCGTTCTTCTGCGTGAAAACAGTCCCAGCGGATTACGACGGTTCCGGACCGTTCGATATTTTGTCGGTGTCGCCGCACGACGACTGGTTCGGCCGCTGGGCGACAACGCAATATGCAAAGTCTGCTCCGTTGGGTCCGCGGCTTCGGCAGGAAATGCGTTCGATCAGTTGGACAGAGTTTGCCGAAGGTCAGAACTTCGCCGAGAGAGAGGTCCTCGATGAGGCGAGCCGGCATGGAATATGCGACGGCTGGGCAACCGCATTCGAGATCGGCAGACGGCGGTTCGAGGTCCTGCTTCTTGCCTTGGCCGAACACAATCTCACGCCAAATGAGGAAATCGCGCTGCATTTCGCGTCGGCGTATTGGGGCATGAAGCTCTTCCAACTCGAGCATCTGAGGCTCTCGGGCAAAAGGGCTCTGAGCGATCGCGAGCGCGAATGCCTGCGATGGGTTGCTGCGGGTAAAACGGATTGGGAGATGTCGAGGATTCTCGGAATTTCCGAGAAGACGGCCCAGGAACATGTGGGACGCGCCGTTACAAAACTCGGCGCGGCGACGCGCGCCCAAGCCGTCGCGACGGCCCTGATCGGCAATCTGATCAGTCTCTAGATCCAGCTGGTTGTTGAGGTGACCTCCGCAGGGCAAACCGCTGCTCGCGCGGGGCGCTATGTCGCGCCGGGAACTGTTTGAACCTCCGAGAAGTTCAAACGACGACCGAAGCCGGCTCATAGCGAGTGAACGCATGACGGAGCGCGCTACAGCAACATTCGCCGACGACCCATCGGGCATCGTCCTGCTGCTAGGCGTGCTCAGCTTTGCCGCGGGTTCCGTCGATGCCATCGGCTTCCTCATGCTGGGCGGTCTTTTCACCGCGCATGTCACCGGCAATCTGGTGGTGCTCGCGGCGCACGTGGCCACGGGGCGCGTCGAGTCGCTCGCGCGAATCCTCGCCGTCCCGATGTTCGTTGTCGCGGTGGCCCTGACCAGGCTCCTGACAATAGGGCTCGACGAAACCCGGCAAGGGTCTTTGCGGCTTCTGCTCGTGCTGCATCTGGTCCTCATCGTCGGTCTTCTCACGATCTGCGTCGCGGCGGGAGGTGGTCTCGATCCGCGCGCGCCGATCGCCGTTGTTGCCGGCATGGTGGGCGTCTCGGCGATGGCGGTGCAAAACGCGCTCGTTCGAATTTCGCTGATCGGCGCGCCGGCGACGACCGTGATGACGACGGACATCGCGACCTTCGTGCTGGATATCTGCGCGCTGTTGTTCCTCCGCGACTCCAACGAGATATCGCGGGCGGGCAATCGCGCAAGGCGCACGGGATCTGCGATCGCGGGCTTCATCGTAGGCTGCAGCCTCGGCGCCGGATTGGAAGCCTTGATCGGGCCGTGGTGCTTGATGCTGCCCGCCATCCTCGCGGCGCTGGCGCTCGTACTCGGATTCTCGCTCAAGGAGAGCGACATCATGGCAATCTCTGGTCCGAGATCGGTAGGGCATTCTTGACGCGGAATACGCCGTCGAAACAGCGAAGATATGCAGCCCGATATTTTTGCAGCGCCTATTCGTGCGCCATAGACGTTTCTCGAACGCTTAACGATTTTTCCGATTTCGCTGCGGCGATGCGCCTCGCGCGGAACCGAACTTCCAAAACCGCAGATGTAGGAACGCGCCAGCGTGATTACGTTCCGCTTGAGTTGTATTCGACAGCCAGGGAGAGAAACAGATGCGTTATGCCTTGTTCGGTGTTGTGGTTTCGACCGCGATGATTTTTGCGTCTTCGTCCTTCGCGGCGTTTGCCGTCTGTGCTTCGGGTTACAAGGCCGAGCCCAAGATGATCAACGGCAGCGAAGATTATGGCCAGTCCTACACCTGCACGGGATCGAAGGCTGTATCGCAGCTTGTGTGTTCGAACGAATTCAGCGCGCAGGCGCCTTCGAGCGGCGGCACGACAACCGGTTCGTCGATGTCGATGAAGGACGAGAAGACGGTCTATACCTGCGCCGAACCGGCCACACCGTCGAAGTAATTCGCGCCTGCGGCTCGCACCCGCGTTTGAATTTGGCGGCTGTCGTGGTTCGATAGCGTCTCTGACCGGCCTTTCGGGCCACGCCAGCTCCAAGCGCGAGTGCGAGCCATGTGCTTTTCGGCGACCGCGAGTTTTACCGCCGCCTCCTTTGCCGCGACCGCGGGGCTTTTCACGCTGTCACGCGCCACAAACGCACGGGAGCTGCCGCTCGCGGGCGTGCCGCTCCTGTTCGGCGCGCAGCAGGCGATCGAAGGCGCGCTCTGGCTTGCCTTGCCCCATCCTGGCGACGCGCGGCTCGCACTCATTCTCGCCAACGGCTTCGCCCTGATCGCGCTCGTTCTCTGGCCGCTCTGCGCGCCGGCCGCGGCCGCCTTGGCGGAGGACGATGCGAGGCGACGCGCCCTCATCATGTGGCTCTTTCCTCTGGGAGCCGCTTTTGCCCTCTATTCCGGGATCGACATCGCCGGCCATCCCTATCGGGCGGTCATGGCCGCGCACAGCCTTTGCTACATCAACAATTCGCCCTATCCCCCATTCGCGATCGCGGTCTACGTGCTCGCCACCTGCGGCGGTTTTCTGCTTTCGACGCATCGCGCGCTGCGCACCTTCGGCCTGATCGTGACGGCAGGGCTCGCCGTGTCGATCACGTTTTTCGTGATCGATCTTGTGTCGGTGTGGTGCTTCTTTGCGGCGGCCGCCAGCGTTGCCTTGTTGTTCCACTTCCATCAGCGGGCTAGTGTGCCGGCCTGAACGGGGAAAACGATGCGTATAGTCTGGACGGCCATCGCGCTGATCGCGACGATTTCGAGCTCAGCCTGCCACGCGCGCGAGGCCGCGCCCTATCCGACCCAGGACTGCAACAAGGCCAACACCCAGCTCGACCTCAATCAATGCGCGCAGGCGAATTTCGAATCCGCCGACAGAAAGCTCAACGAGGTCTATCGCGCCGCGATGGATGCGTCGGGCGATGAAGCTTCGCGGACTCAACTGCGCGATTCCGAGCGCACATGGATCCAGTCGCGCGATCAGGAATGCGCAAGACAGGTGGGCCCGCGCGAAGGTGGCGGCTCCATCTGGCCGATGAACATGGCAAGCTGTCTCGAAGAGAAGACGGCGCAACGCATCCGAGAACTGCGGAGAGACTAGGAGCGGCGCCGTTTTTGCTCCCCCAACGTGGGGGAGCCGCCCGCGCAGCGGGCGAGGGGGGTGTCACCCTTCGCCGAGAAAGTAGGGCGATCTCATCAGCGGTGAATTTGGGAGCTGCACATTCCGAGTATCGCCGTTGACTCCCCCCTCGGCGCTGCGCGCGTGCGCACGCTGGCGCTACGCACCCCCCACGTTGGGGGAGGACAGAAGAAGAGCGGCGCCGTTTTTGCTCCCCCCATGTTGGGGGAGGACAGAAGAGGAGCGTTCAACGCCCCTTGAATACCGGCTCGCGCTTTTCGACGAAGGCGCGCGCGGCTTCCTTGTGATCTTCGGTCATGCCCGTGTGGATGTGGTGCGTCGCTTCTAGGTCGAGGCATTCGTCCCATTCGCCGGCGGCCGCGCGATTGAGATTCTCTTTCATATAGCGGTAGGCGACGCGAGGGCCGGAGGCCAGCCGACGGGCGATCTCCAGCGTCTTCTTTTCCAGCTGATCGGCCGGCACGACCCAATTGACGAGGCCCAGATGGAGGGCCTCCTTCATGTCGACCCGCTCGGACAGGAAATAGAGTTCCCGCGCCTTGGCTGTACCCACAAGGCGGGTAAGGAAATAAGTTCCACCATAGTCTCCCGAGAAGCCTACGCGGGCGAAGGCTGTGGTCATGACGGCCTTCTCGGACGCGATCCGGAGGTCGCAGGCGAGCGCCAGCGCCAGCCCCGCACCGGCGGCAGCACCTGGGATGGCGGCCAGGGTGGGCTTCGGCATCTTGTAGAGCCGGCCGGCCGTGGCCCGCTGGCTGAGCCGCTGGGCGTGGATCCTGGTGTCGATGTCGGGGACCGGGCCGTCGGCGTTGCGCTCGGCCATGCCCTTCACGTCGCCTCCGGCACAGAATGCGCCGCCTGCGCCCGTCAGAACGACGACGGCCACTTCGGGGTCGGACTCGCAGATCTCTAGTGTCTTCCCCAGCGCCTGGAGCATGGCAGGGCTGAGCGCATTGCGACGCTCCGGTCTGTGCATGGTGATTGTGGCAACGCCGCCTTCCACAGCAGCCAAAAGATCGTCCGTACCCGTCTCAAAATTGCGTCGCGCCATCGGATCAGCCTCAAGAATTTTAACAAAGTTCGCATGCCGCGAATTTTCGGAAAAGGGCGATAGGTGGGCTTAGCGGAATTGCAAGAGTTGGGAAGCATTCTCCCCGCGCATGGCTGGCATTAGTTGCGGTGCAGCAACGGCGGCTTATCTCGTGGGCAAGGTTACCTCCCCAATCCGGGCGAGGAGCCAATGGATGGAGTGGGCAATGACGAACTTTTCAACGAATACTTCCGATCATGCCGACCGCGAGATTTACGGCGCGAACGTGCTGATGGGCGTCCTGATCTTCCTGGCCGCGGTCTTGGCGGTGGCGTTCCTGGCTGATACGTCGCCGGACATGGCTGCACACGCGCAGGCTCATGCACAGACGGTCGCGGCGATCGCAGCGCAGCACGCGGCGTCTTAAGATGCGGAATGGCAGGGATGGAATAGACGGCGAGCGTTCAGTCTTCGCCGTCTATATCCTCCAGAACGACTTCGTGACCCCAGAGGCGCTCGATGTGAGCGCAGACGGCCTCGCGGGTCGCGCGATGCAGCGGCACGCCTTTGTGCATGCGATGGGCCAGGAATAGCTTCCTGTCGCCCTTGAGGTTCGCGCCCGTCACCTGAATGTTCGCCTCGGAAAAACCCACGTCATATTGACGCGCGAGCGAGGCACGCAGTTTCCGATATCCCGCTTCGTCGTGAATGGCCTCGACCTTGTAGGCCGCGTCGTCCGACTTGTCGTGAAGTCCGAAGAGACGCATGTCGCGCATCAGCTTGGGCGACAGGAACTGCTCGATGAAGCTTTCGTCGCGATAATTCGCCCAAGCATCCTTCAGAACGCCCATCACGTCATTGGCGCCGGCGATCGCCGGAAACCAGTCGCGATCTTCGTCGGTCGGCTCGGTCACGATGCGCTTGATGTCGGCCATCATGCCGTAACCCAGCGCATAGGGATTGAGCCCGTAATAGCGGCGATCGTCGAAACCCGGCTGGAACACGACGCTCGTGTGGCTGTGCACGAATTCGAGGAACGAGCCGTCGGTGATCAGGCCTTTGTCGTGGAGCCGGTTCATCAGCGTGTAATGCACGAAGGTCGCGCAGCCCTCGTTCATCACCTTCGTCTGCCGCTGCGGATAGAAATATTGTGCGAGATTGCGCACGATGCGCAGGATCTCGCGCTGCCAGGCCTTCAGCTCCGGCGCGTTCTTCTCGAGAAAATAGAGAATGTTCTCTTCCGGCAGCTTCACCTCGTCGTCGAAGCCGTCTTCGGATTCGGCGACGGGCGGTGCGCCCGGCGGCTCCACGCCCGCGGGCAGTGTCCGCCACAATTCGTTGTAGGCTTCCTCTTCGTATTCCATGCGGCGGCGGCGCTTTTCCAGCACGCGCTCGCGCGAAGGCTTGGGCGGGCGGCGATAGCGGAAGACGCCCTGGTCCATCAGCGCATGCGCCGAATCGAGGATCGCTTCGACATCGTCGCGGCCGTAACGGTCTTCGCAGGCCGCAATGTAGCGTTTGGCGAAGGACAGATATTCGAGAATGCTTTCGGCGTTCGTCCATTGCTGGAAGAGGTAGTTGTTCTTGAAGAAATGGTTATGGCCGAAGGCCGCATGCGCAATGACGAGCGCCTGCATGGTCATCGAGTTCTCTTCGAGCAGGTAGGAAATGCAGGGGCTCGAATTGATGACGATCTCGTAGGCGAGCGCGCTGTAGCCGGCGCGGTACAGCGTTTCCTCCCGCGCGAACAGCTTGCCGAACGACCAGTGATTGTAGAGAAGCGGCATGGCGAGCGAGGAATAGGCGTCTAGCATCTGCTCGGACGAAATCACCTCGATCTGGTTCGGATAGACGTCGAGCTTGAGCTCGCCCAGCGCGATTTCCTCGATCGCATGAAACACGCGGTCGAGCGTCGCGAAATCCCATTCGGCTTCCGTGAAGAGCGGCTCGGTCATTCTTGTCTCCTCTTCGCCAGAGGATCGCGCTCGGCTATTCCTCCCCGGAAGGGAGTTTGGGGGAGGCGGATTGCCACGCGTAGCGTGGCAAGACGGAGGGGGCATCCGCGCGGAAATTGTGCCAACGTCGGCCCCCTCCACCGCTTCGCGGTCCCCCTCCCCCAAACTGCGTTCGGGGGAGGAATGTCAGGGCTTCGCGGCGCACGGAGAAACACTTACGCATCCTCCGTTTTTTTGAACAGTTCCCTGAACACAGGGAAAATATCCGCCGGTTTCGAAATGCGTTTGGTCGCAAAATTCGGCCACAGTTCGGCGACCGTGCGATAGGCGCGCCACAGCTCCGCGCCCGAATCCTCGCTCGCGAACACTTCCATCTCGCGTTCGTCGAGGATTTCGATATAGGCGTAATATTGGCAGAGCGGCATGATATCGCCGTTCAGCATCTCGACGCAGCGCCGTGCGTCGCCCGATTGCGTATAGCCGTCGGAGGCCTGCGCCGCATAGATGTTCCAGTCGTCCGTCGCATAGCGCTCTTTCTGGATTTCGAGCATCTTGTCGAGCGCCGTCGAGACGATCGTGCCGCCCGATTGGCGCGAATAGAAGAATTCCTGCTCGTCGACTTCCTGGGCGTCGTGCGTGTGCCGGATGAAGACGATATCGACCCGCTCGTAACGCCGTTTCAGGAACAGGTGCAGCAGCATGTAGAAACGCTTGGCGAGGTCCTTCTCGCGCTCGCCCATGGAGCCCGACACGTCCATCAGGCAGAACATCACCGCCTGGCTCGTCGGAATGGGCTGCTCGGTGAAGGCGTTGTAGCGCACGTCGATCGGGTCGATGAACGCGATCCATTTGCGCTTGGCGTTGGCTTTGGCGATCTGTTCCTTGAGCGCGGAAATCTTGGCCGAGGTCTCTTCGCCCGGCACGCCCTCGCGTTCGAGGAGGTCGAGTTCGGCTTCGAGTGCCGCAATCTGCTCCGGGGTAGGCCTCTTGAGCGCGAGCCTGCGTCCGAAAGAATTGCGCATCGTGCGCACGAGATTGATCTGGGTCGGCGAACCGGCCGTGGTGATGCCCGCGCGCTTCCAGGTTTTCGACGGCGTTTCCTTCAGCGTCGTGCGCACGAGATTGGGAAGCTCGAGGTCTTCGAAGAAGATGTCGAGGATCTCGTCCTGCGTCATCGTGAATTCGAAATCGTCTTCGCCTTCGCCGGAATCCGCCGCCTGCTTGCCGCCCTGGCCGTCGCCCGAACGCGGCTTCTTGATCTCGTCGCCGGGCATGTATTCCTTGTTGCCGGGCAGGACGAAGTCGTGCTCGCCGCCGGATTTCGGATCGAGACGGAAGCGCGGCTCCTGCGTGCCCTTGGTCGAGATCTTGATCTTGCGCTCTTTGCCGATATCGGCGACCGCGGCGTCCTTGAGCGACTTCTGCACGGCTTCGCGAATTTGCGTGCGTGCACGGCGCAGGAAGCGCTGCCGGTTGGCGAGGCTCTTGCCCTTCGGATTGAGACGCCGGTCGATGAAGTGAGTCATGCTGTCATCCTTCGAGGGCCGCTACGCGGCCACCTCAGGATGACGATCATACGTCATGGTGAGGTGCGAGCGGAGCGAGCCCCGAACCACAGACCTCACCCCGCCTTGTTGACGCGCATGTACCACTCGACGAGGCGACGCACCTGACGGGACGTGTAGCCGCGGGTGAGCATGCGCTTCACGAACTCATTATGCTTGGTCTGCGTGTCCGTGTCCTTCTTGGACTCGAAGCTGATCACGGGCAGCAGATCCTCGACCTGGGTGAACATCCGCTTCTCGATAACCGTGCGGATCTTCTCATAGGCCGTCCACGCCGGGTTCTTGCCGTCGTGTTGCGCACGATAGCGCAGCGAGAACTTCACGACTTCGTTGCGGAAGTCCTTGGGGTTCGCGATGCCGGCCGGCTTCTCGATCTTGGAGAGTTCGTTGTCGAGCGCCGCGCGGTCCAGCAATTGTCCCGTGTCGGCATCCTTGAAGTCCTGATCCTCGATCCACGCATCGGCGTAGGAGATGTAACGGTCGAAGAGGTTCTGGCCGTATTCGCCGTAGGATTCGAGATAGGCCTTCTGGATTTCCTTGCCGATGAATTCCGCATAGCGGGGCGCAAGTTCGGCCTTGATGAATTCGAGATAGCGCTTTTCGGTGTCGTCGGGGAACTGCTCGCGCTTCAGCGACTGCTCGAGCACATACATCAGATGCACGGGGTCGGCGGCGACTTCGGTCACGTCGTAGTTGAAGGTCTCCGACAGCGTCTTGTAGGCAAAGCGGGTCGAAATGCCCGTCATGCCTTCGTCGACGCCGGCCGCGTCTTTATATTCCTGCAGCGTCTTGGCCTTGGGATCGGTGTCCTTCAGCTTTTCGCCGTCATACACCCGCATCTTGGAGGTGAGATTGGAGTTCTCGTGCTCCTTGAGCCGCGTCATGACGCAGAACTTGGCCAGCATCTCGAGCGTTTCGGGCGCGCAGGACGCGTTGCCGAGTTCGCTCGCCGACAGAAGCTTCTTGTAGATCGCGGTTTCCTCGGTGACGCGCAGGCAATAGGGCACGGTCACCACGCAAATGCGGTCGAGGAACGCTTCGTTGTTCTTGTTCGCCTTGAACACCTGCCATTCGGCTTCGTTCGAGTGGGCGAGGATCGTGCCGTTGAACGGAATGGGACCGAGCGTCTCCGTTCCGATGTAGTTGCCTTCCTGCGTCGCGGTCAGGAGCGGGTGCAGGACCTTGATCGGCGCCTTGAACATCTCGACGAATTCGAGAAGGCCCTGGTTGGCGTGGCAAAGGCCGCCGGAGAACGAATAGGCGTCCGGGTCGTTCTGGCTGAAATGCTCGAGCTTGCGGATGTCGACCTTGCCGACCAGCGCAGAGATGTCCTGGTTGTTCTCGTCGCCCGGCTCGGTCTTGGCGATCGCGAGCTGGCGGAGTTTGGACGGATAGATGCGCGCGACCTCGAACTTCGAAATGTCGCCGCCGAACTGGTCAAGCCGCTTGACCGCCCAGGGGCTCATGACGCCAGTCAGACGATGCTTTTCGATGCCGTAGCGCTCGGAGAGCAGGGCCGCCAATTCGGCAGAGCGGAAAAGGCCGAGCGGCGATTCGAGCACCGGACTGATCTCATCGCCCGCCTTGAGGACATAGATCGGGTGCTTCTCCATCAACTCCTTGAGGCGCTCGGCGAGCGATGACTTGCCGCCGCCCACCGGGCCCAGGAGATAAAGAATCTGGCGCTTTTCCTCGAGGCCCTGGGCCGCATGCTTGAAGTAGCCCACGATGCGCTCGATCGTGTCTTCCATTCCGAAGAAGCCTTCGAAACAGGGGTAGACCTTGATCGTCCGGTTGAAAAACATCCGGCTGAGGCGGGAATCCTGCGCCGTATCAATCAGGTTCGGCTCGCCGATCGCGTTGACCATGCGCTCGGCCGGGCTGGCGTAGAGCATTTTGTCGTCGCGCGCCGCCAGGAGCCAATCGCGGAGGCTCATCACCTCAAATCGCTCCCTGGCGTAATCCCGGGAAAACATGTCGAAGACGTCAAGCGTGCTCATCGCTTCCACTCCTTGGCTGCCATGCACGCCCTCCACGACTAGAAATCGTAGTCCCTGGCGGGCATGACAAGATGCGAACTACCGAAGCGTTCCCAAATAGTGCCACTGCCGTCTGAAGCAATCGTTAACCAAACCTAAGAGTTCCCCGGCAACCGAATATTCCTCAGTTCAGCTTGTCACACACGGGCACGCCGACGCGAAACCTCGCGCCATTGCCTTCCTGAATTCTCCCAATATTTTTTCGACACTTTCGAAGGCCACAGGCCAGATCACTTGAAACAGACCGCCAGCACTTTCCGATGCAAGAAGTGTAAACCCGTTTGGCAAAAAGCCAAATAGAAACGCGCTCTTTCCCCAGAGAGAGTCACATTCCCGCCATGATTTCGGGATCAGACGCCGCGAATTGTGCACAACTGAGACATCGACTCGCCGCTTGCGAGCGTCTTGTCGGCCTTGTGCGACAGGCTTTGCGCAAAACTTCGTGAGTTGGCGCGCGAATCGCCGCGATGATTCGTTCGTGACAAGTATATTCGCGGAGATGCTCGAGAGGGGCTTGCCGAGGGGCGGATGCATCCGTCAAGCTGGATCCATGACTGAACTCGCAATGGCGGTAAGAGCCGCGCGGCATGAGGACGCGAAGTCCGTCGCGCGCGTGTATATCGACTCATGGCACGATACCTACCCGGCTATTCTGCCCACCGAATTGCTGCGTGCCATGACGCCCAAGGGCCAAACGGCGCGGTGGCGTGCGGCGATCGTCGCCGGCGGGCGCGAGCGGGTGCTGGTCGCGGAGTGTCCGCAG
>Ga0181525_10001095_pt1 | contig 23458 bp, 15 predicted proteins | sample PEATcosm2014_Bin_48_FD_121100 | JGI IMG/M metagenome (GOLD analysis project Ga0181525, IMG submission 121100) | Peatland microbial communities from MTU Mesocosm Facility, Houghton, MI, USA - PEATcosm2014_Bin06_10_metaG | ecosystem: Environmental > Terrestrial > Soil > Wetlands > Peat | place... | reverse complement strand
GCGACAGGCGGCTGTAGACCATGTTCTGCTTGTGCTCGCTCAGGTTGATCCCGGCGCGCTTGTAGATCAGCTTGCGGACCCGCTCGAAGTCCTTCTCGTGGAACTGGTACTCACGCGCCTCGTCGCCGGGGGTGCGCAGCGGCAGCGTGACGACCGGGAGTGGATCTCTGGCGCCCATGGGATTCGCTTATGGCTCTTAGGTCCGTGCACGACGGGACCCGCGCAGGCGGGCCGCGCCGGGGCGCAGACATCAGGCGGCCGCCAGCGTCTCCTCTTCGGCGCAGATGCCCATCTCGGCGCTGGTCATCAGCTTTTCGATGTCCAGCAGGATCAGCATGCGGGCGCGCTCCTCGGTGCCGACCGTGCCCAGCCCGGTGATGAAATTGGCGTCCAGCAGCGAGTTGAACTCGGGCGCGGCGCGGATCTGCTCCTCTCTCAGTTCCAGCACGTCGCTCACCGAATCGACCACCGCGCCGACGATGCGGCCGGCGACGTTGAGGATGACGACGACGGTGAACTCGTCGTAGCGCACTTCGCCCAGCTGGAACTTCAGCCGCAGGTCGACGATCGGGACGATGACGCCGCGCAGGTTGATGACGCCCTTGAGGAAGTCCGGCGCGCCGGCGATGCGGGTGACGGCATCGTAGCCGCGGATCTCCTGCACCTTGAGGATGTCGATCCCGTATTCCTCGCTGCCCAGGCGGAAGGTGAGGTATTCGCTCGGCTTGACCGCCGCTTCCGCCATCTGTTCCATCATTCCCATGACCGCTCCCGTTCCACATTCGGGCGCCGCGATTCGCCGCGGCGCCGTCGATAAGCCTTGCCCGATCGGGCCCCGTGCCGCGCCGCCTCAGTGGCGGGTGCGCTTCACCAGGCTCGACACATCGATGATCAGCGCCACGTGGCCGTCGCCCAGGATCGTCGCGCCCGAGATGTCGCGGACGCGGCGGTAGTTCGACTCGAGGTTCTTCACCACCACCTGGTGCTGGCCGAGCAGCTCGTCGACGATCGCCGCCAGGCGCTTGCCTTCGGCCTCGACGATCACCAGGATCTCGGTCGGGGCCTTGCCCGCCTCGTCGCCGTTGAAGCGCGGGACGTTGAACTCGTCGGCCAGCGCCACCACCGGCATGTATTCGTCGCGCACCTTGACCACGCGGCCGTTGGAACCCACGGTCTGGATCATTCCGGGTTCGACCTGGAACGACTCGATCACCGAGGCCAGCGGCAGGATGTAGGTCTCGCCGCCGACGCCGATCGACATGCCGTCCATGATCGCCAGGGTCAGCGGCAGGCGCACGCAGACACGCGTCCCCTGCCCTTCGACCGACTCGAGCTCGACCGTGCCGCCCAGCGCGGCGATATTGCGGCGCACGACATCCATGCCGACACCGCGGCCCGAAACGTCGCTGACCTGGTCGGCGGTCGAGAATCCGGCTTCCCAGATCAACGCCCATACTTCCGCGTCGGTCATGTCGTCGCGCACCGGCAGGCCGCGCTCGGTCGCCTTGGCGAGGATGCGCTTGCGGTTGAGCCCGGCGCCGTCGTCGCGCACCTCGATGAGGATCGAGCCTCCCTGGTGGGAAGCCGACAGCGTGATGGTGCCGGTCTCGGACTTGCCCGCGGCGACGCGCTTGTCGGCCGTCTCCAGGCCGTGGTCCGCGCTGTTGCGCACCAGGTGCGTCAGCGGGTCGATGATCTTCTCGATCAGGCCCTTGTCCAGTTCGGTGGCCTCGCCGACCATCTTGAGCTCGATCTTCTTCTCGAGCTTGGCGGCCAGGTCGCGGATCAGCCGCGGGAAGCGGTTGAACACGAACGACATCGGGATCATGCGGATCGACATCACCGCTTCCTGCAGGTGACGGGTGTTGCGTTCCAGGTCGGTGACGCCGCCCAGCAGCGAACGGAACTGCGCCGGGTCCAGGTCCTTGACCTGCTGGGTCAGCATGGCCTGGGTGATGACCAGTTCTCCGACCAGGTTGATCAGCTGGTCGACGCGCTCAACGGAGACGCGCAGGGTGTTCGAGTCGAGGTTGGCTCCGCCGGCCTTCTCGGCGCGGGGCTTGCCTTCAGCGGCCTTGGCCGGGGCGGCGCTGGCGGCCGGGGCAGCGGCAACGGCGGCCGCGGGGGCCGCGGGGGCCGCCGCCGGCGCTGCCGGTGCCGGCAGGTCGGTGAAGAAGCCGAAGCTGTCGTCGACGACCGGGGCTGCGGCAACGGGCGCCGGGGCCGGCGCGGGCGCCGCGGCGACATGCGGTTCGATGAGAACCTGCTCGCGCGCGACATGGAAGGAGAAGAGTTCTATCAGCTCGGAATCGGGCGACTGGGTGGTGACCACGAAGCGCCGGAAGCCGCCGGCGTCGAGCGTGCCGGCGTCGGCCGGCGCGATCGTGCCCAGCGAGGGGATGTCGCGGAACAGTTCGGCCAGGTTGTCGGCGACCTTGCCGTCGGTGATCGGCCCGACGCGCACCGCCAGGCGGCGCGTGCCCTCGGGCAGCGCTTCCTCGGCCGGCGCGGCCGGCGCCGCGGCGCTCGCGGGCGCCGCGCCGGCGGGCTTGCGCGGCTCGATGACGGCGCCGCTGGCCAGCAGCTTGATGCGGCCGACCAGGTCGCTGGTCTCCGGGATGTCGGTGGTGCTGCCCTGGTGGCGGGCCAGCTGGGCGCGGACGACGTCGCCGGCCTCGAGCAGCACGTCGACCATGCTGCTGTTCAGGGCCAGCTCGTGGCGGCGCACCCGGTCGAGCAGGGTCTCGAGCTCGTGCGTGAGATTGGTGACGTCGGAGAAGCCGAAAGTCGCGGCCCCGCCCTTGATCGAGTGGGCGACACGGAAGACCGCGTTCAGGTCCTCGTCGCTGGGCGCCTCGATATCGATATCGATCAGCAGCGACTCCATGTTCGCCAGATTCTCACCCGCCTCCTCGAAGAAGACGGCATAGAACTGGGTCAGGTCGAATTCCCCGCCCTGCAGTCCCTGGTTGCTTACCTCGCCCATGATCGCTGTCTGCCTTGTCTGTTCGGCTGTTGTCGTTGTGGCCGTTTGCCGGTTCGGCTCTGCCGTCCGGCGCCCTGCCCGTTACCTGCGGTCTCGCCCTAGCGGATCACCTTGCGCACGATTTCCAGCAGCTTGCCCGGGTCGAAAGGCTTGACGAGCCAGCCGGTGGCGCCGGCCGCCCTGCCCTTGGCCTTCATCTCGTCGCCCGACTCGGTGGTCAGTATCAGGATCGGCGTGGTGGCGTACGTGGCCAGCCCGCGCAGGTTCTGCACCAGCGTGATGCCGTCCATGCGCGGCATGTTCTGGTCGGTCAGGACCAGGTCCACGGTCTCGCCGCGCGCCTTGTCGAGCGCTTCCTGGCCGTCGGCCGCCTCGATGACGTTGTAGCCGGCGCCCTTGAGCGTGAAAGCGACCATCTGCCGCATTGATGCCGAGTCATCCACCGCTAGAATCGAATGCATTGCTAACTCCCTTGCCTGTTCGGCTTTCCGGGTTACTGCCTAAAAAAGATCAATGGAACCGGCGCTCATTTCCGACTGCCGCACCGGTTGCGAGTGTTCCAGCAGGACCGCGCCGGCGCCGTCGCCGTACAAGGTCCGCAGGCAGGTTTCCAGTGCCGCCAGGCGGCGCTGCGCATGACCCGTCAGCTGCGTCGCCATGTCCTGGAACTGCAGCGCGGTCACGGCGGTACCTATCGCCGATTCGATGCGCTGGCGTTCCTCGGAATTGCGGCTGGCCTGCTGCTCGAGTTCGACGAATTCGTTGAAACTGCCTAGAAGTCGCCCGGCAGCGTCATTGACGAGCGTCTTCAGGCGCTCCAGATCCGCTTCGATCGCGGCGCATTCCTGCGCCGCGTTGCGGCCGGTATCCGGAATTGGGGATTCGCGGGTCAGGTTCTGTGTCATAGTTGTTTCGGTCCCCAACATTTGGGAATCGTGCAAGGGCAAGTTTCGGTGAGCGGCCCCCCGTCCAATAGGCGAAAAAGGGGCGCGATTTATGGGCACTTCGCCCGGGGCCGGCCCGAATAAATAAAATGCGCCAAAATGCCCGGAAACATGGCTTCAGCCCTTGACAACCCCGCGATTCAGCTCCTCGTCGTCGAGGATTCGGAGCTGGACTACGACCTGCTGCTGGCCCTGCTGGCGCGCGCCGGGCGCCCGGTGCGGGCCCGGCGGGTCGAGGACGAGGCCGGCATGCGGGCGGTGTTCCGCGACGGACCCGTCGACGTGGTGATCACCGACCACAACCTGCCCCATTTCGATTCGCTGGCGGCGCTGGCCGTGGCCAAGTCGCACGATCCGGACCTGCCGGTGATCGTGATATCCGGGGAGATGTCCGAGGAACTGGCGGTGGCGGTGCTGCATGCCGGGGCCGACGACTTCATCCTCAAGTCGCGGCTGTTTCGCGCCGGCCCGGCGCTGACGCGCAGCCTGCAGGCGGCGCGGGAGCGCCGCGCCGGCCGCGAGTCCGCCGCGGCCCTGGAGCAGAGCGAGGCAAGGCTGCGCGCCCTCACCCGCCACCTGGAGACGATCAAGGAAGAGGAACGCCACCGCATTGCCCGGGAGATCCACGACGACATCGGCGCCACCCTGACGGCGCTGCGCTTCGAGCTCGTCGGGCTGGCCCGACAGGGGCAGAACCACCCCGAGCAGGCGCCGCGGCTGGCCGCGATGCTGGGGCTGCTCGAACAGGCCGTTGCCGCCAGTCACCGGATCCAGCACAACCTGCGGCCGCCGGTGCTCGACGCGGGTCTGGTCGCGGCCCTGCAGTGGCTGGTGCGCAGCTTCGCCTCGCGCACCGCCATCGCGGCCACCTTCGAGACCAACCGCGAGGACCTGCCGCTGCCGGGCGAGTGCGCCGCCGCCATGTACCGGGTCGCGCAGGAATCGCTGGCCAACATCTCCAAGTACGCGCAGGCGCAGAATGTCAGCGTGCAGCTGTTCGCCTCCGCCGCCGAGGTCACGCTGGAGATCAGCGACGACGGCGTCGGCTTTGAGCCCGGCATGCTGCAGGCGACGCCCGGCTTCGGCCTGCGCGGGCTGATCGAGCGGGCCCGCGGCTTCGGCGGCTGGGCCGAGATCAGCTCGGCGCCGGGACGCGGCACCACCGTCATGTTCTCCGTTCCGGCCGGCGTCGCCGAGGAAGCCCCGGCCGCCGGGCGCCCCGAGGGCGCCGAAGCGGCGCGCCGGGCGTAGCGCCGCGCCCGCGACCCGATCACCCCACCTGGCCCAACTTCCCATGGCACTCAAGACCATAGTCGTCGACGACCACGAGATTGTCCGGCGCGGCATCGTGCAGATCCTCTCCGGCCATGCCGGCATAGAACTGGTCGGCGAGGCCGGCGACTACGGCCAGTTGCGCACGCTGCTGCGGCGCGTGGGCGAGATCGAGCTGCTGGTGATCGACGTCAACCTGCCGGGCAAGGACGGCATCGACATCCTCAAGACGCTGCGGGCCGAACTGCCGCGCCTCAAGGTGCTGGTGGTGAGCATGTATCCCGAGGAGCAGTATGCGGTGCGCGCGTTCCGCGCCGGGGCGGCCGGCTACCTGAACAAGGCCGGCGCGCCGGAGAAGCTGCTCGACGCGGTCGAACAGATCATCGCCGGGCGCAAGTACGTGAGCCCCGAGATCGCCCAGGCGCTCATCGAGAACATCATCACGCCGGAACAGGGAGCGCCGCACGAGCGCCTCTCGGACCGCGAGTTCCAGACGCTCAAGCTGATCGCCACCGGCCACCGCCTCGCCGACATCGCCGAGGCGCTTGCGCTGAGTCCCAAGACCGTCAGCGTCTACCGCGCGCGCATACTCGAGAAGATGGGGATGAGCAACAACGCCGAGCTGACGCACTACGCGGTCAAGCACAAGCTGGTGGAGTAGCTACCCCGCGATCACCACGCGGTTCTTGCCGGCGCGCTTGGCCGCGTACATGGCCGCGTCCGCACGCTGCAGGGTCTGCGCCAGGTTCTCGCCGTCGGCCCAGGTGGTGGCGCCGCCCGAGAACGTCAGCGTGCGCACGTTGCCGTCATGGACAAACTCGTTGCGCGCCAGCTCGCGCTGCAGGCGGCGCACTGCCTCCACGGCGCTCTCCACCGGCGTGGCGGGGAACGCCAGCACGAATTCCTCGCCGCCGGTGCGGGCGATCAGCTCGGTCGAGCGCAGGCAGGCCTGGGCAGTGGTGACGAAATGGATGAGCGCGCGATCGCCGGCGGCGTGGCCCAGGGTGTCGTTGATCGACTTGAAGTCGTCCAGGTCGACCATGACCACGGTCAAGGGCACCTGGTAGCGGACCGCGCGCGAAACCTCGATGCGGAACACCTCGTCGAGGCCGCGCCGGTTCAGGGCATGGGTGAGCGGATCGTTCTGCACCATCCGCGAGGTCTGGGCCAGTTCCTGTTCCAGCGCCCGCACGCGCATCTCGTAGGCCTCGACCTTGCGGCGCGCATCGGCCAGGTCCTGCTGCGACTGGCGGATCTCCAGCGACACGGCCCGCGTATCGCGCAGCAGCCCGTCGACGACGCGGCCCAGGGCCTCGGGACCCGGCTGGCCGGCGAGTTCCTGCTGGTAGGCGCCGACCTGCGTCTGGAAGCGCTCGGTGCTGGCGCCCACGCTGCCCAGGCGCTGGACCAGCAGGCCCAGCATGTCCTTGATCGACGAGCGCGCGTCCTGCAGGTTCATCTGCAGCGCGATCTGCTGCTCGAGCACCGCGGCCAGCCGCGCCTCGACCTCCTCGAGGCGCTCGCGCGTCGGCCGGGCCGTCAGCAGCGTGCGGATCGGTCCCAGGCGATCGGCAAGATCCGGGTCGTTGACCAGCAGGCGCGGCAAGGCGTCGCACAGCTGCAACAGGATCCGCAGCAGGCCGGCGGCCGCCTCGTCACCGTCCTTGGCGGCGGCCGTCGCCGCCGGCGTGGCGGCTGCGGCGCTGGCGGCGGGCGCTGGCGCGGCAGCGGCCGGCGCAACGGCGCCGCTTGCGCGTCCCAGCGCCAGCTCGATGTAGGTGCGTACCGTGGGCCAGTCGTGGTCGCGCAGGGCGACCTCGATGCGGCCGGCCTCGCTCACTTCCAGGCGCTGCTGGCGCAGCAGGTCGCGCGCCAGCTCGCGGATGACGCCGGCCGGCCCGTGGCCGCCGCCGACCGGGCCCAGCACATCGCCGGCCTCGCCCGGCGAGCGCGCGACGGGCCGTGTGGCTTTCATGGGCTCTCCGCGACGATGCCGTCCACCAGGGCGGCATCACCTTGGTCGGCCCAGGGCATCGGCCGGGTCCGCGCCTCGCTCACCAGGCGCGCGAAGCAGTCGGCCGGCAGGGGATGCGAGAACAGGAAACCCTGCATCAGCGTGCAGCCATGGCCGCTGAGCGCGAGCATCTGGCCGCGCGTCTCCACCCCTTCGGCGATGGTGCGCAGCTTGAGCGCGTCGGCCATCGCGATGATGGCCGCGACGATCGTCGCCGCGTCGGCGCTGACCTCGAGTTCGAGCACGAACGAGCGGTCGATCTTGATCGTGTCGATCGGCAGGCGCCGCAGGTAGGCCAGCGACGAATACCCGGTGCCGAAATCGTCGATGGAAATCGAGATCCCCAGGCTCTTGAGCTCCTCGAGCAGTGGCAGGGCGACGTCCAGGTCGCGCATCAGCACGGTCTCCGTCAATTCGACCTCGAGCAGCTGGGCCGCGACGCCATTCTGCGCCAAAGCGGCCCGGACGGGGGCCGCGAGGTTGCCGCGCTGGAAATGGCCGCCGGAGATGTTGAGCGCGATCGGCACCGGTTCCATGCCGCGCCGCCGCCAGTCGTTGATCTGCCAGCAGACCTTGGCGATCGCCCATTCGGTGATCGGCACGATCAGCCCGGTTTCCTCGGCGGTGCCGATGAATTCGCCCGGCTCGACCACCTCGCCGTTGCGCTTCCAGCGCATCAGCGCCTCGGCCCCGACGATGCGCCCGCTGGTGATGTCGATCTTCGGCTGGTAGTAGAGCATCAGCTCGTCGCGCTCGAGCGCATGGTGCAGGCCGGCCTCCAGGTGCCAGCGGGCAGCGACGGCGATGTTCATCGACTCGGAGTACGCCCGCCAGGTGTTGCCGCCCTTGGCCTTGGCCGCGTACATCGCCAGGTCGGCCTTGCGCAGCAGGCTGTCGACGTCGTCGCCGTCGCGCGGGAACAGCGCCACGCCGATCGAGGCGCCGACATGGACCTCGTGGCCGAAACAGTCGATCGGCACGCGGATCGCGTCGACCAGGCGCTGCAGGATGTGCTCGACGTCCTCCTGGCCGGCCACGTTCGTGAGCAGCACGGTGAACTCGTCGCCGCCGAGGCGCGCCACCCGGCTGTCGCCGCGGGCTCCGGACTCGCCCTCGTGCATCCGGCCGGGCGCGCCACGCTGCGCGCCGATCGCCGCGCGCGCGACGGTATCGGTCTCGCGCACCGTCGAATGCAGGCGCCAGGCGACCTCGCGCAGCACCTGGTCGCCGATCTCGTGGCCCAGCGTGTCGTTGATGTGCTTGAACCGGTCGATGTCGACGAACAGCAGCGCGAGCACGTGCCGTGCGCCGCGGGCGCGCTCGATGGTCGTGCCGAATTCCTCGCGCAGGTAGCGCCGGTTCGGCAGGCCGGTCAGGCTGTCGTAGTTGGCCAGCCGGCGGATCTGGTCCTCGGCCTGGCGCCGTTCGGTGACGTCCTGGATGACGCCGTGCATCGCCACCGCGACACCGGCCGGATCGCGCTCGAATTCGGCCTCGACGCGCACGATGCGCGCGCGCCCGTCCGGATGCTGCACGCCCGACTCGAAGGTCAGCGTCGTGGCGCTGTCCAGGCCGTCGCGGAACAGCTTCTCGATGCGGCCGCGGTCCTCCGGGGCCACGCGCGACCAGGCGTTGCGCTCGGAGACCTCGCCCTCGGCCACCGACAGCCCCACGACCACGCGGCATTCCTCCGAGACGCGGATGCGCTGGCTGCGGAAATCCCATTCCCAGCTGCCCAGGCGGGCGATCCGCTGCGCCTTGTTGAGCTTGGCCTGGCTGGTGAGCAGTTCCTGGCGCGTGCGCGACGCGCGCAGCATGTAGCGCAGGCGCTCGGACAGCAGCGTCCACTGGCCGTTGGTCTTGACGAAGAAGTCGGTGGCGCCGACCTCGTAGGCACGGGCGATCGAATGCTCGTCATCGAGGCCGGTGAGCATCAGCACCGGTATGTGCTCGCCACCGGGCAGGCGCCGCAGGCGCTCGCAGGTCTCGAAGCCGTCCGGCGCCGGCATGATGGCGTCCAGGACGATCACCTGGGGGCGCTCGCGGGCGAAAAGTTCCAGCGCCTCGGTGCCGCTGCCCGCCTCCACCACCCGCCAGCCGCGCTCGGTGAGCGCGGCGACCGTCAGCAGCCGCACGACCGGATCGTCGTCGATCAGCAGCACGCTGTCGCCGTCGCGCACGGTGCGCGTCGCGGCGCGCGACTCGAAACCTTCCGGGACCGGCATGAGGCTCATCGTTCCGCCGTCGCGCGCTGCGATCCGCCCGCGCCATCGCCACCGGTGGCCGGGCGCAATGCCAGCAGCGCGGCGACGACGTCGCCGTAGACGGCGCGCACCGCGTGCCACAGCGGCACCGCCGGCGCCAGCGTGTCCTGGCGTGCCAGCGCTTCGATCTGCCCGCAGGCGCGCGAGAAGCGCACCGCCCCGAGGTTGGCGCTGGACGACTTGAGCGTATGCAGTGCCTGCGCCACGGCGGCGGCATCCTGGCGCTCGAAGGCCTGCTCGGCGGCCTCGATCAGGGTCGCCGACGACTGCGCGTAGGTCGTCACCAGCCGGCGCAACAGGTCGCGGGCGCCATTGCGCTCCATGGCCAGGATGTCCTTGAGCACGCGCTCGTCGAGTATCGGCTCCGGCGCGAGGTCGATGCCCGGCGCCACCGCGGCCGGAACTTCCGGCGCCAGCGGCAGGTGCGCGGGCGCCGGCGGCGCCGGCGGTGGCGGAAGCGCTGCGGCGAGTCCCTGGTCGCGGGCCTGTGCCCACAGCAGCAGGATCTCGCCCAGATCCTGCTGGCGGAACGGCTTGGCCAGGTAGTCGGAGAAACCGGCGAGACGGCAGCGTTCGGCGTCCCCGGACAGGGCGTTCGCGGTAAGAGCGATCACCGGCGTGCGACGGGCGCGGGCCAGATCGTGCTGGCGGTAGGCCGGATCGCGCAGCCGGCGCATCGCCTCGAAACCGTCCATCGTCGGCATCTGGCAGTCCATCAGCACGACATCGAAATCCTCGCGCTCGAGCAGGCCCAGGGCGACCAGGCCATCCTCGGCCAGGCGCGATTCGCACCCGAAGGCCGCCAGCATCGCGGTGACGACCTCCTGGTTGACGGGGTTGTCCTCCACGACGAGGATGCGCCGCCCGGCCAGCCCGGTCAGGCGGCTGCTGGCCTGATGCGGCGTGAGTTCCTCGGGCGCCGAACCCAGCACCATCGACAGCGTGGCGATCAGCTCCTGCTGGCGCACCGGCTTGGACAGGTAGGCGTCGACGCCGATCGCCTGGGCGCGGCGCGCCTCGTCGCGGCCGGTGATGGACGTCAGCATGACGATGCGCAGCCCGGCCAGCGCCGGATCGGCCCGCACCTGCTCGGACAGCGCCATGCCGTCCATGATCGGCATCTTCATGTCGACCACGGCCACGTCGAACGGACTGGCCGAGCGCGCCGCGATGCGCAGCATCTGCAGCGCCTGGCGGCCGTTCTCCGACAGCGCGCAATCCATGTCGAGGGCGCGCAACTGCTCGTGCAGGATGCGCCGGTTGGTGGGGTTGTCCTCGGCGACCAGCACGCGCTTGCCGGCGATCGATTCGGCCGGGATCGGCCGCACCGCCACCGCCGACGAATCGCCGTGGCGCAGCGGCAGCTCGACCTGGAACACCGAGCCTTCGCCGATGTGGCTGCTGGCGGTGATGCTGCCGCCCATGAGCTCGGTGAGCTGGCGGCAGATCGCCAGACCCAGCCCCGTGCCGCCGTAGCGCCGCGACGACGACTGGTCGGCCTGCATGAACACCGAGAACAGCCGCTCGACGGCCTCCTGGCGCATGCCGATGCCGGTGTCGCGGATCACGAAGCGCACCAGCGTCGCGGGCGCCGCCGCCGCGCCCTCGGCCGCCGGCGTGTCGCCGGCCAGCGGCTCGACCGTCAGCACGACCTCGCCGCGCTCGGTGAACTTGATCGCATTGCCGATGATGTTGATCAGGACCTGGCGCAGCCGCGTCGGATCGCCGCGCACCGTGGCCGGCAGCCCCGGCGCCAGCTTGTAGGCGAGCTCGATGCGCTTCTGGTGGGCGCGCGGCGCCAGCAGCTCTATCAGGTCCTCGATGAGCGTGCGCAGGTCGAAATCGATGCATTCGAGCTCGAGCTTGCCGGCCTCGATCTTGGAGAAATCCAGGATGTCGTTGATGATGTCGAGCAGCGATTCGCCCGAGCGGTACAGCGATTCGATGAAGCGCCGCTGGCGGTCGTCGAGCTCGGTGCCCAGCAGCAGCTCGGCCATGCCCAGCACGCCGTTCATCGGCGTGCGGATCTCGTGGCTCATGTTGGCGAGGAACTGGGACTTGGACTGGCTGGCCTGGCGCGCGTCCTCGAGGGCGGCGCTCAGGGCGAGCTGGGTGTTGCGTTCCTGCGTGATGTCGCGCACCAGGACGAAGCAGCCGGCGGCGCCGTCGCCGCGGTCCGGCATGGCCTGGATTTCCAGCTCGTACCAGCGCGCCTCGCCCGCTTCGGTGCGGGCCGGCAGCACCAGGCCGCGGGTCCGGCTGCCCCCCTCGATCTGGCGCCGGCACTCGGCCGCCGATTCGGGATCGTCGGCGAACAGCAGCGAGGGCACGTCGCGGCCGATCGACTGGGTTGCGGTGTGGCCGATGAGGCGGGTCATGCCGGCATTGACCCACTCGACCCGGCCGGCCGCCCCGGTGACCGCGATGGCGCCTTCCATCGCCTCGGCGATCGAGGCAAGGCGGCGGGCGCGCGTCCCGGTCGCGCGCAGCGCGGCCTCGGACTGGTAGCGGTTGGCGGTGCGCCAGAGCTCGACGCTGATCGCCTCGATGAGCTCGAGCATCTCGTCGTTGGCCTCGATGCGGTGATCCGAGAAGAATTCGACGAAGGCGGTGATGTCGGCCGACACGGCCACCGGTATGACGAAACCGGTGCGCAAGCCGCATGCGGCGGCGGCCTTGCCCAGGCGCCAGTCGTCGAGGCGCGCCAGGTCGGAGATCCAGTGCGACAGGTTGCTCTGGCGCGCGCGGCCGACCAGGCCGGCAGCGGCGCCGTCGCTCGCGTCGGCGCCATCGTCGGCTGCCGCGATGAACGCGCTGAAGCGCGCCGCGTCCGGTGCGTACCAGTGCGAACGCGATTCGCTGCGGGCCGCCGCTGCGGGCTGGCCGCGCTCGGCCTGGCCGTGGATGCGGGTGACGAACAGCAGCCGGCCCAGCGGCCAGTCCAGGTAGGCGCCGACCTCGCGCAGCGAACTCTCGAGGGCCCGCTCCATCGACTCGCCGTTGTTGGCCATCGAGGCGAGATTGCGCAGCATGTGCATCAGGGCGTACTGGCGCTGCAGGTGCAGGCTGGTCTGTGCCTCCTCGCGCGCCGCCTCGCGCAGCGTCTCCATCCGCTTGCGCATGGCCGCGTTCATCGCGTCGAAGGCGCCGGCCAGCGCGCCCAGTTCCGTGCGCGCGGCGCCGCGCGGCTCGGCCGAGAGCTGCGCGGCGAGCTGGTCGCAGCGCGCGGTGATCCCGCGCAAGGGGGCGGTGATCGAGCGGGCCTGGCGGATCGCGCAGGCGCCGCCGGCGCCGAGCAGGGCCAGCGCCACGGCCAGGGCCGCGGGTGCGCCCGCCGACCGGCTGGCCAGCCAGAAAAGGGCGATGGCGGTCACGGCCGCGGGCACGATCGCCAGCAGGGCGAGGCGGGCAGCCAGCGAAGGCCCCCTGTCGCGGACCGCTTCGGCCAGCGGCGGCAGCGCATCGGGCGCGTCCGCGGTCGGCTCCGCACCCGCGCCGGCAGCCTGCCCGGTGGGTACGACGTCCGTAGCGCCTGCCGTTGTCATGTCCATGAGAATTCGATCCTGCCTTGCCGTTCGGCTTGTTTTTTGCCCACACCGGCGCCCGGCCACATGACGCCATACGGGTTTTCGACGTTGTACCGGTTTACTTGACCGTCAAATCGACCGGAAAAGCAGCGCTTTCCCAGCGTAGCCCGGCCGCCGGGACAGGCTCGGAAAGCTCCTGCTTCGCGCGCCGGCGCGCGAAGCAGGACGCGCAGAAGGCCGGCCGGCTGGCACAATGCAGCCTCCGCCGCCGGCCCGCGCAAGACGCACCGGCGGCGCCATGCGCGCGGCCGCCACCGGCAGGGACGGCGCGCCGCGCGGCAAAACCGGAGCGCCCGGGGCAAAGGTGGGTGACGCGCTTGGCCATGGCTGAAGTCTTACTGGCGGTTTGTTGCGGAGCATTGGCTACCCTGGTGGCTCTGCTATGGCTGCTGCATCGCCGCAACACGCGCGCGCTGCAGGAGCTGCAGCGCGCGCTGGCTGCCGCGGCCGATACCGCGGCGGAGCCGGCCGCGCTGCGCGAGCGCCTCGCCCAGCTCGAACGCGAACGTTCCGACCAGGCGCGCCAGTTCGACCTGGCCGCGCGGGAAATGGAAAGCTTCTCGTATTCGGTGTCGCACGACCTGCGCGCGCCGCTGCGGGTGGTCGACGGCTTCGCCGGCATCATCCTCGAGGACTACGGCGCGCGCCTCGACACCCTGGGCCGCGAGCACGTGCAGCGCATCGTCGCGGCCGCCGGACGGATGAACGCGATGATCGACGCCCTGCTCTCGATGTCGCGGCGCACGAGTCGCGAGCTCGAGATGGAGCGCTTCGACCTGTCGCGCGCCGCCCAGGAGCTCGCCGAGGAGCTGCGCGCGACCGATTTCGCGCGCAAGGTCGAGTTCCGCATCGAACCGGAGCTGCGCGCCAATGGCGACCCGACGCTGCTGCGCCTGGTCCTGCAGAACCTGCTGGGCAATGCCTACAAGTTCAGCGGCCAGGCCGCCCATGCGGTCGTCGAATTCGGCCACCACGTCGTCGACGGCACCGACGTGTTCTACGTGCGCGACAACGGCGCCGGTTTCGACATGCGCTTTGCCGAACACCTGTTCGGGCTGTTCCAGCGCTTCCACTCGCAGAACGAGTTTCCCGGCACCGGGGTCGGGCTGGCGACGGTGCAGCGCATCGTGCGCAAGCACGGCGGCCGCATCTGGGCCGAGTCCGAGCCCGGACGCGGCGCGTGCTTCTACTTCACGCTGCCCCGCGTGCCGGCGCGCAGCGAGATGGCCGATGCGTAGTAGCCCTCACCCCGGCCCTCTCCCGGAGGGAGAGGGTGAGGACGGTTGGAATTGCCTGCGGGAATTCCAAGTGGATTAGTTCCGCGGGATGGAGTTGAGGCGGTTGGCCGCTTCCACCATGCTGGTCGACAGCGCCTCGACACTGGCGCCCTCGACGCGGGCCTGGTTGCGCAGGGCGTCGAGCGCCCGGTCGTAGTCCAGGCGCAGGCGCTCCATCAGGATGCCCACGGCGACCTGCTCGTCACGCTGCCCGCGCGCGGCGGCGGAGGCGGCCGGCGGCGGCGCGCGGTTGGCGGTCTGGGCCAGCGCGGCGTGGACCGCCGGGACGATCTGCTTCACGTCCAGCGGCTTGACCAGGTAGCCCAGCGCGCCGAGGCGATTGGCTTCGGAAATGGTTTCCGAATCGTTGAACGCCGACAGGAACATGAATCCCGTGTGGGTGTTGGCCGCAAGGTAGCGGGCCACGTCCATGCCGGACTTGCCCTGCATGCGCATGTCGAGTATCGCCAGCTGGGGCTTGTGGCGTCGCGCCAGCAGGATGGCCTCGTCGCCGTTGTCGGCCTCGATCACCTCGATGCCGGCATTGCGCAGTCCGGCGCACAGCGTCGCCAGGACCAGCCGGTCGTCGTCGACGACCAGCACGAGCGGTGCGGGATCGGTCATGGCCATCATCGTACCGGAGCCGCCGGCGCGCCGCGCCGGCTCGCTGGCGCCCGGCGCCTCACTCGAGTTCCTCGCGGATCGCCGGGCCGCCGAGTTCCAGCGTGGTGCGAACCAGCGAGCCGAGCTGCTCGATGCGCAGCCGCGCGCCGCGGCGCGGCAGCAGGGCCTTGATCAGCGACAGGCCGTTCACGCCCGAGGCGACCCGCGACAGGTCGAAGTCGGCCGGCAGCCGGCCGGCGTTGTCGATCTGCAGCGCGATGCCGTCGGGCCGGGTGAGGATCCGCACCTCGATGGCCAGGTCCCGGCTCGAGCGGTACTTGATGGCGTTGGTGCCCAGCTCGTTGATCACCAGCGCCAGCGGCACCGCCTCGTTCTCCGGCAGCCCCCAGCGCCACAGTGCCGGCGCGTCCGACTCGAAGCGCACGTCGGCGCCGAACATGGCGCCGAGATTGGAGAAGATGCCCTGCGCCACTCCCAGCACCGGCAAGGTGCCGGCGGTGCCGATCTGCAGGCCATGGACCTGGGCGATCGCCTGGATCTGCCCAGCGACCTCGTTGAGCGTGGCCGCCACTTCCGGCTTGGCGCTGGCCATCTGCTGGAGCAGTCCGGCGACCCCCTGCAGGTTGTTCTTGATGCGGTGGTGGACCTCGCGCACCAGCACGTCGCGCTGCATCACCGCCTCCTCGAGACGCTGCTGCTCGGCGGCCTTGCGCTCGGTGACGTCGTCGGCGATGCCGAACACGCGCACCGACCCGTCGTGGATGCGCGCCGGATTGAGGCGGATGTTGAGCAGGCGCACGCCGCGGCTCGGATGATTGACGCGCAGCAGCAGCTCGGTGCGCCGCTGGCGGCGCAGGGTCGCCATCAGGCGCGGCAGGCGCCGGTCGAAGGCGGCCAGGTCCTCGGGCACCACGTGCGAGCGGCCGGCGGTGATGCTCTGCAGCACCTCCGAGGGCGGCGCGCCGATCAGCTGGGCGTAGCGGTCGTTGACGTAGTAGACCTGCGTGAGGTCGGCATTGGTGATGAATACCAGCTGGTCGATGTTCTCGGCGAACTGGCGGAACCGGCTCTCGGTTTCGCGCAGCGCCGTCTCCGCCAGTACCTCGCCGGTCAGATCGTCGATGATCGACATGACGTATTGTGCCGCGCCATGGCCACGGCCCTCCTGTTTGTCATCGAAAACGGGTACCACCCGCTGGTTCACCGTCAAGGTGCGTCCGTCGGCCCGGAGCATGACATCGCGCGGCCGGTCGATCTGGTGCGCCTCGGCCAGCGCCTTGCGGTCCATCTCGGCGTACAGCTCGGCGAACTGGCGCCCGTAGATCTCGTGCCAGGTACGCCCGACGACCTGCTCGCGCGACAGCCCGGTCAGCACCTCGCCGGCGCGGTTCATGCTGACGAAGCGGCCGCTGCCGGCCTCGCGGACCGAAACCAGCACCGGCAGGCTCTCGATGATCAGGTCCAGGTGGTTGCGGACGCGCCGCAGCTCGTCCTCCGAGCGGCGCCGCTGGTCGACGTCGGTCAGGGCGACGATCACGCCGCGCTCCAGCGCGCCGGGCTCGATCGGCCGCACGTTGCCGGCGCACCAGAAGACGGTGCCGTCGGCGCGGCGCATCGGCAGTTCGAAGGTGGTGCTGGCGCGGGGCTCGCCGGCGACCGGTTCGACCGCGCACTGGGCCTGGACCCGCTGCCAGGCGCCGGCGTCGGCGAACAGCGAGCCGAACTGGACCTCGCTCAGGTCGGCCGCGCCGAACCCGAACAGGCGCTCGCCGGCGGCATTGACCTTGATGACGAGGTCATTGGCGACATAGACGATGGACACCAGCGCGTTGTCGAAGATCAGCTGCAGCTCGTTGACCGTGGCGCGCAGCTCCCGGTCGGCGCGCTTGCGCTGGTCGATGTTGACGAACGCGAAGATGTAGCCCAGTTCCGGACGGTCCGGGTTCACGGCCCGCCCCTGGACGGCGACCCAGAGCGGATCGCCGCGGCGCCGGTACATGTAGAGCTCGAACTCGCAGGCGCCGCGGGCGCCGATGTCGGCGAAGCGCTCGCTCAGCCCGGACAGCAGCAGCCGGTCCGACGGGTGGGCGAACAGCTGTATCTGCTCGACCAGCGTGCCCGGCTCGCAGCCGAGCAGTTCCTCCATCGCGGCATTGACGCGCACCACGCGCCCGTCGCGGACGAACAGCAGGCCGACGAGCGCGGTGTCGAAGATGAGCCGGCTCTCGGCCAGCAGCTGCTTGAGCCGCTCCTCGTAGCGCTTGCGTTCGGTGAAATTCTCCAGCACCAGCAGGTACTCGCGCCCGCCGTCGGCGGCGCCCAGCGTGCGCCACGCCAGGTTCACCCAGGCGATGCTGCCGTCGGGCTGCACCAGGCGCCGGTCGTCCTCGGTGACCGAGCTGCCGGCGGCGACCAGGCGCTCGCGGTCGCGCAGGCTCGCGTCCAGGTCCTCGGGGTGCAGCAGCAGCGCGGGGTCGCGCCCCAGCAGCTGCGGCTCGCGCTGCCCCATCAGGATGCAGGCCGCCCGATTGGCGCGGCGGATGCGGAAGCCGCCGTCGAGCAGCAGGATGCCCACCGGGCTCTCGTTGAAGATCGTCGAGAGCCGCTCGCCGTTCTCGGCCAGGGCAAGCTCGATGCGCTTGCGGTCGGAGATGTCGCGCACCAGCAGGAAGATGAACTCGCGCTCGCCGTGCTCGACCCGCTGCAGCACGACGTCGACCGCGAATTCGGACCCCATGCGGGTGCGGTAGCGCGTCTCGCCCTGGTAGGCGCCATGGCCCATCAGGGCCTCGAGGATCTCCGCGAAGCGCTCTTCGCTGAGGTTGGCGTCGATCGCGCCCAGGCGCAGGCCGGTGAGCTGTTCGCGGCTGTACCCGAGCCAGGCCAGGGCCGTCTCGTTGGCGTCGACGATGCCGCCGTCGCGGCGGATCTCCAGCACCATCTCGCCGGCCCGCTCCAGGGCATGGCGCAGCGCCGCCAGCGAGGTCTCGGCGAAGCGTTCCCGGTCGAGCCGTTCGACGGTGACGAACACCCCGTTGAACTCGCCCTGCGCATTGAGCAGCGGCGTGCGCCGCTCGCGTATCCAGGGGAACTCGCCGCCGCAGAACTGGTATTCGACCTGGTGCGGGCTGCGCAGGTCCTGGTCGCGCATCCGCAGCAGCGAACGCATGACATCGGGCTGGGCGCTGAGGTCGAAGGCCTCGTCGAGGCGGCGCCCGAGCAGCTGGCGCGATTCCACGCCCAGCAGCTGGACGAGATACATGTTGCAGCGCACGTAGCGCAGGTCGCGGTCGAGCACGGCCATGCCGGTGCGCGCGCTGGCCATCAGGGTCGACACCAGCGCATCGGCGGCGCGCGTGGCGCGCAGCGCGCTGCGTGGCACGGTGATGTCGCGGGCGATGGCCGTCACATGGCTGGCATCGCCCTGCGGCGAACGCTCGACGAACAGGCGCACATCGAAGCTCTTGGCGCCGGTCGGATAGGGATAGGTGAACTTGAAGGACCGGCTGTCGAGCGAATCGAACACCGCCTGCAGCTTGGCTTCCCACAGCGGCGCGAACTCGGCGAACGCCTGGACCTCGCAGAGGCGGCGCCCGACGAACTCGGCCCACGGCACCGCGGTGGCCTGGATCATCGCCGGATTGGCGTAGACGATGGTCAGGCGGCGGTCGAAGCGCCACACGCCGTCGGGCAGCTCGTCGAACAGCGCGGCGGGCGGCGGCTGCGGCGCGGTCGGGGCCGGCGCGCCGCCGGCCAGGACGGACGGCGCCGCCGTCGCGGGCGTGATCGCCAGCGCGGCCAGCGTGCCGGCGCCCGCCGTCGCCGACCCCGCAGGGTCCGACCTCCGATCGAATGTCATCGAATCCGCCACGCCCGACCGTTCCGTATGGTTGACCGAATCCTGGCCCGAGCCACGGGCGCGCGCCGGCAGCTCCGGGGCGCAAGCGAAGAATACCGGAAGCGCGTGATGGGTAGTGGATTCCGGCGGCGGCCGGTCCGCCGCCATCCTAGAGGTAGGTGAACAGCGAAAGCTTGGAGATCGACGAGTAGCTCTGCAGCGCCGCCTGGTACTCGGTCTGCTGCTGGGTGAGCTTGGAGGCGCCGTTGGCGTAGTTCAGGTCGACCAGCGATGACATCTGGGTCTGGTCCTGGAGCGTGCGGTCGCCGTTGATCGTGGTGTAGCTGTTGAGTTCCGAGAGCTGCGCGCCCATCGCCGACTGCGTCGCGGTGAGCGAACTCATCGCCTGCTGGGCGTTGCCCAGCGCCGTGGTGAGGGCCGTGGTGCGCTGCGCCACCGATGCGGGCGTGGTCGAGGGCGTCTGCAGCGCCGCGATGGCCGCGGCCATGGTGCTGAAGATCGATTGCGAACCCGACGGGGCCACGGTGAAGGTGTCGCCGGCGGCCGGCGTGCCGCTGATCGTCATCTGCATGCCGTCGAACGACAGCGAGGTCGTCGGGCTGCCCAGGGCGGTGCTGGGAACCACCGTCGTGCCCTTGGTGGTGTCGGTCACCTGGTAATTGGTGCCGCCGGGCAGGATGCTGATCGAGTAGCTGTCGCCGGTCAGCGACGAGGGCGCGGTGACCGAGCCGCCGCTGATCGTGCCGGTGCCGGTATTGGTCGCCGTGGCCGCGGTGGTGAAGGTGCCGTTGCCGGTCGGGATCTCCATGAAGACCGAATTGCCGGCGTACTTGATCTGCTCGGTGCGGCTCTGCGAGATCTGCAGGCCCTGGACGACATTGTCGCCGGCATAGGTCACCGTGTTGCCGTTCTGCACGAACGGCGGCGTCGCGGTCACCGAGCCGCCGAACAGGTAGCCGCCCTGGGTGTCGCTGGTGTTGGCCAGGCCGACGAGCTGGTTGAGGCCCTGCTGCAGCTGCTCGGCCAGCGCGGTGCGGTCGGAGTCGCTCAGGGTCGCGTTGCCGGCCTGCACCAGCGTGTTCTGCGCGGTCTGGACGACGTTGATGAACTGCGTCAGCGTCGAGGACGCGTTGTTGAGCATCTCGGTGGCCTGGCTCTGATTGGTGCCGTACTGGCCGAGCTGCGTCAGGTCGCTCTGCAGCAGCGTGGCCTGGGCGGCCCCCACCGGATTGTCGGCCGGCGAGTTGATCTGCTTGCCGCTCGACAGCTCGCCGATCGACGTGAGCACGGCCGACTGGTCGGCGTTGATGCCCTGCACGCCCTGCAGGTAGAGGTTCGCGGTCGATACTCGGATCATGGGGTTTCCCTGGCGAAAGGCTGCGCGCTAGGCCCAGCGCGCCTCAAGCGGCGCCGGCGACGGCCAGTATGGCGTCGAAGACATTGGTTGCGGTCTGGATGAGCTTGGCGGCCGCCTGGTACTGCTGCTGGTACTGCATCAGCTGCGAGGCCTCCTCGTCCAGGTTGACGCCGGAGACCGAGCTTTGCGCGGTCGTGGCATTGGTCAGGATCGCGTCCTTCGAGGTCTGGTCGGTCTGCGCGGTGGAGGCGATGGCCCCGACGTTGGCGACGATCGTCGAGTAGGCGCCATCGAGCGTCGAGCCGCTGACGATGGCCTGGCCCTGCAGCTGGGCCATCAGCAGGGCGTTGCGGTTGTCGGCGCTGCCCACCGCGCCGGGCGCCACGCTGACGGTGTCGCCGTTGGCCGGCGTGCCGTTGAGCGTCAGCGACCAGCCGTTGACGTTGATCGCCTGGCCGGCGACATAGGGAATCGACTGGCCCGCCGCGTAGGTCTGCCCGCCGGTGGAGATGCTGCCGGTCGTCGAGGTGAAGGTCGTCGGGCTGGTGAACGTGAGCGTCACCGGGTTCTGCAGGTTGGCGTTCGGATTGGCCGGCAGCGGCTGCAGCGCGAGGTTGCCCACGGCCAGCGAGCCGCCATTGGACGCTCCCAGCGTCGCCTGGATCGGACTGGCGACGGCGATCTGGCTGCCCTGGGTGATCGCCACCTGGATATTGGTCGCGCCCAGCCGGACCGGCTGGATGGAAAAGACGTCGCCGGTGGCCGGCGTCGTGCCGAAGTTGAGCGTCATGCCGTCGACCGTCGCCGGCAGCGAGCTGAGCGTGGTCGTGGTGTTGTCGGAGAGCCGGGTCAGCGAATACTGGCCGCCCCCCAGCACCGTCAGCCGGTAGTCCGAGGGCTGCAGCTTGGTGACGTCGCTGTAGGTGGCATTGACGGTGACGGTGGCCGCGTCGGTGTTGGCCGAGGCCGCCACCACGTTGATCGACGGCGTCGAGAAGAACGGGCTGCCGGCCGCGCCGGTGGCGTCCTGGCCCTGCGCCTGGATCGCGTTGAACTGCGAGGACAGCGTCACGGCCAGCCGGCCGATCTGGTCTTCCATGCCGGGCAGCGTCTGGCTGCGGAACTGCAGCAGCGCGCCGATCGAGCCGCCGCCGGTGTTGGCCGGATCCAGGGCGGCGATGTTGCCGCCGGTGTTGGTGCCGACGACGATGCCCTCGGGGTTCTGCGGGTCCTGGCCCATCGCGAGCGTGAAGGTCTTGCTGCCCACGACCAGCGGCTGGCCGTTGGCCAGGTAGACGTTGATCGAGCCGTCGCTCTGCGTGGAGGTGCTCACGCCGATCGACTGGTTGAGGGTCAGGATGTCCTGGTTGCGCTCGTCGAGCAGCGTATTGGGGGTGGCGCCGCTGGCCGAGGCCAGGCTGATCTGGTTGTTGAGCGAGGCGATCTGCGCGGCCGTGCTGTTGACGGAGCTGATCTGCTGGCCGATCTGCGCGTCGGTGCTCGACCCCATCAGCTGGAGTTGCGCCTGCACGTCGTTGAACTCGCCGGCCATCTGCTGCGCCGACGAGAGCACCGTCTGGCGCGCCGCGGCGCTGCTCGGCTGGCTCGACAGCGTCTGGACCTGGGTGAAGAACTGGTCCATCGCGGCGCCCAGTCCGGCGGTGGTGTCGGAGAACAGGCTGTTGATCTGCGAGGTCAGCTGGGCGGTCGTGTCGGCGCCGCTGGCCTGCGCCTGCGCCAGGTTGGTCTGCTGGGCGAGAAAGTCGCTGTAGACCCGCGCCACGTCGGCCACGGCGACGCCGGTGCCGATGTAGTTGCTGCCGTCGCTGGTCTGGATCTGCGGCGTGAACTGCGTGACCTCGCGCGAATACCCCGGCGTGTTGACGTTGGCGATGTTGTTGCCGGTCGTGCGCAGCGCCGTGTATGCGGCGTCCAGGGCGCTCGAGCCGATCGAAAGCAGTCCGGTGGTCATGATTCTTCCTCACTACCGCGTTACAGGTTTACGGCAGTTGCCGCCGGATCTTGAGTACCGGATCCCGGGTCATCTGGACCCCCGGACCGCGGCGGCCGCGTTCAGGGTGCGCAGCACGCTGCCGGGCGTAGCCGCCGCGGGCGCGCCCTGCGGCGCAGCCGACTTCGGCGCCAGTGCCGCTGCGGGCGCCGCAGCGCCCGCCACCACGGCGGCAGCGCCGGGCGCCGCGGTGGCGGCACCGGCCGGATCCGCGGTGGGCAGGTTGCGGCTGAGCTGGCGGGCGATGACATCGGCCAGGCCGGTGCCGCCGGCCGCGATCTTCTGCGCCAGCTGCTCGTCGAGCATGCTGGTGTAGGTCTGCTGCTCGTTGGAATCGAGCATGCCCGACTTGGGCGTCGCCTCGCGCATGCTCTTGAGCACCATCTGCATGAACAGCGCCTCGAACTGCGTGGCGACCTGCTTGACGGCCTTGGCCGGGTCGGCGGTGGCCGCGCGCCGCAGCGCGTCGAGCGAGCGCGAATCGGAAGCCAGCCCGTTGAGGGCGGTTCCGGTAGCCGAGTCCAGCGGCGCGCCTGCCATGAGGGCCTCAGATCACTTCGAGTTCGGCGCGCAGCGCCCCGGAGGCCTTGAGCGCCTGCAGGATGGCGACGAGGTCGCCCGGATTGGCCCCCAGGGCATTGAGCGCCTTTACCAGGTCGGCAAGATTGGTGGCGGCGGGCAGCTTCATCAAGGTGCCGCCCTCCTGCTTGAGGGTGATATCGGTCTTTTCGGTGACGGTGGTCTGGCCGCCCGACAACGGGCCGGGCTGCGACACCACCGGCGTCGAGGTGATCGTCACCGACAGGTTGCCGTGCGCCACGGCCGCCGGCTGCAGCGTCACGGTGCGGTTCATGACGATCGATCCGGTGCGGGCATTGATGACGACATGGGCGGCCGGCTCGAGCATGGCCACGTCCACGTTCTCGAGTTCGCCGACGAAGCGCACCCGGTCGTTGGCCAGCGGCGGGACCTTGACCTCGATCACGCGGCCGTCGCGCGCCGAGGCCGTGCCTTCGCCTAGCTTCGCGTTGATCGCATCGGTCATCGCCCCGGCGGCGGCGAAATCGCTGTCGTGCAATTCGAGCAGGATGCGGTCGCCCTGCTGGAACGGCGTCGGGATTGCGCGCTCGACGGTCGCCCCGTCGGGGACGCGGCCGGCCGCCAGGTGATTGATCTGGACCTTGGAGCCGCCCGACGAGGCGCCGGCGCCGCCGACCAGCACATTGCCCTGCGCCACCGCGTAGGTCAGGCCGTCGGCGCCCT
>Ga0181525_10001094_pt1 | contig 23459 bp, 21 predicted proteins | sample PEATcosm2014_Bin_48_FD_121100 | JGI IMG/M metagenome (GOLD analysis project Ga0181525, IMG submission 121100) | Peatland microbial communities from MTU Mesocosm Facility, Houghton, MI, USA - PEATcosm2014_Bin06_10_metaG | ecosystem: Environmental > Terrestrial > Soil > Wetlands > Peat | place... | reverse complement strand
TGGTCGGCGGCTGCGCGGCGAAACAGCGAGCGCAGGCGCAGAGGAAGTTTGTAGATCCAGCGTTCCGGTCGCATCGTTTTCTTCTCGCGAGCGCCAGCCGCGCTCGTTAACTCGAAAATCTTCCGTGTCTAAGCTGCCTATTCGCAGCGCAGGGCGACTATGGGATCCACGCGGGAGCCGCGGCGCGCGGGGATGTAGCACGCGGCGAGGGCTACCAGCGCAAAGAACGCCGCGACGACTATGTACGTTATCGGGTCACTCGATTTTACGGTACTGAGAATTGCGGCCATGCCGCGCGTGACGGCTGCGGCGGCGAGCAGTCCGCATGCGATGCCTGTTAGCGCGAGCTTCAGTCCTTGAGCAAGAATCATGCGCGTCACGTCGTAGGAACTTGCACCGAGGGCCATGCGGATGCCGATTTCGTGGACGCGCTGCTGGACCGATTGCGCAGTCACTCCGTAAATTCCGATGGCGCCGAGGAGCAGCGCGAGAAGGCCGAAGAAAGTGAGCAGTTGCGCGAGGATGCGGTTAGGCGTGTTGCGCTCGGTGATGAGATCGTCCATGGCGCGAACCGTGGAGACGGGCTGGTCGGCGTCCACGGACCAGACGGCGGTGCGAATGACGGAAGCAGCTTCGGTGCTGGGGCGAGAGCTGCGCGTGACGATGGACATCTGCGCGCTGGGGAATTGCGCGGCCGGGACGTAAATCTGGCGCATTGGCCGATCGGTGAGGTTGAAAAGTTTGGTGTCGCGGACGACGCCGACGATGGTGCAGATGTCGTGGTTGTCGCCGACTTCCAGCTGCTGGCCTAATGGGTCTTCTTTCGGGAATTGCTGGCGCAGAAGTGTTTCGTTGATGACGACGACTTTGCGGGAATCCGGGCCGTCGGTGGGTTCAAGCGCGCGGCCGCGCAGCAGCACCATTTGCATGGTGTGAAAATAACCGGGAGTGATCGCCGAATATTCCGCGCCGAGAGCTTCCCGGGTCCGGCGGGCAGACGACCGACGACGTGGATCAGTCTTACCTGGTTCGAATCGCTGAAAGGCGTGAACTCGCTGGCGTCGGCCGATTCGACTTGAGGAAGAGCACCGATGCCAGTGAGCACTTGATCGTAGAAGCCGCGAATCTGCGCGTCCGTCTGGTATTTTGCGGGCGGGAGCACCAGTTCCGTGACCATCAGGTTGCGCGACTGGAATCCAATGTCGCCGTATACCATGTGCGCGAAATCCTGCACGAGCAAAACGGTGCAGACCAGCACGACCACGGCGAGCGAAATCTCGCCGGCTACGAACAGGTTGCGCAAACGGCGCGTCACGCGGCTGCCGGAGATCTGCCCCGCGGTTTCCTTCAGCGAGCGATTTGCGCCGAAGCCTGAACTTCCGAAGGCCGGTGCAAGTCCGAAGATGACGCCGCAAAGAATCGCGATACCGAAAGTGAAGGCGAACGTCTTTACATCGAGGGTTCCCCGTCCGTAGTTGACGATGTAACCGCGAATACGATCGGGAACAGCGTTCTCAATCCAGTGAACGCCCCAAATACCGAAAAGCGCACCGGCGGCGCCGCCGAACGTAAACAGGAGCAACGATTCGGTGAGCAATTGCCGGACGAGCCTGAGGCGCCCAGCGCCCAAAGCCCCGCGCACAGCGAACTCTTTCGCGCGGCTGCTGGCGCGAGCAAGCATCAGGTTGGCTACGTTGGCGCACGCGATCAGCAGCACCAAGCCGACGAGCCAGAAGCAAATAATTACCTGCTGCGTGCCTTCATTCTTACCGATTTCAAAAAGCATTGTGCTGACCAGCGTGGTTTCATTAGTGTTGGTTTGCGGATAGAGCTTTTCCAGGCGCGAAGCGATCGCCGCCAGGTCTGCGCCGGCTTGTTGCTGCGTGACGCCGGGCTTCAAGCGGCCAAAAGCTTCAAACCATGAAGTGCTGCGATCGTGGCGCGCTTTGTCGTCCATGGCGAGCGGCGCCCACATATTAGAGGTGCCCATGAGCGAAAATTGAAAATTGGCTGGCATCACTCCGACGATCGTGTAGGTCTCGCCCTGCACTGTGACGGCGCGGCCGACGATGCGCGGGTCGGCGGCAAAGCGGCTTTCCCACAGGCCGCGGCTGATGATCGCGACGTGGCTCGCGGCCAGCTGAGATTCCTGCGGCAGGAACGTGCGGCCGAGCAGCGGCTGCGCACCGAGCGTCTGAAAGAAATTCCAACCGACCAGGCCGCCGAGGACGCGGTCGGGCGGCCCGTCGCCAGTGAGATTGAAATACCAGCTGGTCCAAGGGACGAGTTGTTCGAAGGAGGAGTTTTGCTTCTCGTAGTCGAAGAAATCGGCGGTGGAGGTGACGCCATTACTAGTCCATCCTTTTTTTGAATCGTGCGAAAGCAAAACTATTAGGCGATCCGCCTGCGGAAAAGGCAGCGGTTTGATGAGCCAGGCATTCACGTAGCTAAAGATGGCAGTGTTGGCGCCGATGCCGAGAGCCAGGGTGACAATGGCGATCGCGGCAAAGGCGGGAGACTTTCGGAGCATGCGGAAACCATAGCGGATATCCTGGGCGAAAGTTTCTAGGAAATGTATACCGCGGGCGTCGCGGCATTCTTCTTTGCGATTTTCGATGCCGCCCATTTCGAGCACGGCGGCACGGCGAGCTTCTTGCGGAGTCATGCCCTCGGAGGTGTATTGCTGGGTTTTCAGTTCGAGGTGATCGCGGAGCTCTTCGTCGAGCTCTTGGTCCGCTGTCTGGCGGTGGAAGATTGAGCGTATGCGCAGAGGGAGCTTGTAAGTCCAGCGTTCCGATCGCATCGTCCATTGTCACGGGCGCCTGATGCGCCCGGCCTCCTTGCGCAGTTCAAGTTTCCTTCAGCTGTACCACGTGCGAGATCGCGGCCGCGAGCCGGCCCCAGTTGTCCGCTTCTTTTTCCAGATGTTTACGGCCGGGGCGCGTGAGTGAATAGAATTTTGCGCGCCGGTTGTTCTCGGTGGTTTTCCACTCGGCGGAAATCCAGCCTTCTTGTTCGAGCTTGTGCAATGCGGGATAGAGCGAGCCGTCGCTGACCTGGAGTACATCGCCGGAGACTTGCTTCAGGCGCAGGCTGATGGCGAAGCCGTTGAGAGGCTGGAGCGCGAGGATTTTCAGGAGCAGCAGATCGAGGGTGCCTTGGACGAGATCGGAAGGTTTGCTCATCGTTTGCCTCGGTAACCGAGCGAAGTATAGCGCTGCTGCCCTCGGTAAGCAAGGGGAATGGAGGAACGCGCGGCAGGTCGCGAGAAACTGTTTGGGGCAAAGAGCGTCGCGGGACGGCATTCTCCGGACTGGACATTGGTACCGTATGTGTTACCATCAATCCTGATCGAACTGCGCGAATATCTGACGGCAGACGGGCGCGGTCCGTATGCTGCTTGGTTCCAGCGATTGAGCAGAGAGTCGGCGGTAAAGGTGTCGGCCGCCCTGGCGCGGATGCAACAAGGCAATTTCTCCAACGCCAAGGGCGTTGGAGCCGGAGTTTACCAATACCGGATCGATTTTGGACCTGACTACAGGATTTACTTAGGCAAAGACGGCGACCGAATGGTGATTCTGGTTGGCGGCGGGACGAAAAAACGCCAAGAATAGGACATTCAGGCGGCGCTAGCGCGGTGGCGCGACTACAAACAGCGAAAAAGCGCGGGAGAGTGAGTCAGATGGCTCTGACACGAGATTTCAAAGAAACAATCCGGGCGCGCGCAAAGCGCGATTCCGGTTTCCGCAAGGCGTTGCTACGGGAAGGAATCGAGAACTTTCTTTCCGGTGACGTGGAGACCGGCAAGATCATACTGCGCGATTTTATCAATGCAACGGTCGGCTTCACTGAATTGAGCAATGTGACGCATCGATCGGCGAAAAGTTTGATGCGAATGCTCGGCCCCAGCGGCAATCCTCAGGCGCGCAATTTGTTTGAGATCGTGGCCTACCTGCAAGACGCCGAAGGAGTGCGCTTCGAGGTGCGACCGGCGCGCGCGGCATTGCGCACGACGAAGCGAAAGCGGATCCGCACAATGAAGAGGAGTGTGCCGTCCGCTATGCCCCGCTAGTTGTGGTTACTGGGCGCGTCTGGTGCGGGATGCGAGTCGCGACGGCGCTCAAACGAGATGGAAACCGCGATGCCTGCGAGCATCGCGGCCAGGAACAAATACGGCAGGTAACGCCACGGGGCGGCGGGGACTGGGAAGACGCTTAGAGCGAGGACTGCGGCGAGGATCAGGAGCGCGGCGGCGCTGACGGCGACGTCGAGGCGGCGAAGAATTTTGCGGCGCTGCAGGAAAAAGGGCATGGCAAGGCAGACCAGGAAATAGGAGGCAATGAAGCCGTAGGAGGCGAGTTGCGTCAGGTAGTTGATGCAATCGGGGAGCAGAACTTTTGAGAGGAGCAAGGTCGCCGGGCAGGCGATGGCGATTACGGCGATTAGCGCGATGGCGCGGTGGGGAGTTTTGTTGACGGGGTGCGCCGAACCGAAGCTGGGAGCGAACATGCGATTTTGCGCCAAGTAATAAAGGATACGCGCCCCGGCGTTGAGCGAGCCCAGGGTGCAGGCGAAATAGCTGAGCGCTATGCCGATGGAGCTGACGTAGCCGAAGCCGGCGAGGTTCATGGAGCGCGCAATGGAGTCAAAGGGCGCGTTGAGCTGGTCGAGCGCCAGGCCATTTTTGCGCGCGAGCGCGGTGAGGCAATAAATCATTACAAGATATAGGATGCCGACGGGAATCAGGCAGCTGACGATGACGCGGGGAATGGTGCGGCGCGCGTGCGAAGCTTCTTCGCCCAGAGTGGTGACGCTTTCGAAGCCAGCGAGGGTCATGAAGCCAAAGACCATGGCGAATTGAAAGCCGGATAATCTTGCATGGTCCAGATGGAGTTGCGGCCGATCGAACCATGCGGAATCGTGGCGCATGGCGAGCGCGACGATAACGATGATGACGGCGAGCGAGCTGAGTTCGATGGCGAGCATCACTTCGGTGGACAGTTTGATGTCGCGATGCGCGATGATCCAGGCCACGAGCACCACGATTGCGGTGATGGCTGCGGCCCGGAGAAAAGATGCGGGCGCGCCGGTAACCTGGCGGAAGAAAAGATCGGCGTAGTATGCGGAAGAAGGAGCGGTACCGGCAGCGCCGAAGGCCATAGCCGCGACGTAAGCCCAGCCCGTGATGAGGCAGGCCGTGCGGCCGAGGCCGGCAGCGGCAAAATCGGCCAGTGCGCCGGCGGAAGCGGACTGCGCGGAGAAGCGATGCACGCTGTAGGTGATCAGCGAAAAGGCGACGAGTGTGAACAGGAAGATGAGCCAGGTGGCGTTGCCGCCCTTGGCGATGAGCAGCGGGAGTACGATGCCGCAAGTGCCGGTGGGCGCCATGACGCCGAGGGTGAGGGCCGTGTCCTCTATAAAGGACAAATAGTTGTGGTGCAGAGTGGAGCGAGAGCGCGCCGGGGCGACTGTGGAAGAGGATTGGGCCGGGAGACTCACGTGAGCAACAGTAGCAGCAGGAGTTTTTTGGCGCAAATTCGCGCTGCGGGCTGAAAAGTTCCGACTGTTTCACCGGCCCCATTGCATATAATGGAGCCGTGCTCCCCGCGATTTGTTTGCTGACCGGCCTCTGCAGATGGCCTGATTCCTGTGGAACGAACACTGCCTTGCAATCCAAATCATGACAAAAAATCCCGCGCAGAAAGAGGTGCCGGCGGCAAGCCTGCTGCAACGGGAAGCGCAAGGTTTGCGCGAGCAGTTTCAGGAATTGTATGGCGAGGAGGCGCGGGTATTTCGCGCGCCGGGGCGCGTGAACCTGATTGGCGAGCACACGGATTACAATGAAGGATTCGTGATGCCTGTCGCGATGGATCTGTACACGTGGGTGGCCGTCGCTGCACGGCGAGATTCGCACGTGCACGTTTATTCGCAGAATGTGCGCGAGCACGCCGAATTGGATTTGCAGGACTTGAACTTGCGGGCGCAGGCGCACTGGAGCGCCTACGTGCTGGGAGTGGCGGCGAGCTTGCGGATGTCCGGCGCGGAAATTGGCGGAGCGAATCTGCTGGTGGAAGGAAAAGTTCCGATGGGCGCGGGGCTTTCGTCTTCGGCGTCGGTGGAGGTCGCTGCGGGCTACGCGTTGCTGGAAAGTTCGGGGTTGTCGCGCAGTCCGGTGGAGCTGGCGAAGATTTGCCAACGCGCGGAAAATGAATTCGCGGGAGCGCGCTGCGGGATCATGGACCAGATGATCGCCTGCTGCGGGCGCGCGGACTATGCGTTGATCCTGGACTGCCGGACGCTGGGATTCCGACTGCTACCGTTGTTTGCGGACGCACAATTCGTGGTGTGTAACAGCATGGTAAAGCACGATCACGCGGCGGGCGAATACAACGCGCGGCGCGCGGATTGCGAGATGGCCACGCGGATTCTGGCGGAGCAGCTGCCGGGCGTGCGGGCGCTACGTGACGTGTCGCTCGCGGACCTGGAGCGCTATGCGAAGTTGCTGCCGGAAGTAGTGTACCGTCGCAGCCGCCACGTAATCAGTGAAAATGCGCGCGTAGAAGACGCGCGCGGGGCGCTGGAACGCGGCGATCCTGAATCATTTGGGCGATTGATGAACGAATCGCATCGTAGCCTGAAAGAGGATTATGAAGTAAGCAGCACGGAGCTAGATTTGCTGGTAGGAATCGCCTGCGGAATTACGGGCGTGTACGGCTCGCGCATGACGGGCGGCGGATTTGGCGGATGCACGATCAGCCTGGTGCGCAGCAGTGCGGTGGAAGAATTTCAGAGCGCCGTGGCGCGCGATTACCAGCGAGCGACGGGGCGCAAGCCGGACATCTATATTGTCCACGCCTCGGATGGCGTGCGCGAGGCGTTGGAATAGATATGCAGTCCACGCAGTCTGTGGGCTGTGCAATCACACTCGCGGGGGGCGTGCCGTGGCGACGTTTGAATTCGAGAAGCAATCACACCGACGATTGAATCCGCTGACGGGAGACTGGGTGCTGGTGTCGCCCGGGCGAACCGCGCGGCCGTGGAAAGGTCAAACTGAAGCAGCGGCACCGGAGAACGTGCCGGCCTACGATCCGCAGTGCTACATGTGTCCTGGGAACAAGCGGGCGAGCGGAAAGCACAACCCGAATTACACGGGGACATTCGTCTTCGAAAATGATTATGCGGCGCTGCGGCCGGTTGGCGAGGCGTGCGACGAGAATATTTCCGGATTGCTGGTGGCGAGGGCCGAGCGCGGGAACTGCCGCGTAGTTTGCTTTTCGCCGCGGCACGATTTGACGCTAGCGAAGTTGTCCAACGCGGAGCTTCGCGCAGTGGTGGATGCGTGGACCGAGCAGTATCAGCTGCTGGGGAGCGAACCCGGAATTAATTCCGTGCTGATTTTTGAAAATCGCGGGGCAATGATGGGCGCTAGTAATCCGCACCCGCACGGGCAGATCTGGGCGAACGCCACGCTGCCGAACGAGCCGGCGAAGGAGCAAGCATCGTTCGCGGCGTACCAGCGGCAACATGCGTCTTGTTTGCTGTGCAACTATTTGAGGATCGAAAAAGAAAACAAGGAGCGCGTGGTTTGCGAGAACGATGAGTTCGCAGCCGTGGTGCCGTTCTGGGCGGTGTGGCCGTTCGAGACGATGGTGATCAGCAAGCGGCACGCAGGCTCGCTGGAGCAATTGGCGGAATCCGGACGCGATGCGCTGGCGGACATCCTGCATCGCGTTACGGCGCGCTACGACAATCTGTTCGCGACCTCTTTTCCCTATTCCATGGGATTTCACCAGCGGCCTACCGACGGCGAGACACATGCCGAGTGGCACTTTCACGCGCATTTCTATCCGCCGCTGCTGCGTTCGGCGGTGGTGCGGAAATTCATGGTCGGTTACGAACTGCTGGGGACGCCGCAGCGGGACATCACGCCGGAAGAGGCCGCGGGGCGATTGCGCGAGGCGGGTGAGAGCCAGTAACGGGCGGGCATCTAGCGGGCGCTGCGCTTGCGGCGTGGCGCTTTGCGTTTTTCTGCCGCGGCGGATTTGTGCGCCCAGCGGAGCAGATCGTGGAGCGCGTCGCTGTGAACGCGGGACACGCGAACGAGAATCCATTCGTAGTTGAGGTAATGATCGGTGATGTAGTAGGAGGCGGGATCGGCGGCCAGCAACTCCTCGCGCTGGTCAAAATCGGTGCGCACGACCAGCGATTCGGCGTCCTGATGGAAGCGGAGAAAAAGGACGCCGCCCACGCGGAAGCCGGGCGTGCCGTACGACGGGGCCTCTTCGACGTTGTCGAGGGAAAGCGCGAATTTGCGAACGGCAGCGAAGGTGACCGGCATATTCCGCGACTATACCGCGTCCGTACTTTGGGTAAACACCAAAATGGCTACTGGGTCCTGCGGGTTTCCCGCAGACCCCTGTCGGAAACCGGCTGCGAAAATGATTTTCGCGTGTTGCAATCGTATCGGATTTCCGGTATGTTTTTTTGCATGAAACGGGCTTTCCCAGAAAACACGTGTTGTTCCCGGTGTTGTATGGCACAGGGACGTGTGTTTTCTGGCGCAGGGAGGCTGAAGAGCTAAGCATCAGGCCTTAATTCAGCAGAGCTGAATCCCACCGCCAGAGTTGTACTGGCAGGTGGGTTTTTTTTTGCTTCGATATGCTGAAAACCGCGTCGCCGCTGCCGCGACGGACGGGATATTGGCGGTGCCGGGAGGCAAAGCGATGAGCGCGATAAGCATTACGGATTGGCAGAAGGGCTTGACTGCAAGCGAGAACGAACTACTCCGCGAAATAACTCTGGCACTGCGGACCATTCGCTACGGGTCGGTAGTGCTGACCGTGCATGACGGGCGGATCGTGGAGTTGAACAAGACAGAGCGTATCCGCAAGAACGGAACGTAGCCCAACCGAATTGCGGGCCCTACCCCAACACGGGGCGGTGCAAAACGATTCACGATCGGCCGACCAGTCCACTGGAGGCACGAAGCCAAAATCTCAGGAGGCTTCCATGCCGAATTTCAGAGGACTGAAAACCAAAATCATTGCCACTGCGCTGTTTGCATCTCTGAATATTTTCACGCTTGCAGGATTTGCTCTTGCGCGTGCTGCAGAACGCACAGGCGCCAGCGGCGGCGACGACAAAACCAGCTCGGGCGCGTCCGTGGGTGTAGCGGATTCCACGAAGGATGGATCGAAATCCGCAGTTACTGATTCGAGCGGCGCATCGGGCGCGAACGCAGCTTTGGTGGATGAACTTCAGCAATTGAAAGATACGGTTCAGGCACAGGCGCAAAGGCTCACTGAACACACCCAAGAGCTGGAATCCGAGCGTGCCGCGCTCCATGAAGAGCTGGACCGCATCGCGAAGCTCGAATCCGTGCTGCATGTGACGCCCGACAGCCCGACGGGGAATAGCGCGGCAAGCTTCGCAACGACGACGCCCGGTGCAAGCGGAGTGCCGGATGCGGGGGCTGTGCACGTTGCCAGCGCGCAAGGACCAGATAAACAGCAAGTGAGCATCACTCAAGTGGAGCATCCGCTATCGTTCAAGATCGGAGCGGCGGACTTTACTCCCGGCGGCTTTGCGGACGTCACGGGCGTTTTCCGCAGCACCAATACCGGAACTGGGCTAGGCACAAACTTCACCAGCATTCCCTTCAACAACACAGTGCCGCAATCGCAGCTGACGGAATTTCGCGTCACGTCGCAAGCCTCGCGTCTTTCGTTGAAAGTGGATGCCAATCTCAGCGACTCGACATCGGTGACTGGATACATCGAATCGGACTTCAACGGCTATCAGCCGCCTAATGCGCAACAGAGCACAAACAGCGACACATTCAGGTTGCGGTTGTTCTATGCGGACGTGACGCACCGCAAATGGGAATTTGTGGGTGGCCAGACATGGTCATTGCTGACTCCCAATCGCTACGGCCTTTCGGCGGCGCCGATTGACGTCTTCAGCACGCTCCGTCTGGACACCAATTACGTGGCGGGACTGGTATTCGCGCGGCAGGCGGGATTTCGCGTGATCTATCACGCTACGGACTCATGGACCCTGGGGGCTGCTCTCGAAAATCCGCAGCAATTCGTGCCCGGCTCGGTGGTCTTTCCGGGCGGCACGGCCGGCATTTTCCCGGGGCAATTCGATAACGGCAGTGGCAGCACCAGCGCGACCAGCAGCAGCTCCAACGCATTGACGCCTAACCTGCACCCGGACTTCATCGTGAAAACGGCCTTCGACTGGAAAATCCACGAACGAGCACTTCACGTAGAGGCCTCGGGATTGGTGCGTAGCTTCAAGGTTTACGAGAATCTGAGCACGCCAAGCACGACCAACACAATTACCGGGGGCGGCGTGTCGCTGAATGCGAATCTGGAAGTATTCAATGGATTCCACTTGATTGGCGATTCGTTCTACGGCGACGGGGTGGGGCGCTACATCGGCGGGCTGGGCCCGGATGTGATCGTGAAACCTGATGGAACGCTCTCCGGGGTGCATGCCGGATCCGGTGTGGCGGGATTTGAATGGCAGATGAAGCCCAACTTCATGGTGGACGGTTATTACAGCGGAGCGTACTTCCAGCGGAATTTTGGTTTGCTGGCGTCTACGGCCACGCCTGCGCCTACGTGCGATGGCGTTTCCGGGTTCACTTGCGTGGGGTTCGGATTCCCCGGATCAGCGAACACAAACAACCGGGCGTATCAGGAAGAGACCATCGGGTTCATCCCAACGCTGTGGTCCAATCCGAACTACGGGAAACTGCAACTCATCAATAACTATTCATATGCGGAACGCAGTCCGTGGTCGGTGCCGAGCGGGGCGCCGAAGAATGCGCACGTGGTCCTGGTCTATGTCGGGCTGCGGTACTTCATACCGTAGGGAACGCAGTCGCGACGCGCGTGAGCAGTCGTGGAGTCCGCTTCGTCCCAGTCCGATTCGAGGCGAAGCGGGCGCAGTTGACTTTGTTGTTGCATTCGTTGGGGGCGGGTCTGAGACCCGCCCCTCGGGATATCCTCGGTTTCTTGGGGGGAATGGACGAGCGGGCTTCGAGCGGCGAGGCTGAAATTTTCGAGCGAGTCAGTCGGCGTTGCGCGCAGGGAGCGTGGTGGCGGCGGCGATTTTCGCGCTGTTCGTTGCACGGTTCAGCAACAGCGTGTGAGCGCCGCTCCAGATGAGCTGCAATCCCGCGAAGATCGCAATGGTGGCAACGGCAAATTTTAATTTTCGCGCAGGCACTTTGCGAGCGAGCGCGCAGCCGACTAGCACACCGGGAATTCCACCCGCCAGGAATTGCGTGAGCACGGGACCGTTGATGGCGCCGAATTTCCAGTGGAACAGGCTGCCGATGACTGCGAGCACCAGGCCGAAGAGAATGTCCGTGCCGACGACCTGCGGCGGAGTCATTTCGGAATAATTCAGCAGCAGGACCGTGCCGAGCGCGCCCGCGCCGGCGGATGAAAAACCCGCTTCGACGCCGATGGGAAGAGCCAGCCAGGGGAGCCAGCGGGAATTCTTACGCGCGAATCCGGGATTCTGCACGCGCGGAGCAAATGTGATGCTGGAAGATGCTGCCAGGATCAAGCCGAGCAGAATTACGACGATAGGACTGCCGGAATCGTGACTGAGCAGGTGCAGCACGAAAGTGCCGACGAGCAGGCCGGGCACAGCGCCCTGCACCATCAGCCAGAGGTAGCGGAAATGGACATGCTCGCCGAAGAGATAAAACGGCGCAGCGAGAAGGCGCAGGATGCCGGCGAAGACGAAGGCCGTGCCTACGGCTGCGTTGGCGGGCAGTCCGACGAGGAGCACCAGGGCCGGAACGGTGAAGCTGCCGCCGCCGATTCCGGTTAGTCCCACAGCGGCGGCAATCAGGAATCCGATCAGGAAATTCATTGCTCCGCCTTTTGCGAGAAGGTGTGGATGCCGCATTCGAGTTTTTTTCCGCCCCAGCGGCCGGAACGCGGATTATTGGGATCGTCTGGTATTGCAGTGCAGGGTTGGCAGCCGATGCTCAGGTAGCCCTCGTCGTACTGTGGCAGGTAGCTAAGCTGGTGCGCGCCGACATAATTCCAGACCTGCTTCCAGGTCCAATCGGCGAGGAGGCTGACTTTCAAAAGCGTTTTGCCGCTGGGCAGGCGATGCTGCTCGAGTATTTTAAGATTTTTTCGCGACGGGGATTGATCGCGGCGCAATCCGGTAAACCAGATTTCGTACGGCTCCAGAGATTGCATCAGCGGCTCGACTTTGCGCAGCTGGCAGCATTGCGTGGGATTCGACTGGTAGAGTGTGCCGAACTGCGATTCCTGCTGGGCAACACTCAGTTGCGGAAGCACGTTGACGAGATGAAGTTGCCATTCTTTGGCGATGCGGTCGCGATATTCGTAGGTTTGCGCGAAGTGATAGCCGGTATCGAGAAACAGGACCGGGATTTCGGGAATTTCCCGGCGCAGCAGGTGCAGAACGATCATGTCTTCGGCTTGGAAGCTGCAAGTGAGGCAGGCCTTCTGCCGATCGGCGGCGGAAAGCAGAGTTTCAATCGCTTGATCGAGAGGCAACGATTCTAGGGTGTGGGAAATTTGTTCGAATTCCATTTAGTTCACCTGGTCCGGATGGCTGGACGCGCTCTGAATGCGGAGTGAATCGAAGCGCGGCAGAATTTGCTCCAGGGCAGCGGCGTCGTCGGCTGGCAGATGTTCTGCGATCAGATCGAAAAAGCCATCCGCCGCAAGCGTGCTTAGCGCGTGCTTGGCCGGCACACCGAGCGCGGCTTGGGAATAAATCAAGACGAGCCCGGCCGATTGCGTCGCTTTTGCCAGCGCGAGGAATTGTTCTGGTGAGTTAGCCTCCGCAGCGGTTGCCAGCAGAACTTCGTAGCCGCGCTGGAAGAGGGCGCGCTCGAGCAAGCCTGCAAGCTGATCGCGGCCCTCTGCGAGAACAATCGCGGGGCGATGTCCGTGGCGCGCAAACCTTTCGGCAGCGGTTACCGAAATTTGCGCGAGAGCTTGCGGGTGTAATTCGCTGGTCGAGAAGCGCACCGGTGTTTGCGGCTGGTTTTCGCTTAGCATTGCCGCGCCGACTGTGGCGTTCGAGAATGGATCGATAAGGATGAAGCTGCCGGTGGTGCAGTTGCGCTCGTAGGAATCGAAAAACAATGGGGTGGTGGATTCGAATTCGACGGAGGCAATGTCGTTCATCGCCAGTTGTTGCGCGGGCTCGTGCGCGAAGGTGTGGACGTTGACGCGGTGCTGAATCGCGATGGCCCGCGTGCGCGTGGATCGCGCGGCATGTTTGAGCAGATAGTTCTTGCCAAGCTCGAGCGGTTGCGGGTGAAGCCACACAACCATGGCTTGAAAATGGCGCGAAACGCGCGGGGAGCCGCATGGCGAGACGAGCATGTCTCCGCGGCTCAGGTCAATTTCATCGGCGAGGCGCAGCGTGACGGACATAGGGTGAGTGGCTTCGGCGATTTCGCCATCGAAGGTGACGATCGATTGGACGTGCGTCCTTTGGCCCGACGGAAGCGCGACGACTGCGTCGCCGGGACGAATGACGCCACTGGCAACTTGGCCCGCAAATCCGCGAAACGCGGAATCGGGGCGGATCACATACTGAATGGGAAATCGCACCGCGTCTGCAGTTGCGGCGGGGCGCAGCGGAACGGTTTCGAGATGTTCGAGGAGCGTGGGGCCTTGATACCAAGGGGTTCGCGAGCCGGAGCTGACGACGTTATCGCCTTCGAGCGCACTGATCGGAACGCTGAGTACATTCTGAATGCCCAACTGCGCAGCCAGCGCGAAAAAATCGGTCTGGAGCTGAAGAAAAACATCCTCGCGGTAATCCACCAGATCCATTTTGTTCACGGCGGCCAGCACATTCGGGATTCCCAGCAGCGAAGCGATGTAAGCATGGCGGCGGGTTTGCGGAAGCAGGCCTTTGGTCGCGTCAATTAGCACGATAGCAAGATCGGCGGTGGAAGCGCCGGTGGCCATGTTGCGGGTGTACTGCTCGTGGCCGGGCGTATCGGCGATGATGAATTTGCGGCGCGCGGTGGCGAAGTAGCGGTACGCGACGTCGATCGTGATGCCCTGCTCGCGTTCGGCGCGCAGCCCGTCGGTGAGCAGCGAAAAATCGATGGGACCGGCGGCGCGATTGATGCGGCTTTTTTTCACGGCAGAAAGCTGATCTTCGTAAACGGATTTGGAATCGTGGAGCAAGCGCCCGATCAGCGTGGATTTGCCGTCGTCCACACTGCCGGCAGTGGTGAAACGCAGCAGATCTTTCTGCAAATCGCGGTTGAGGAAGGCTGCGAAGTCTTCGCGTAGTTCCTGATGGGCGGCGGGCATGGTTAGAAGTAGCCCTCCCGCTTCTTGAGTTCCATCGAACCTTCTTCATCGTGGTCAATCACGCGGTTCTCGCGCTCCGAGCGCCGGAAGGAAACCATTTCCTCGATGATTTTGGGGACGGTGTCCGCCGCGGAGCGAATCGCGCCGGTGCACGGCACGCAGCCAAGAGAGCGCATGCGGCATTGCACGATCTGTGTCTGTTCGCCCGGCAGCAAGTGATCGCCCGGGTAGCGCACGACGATCGAGCCGCCGCGCATGACGACTTCATGATCGCGTGCGAAGTAAAGCGGAACGATGGGGATTTTTTCGGCGTGGATGTAGAGCCAGATGTCCAGCTCGGTCCAGTTTGAGAGAGGAAAGACGCGAATGCTTTCGCCTTTGTCTATGCGCGAATTGAAAATATTCCACAGCTCGGGGCGCTGGTTTTTCGGATCCCACTGCCCTTGCGCGTCGCGGAACGAATAAATGCGCTCTTTGGCGCGTGATTTTTCTTCGTCGCGTCGCGCGCCGCCAAACGCCGCATCGAAGCCGCCTTCGGTAAGAGCGTCGAGGAGGGATTTCGTTTTCAACAAGCCGCAGCATTTCTGCGTGCCGAGGGAGAAGGGGTTCGCGCCGGCCGCGAGCGCTTCGCGGTTCTGGTGGACGATCAATTCCGCGCCGATTTGCCGGGCGTACCAATCGCGGAACTGAATCATTTCCGGGAATTTGTAACTGGTATCAATGTGCAGGAGGGGAAATGGAATTTTCCCGGGGAAGAATGCCTTCTGCGCGAGTCTTAGCATCACCGAGGAATCTTTGCCGATGGAATAGAGCATCACCGGCCGGGCAAACTCCGCCGCTGCCTCGCGTAGAATGTAGATGCTCTCCGCTTCGAGCGCTTTCAGGTGGCTGAGCGCGGGCGCGCCTACCCGGGCGCTCTGCGAGCGCGGGACCGCGGGACGTTCCGGTTGTTGCAAGAGTTCTTCTGATGCAAAGCTCATTTTCTCCGCCGTAAAAACAAAAAACCCACCAACCGGGTCTTCCGGTGGTGGGTTGATAAAATCCTGGAGTGCGATTACTTAGATTTTTGGGTTACCCACCCGCTCGGCAGACGCATGCGCGCATCTCTGTACAACAACAGGTACAGACGCACACAGCGTGGGCGGAATGGGTGTTGACCTTCACAGCCATAGGCTACACAAAGCTCCGGACAATCACAAGGCTAGATTTCGATCTCGGTTGCCTTGTCCGCGCGCAGCAACGACGCGGCACTAGGAATTAGTGCGCCCAGATCTTCGCCGGGTCGGTTTCGTAGGGATATACGTGAACCATCCAGCCAAAGATCTGCGGGAACCAACGGCCGCCGGCCTGTTCGCACGCTTCCTGAGTTGCGATGGAGCCTTTAAGTCCGAATTCCTTAAAATTCGCTTGCTGTAACGAAGTGCCCCTCGGAGGCAGGCACAAATTGGTGTGCTTGTGCCAGCGGGCGATGCTGAGAGGAACGCGCGCGTTTAAATCGTCTTCAGTAGCGAATTTGCGATCGGTGTACATGGCGCCCACCAGCTCGTAGCCGTCGCTTGTTTTTTTGTAGAGCAAGGACGTGGGATGCGCCGGGTCGAACTTAAAGCTCGCTTCGAGAGCATACGCATAATTCGTGAAGTGATATTGTGGCTGCGGAACGTTGGGCCCGAAAATCTTGAAGCCGTCAGCGAGAGCGACGCGATAGTCCTTGTATTTTTCGATGGCCGGCCGCAATTGCGCGAGTATTTCCTCGGCCCGCTTTTCATCGGCCGGGTTCGCAAGCCGCAACGTGGTCATATACATGTGCGCGCTCATCTCGTCCATGTCGTGATCGGACATGGCATCATGAGCTGCCTTGGCGGCGTCGGGGTTTTTGTCCGAGTCGTGCTGGCTCATGTCCATTCCTGGCATGGAATCGTGACCTTGCGTTGGCGAGGACGGGGAATTTTGCGATTGCTGTGCGGGCAGGGGCGACACACAGAACGACGCTGCGGCCGCCAACAATACAATTGCGGACTTCTTATCCGTTATTTTGCCGATTATATTGTGAATTAAGTGGCTGCTCATAGCTTAGCTCCTATTAATGATACGTTGCAGCGGGCGGAATATTTCGAGCGAATCGCGCGGCGTCGCGAATAAGCAACGTTACAAAGCGGCCACTAGTAAAAAAGAGAGAAGGCTCGGGGGCCCAAGCCTTCTCATGGGGGTACATTGTTATGACAAATAAGGCGCGGCAGCCCGGGGTGTGTCCCAAACGGCACGCCGAGCTATCGGCCATAGTAGTCAAACCCTAAGAACGGCGGTAAGTTGCAAAGATGGTGGGCAGGCCTCGCGAGCAAGTCCGTTTTAGCCGATGAGATATTGATTCTGTTGCGTTTGCAGGACGGCAGCGTTTTTGGCCGCCGCGCGGTGCGCAGCGGGCCATTCACCGAACGGAGTCCAGAGAGTAACTCGAAGCAGGGCCTTAAATTGGTAGCAACTTTCGTTCCACACGCGTCGTCCAATGGTGGAACGCGCTGAGAGATTTATTTGCTATTTCGCGCCGTGGACTCTTGACGGCAGCGTTGAAATCTGTAAACTGCGATTTTCCATTATGGCGACGCTGGCAAACCCGATCGAAGACCCGCTGCAGGAATTTGAATACCCGCAGCGCGAGGCGGCCTTTTTCTACGGCCTGTTTCTGCGCGGCCATTCGGCCGAGGAACTGCGTAAGGACATACAGGTCCCCGCGATAGTATTGGCCAAATGGGATAAGGAAACGGTGCGCGAGCCGCAGCTGCGGCCGCTGCTGGAACGGATCGTGCAATACCGGCAGCACGTGCTGGCAATTTTCGAGAACCTGATTTGCCACGACGCCGCTACGCAGAAGCTGCAATAACCCTCGTTACTGAAACAACCGCTCCGGAACAGCGCGGTTTGACATCTGCGTGTCCCCAAGTATCATCAACAGAGTGGCGAAGGAGTTCGCCCTTAACCGCTGTCCCTCTTGCGCCGGGGCAGATGATGACTCCTGACAAGAACCTTGTCGCGGAGTCATGTCGCCGGCAAGGTTCCTTGAAAAAAGCGTAAGCGAAATCTGGCGCAGCCGTGATTCAATGGCGCGATTTTGCGCGAAGTAAAGGGAGAAGCACGCTACACCATGATGAAATATGTGATGGTCGGCATAGGCGGCGCTATCGGCTCGGTGCTGCGTTTCTGGGTGAGCAGCACCCTGGGCGAGCGAATCGGGGCGCGCTTTCCACTCGGAACGTTCGTCGTGAATATCACGGGGTCTTTCTTGATTGGCTTCATCGTGACGCTGCTGGCGAGCAAGGCAGACTGGGATCCAAATTGGCGATATCTGATTCCGATCGGTTTTATCGGGGGATACACGACTTTTTCCACATTCGAGTTTGAAACTCTGCGAAGCGTGCAGGACGGGAAATTACTAGTCGCTTCTTTAAACGTGATTCTGAGCGTCGCGGTGGGGTTTGCAGCCGTGTGGCTGGGGACGGTCGCGGGGCGATCAATCGAGTAAGAGCTCTTGAATTGCGCGCCAGCTCGATTTCGTTCACCTTACGCTTTCTTCATGCCCAGCGCTTTCACGTAGAACAGACGGACGTATTCCTTCAACATGCGCCGGGAGCTGAACTGCGGCGCGACGCTCTTGATGGCGGCTTTCATGACGCGCACGTATTCGTGCGGGATCTCGTCGTCCGGACGCCGGTAGTAGAGCGGAATGATTTTCTCCTCGAGCAGACGATAAAGGGCATCGGCATCCGCGTAGGTTCGATCGCCGTCTGTTGCGTCGCCACCAAAGGCCCAGCCGTTTGCGCCGTTGTAACCTTCCAGCCACCAGCCGTCGAGAATGGAAATACTGGGCACACCGTTTGCGCCGGCCTTCATGCCGCTGGTGCCGCTGGCTTCCAGGGGAGGCAGCGGATTATTCAGCCACATATCCACACCGCGCACCATGCGCGCGGCCAGATGTTGATCGTAATTTTCGATGAATGCGATGCGCGCGGCGAAGTTTGGATCGCGTGCGAGTTGGAAGACTCTTTGGATTAGTTGCGCTCCGGCATTATCGGAGGGGTGAGCTTTGCCGGCGAAAATAATCTGCACTGGCTGCAGGGGATTGGTGAGAATAAGTTTCAGGCGATCCAAATCATGAAGGATGAGGTCGGGTCGCTTGTAGCTGGTGAAGCGGCGCGCAAAACCGATCGTGAGAATTTCGGGATCGAGCAAGGCGCCAAACGCAATCACACTTTCGGCGCGCACGCGCTTTTTTTGCCATTCTTCGCGGGCGCGCTCGTTGATTTCGTCTATCAACAATACTTTGAGGCGATTGTGCGACCACCACAGCTTTTCGTCGGGAATATTGTCAACAGCTTCCCACATTTTTAATTGGTCCTGGTCGCGAATCCAACCCGGGCTGACATATTTCGCGAACAGCGGCTGCAGCCACTCCGGGTCCATCCAGGTGAGCAGGTGGACTCCGTTGGTGATGGCGGTAATCGGGACGTCCTCGACTTTTTTCTCCGGCCAAATGCTCTTCCACATTTCCCGGGCTACTTCGCCATGTTTTTTGCTGACAGCGTTGCAAAAGTTGGACATGCGCAGCGCAAACACGGTCATGTTGAACCCGGCGTCGGGATTCGCGGGATTGGTTCCGAGTTGGAGCAGGCCATTGCGGTCGGTGCCGAACTTATCGTAGTGGCTGCTGAAGTATTTTTCGAACAACGGGAACGGGAATACGTCCGTGCCGGCTGAAAGCGGTGTGTGCGTAGTGAAGACGGAAGTTTCGCGGATTTTCGCCACCGCTGCTTCGAACGTGGTGCCGGCTTCCACCAGTGCGCGCGCGCGTTCCAGGAACGCGAATGCCGGATGTCCTTCGTTGATGTGCACCGCCGCGGGATCGATGCCCAGTGCTTTCAGGACGCACATTCCGCCGATGCCGAGCACGATCTCTTGCCGCAGGCGCTGCTCGGGATCGTTGGTGTAGAGCCGATGAGCGATCGCACGGTCCCAAGGCTGATTGGTTTCCACTTCGGTATCGAGCAGATAGACTGGAACGCGGCCAATGTCAGCGCGCCATACGAGCACATGAACGGGAGGTTCGAAGAATGGGACCTGAACTCTAAGCGGTTCATTGTTTTCATTGAGCACCAATTTGATGGGATCGTAGGTGCGGTCCAGAGTCTTTTCGTCGTCTTCCTGCCAGCCATCATCGCGGATTTTCTGCGAAAGATAACCGCGGGAATAAATCAGACCCACGGCGACCATGGGGATGGCAAGGTCGCTGCATTCCTTGATGTAGTCTCCGGCCAGCACGCCCAACCCGCCGGCATAGAGCGGGAGCGAATGATGGAAAGCGTACTCGGCGGAAAAATAGGCTAGAGGAGCCCGCGGCGTTCCGTATTCGGTGGTGAACCAGCCGGTTTGCGACGCGATGTTGGCATCGAACTCCGCCATGACGGCGTCGAAACATTCCAGAAACTTCGGATCGCGGGCAGCGTTGTCGAGAGTCTCCTGAGGAACCAGCGCCAGCATTCGCAGCGGATTATGGTCGCTTTCGCGCCAGGCTTGTTGATCCAACGCGGGGAATAATTCGCGCGCTTCGCGATGCCAGCTCCACCAGACATTATAAGAAAGGCGCGCGAGCCCGCGAATGCGCGCCGGCAAATTGGGAAACTGTTGAGCGGGATCTGAACTTTCGACCATCAATGTTCTGCACCTCTTAATTGTCGCCGGGTCGTTGCGCTCTTATAGCGATGCCCTTGTCCCGCGGTGAATTGCTGCAGACAGAATGGGGGCGAAGCCTTCTGGTCCCGCGCGTTGAAGAAAGGGATCGTACACGTTTCGCGGGCACAAGCCACGCACATTCATCGCAGCGTGAAACCAATCGTGCAACGGAAACGCGCTCCATTAGCTGGGGAAAAGCGCGCGTGAACTGAGGAATACTTCCGTGTTGACGACACGTCATTGTCTCTTACGGACTGCGATTTGGGGAGTGGATTTTAAGCAACTCGGAGGAGTGTTGCGCCAGGTGTTGACATTCCCAAACGCAGGCACGCTGCGAGCGTTGTGCTACAAGTCGTCATTTGCGGAAGCAGCAGCGCTGTCGTAAGATGTTGAGAACAGGCAGGCAACAAAACAGTTCCCCGGTAGCTCAATGGTAGAGCATTCGGCTGTTAACCGAAGGGTTGCTAGTTCGAATCTAGCCCGGGGAGCCATTCTTCTTCCTGAATCAAAACCACTTACGCAACATGTGACAAAACCTCCCTGTGGGTGCAATAGGGTGCAACTCCGGGCTTTTCGGGGGGAAGCTCAAAGCCGATCCCTAGCTCTTCGGCGACTTTCTTGCGAAACGTCACATCCTCTTTCATCTTGCTGCACAGGTCCGTGACGCTTTTGTTTGCATGGCCGAGCCAGAACCGAATCAAGTCTTCTGGTGCGCGCTGCTTCCTCAGCCACGTCGCGCGGAATCGCCGAAATGCGTGAGCACCGGATTTAGGTTGCCCCACACGTTCGAGAAGCGGGTGCAAGGAAAGCCTCAAGACGTTCGACTGCAGTAGAGGGAATCCGTTCTTCGAGTGAAACAGGAAACCCGAAGTCCGGTTCCCGATGAACCTCTCGAGCATCGCAGCGATAGAAGGATGAAGATCAACGTCCCGAACCCCGTTGCCGGTTTTCAGAAACGGTTCAACGTGTCCGCTCCATACCTTCTGCCGGATGTGCAAGGTAGAGAAGTCATCCGAGATGTGCTTGTCGATTTCTAGCCCGAACGCTTCTCCGAATCGCAATCCGGTGGCGCCAAGGAGAACGTAGAGCATTTGTTCTCGTCCTGCAGAGCCAGCTGCGATGGCCTTCATTGTTTCGCTGGAATGGACCGGCTGCCATTGATCCTTTACCTCGGGCAGGTCGATAAATTCATGGTTCCACGTCCTGGGATGGATCGCTTCTCCATTCTCATTGCCGGCGGATGCCACGACCATCTTCACGACCTGAATCACGTTGCTGACCATCTTGGGCGAGACGTCCGCTTTCGTCATAGTTGTCACCAGACCCTTGACGACGAGGTTGTTGACTGACGAAAGTGGCAAATCGCCGAGATTCGGATTGCGCCACTTGTTGAGATAGCTCGTGAATCCAAGAGCGGTTGCCGGTTTGATGGGCCTCCGCTTTCGAGTCGGCGCATGATTCAGCAACCACTCCGCTTGCTTGCGGAACGTCACACCGTGGTTAAACGCTTCCACTCTATTGAAGTGTTCCTCGGTGTCCGCACCGCTTGCGGCAATGACTTGTTTCCTTCGCTTGAGACGTTCCGGTTTCGTCAGAGAACTTGGTCCGGAGATAGGGCAGCTCGGCTTGCTCAAATACGCCCTTTTCTCTTGTCCCGGCACATCCATCCAAAACTGCACGTGATACCAACCACGCTTCGCTTCTTCATACCCAACTTGACCAGAACGACGAGCCATTGACTTTCTCCTTGGCCGTCTATCTGGTGTCGCTGATGCGAAAGATACCACCTCGTCTTCTGCCGCGAAACTGTTCGCCTCGGCGATCATTTCGTTCGTATTGTTTGAAGAGGCCGTAACCATTCGAAACCCTTAGTGATCAGGTTCTTTATCGGGGGCAGGAGTCGCGGATATCCCGCACGGAATCGACTCTCAGGCCCTCTGCGCGAGTTTTGCTTGCGCCTGCTGCACCGTGCGGCGCGCGTAGTAATTCGGGTCGGCTTTGTGCTCCGAGCGGAAGTCAGCGATTTTGCGAATGATTTCCTCAGGGTTGTCGCCACGGGCGAGAGCACGCTTGGCATATGCCCAATCCGCTTCGGATTGACTCTTATGGCCGGATGCGAGCGCGCGACGTTGACGCTCGTCGGTCGCCTGACGGGGCGTTTCCAGGGATTCTTCCTCGATGGCGAAGTCGATCAAGGCGTAGACCGCATCGGTTTCGTGATGTGCCCGAACGACGAATTCTTCCGATAGCTTGCGGTTTGCGAAACCCGGCAGTCGAAGTACTCGCGTCGAATCAGTCGCAGCCGGATCGCCGCCAAATTCACTGGCCAAGCTGTGGAGCAGCGACTCGGCCTGGTCCTGGCTGAGCCCGTTTATTTTCCAGACCACCTGAAACTTGCCGGGTGAGGTATCGAGAACAAAATTAGGCGGTGGCAGCACGTCCGTTGAATTGTGGATTGCCTGAAGCGATTGCTCGCCATTTCTGTCAAGGTCGAGGTATACGGTGCGGATACCCTTTATATTGGCTTTCATGCGGTTCGCGGCATCGTCCTTGATGGGATTCTTCCCAAGAAACACATCGCAGCCGGCCGCATCTTGGTTCGCGAGCCAGGTCTGGAACTCCGGGCTTGCGACGGCTTCGGCCCAAGCGATCCTCTGAATCGTCCTGCCCGTCGAACGATTGCGCACCACGATCGCAACGTTTTCCGCTGGTTCGAACAGGCCGAAGATGTACTCCGAAGCGGTGAATGCTCTGGGCTTGAATTCACTGGCGTTACTCATGCTGGGTCGGTCCTAGAAAGAAAAACCGCTGCGTAGTCGAACAGGTCGGCGTCGGGGTCGCATCCGTTGATTTCCAGGATTTCAGAAACGTAGCGGCGGCCGGGCCTTCGCTCGATGTGCACGACGACGTTAAGAGAGTCAGCGATGTTGGTCTTGATGGCTCTGTTTTGGGGACTTTCTGCCTCCTTCACAGCGAGCGGAGCGGGCAAGGACCCGAAACAGAGAACGGAAGCGAAGCCAATGACCGTGCTGGCCGGAGCGATCCGCACGCGCGAGTGCCACGGCCTCTCGGTGACGCGAGGCGTGCTAGCACAGGCCGGAGAATTCAGAACGAGAAGGCGTGCTTCTCTTCTTGGCTTCTGGTCACACCGCAAGCTCCCCTCGAGCACAATTGCAAGTTAGAGCTTGTCGTTTCAAGATAAACTGTCAACTTATAGCTTGTGGTGTTGACAACGTACATCAATCTATAACTTGACTTTTGTCCTTTATGCTCTCAAGTTATAGCTTGACAGGGAGCCATCATGAAACGTGAATTCCGACAGTTACGACTCTCGCAACTAGACCGAAACCTTGAGCTTGGGCGCAGCCTGCCACCTCGTCCTTCGGGCGGTTG
>Ga0181525_10001093_pt1 | contig 23468 bp, 15 predicted proteins | sample PEATcosm2014_Bin_48_FD_121100 | JGI IMG/M metagenome (GOLD analysis project Ga0181525, IMG submission 121100) | Peatland microbial communities from MTU Mesocosm Facility, Houghton, MI, USA - PEATcosm2014_Bin06_10_metaG | ecosystem: Environmental > Terrestrial > Soil > Wetlands > Peat | place... | reverse complement strand
TCGCGCAACTGGCTGTTGCGGATGGCGGTGAGAACCCTCAGCAGCGTCTCCGAGCGAAGATCCTCCGCGTCCTGCGGCGAACCGGTGCGCGAAAGGGCCAGATAGTAAAGGCGGGGACCGTAGCGCTCGAACAGGATCGCCTCGGCGCTACTTTCTCCGGTCTGGATTCGAGCCACCAGATCGACGTCGGGATTGACATCCCTGCTGGCGGTTGCGTCTCTTGCGTCGATCGGACGGGGATTCATTTGCCAAAGCCTGGTCTACCGGTGCCTCGCTTATTTTATGACGCTTATGGCGCGGCATCCAGTACCGGTACCGTCCGCTGGTACGGCGTCACGGTGACGGAACGATTTTTCCGATACAATCGGCGCAACATTTTCACTTGATCGCGGTATTTAAGAGGATTCGACGCTCCATGTCCATTCATAACAAAAGTTGGCGGTTCTCCGCCCTCTGCTGGGCGGTATTTGCACTCTGGTTCAGCTCGGTCCCTTTGCCGGCCGAGCATGGCCGGAATTTTGCGGGTGAGTTTCAAATCCGCAACGTCGCCGACCGGGGCTTGGCCGTGGAGTTCGAGCTGCGTGTCAAAGTCTTCAATTACAGCGGCGCGGATGTAAAAGACGCCACATTGTCTCTGGCCTCCAGCCGCCCCGGTCCCGACCGGGACGCGATCGACTTTCGGGGCTCGTTTACCGGGATCTCGATCCCTTATCGCAATTTCGTCGAGCTCGATAGCGTTTTCACCGTTCCGCAAGCTGAATACCAGCGCTGGCAGCGGGGAAGCCTTCCGAATCTGGTAGTCACCTATCGGGACAAATCCGGCCGGGAGGTCCAGGGCCGCGTGGAGTTGAGGATAGGCATTAGCGGCGGCCTGCCTAGCGGAGAATCGCGATGAGGCTCAATTACGCTTGGCTTGTGCTGCCGCTTCCGTTCGCCGCCCTTCCCCAGGACATCATCACCACCTACGCGGGCGGCGGCCCGAATAACGTCCCGGCTACCCAGGCCAGCTTCATCCCGTTCAATGTGGGAGCGGATAATGCTGGAAATTTCTATATCGTGAACAATTTCGATCGTGTTTTCAAAGTCAACAGTTCAGGCACTTTGACCATATTCGCCGGAACCGGTTTCCAGGGATACAGCGGCGACGGAGGACCCGCCACCCAAGCGCAATTGCATGGCCCGTGGGGCGTCGCGGTAGACGCTGCGGGCGACGTCTACATCTCCGATACGGGCAACTGCATTGTTCGAAAGGTTACCGCGAACACGGGAATTATCAGCACCGTCGTGGGCATCCCTGGCTCCTGCGGGTTTAGCGGCGATGGCGGCCCAGCCACCAGCGCGCAGCTTGCTTCTCCCCTAGGGATCGCCTTGGATAGCTCCGGAAACCTATATATCGCCGAGTTGGGCAACCAGCGTATCCGCAAGGTCACAGCCGGCGGAACCATTGGCACTCTGGCCGGGAACGGCACGGCCGGTTATTCCGGAGATGGCGGACCGGCCACCAGCGCGGAGCTGAGCTCGCCCTCCAGTGTGGGCGTGGATGCCGCCGGCAACGTATACATTTCCGATTCGGGAAATTTCCGCATTCGTGAAATCACGGCCAGTACCGGGATCATCAACACTATCGCGGGCAGTGGAGTCCAAAGCGATTCCGGCAATGGATGTCGACCGGCGGAGCTGCCGCCCGCCCTGCCAGCCGGGGAGGCCGAATTCGAATATGTTCCAGGAATTGCCGTGACTTCGGGCGGCGGCGTGTACCTGGCCGATTGGGGAAATGAGGTGGTGTGCGCAGTAAGCGGTGGCTACATTTATCTAACAGCAGGCATACAGGCCGATGCAGGCTTCAGCGGCGACGGAGGCCCCGCCAACGAGGCGCAGTTGTCCCTTCCCAACGGCGTGGCCCTGAGCAATTCGCATTTATACATCGCCGACAGCGCAAACAATCGCATCCGCGCAGTGAGTGGCGGAGCGATCAACACCGTGGCCGGGAACGGAACCAGCACTTATACGCCTGGTTCGACGGCTACCGGCGCGGAGCTCTCTCAGCCCACCGGCGCGACCGTGGACGCTTCCGGAGATGTCTATATCGCCGATTTTGGGAACCACGTAGTCCGCAAGGTCACGGCCGGCACGAAAGCCATGACCATCATCGCCGGCAACGGCACGCAAGGCTATTCCGGCGATGGCGGCCCCGCAACCAGCGCCGAATTGGATCATCCGGCCAAAGCAGTGGCCGATTCCTCCGGAAACGTCTATATCGCCGATCAATTTAACTGTATCGTCCGCAAGGTGACGGCGAGCACCGGAGATATCAACACCTACGCCGGTAATTTTTCGTCAGGCTGCGGTTTTGGCGGCGACGGGGGACCCGCCACCAGCGCGATCCTTAACCGGCCCTACGGACTGGCGCTGGATTCTTCGGACAATCTCTACATCGCCGATACGCTTAACTGTGTCATCCGTAAGGTTACGGCCAGCACCGGGATTATCAGCACGATGGCCGGCAATCATACTTTGGGCTGCGGCTATAGCGGCGACGGCGGATCCGCTACCGGCGCTCAGTTGTACACTCCTTACGACGTTGCCTTCAATACAGCCGGCGATCTTTTCATCGTAGACAACGGCAATAATGTCGTTCGCACGGTGAATTCGAACGGCATCATATCCACCTTTGCGGGCACCGGCCTCGGCGGATATTCGGGCGACGGCGGCACGGCCACCAGCGCCCAACTCTTCAATCCGTCGGGCGTGGCCGTCGACCCGGCGGGAGACGTGCTGATTAGCGACACGGCGAATCAGCGCGTACGTTGGGTGGATGGACAAGGCATCATCTATACGCTGGCCGGCGACGGAAATCTCGGCTTCTCCGGCAACGGCGGTGCGGCCACCAGCGCATCGCTCGCCTACCCCGAAGGCGTGGCCGTGGGCCCTTCCGGGAACATCTATATGGCGGATGAGAACAACAACTTTATCCGCGAAGTCAGCGCCGTCCCGAATCTGAATGCTTCCGCGTACAAACTGAGCTTTGCATCACAGGCGATAGGGACGACAAGCGCCGCGCATGCGATTACGCTTACCGGCGAGGGGCCGCTCGACATCAGCGGCTTTTCCGTTACCGGCGACTTTGCGCAATCGAACACCTGTCCGGCGAGCATGAGTTCCGGATCGAAATGCACGGCCGATATTACATTCACTCCTACCGCTCCCGGCACCAGAACCGGAACGCTCACCATCTCGACCAACGGCTATTTCAATCCGACCATAACGATCAATCTCACTGGACAGGGCGGGGGGACATATTTATCGAAAACCAGCCTGAGCTTTGGGCAGGTAACGAACGGGCAATCCAGCGCCGCCCAAACCACCACCCTCAGCAATGTGGGAACTGCGACTCTTACGTCCCTCGGCGCTTCGGTCGCTGGCGCCAATCAAACCGATTTCACGTTCACCACAACCTGCGGCAGAACCTTGGCTCCCGGCGCTCATTGTACTTTCAGCGTTACCTTCAAACCCTCCCTGGTGGGCGCCGAATCGGCCACGCTGAATGTCACGGACAACGAGGGAACTGTGCCGGTGAGCTTGAGCGGCACGGGCATTGGGACTGCCCTTGCGCCACGCACCCTGAGTTTCGGCTTGATCGGTCACGGCTCGTCGAAAAAGCTGAGCGCGAAACTCAGCAATGCGGGAACCGCCAGCTTGACGTTGAGCACGGCCACCGTCACAGGGGCGAACGCATCGGACTTTACGTTTACCACCACCTGCGGCAGCACCTTGGCGGCCGGCGCGTTCTGCTACTATACGGTGACCTTCAAACCTACCGGCGCGGGCGCAGAATCCGCCACGCTGAACGTCACGGATAACGAGGGAACCTTCCCGGTATCTTTGAACGGCAGCACTACGTCGACCAGCGTTTCGCCGGCCAGTCTGCTGTTTGGCACGGTGATCGACGGTTCATCGACGACGCTGAACACCAGCGTTACCAATGAAGGAACGGCTTCTTTGACCTCGATTAGCGCCAGCGTGGCTGGAGCCGGCGCGTCCTATTTCACCTTCACCACAACCTGCGGAACAACCTTGGCGGCGGGCGCGAGTTGCACCTACACCGTGAAATTCCAACCGGCGGGCTCTGGCGCCGAAACAGCGTCGCTGAATATCACAGACAACCAGGGAACCTTCCCCGTATCCTTGACTGGCACGGCGCAGGCCACCAGTATTTCGCCCTCCAGCCTGCCGTTTGGCGCAGTAGCCGCCGGCTCGTCGAAGACCTTGAGCACCACTGTCACTAACCTGGGAACGGCGGCGCTCACTTCCATCAGCGCTACCGTCACCGGCAATGACCCCGGCGAGTTTACATTTACCACCACCTGCGGCTCAACGCTGGCGGCCGGATCGAGCTGCACCTTCAGCGTCACCTTTACGCCCACCACGGCAGCGGAACAAACGGCGACGTTAGACATAAAAGATAACGAGAATTCCAGCCCGGGATTCCCGGTGTCGCTATCGGGAGGCAGCCGGTGAGGACGCCTGGGCCGCCATCCAGTACCGGTACTCGCCGCCGGTACGAAGTCATTGACGGCCCCATTTTTCCGATACAATCGGCGCAACATTTTCACTTGTTCACGGTATTTAGGAGGATCAACGCTCCACTATGCAAAACCAAAGCCGGCGATTCCCCGCCCTCTGCTTGGCAGTGTTTGCACTCTCTTCCGGCTCGCTTCCAATGCCGGCCGAGCAGGGCCGCAATTTCGTAGCGGAGTTCGAGATTTATGACGTCCTGGACCATGGCTCCTCCGTGGACTTCGAGTTGCGTCTAAAAGTGATCAACTACAGCGGACGGGATTTGAAGGAGGCCAGCTTTGCGCTATCCGCACCCCTGCCGTTCCCTGCGCGGGACGCCGTGAATTATCGCGGTTCGTTCTCCAACGTCTCCATCCCGGATCGCAAACTCCTCGATCTCCAGGGCGATTTTTCCGCGCCCAAAGCCGAGTACCAGCGCTGGCAAAGAGGCGCGCTTCCTAATCTGGTGGTGACTTTCCTGGACGAATCCGGGCGGGAGCGGCATGAGCGAGTGGAGTTGCATCATCCTCTGATGCCTTTTTCCAAGGGAGCGCCCTTTTCGACACTCCTTTCGAAGGGAGCAATCCGATGAGCTGCAAATGGGCCTGGCTTACGTTTTTTTTACCCCTGGCCGCCCCGTTGACAAGCCACGCGGCCACCCAGGACATCATCAGCACCTATGCCGGCGGCATCCCCACCGGCATCCCCGTGCTGCAAGCCAACGTGGTACCGCTGAATGTCGCGCTGGATAACTCGGGGACTCTCTATATCGTCGGCGACAGCCTGGGAAGCTACTATCTCACCGGCAGCCAGGACGTCGTTTTCAAAGTCACCGGTAGTACTTTAACCCTGCTGGCGGGAACCGGATACGGCGGCGACAGCGGCGACGGTGGCCCGGCCACGCAGGCCACGCTGCATGATCCGTGGGCCGCGGCCGTGGATACTTCAAAAAACGTCTACATTGTCGACGCGGGCAATTGCGTGATTCGCAAGGTGACCGCAGCTACTGGGATCATTAGCACCATCGCGGGACAACTGCACTCCTGCGGCTATAGCGGCGATGGCGGTCCGGCGACCAGCGCGCAGCTCGGCTTCCCCCTCGGCGTGGCGCTGGATAGCTCGGGCAACCTTTATATCGCGGACGCGGGCAGCCAACGCATCCGCGTAGTTTCCGCCGCCACCGGCAACATCACTACCCTTGCCGGTAACGGGACACCGGGCTATTCTGGCGATGGCGGCGCGGCCATTAGTGCGGAACTCGACGAGCCGGCCAGCGTGGCTCTGGATGCCGCCGGGAACGTTTACATCGCCGATTCCGGAAATTTCCGAATTCGCGAAGTAACGGCCAGTAGCGGGATCATCAACACCATCGCAGGCGACGGCACGAACGGCTTCTCCGGCGATGGCGGTCCAGCCACCTCGGCGGCCATCGGCGATGTGACCGGAATTGCCGCCGATTCCGCCGGCGACGTTTTCCTCGCGGATCAAAACAACCAGGTGGTGCGCGAGGTGTTCAAATCCACCGGCATCATCAACACCATCGCCGGCAATTACCTTCTAAGTCTCGGTAACGGCGGCTATAGCGGCGACGGTGGACCCGCTACCAGCGCGCTGCTGAATTTTCCCACCGGCGTCGCCGTTAGCGGATCCAGCGTATACATCGCCGATAGCGGGAACTATCGCGTCCGTGAAGTGACCGGCGGCATCATCAACACTGTAGCCGGCGACGGTTCGGGCACCTACAGCGCTTTTCCCGTTGCAGCCATCCACGCCACCCTCGACAACCCGTCGATGGCGACGGTCGACGCTTCCGGCAACCTTTATATCGCCGACACTTGGAACAATGTCATCCGCAAGATCAACACGTCGGGCGTCATCAGCACGTTGGCCGGCAATGGCCAGGGCGGATACTCCGGCGATGGCGGTCCGGCGACCAGCGCCCAACTGTTCCTCCCGGGAAAAGCGGTCGCCGATTCCGCCGGGGATTTGTATATCGCCGACACATTCAACTGCGTTGTCCGGAAAGTGACTGCGGCCACCGGAGATATCAGCACCATCGCCGGCCAGGAAAATATCGGCGGAATTTCGGGCTGCGGTTACGCGGGCGACGGCGGCCCGGCCACCAGCGCCCAGATTTTCCAGCCTCGCGGACTCACGCTCGATGCGGCGGACAACGTATACATCGCCGACACGGTCAACTGCCTGATCCGCAAAATAACCGCCAGCACCGGCATTATCAGTACGATTGTGGGAAATTACACTTCAAGATGCAGTTACAGCGGCGATGGTGGCCCGGCCACCAGCGCGCAACTCAACGACCCTGAGGACGTCGCCCTGGATTCCGCAGGCAATCTCTATATCGCCGATTCTTTCAATAATGTCGTGCGCGTGGTGAATTCCAGCGGCATTATCACAACATTTGCCGGCAACGGAACGGGCTGGGGAACCGGAAATGGCGGATTTTCCGGTGACGGCGGTCCGGCAACCGCCGCCGAGCTCTGGCGTCCCGTGGGTATTGCGGTGGATGCAGCGGGCGACGTATTGATCGACGACTCTGAAAATGTTCGAATCCGCTGGGTCGACAAACAGGGCATCATTTATACCATTGCCGGTAACGGCAACTATGGCGCGTCGGGCAATGGCGGCGCGGCCACCAGCGCCACGCTTTCTTCGTCCTTCGGCGTCGCCGTCGGCGTCTCCGGGAACATCTACATCACCGACTCCGGGAACAACCTCATACGCAAAGTCACCGCCATCGCCAATCTCAACGCTTCCGCCTATAAGGAGAGCTTTGCGTCGCAGGCCATAGGGACGACAAGCGCCGTGCATGCGATTACGCTCACCGGCGTTGGGCCGCTCAACATCAGCGGATTTTCCATCACCGGCGACTTCGCGCAGACCAACAACTGCCCGGCCACCATGACCTCCGGATCGAAATGCACGGTCGATGTTACTTTTACTCCGACGGCGGCCGACACAAGAACCGGAACGCTGACCATCTCAACCAATGGCCTGATCAATCCCACGATAACGATCAACCTCACCGGTCAGGGCGGAGGCACCTACCTGTCGAAAACCAGCCTCAGCTTCGGCCAGGTAACCAACGGGCAATCCAGCGCCGTCCAAACTACCACCCTTAGCAATGTAGGAACCGCGACTCTTACGTCCATTGGCGCTTCCGTGGCAGGCGCCAATCAGGCCGATTTCACGTTCACGACGACGTGCGGCACAACCTTGGCCCCCGGAGCTCATTGCACTTTCAGCGTTACCTTTAAACCATCCCTGGTGGGCGCCGAATCGGCCGCGTTGAACGTCACGGACAACGAAGGCACCGTGCCGGTGAGCTTGAGCGGCACGGGCATCGGGACCGGCCTTGCGCCGCGCACCCTGAGCTTCGGTTTGATCGATCACGGCTCGTCGAAAAAACTGAGCACGAAACTCAGCAACGCAGGCACGGCGAGCTTGACGCTGAGTACAGCCACCGTCACGGGCACAAACGCATCGGACTTTACGTTTACCACCACCTGCGGGAGCACTTTGGCGGCCGGCGCGTTTTGCTATTACACCGTGACCTTCAAACCCACCGGTGCGGGAGCAGAATCGGCCACGCTGAACGTCATCGACAATGAGGGAACCTTCCCGGTGTCATTGAACGGCAGCACGACAAATACCAGCATTTCGCCAACCAGCCTGGCGTTCGGAACACTGATCGACGGGTCGTCGAGCGCTCTGAGCAACACCGTTAGCAACGAAGGAACGGCTTCTCTAACGTCCCTGAGCGCCGGCATCTCTGGAACCAATTCGTCCAATTTCACCTTCACTACAACCTGCGGCACAACCTTGGCGGCCGGCGCGAGCTGCTCCTACACCGTCAAATTCCAACCGACAGGCTCGGGCAGCGAAACAGCGGCGCTGAATATCACGGACAACGAAGGAACCTTCCCCGTATCCTTGACTGGCACGGCGCAGGCTACCAGTATTTCGCCCACTAGCCTGCCCTTCGGAGAGGTGGGCACTGGATCGTCGAAGACCCTGAGCACCACCGTAAGTAACCAGGGAACAGCGGCGCTCACTTCCATCAGTGCAACCGTCACCGGCAATGACGCGAGCGAATTCACCTTTACCACCACCTGCGGCTCAACGCTGGCGCCAGCATCGAGTTGCACCTTCAGCGTCACCTTTACACCTACGACGACAATCGAACAAACGGCGACATTAAACATAAAAGATAGCGAGAATTCCAGCCCCGGATTCCCGGTGTCGCTATCGGGCGGCACCGGCAGGTAAAGCATTAGCCGGGTGAGGCACGGTAGCCCGGTGAGGCACGGTAACCCCGTGAAGCACAGTAAAATGACGATCAGCCGCGCGCATCGCCGTGGCCAGGCGTGCTCGGCAATACGGATGAAATGCTTTTCGCTCCCGAATCGCTGGAGGAATTTGCGAAGGGCTCGCCTCACCTTAAGCCGCTTTGGAACGCGATCCGGGAGATGGCTGTCGCCACCCGTGAAGAGCTGGGTGAAGAGCGAATAGCTTGGCTGCGCACTCTGCCGCGCATTCAGAAGCACGGTTCAATGGCACTGGTGCATGCCAGCCCCGAGAGTCTCTGGCGAGCGAGCGCCAGCCCGCAGATGCCATAGCCTCCCCCAACCGGAAAGCCGCCCTGCCTATTCGCTTGCATGCAGTGTTGATCGCAGAGCTCGCACGGTTATAAACTAGGCACTTCATGGCGCACGACAAGGAGCACATGCAATTCAATAACGCAAAGGGTGCGGTGCGCACCGCCAAACCGATCAGGAACAGTCCCGCGCCGCGCTCCGTTTTGCGCGTGTTCCTCAAAAGAATGCAACATGTTTGGATGCCCGCCGCCTTAGCGGCGATGGCTCTGCCGGGCCACGCCCAAAATTCGGCCGGTTTCACTGCCGCGCAGGCCGCCGGGAGCCAGTCTGGGTACGCGCAGAACTGCGCGGGATGCCATGGTGCAAATCTCGATAACGGCGAGTTCGCGCCGCCGCTCAAAGGCTCCGGCTTCAGTTCGCAATGGGCCGGCCAGAGCGTTGGCGAACTGTTCACCTACATCCGCACCAACATGCCGCCGAGCAATGCGGGCGGCCTCAGCGACGCGGAGTATCTTCAGATCACAGCCTTCGTACTTCAATCCAATGGGATGGAGGCCGGCGACAAAGAGTTGTCATCCGACGCTACCGCGCTGGCCGCGAAGATTCGTTTGAGTGGCCCGAGCGCAGCGCCAGCCAATGGATCAGCAGCGGCGTCCGCCGCCGCGTCAGGCAGTGTTTCGAGCCCGGCAAACCCCGCCAGAGTGCGCGCGCCTGGCGATTCCCCGGGTGGCGGCCTGTCTCCTTACGCCCGCCTGATCCCCGCGCCTCCCAAATCGAATCCCGCCGACAAGCTTACGCCGGTTACCGACGCGCTGCTGCAAAATCCTCCGCCGGGCGAATGGCTCACCTGGCGCCGCACTTACGACGACCAGGGCTTCAGCCCGCTGAAACAGATCAACAAGTCCAATGTCGGGCAGTTGCGCCTGGCCTGGAGCTGGCCCCATTACTTATAGCGTCAATGGCAAACAGTACGTAGCGGTAGTGGTGGGCAACGGCGGCGCGCACGCCATCACCTGGCCGCCGCTGGTGCCTGAGATCAAGAATCCGCCCGGAGGCGGCGCGGAGCTGTGGGTGTTCGAGCTGCCAGGCACGGACAAGACCGCCCGGCAATGAAGCCTATGGATCGTCAACGCCGACGGAACCAATCTGCACGTGATCCGGCAAGTGAACCGGGCGTATAACGGCTACTGCAACCACGGTGGAGTTATAGACCTCACCAAACTGAAAGTAGCCTGAAGGGTGTGGCGCACGCACTCTTGCGTGCCGCGTTCACAATCTTGTGAACGCCTTAGGGTCCCTGGAGAATGTTCGCACGAGTGCGAACACAGCACGTTCGTTGAGAACAGTGAGAACGTGCGCCACATCGTGCCTGGCATATGGACGGTTTCAGCGCCATCTATTTCAATCAAACCCGCGGCAGCGGGAGCGGCACACTGCAATTGTCCAGCGTGGCGATTAACAGGAACACGGTGCCGCTCACGGTGACTGCTTCACATATCCGTTGCTCCAAGCAGGGCGCCGCAATTGCGCACACAGTGTGCCGCCGGATCACACTGCGTCATTCGAAGAAACTGAAACGGCGAAAGAAACTGAAACGACCTAGGATCTCGATTCGTCCCTGATTGTTATACTGGGGCGGTACTTCCGAAACTTCCATATCATGAAGCGTCACTGCTTACTATCTTTGTGCCTGCTACTTTTGTGCTCTCTATTTTTGTGCCTATCGGCGGCGTTCGCCGAGCAGCCGGCGGTGAACTTTATCACCGGACAAGCGGCCCGAATCATCATCGGACAGCCCACTTTTACGGCTCAATTGTCGGGCAATCCCTCGGCGGACCAATTGGGCGCCACGGACGGAATCGCCTACGCCAACAACACACTGTTCATCGTGGATTCCAATCATCTCCAGATTCCGCCGGTCAACAATCGCGTCCTGATCTATAACAATGTTTCGCAATTCATGTACAGCCCTACGGCCGAAATCCCCCAAGGCGTGCGCTGCCCGGTGTGCGTAGGCAGCCCGGGCGTCGGTGAGGCCAGCGTGGTGTTGGGCCAGCCCGATTTCGTGACCACCGCCAATTCGTACACCACCCAGAGCGGCTTCCGGACTCCTACCGGGATTGCATCCGATGGCAACATTTTAGTGCTGGCCGATACCGACAATAACCGGGTGCTGATCTGGAAATCGATTCCAAGCGTGCCCGATCAGCCGGCCGACATCGTGCTGGGGCAGAAGGATTTCACTTCTATCCTCCCCCTAGCGGTAAACAACACACAATTTCGTGGCCCCCAAGGGGTGTGGGTGCAGGGCACGCAACTGTTCGTGGCCGACACGCAGAATCATCGCGTAATGGTGTGGAATAGCATTCCTACGTCGAATAATCAGCCGGCCGATTTGGTTTTGGGCGAGCCGAACTTTACTACTTCCCCCCCCGCCACTACCAGCGATCTTCCGCCTACCGCCAGCAACCTGTTCTCGCCGGTTTCGGTTACATCCGACGGCCAGCGCCTTTACGTAACCGACCTGGGCCATCATCGCGTATTAATCTGGAATTCCATCCCTACCCAGAACGGGCAGGCGGCGGACGTGGTGGTAGGCCAGCAGAGCATGACCAGCGAGCTGGATAACGGCGGAAACCCCACCTGTACTTCCACCACCACAGACTCGGACGGCAATCCCGAATATTCCAACTGTAAACCCACCATTTGCCCAACCACCAGCACCGACAGCGACGGCTATCCGGTTTATCCCGCGCGCTGCGGTTTCACTTTGAGCTATCCTCGCTTTGCCCTGTCGGACGGACAACGCCTGTTCATCGCCGATGGCGGAAACGATCGCGTACTGGTTTACAACAACGTGCCTGCCAGTAATGGGCAGACAGCGGACATCTATATCGGGCAGCCGGACGAATTCACCGATCAAATCAGCAACAACACCGACACGTTCCGGCCGGACGCCAACATTTTGATCTCGGCGCCCAATACCGTCCAAACTCCGCTGGCGCTGGCCTGGGATGGGACGAATCTCTATGTCTCCGATCCGTTCGATCTTCGGGTGGTGGCGTTCACGGCCGGTTCGCCGAACATTCCCATCACCGGCATTACCAATGGGGCCAGCCTGAATACTTACGCCGTCGGCACGGTGAGCCTTACGGGAACCATCACGGCGGGCGACACCGTTACGATCTCAATCACGTCTCCCGGTGCGACCACCGGCACCTGCCCCTCCACCACGGGAGGTTTCATCTGCTATACCTACACGGTTCTCAGTAGCGACTCGCTGGTGAGCATCGTGGAGGCGTTGGCCAACCTGATCAACGGAGTGAAAAGCGGCACGCCCGATCCAAACGTGATTGCCAGCGCCAATATCGTCGCGGGAAGTCTTTTTGTGGTGAACTTGATCGCGCGGCAGCCGGGCTTAAACGGCAACAACATCGGATATGCCGCCACCAGCGCTGCGGCTTCCAGCACGGGCACGGCTACCGAAATTGCTACCGCGGCGGGATCTACCCTGGCGGGCGGCGCGGCCGCGGCTGAACTCGCTCCCGGGACGCTGGTGAGCATCTTTGGAAGCAACCTGTCGGACAGCACGGCAATCGCGACGCCGGACGCTAACGGTGTCTACCCTACCAGCTTCGACGGCGTGGAAGTGTATTTTGACGGCATCCGTTCCCCGGTTCTGTTCGTGTCGCCCGGCCAGATCAATACCCAACTTCCCTTCGAGGTTTCCGACGCCAGCGGGGTCAGCGCCTTCGTGCGAACCGTTCACAACGACGGTTCGATAACCGCCACCAACGCCATCGGCGTGCCGGTAGTGGAAGAGAATCCGGGTATTTTCGCGAGCGGTACAACGGATCCGCGTCCCGCGCTGGCATTCCACACCAGTGGCAACGCGATCGCGCTGGTGGACGTCGACGGATCCATCACTGCCGGCGACGTCGGCACCCTTACCATCGGCGGCAACAATTACGGTTACACGGTACAGGCCACCGACACTTTGCAAACGGTTCGCGACGGCCTGATTGCGCTGATCAATTCCAACGGAAACGAGATGGTGACGGCAGCGCCGGGGGGCGAGTTCGATCGCATCATTCTAACGGCTAAAGTGGGCGGACCGGCCGGCAACGGCATTCAGATCGCCAGCAGCGTCAGCACCAACGCCACGTTAACGCTCTCCGTTCTAGGCAGCACGCAAACCTGCTGCGCGAATATCGCCGGTTCTCCCCTCACGCCAGATAATCCCGCAGTTCCCGGCGAAGTAATCACCATTTACGCCACCGGCATCGGACCCACTACGCTGGCGGACGGCTTAACGCAAGCCAGCGTCACCGGCCAGGTCTATCCCGGGCCGGCCCTGAACGTCCCGGTGACGAACGTGGACAATGCACAGGTGGGTGGCACCACGGCTAATGTGATGAGTGCGGGGCTCGCCATCGGCCATCTGCCGGGAGTCTATGAGGTTCAATTGCAAATCGACTCCTCGCTGCCCACCAATCCGCTGACTCAGATGTACATCGCGCAGAATGTGTTCACGAGCAATATCGTGACCATTCCCGTGGCGGCTCAGGCTCCCCCGGTAGCCACCAGTAGCGCCCGCAAGGGACATAGCCAAACACCCAATGGGCGCGCGGAGAATTTGCACCACCGTTAAGCGCGCTGAGTTCTATCAGGGCTTTATGCGCGCGGCGTCCAGCAGAGCCCGGTATTTCCGCAGCAGTTCGTAAAGAACCACCCCACCGGCGGTAGCGACGTTGAGCGAATGTTTGCGGCCCAGCATGGGAATACGCACGTACGTATCGCACAACGCCAGCAGCGGTTCGGCCAAACCATCCACTTCATGCCCGAATAAAACGCAGACCGGAAAGCGGGGCTGCCAGTCGTACAGATCCGTGGCGTGAACGCTGGTTTCCACCGCGGCGATTTCATGGCCTTGCTGGCGCAGACGCAGGATCAAACCGGCCGGATCGGGATGGTGCTCCCAAGGCACGGTCTCTTCGGCGCCCAGCGCGGTTTTCGCGATGCCTGAATGCGGGGGACGCCCGGTAATTCCGCACAGATAGAGCTTTTCGCAGCCGGCCGCATCCGCCGAGCGAAAGAACGCCCCGACGTTGTAGAGGCTGCGGACGTTGTGGAGCAGCATCGAAACGGGAATCGGACGCAGACAGTCGTAAGGCGCGGAGGCTTGCGTCGCAAGATAGGGAAGCCGGTCAGTGGATCTCAACAATCAGTAGATCTCAAAACAGTCAGTAGATCTCAAAACAGTCAATACATCTCAAAACCATCAGTAGATCTCAAAACAATATGCGTGATTGTCGTTGCTGGGCGAAAGCGCGTACTCGCCGTTCTCCAGCGCTTCGTCCGCTTCCACGCGATAGAGATGCCCGCCCAGCGGCTTCACGGCCAGATGCAGCGCGTGCGATCCTCCGCGCCGGCGGTTGCCGCCCAAAGAAACTTCGCGATTGCCGCCCTTCACATCCAAGCGGTACAACTCGAAGCTCTCCGGCTGAACATTTCGCGCGTCGATGATGAAGATCGGCTCAGCCAGCGGAGTGCGAGCCGGCGATGACGAGCCCGAAATCATATAGGTGTCGTTCTTGAGCTGGCGGGCGTCGGCCACTTCGGTTTCCACCAGGTTGGAGGCATGCAGCAGATACGGGATGTCCGGCTTGGGGGGCACCGGACCACTGTATTTGTCGGCGGCGGTGAGCACCGCGCCGATGAACAAAGCCGCGACTAGGAGCGCAAGGGCGATTTTACAGCGCATAGTAAATCTATTTTCTCGCGTTTGCGGCGTCCAGTGCGGCGATGCTCCCCGGCCGCGCACTATCGGCCAAGCGACAATTCTGGGCTTACGGTCCGGAGCGCGGCCAGAAATTCCTCCGGTTGGTCCGGACTGAACAGAGCCGTCTTCCCCGCTGTGATCACGACGATGCCTGCGCTCCGATTGGTCATGTACCAGGTGCATCGTCCAAGTTTGCTGGTACTGAATAATCCGTAATATCCAAACAGGCCGCCGCTGCCAAACAGCTTGATGCAGCCGCGGAAGTCGTCCGGCGTAGCCTTTCTGGCTTCTTGAATATGTTCCAGCGGGATACGCGCATTTCTGGCCAGGCGCTGAACCAGGACGGATCGGCCGTCAAGCATGTATCCGCGCGGAGACCAGGCGAAGGACACCAACAGCACCAGAAGCGACAAACCAGCCACAACCAGATTGTGAACGGAGGCCACTATGGCCAGCAGCCCCAAACACACAACAATAGAAATGATTTTAGTGGTTCGATCGTAACAAGCCGAGAACTTCATTCAACTCCCAGCTTACTCCCGGATCAGCAGACTGGTGCGGTCTTCCACGGCGCGGCAAATTCGATGTAAATCCGTTTCGTCCACTGGCTTGGTAAGCACAAATCCCTCGCTATCCCGAAACGCGCGCCCCACGTCGCTATTAAATGCGTCGGTGAGCAGGACGAAACCGCCCACGCGAAGCCGGACGCGCTCGCAAAAGGTCACCCAGTTGAGGCTCGGCAGACGGACGGCGCAGATCACCATGTCGAAGCGCAGGCGCTCCACGATATCCAGACCCTCCTCAGCGCTGGCGACCGGAACCACGCGATCGCCGCGGTTGCCCAGCATCTGCACCAATTGGCGCTGCACCTTGCTATCCGGCTCCACCACCAGGACGGTGAGCTGGCGGATGGCTTCCGACAGTTCCGAGCCGCCGAATTTGGTCTGCCGCGCTTCGATCACCGGCAGTTCGATATCGAAGCGAGCCTGAGCGGGCGAGGTACGGACCACGCGGAACTCGCCGCCGTGGCTCTCGATGATGCCGCGGCAAACGCCCAGGCCGAGCGCGCCCGATCCGGTGTGATCGCCGTCGCTCGATTCCCCGCGAACGTCGGGCGAGCGCAGCGGATAGGAGATTTCCACCAGCACTCGCTTGGCCAGCAGGCTGGTGGATACGGTGATCACCTTCTCACGCGCCTCGGCGGCGGATTTCTCGGAGTCCACCAGCAGATTGAGCAGCACTTGTTCTATCTGGCCCGGCGAGCCGAGCACGATGGCGCGCTTCACGGCAAGTTGGGCCTTGATTTCCACCCCTTTGGCCCTCCACTCCGGCGCTCGAAATTTGAGCAGATCGGAAAGGATGGCGTTCAGATCCAGAGGTTCGGCCTGGGCCTGCTCCACATTGGCGAACGAAACCAGCCGGGAAACGATCTCCGACGCGCGGCTGGCTTCGGCGGTGATGGACTCGAGTTCGGTGTGATATGCATCGCCGTTGCGAGAGAGTAAAGCGCCCGCGAGCTTGGCGATGGATTGCAGGGGAGATTGAAGCTCGTTGGCGACGTCCGAGATCAACTGGCCGGCGGCCGCCAGTTTCTCGCTACGGAACAACTGCTCGCGCATGGAATGCTGCTCCTGCAGCTTCAGTGCGGTGGCAATCTGGTTCGCCAGATGCTGCATGGCCGCCTGCTCGCCCTGGCTGAAATAATGGAAACGGCGCGAGTGGTGAATGGCCAGCACGCCCATCAGCTCGCTCTGCGCGAACATCGGGACCAGCAATACCGAGCGCGGCGCCAGCAAGGCTTCGTCTTTCGGGAAATGCGGGCTGCGCCGCACGTCGGGAATCGCGAGCAACGAATGATTGCGGAAGCAGGCCGCCACGGCCGATGCCATGGAGCCGGAGGGGGCTTCCGGATCGATGGAATCCACGGCCGTGTTATTGGAGTGGACGCCTTCCAGCGTTTTCGTCGCGCGATTGTGGATGTAGAGCCCCACGCCCGCGGCGTTCGAGAGCGCGGGAAGATTCAGAATCAGCCGGCGCAGGATCTCCGCGGACGAAGTAGCGCCGATCACCTGCTCGCCCAGCGCATTGAGCAGCCGCATCTGCTTTCTCAATCCAACCATGCGCCGCTCGCGGAACCACCAGATGGCCGCCAGCGCGCACGCCAGGATGAGCGACGCTAAGAGAACCGGTGGTTGAATGGCCCAGCCGCGCTCGATCACCGACACCGCAGCCGGGCTCGGGATCAGAACGCGGAAGTATCTGTCGTAAGGCGGAAGCGTGCAATATTGACTGGCGATGCCGGTGACGCGGATGCGATCGCCCACGCGGAAGCCGCTGAGTTTGGGACCGCTATCCCGCCGCGTACGCGGCAGGAAAACGTTCAGTTGGCTGCTGCGCGGGCCAATCCCCAGCAGATCCCCACCCCCATTTTCTTCCTCACCGGTAACGATGCTTGTCAGAGTCACCAGCACTCCCAGGTAGCGGAAGGACGCCAGCTCGAGCGGCGTTACTTCCTTGGGAGCGGGGGGGGACGCCTGGCGCAGACGGTGGACGCTGGTTGGAAGCAGAATCGGCAAGCCGGCGCGTTTGGAAATTACTCCTTGGGCCTGGATCCAATCTCCCGGCTTCAGGTCCGGCAACTGTGGAATTTGAGGCTGCAGGAGCAACCCGAAATAGGCGTCGTCCTGGATGGCCACATAGTAAGAGTCGGCGATCCAAATGGGACGGGTGGAGATCAGACCGCTTACTACCACGGCCTTTCCTTCATAGGCGGGGACGCGATCGCCGCCGCTGCGTGAGCCGGCTTGTTCCAGAGTCAGGTTCGCTAGGGACGCGGGATTTGATGTGCTGGCGCCTTTGGCCGCAGGTACCGGCTTGGTCTGACCGGCAGCCTGACACACTACCGCCGCAAACAGCGTCAACAGCCGGACGTTCCGCGGCGTGCTCATGCTATCGCCCTAACCCCCATGCGCACATTGGAAAATCGGAGAAAATACTCCTAAAATGCAACGCAATCATGTGCTAAATCGTCGTGCCGCACGGCTAACCAGATAATAGGAGCGCTTAACCGGATCATAGCATAGGTACTGTGCTGTAACTCGCGCGTTCGCCGTCCTACGCTCCAGGCCGCGGCCAGCGCCCGCGCACCACCTCCTGGTTCACCGTCGATTTCCAGCGCGCATCGAACCTTTGGGCGATATCCGGGCGCCCCGCCAGCAATGCGCCCAGTCCAAGCTGTACGTGCGGCTGCGCGATCCCTTCCTCGGCCTCCAGCCGCCGTTCCACTTCGCTCCAGCGATCGGTAAGCCCTCCGGTATCCAATAAAACGATGCGCTCCCCAATTACACCGAAGTTCTTTAGATGCGCATCCAAAGAGAACAAACCGCGCCGCCACCCTTCCTGACGCGCCTGCAGAAGCCGTTCCAGCCAATCTTCCAATTCGCCAAAACGGTTCTCCCGCGCCAGTTGGATCATCTTGTCATAGAACGTAGCATCCAATCGTTCGGCTGCCTCCGATACCATCAGCCATCCAGGCCAGCCTCCGATGCGGACCCGCGCCGGTGGGAACTCAATGCGTTCCGGAATCAACTCCGAACCAGTCAGGTGAGCCTTCGCCAGCCGCTCGCCACGCACGCTGCGCCGATGATAAAGGCGCAGCATGTCGCGAATGTGCGCGCTGTACCACAGAGCTCGCGGCAGAATGAGAACAGCGCCTTGCACCAGCAGCCGCAAGCCTCGAATCTGGCGCGATGGGCGGTCGCGCAGGCGCCTTCCCCAGGCTCCGGGCAGCAACCGCTCCAGAGTGCGCAGATTCCTCCATAAAAGAATGAGAGCAACCATTTCCAAAGGCGAGCGCTCGCGCCCAATCACCCAGTGCTCGGAAGCGTAGACCACTTTGCCAATGCCCTCGCCCAAGCGGCGCAGCGTCCTGCCCGTCAGCTCATGAGGGATGTGGGATAGAACTCTCCGCTCCGTTCGAACGGCGGTGCGTGCGGGATGCGGCGCCACGGAAGAACCTTTTCTCTTATACCCTACCGCAGGGCCGGCATGCGGTACGATCCCCCTATGCGCTGCATCGCTGCCCTTTGCATTTTTGCCGTCGCTCCGCTGGCTCATGGCCAGTCGTCCTCCAGCCCGTTCCCCACTATTTTCTTCAAAGACACTTTCGAGCAAATACTCCGCAACGATCCCGAGTACGCAACCAGCGTCGGCCGTCACGACTACGACGACCGCTGGACCGATTGGTCCAAGAAAGGGCGCGATCTGCGCCGCGGGCTTTTTGAGCAGCGCCTGGCACAGCTCAATGCGCTACCGATCGGCGATTCTGCGCAGGACCAGCTTACCCAGCGCGTGGTCCGCTATGACTTTGCAGCGCGGCTGGAAGCCTGGGATCTCGACACCCATCTGCTCCGCGTCGGACAACTCAACGGTTTCCACAACCGGGTCTACGACGTCATCGACCAGATGCCGGCGCGCACCATCCACGATTACGAAAACATCCTCGCCCGCCTACGCGCCATTCCCGCTTATGTGGATCAGAACCTCGCGATCCTGGATGAGTGCATCGCTTCGGGCATGATGCAGCCCCGCGTCGTGGCGGATCTGACGATTCAACAGATCGAAGCGCAATTAAAACAGAACGCCGAAGAAACCGAACTCCTGAAAAGCTTCCGGGCGTTTCCTGCCGCCATCCCCGAAACCGAGCGGCAACTTCTTCGCGGCGAGGCCGTGGAAGCCTACAACCGGCAATTCCTTCCCTCGTGGCACAAGCTGCATGACTACATGGTTGCTTCTTATCTTCCGCATGTCCGCCCATCCGACAGTATTTCTTCCATGCCAGGCGGGCGCGCCGCTTATGTCATTCTGATTCACCGGCTCACCACCACAACCATGTCGCCCGCCGAAATTCATATGCTGGGCGAGCAGGAAGTGGCGCGCATCGAAGCGGCCATGCTGGGCATCGCCAGGGAATCCGGCTTTAAGGGCTCCATTGCCGATTTCCAGAAACTCTTGGACACCGACCCTGCGCAGCACTTCCATTCCAAGGATGAGATGCTGGCCAACTCCCGCAACATCGCCATGATCATCGAGCCCGAGCTCCCGAATCAGTTCCGCCATATTCCGGCGCTGCTGTTCGGAGTGCGAGCCATTCCACCCGACCGTGAAGCTGCCAGTTCCACCAACGCCCAGGGCGCTTCGCCCGACCTTTCCAGGCCCGGATGGTTTAACCTGAATACCTATCAGCCCGAGAAGCAGGTTCGATACGACCAGGAGTCCCTGGTGCTTCACGAAGCCATCCCCGGCCACATTTTTCAAGGCGCTGTGGCGCGCCAGCACACGGATCTTCCGGACCTCCGCCGCTTTTATACGAATAGTGCATTTGGTGAAGGCTGGGCGCTCTATGCGGAATCGTTGGGCGCGCAGCTTGGCGTCTATAAGGATCCCGCCAGCCGCTTCGGCCAGCTCGCCAGTGAAAACTTCCGGGCAGTTCGTCTGGTGGTGGACACCGGGATTCACGATCTCGGCTGGACGCGCCAGCAAGCCGTCGAGTATTTCCAACTCCACACTCCGCAGACCTCCCTCGCCGAAGTGGACCGCTATATCTCCTGGCCTGCTCAGGCGTTGTCTTACAAATTGGGTGAACTGCGCATTCGCTCGTTGCGCGCCAAAGCCGAAGAACAGTTGGGAGCTAAGTTCGATGTACGCGACTTCAACGACGCCGTGATTCGTGACGGACGCCTGCCGCTGGATCTGCTCACCGAACAAATCGACCAGTACCTGTCGCAAGCGTCCCACTAGCGTGGCGTACGCACCAGCGTGGCGTACGCACTCGTGCGTGCTGCGTTCACACTCTGGTGAACGTTCGTGAGTTCACCAGGATGTTGAGGTATCCGCGGGAGTGCGGACACGGCACGCTCAGAGCGTGCGCCCCATCGATTGGCGAGGATACAATTTCGCTCCGCGTACGGATATAATCTAACGTGCTGTTTCCGGCACGCTGGTAAGGAGAGAGAAGCATGAAGCCGACGATGTTTCGCATTGCAGTCCCCGCTATAGGACTACTCGCGTGTACGCTGCCTCTGGCCGCGCAGTCCGGAGCCGCCAACGGGGAGTGGCGTAGTTACGGCGGCGATCTCGGGAACACACACTACTCGCCGCTGGACCAAATCACTCCAGCCAATTTCAGCAAGCTCGAAGTGGCCTGGCGATTTCGAACGGTCAACCTTGGCCCGCGCCCCGAATTCAATTTCGAGGGAACCCCGCTCATGGCGAATGGCGTCGTTTATTCCACCGCTGGGACGCGCCGGGCCGTGGTGGCGCTGGATGCAGCCACTGGCGAGTTGCTCTGGGTGCATGGCGAACATGAAGGAGCACGTGGCACGGCCGCACCGCGTCAATTATCGGGCCGCGGCCTGGCGTATTGGACTAACGGCGTCGAAGAGCGCATCTTATACGTGACGCCCGGCTACCGGCTGGTAGCGTTGGATGCCAAGACGGGTAATCCGATACCCAGCTTCGGCAACAACGGCATTGTCGATCTGAAACTCGACGACGATCAGGAAATCGACCTGGTGAACGGAGAAGTGGGATTGCATGCCACGCCCGTGGTGGCGAACGACGTGGTGATTATCGGAGCGGCGCACCGGCCCGGCGACGCCCCCAAGAGTAAGACTAATGTGAAAGGTTTCGTTCGCGGCTACGACGTTCACAGCGGCAAGCGGCTGTGGATCTTTCACACCATTCCTCGCGCCAGCGAATTCGGGTACGACACCTGGGAGAAGGATTCCGCATCCTACACCGGCAACACGGGCGTCTGGGGACAGATCAGCGTCGATGAGCAACTGGGGATGGCGTTCCTGCCGGTGGAGCTGCCTACCGGCGATTACTACGGCGGCCATCGTCCCGGCAATGGCCTGTTCGGCGAAACGGTGCTCGCGGTGGATTTGAAAACCGGCCAACGCAAATGGCATTACCAGTTGGTGCATCACGGAATCTGGGATATGGATATTCCGTGCGCGCCCATGCTGGTGGACATCACCGTGAACGGCCGAACCGTGAAGGCAGTGGCGCAGCCAACCAAGCAAGCTTTCCTGTATGTTTTCGACCGCATCACCGGTCAACCCATCTGGCCGATCGAGGAGCGGCCGGTGGAGCAGTCTACCGTCCCTGGCGAAAAAACCAGTCCTACTCAACCGTTCCCTACCAAGCCACCCGCGTACGACCTGCAGGGTTCGTCGATCGACGCTCTCATCGATTTCACTCCCGAGTTGAGAGCCGAGGCGCTGAAGCTGGCTTCGAAGTATAAACTCGGTCCCGTTTTTACGCCTGGTGTAGTAAGCAAGCCTGATGGTCCCTGGGCCACGCTCGCGATGGCCACCGCAGCCGGCGGCACCAATTGGCCGGGCGGCTCCTACGATCCTGAAACACACATCGCCTACCTCCCTTCGCAGCGGCTCATGACTGCCATAGGATTGATTCCTGGCGAGCCCGGCGTGACCGATATGGCGTTCATGTCCGGAAGCGCCGCCCCTAAAGCAGCCCGCGGCAACGCGGAAGGCGGGAATTCCAGGCTTACCATTCAGGGCTTGCCATTGATGAAACCGCCCTACGGAAGCATCAGCGCCGTCGACTTGAACAAAGGCGAGATTCTGTGGCAGATCGCGAACGCGGAAACTCCCGACGAGATCCGCAATAACCCCGCTCTCCAGGGTCTGAACATTCCCCGCACCGGGCGCGCTTCGGTTTTCGGCGTCCTGGTGACCAAGACTCTGTTGATTTGCGGCGAGAGAAACGCCGGCAAGTCGCCCGTCATGCTGCGGGCCTACGACAAGGCTACCGGCCAGGAAGTGGGCGCGGTGCCATTGCCCGCCGGACAGACTGGTACGCCGATGACCTACATGTTCCGGGGCAAACAATACATCGCCCTTGCGATTTCCGGCCCCGGATTTCCAGCCGAACTGATCGCCTTCAAGTTACCGGATGAGGAACATGCCGCACGCTGATTCACGGATTGCCGCCGCAATTGCTTTCCTCACGCTGGCGATCGCTGCGCCCTCTCAGAACGTACCGAAGTTCGAGCCCGATCCATACTGGCCCAAGCAACTACCCAACAATTGGATGCTCGGTCAGGTGGGCGGCATCTTTGTCGACTCGCACGACCACATCTGGGTGAATAGCCGCCCCCGAACTCTGGACAACAACGATAAGTACGCCGCTCTCAAACCGCCCCAGGCCGATTGCTGCATCCCGTCGCCGCCGGTGCTGGAATTCGATGCCGAGGGCAATCTACTGCAGGCCTGGGGCGGTCCATCGGCCGATTACGAATGGCCCGACAACGAGCACGGCATGTTCGTCGATTACAAAGATAACGTCTGGATCGGCGGCAACGGCGAGAAGGACACCAACATCCTGAAGTTCTCCAAGTCCGGCAAGTTCCTCCTTCAGATCGGCCATCACGGAAAAACCGGCGGAAGTAACGACACGGAAAACCTGAACCGGCCGGCGGGTATTTA
>Ga0181525_10001092_pt1 | contig 23472 bp, 19 predicted proteins | sample PEATcosm2014_Bin_48_FD_121100 | JGI IMG/M metagenome (GOLD analysis project Ga0181525, IMG submission 121100) | Peatland microbial communities from MTU Mesocosm Facility, Houghton, MI, USA - PEATcosm2014_Bin06_10_metaG | ecosystem: Environmental > Terrestrial > Soil > Wetlands > Peat | place... | reverse complement strand
TCAGTAGAGTTGGCGTGGAACCGGAACACCGAGACTGAATTCAAGGAATATCGCGTCCTGCGGTCGGAAGAAGGCAGCCCGTTCGCCGAGCTCGCGCGCGGATTGGACGCGCCGGTTTACTCCGATCACAATGTTCAAAGCGGAAAGCGCTACCGCTATGAAGTCCTGGCTGTGGGTCAGAATGGGCATGCCAGTGAACCTTGTGCGCCTGTGGAGATCGCCGCACCGTGAAAATCGCTCGCTACACCTTCAACTCAAGCATTCCCGCCTGGACCACCGACCAGCATCCCGAGGTGCGGCAGGGCAACTGGGACGATCTGCCACAGGGCGCGCGGCTGCTGCCTCCCTGTTCGCCGACTAAGATCGTCTGCGTGGGACGAAATTATGCGGAGCACGCCAAGGAGATGGGAGCTGACGTGCCGGCCGAGCCCACCATCTTCCTGAAGCCTCCCTCATCGCTGATCGCCTCAGGCGATGCGATTGTCTACCCGCGGCTAACCAAGCGCCTGGATTACGAGGGCGAGTTGGGGGTGGTGATGGGCCGCCGCGCGCGCAAAGTGAAAAGCGCGGATGCAGCCGCGTACATCCTGGGCTACACGCCGGTGAACGACGTCACCGCGCGCGATCTGCAAAGGAAAGACGGCCAGTGGACGCGCGGCAAAGGGTTCGACACTTTTTGTCCGGTGGGACCCTACATCGTTCCGCTCGCTGAAATAAATCTGAACAGCCTGCGAGTGCGCACGTTGGTGGATGACGAAAAGAAGCAGGACGCCGCCATTTCGGAAATGATCTTCAGCGTGAATGATATAATCGCCTATGTAAGCGCGTTTATGACGCTGGAGCCAGGGGATTTGATCGCCACCGGTACACCAGCCGGTGTTGGTCCGCTTCAACCGGGGTCGAAAGTCCATGTCGAAATCGAAGGCGTTGGGGTGCTGGAGAACTCCGTCGTCGCAGAGGATGGGGCGTGAGATTTTTCCGAGGTTAGCCGTGAGATTCTTTTTCGACACCGCCCGGCAGATGGCCGGCATGCCCCACAATCTCACCGGCGACTTCTTGGCGCAGTTTCTGAAGTACGACAGCGAAACAGCCGGGGAAGCAGCGGTTTCCCCCCGTTAGACCAACGTGTTCCAGAGCGTCCGGACGTTTCCAGTCACGCAGGCGGTTGTGATCGGCGCAGTGTCGCTTCCTTTGCTGGCGGCCGGGATACTGGTAGTGCTGCGCATCCGGCGCAAGCCCAAGGACAAGGAAAAGCTCCGCCGGCTGGACGTGAACGCCACCGGACGGCTGGCGGACGCCACCGTCACCGATATCACCGACGACACGATTTTTTATGAATATTCAGTGGGCGGGTTGACCTACACGGCCTCCCAGGACATCACGCAGTTGCGCGAAATGATTCCGGCCGATTCACACCGGCTGATCGGGCGCCCGGCGTCGCTCAAATATTCGGCGCAGAATCCGGCCAATTCCATCCTGCTGTGCGAGGAGTGGTCCGGGCTGCGTCCTGCGTTGCCACCGGGGCTGGGGCCCGCGAATCAGCCGTCGCGAATCGTTTCCTAGCGGCATTCTTTTGGCGCACGTTCTCAACGGTTCTCCACCTGCCGTGTTTGCACTGCTGCGAACACTTTCCGCAAAATAGTCCGGCCCCGAGTGCTATAGTTGGCAGTTGGGCTTAAGTCGCCCGCCGCAACGGAGGCGCGCAAACGCATGAACGGCAAATATTATCGAGAAAACGAATGGTGGGTCAGCCCCTATAATTTTGTTCCGGAAGTGCTGGCGAAATTCGAACTGCCTGCGCGCGTGAGCATTCACGACGCCACGCTGCGGGATGGCGAACAGACGCCGGGTGTGGTCTTCAGCATCGCCGACAAAGTTGCCATCGCCGAGAAGCTGGATGAAATCGGTGTGGATCGCATCGAGGCCGGAATGCCCGCCGTTTCGGAGCAGGACTTTCAGGCCATCAAAGAGATTTCGCGGCTGGGGCTGAAATCGAAAATCTACACCTTTGCCCGCGCCATCAACGCCGATATCGACAAAGCGCTGGAATGCGGCTGCCACGGAGTGATCGTCGAGATTCCGATTGGCTATCCCAAGCTCAAATACCAGTTCAAATGGACCTGGGAAGACGTGCTGAAGAAGAGCATCGGCGTGGTGAATTACGCCAAGTCGCGGGGCATGTACGTGGTGTACTTCCCGTACGACACCACGCGGGCCCGCGAGGAGGACCTCACAAATCTGCTGACCCGCTTGATGCAGGAAGCGCCGCCGGATTCGGTGGGCGTGGTGGACACCATGGGCTGCGTGCTTCCGGAAGCCATGAAGTACCTGGTGCGACTGGTGAAATCCATCACCAAGCTTCCCGTGGAAGTGCATACCCACAACGATTTCGGCATGGCGGTTGCCACGGAACTGGCGGGAGTGGAAGCTGGGGCCGAAGTGGTGCATAGCTGCGCGAACGGATTGGGCGAGCGTACCGGCAATGCTGCGCTGGAGGAGCTGATCGTCGCGCTGCATGTGCTCTATGGTTACGAGACGCACTACGATCTCGGCAAATTGCCCGAGCTGGGCGAATTGGTCAGCCGCATCAGCCGCTTCGACATCGCGCTCAACAAACCCATTCTTGGTGAGCGGAACTTCACGCGCGAGTCGGGCATCGGCGTCGATCTGGTGGTAAAAGAGCCGCTGGCGATGTTCGGTACGCATCCGGCGTTAACCGGGCGGCGCGGGGAAGTGGTGCTCGGCAAGAAGAGCGGTAAAGCTTCGATTGCTTACAACCTGGAACAGATGGGCATCACCGATGCGGATGACGAAGCAGTTTCCGAAATGCTGCGGCGGGTGAAAGACAAAGGGATCGAGAAGCGCGGGCTGCTGAGCCCGGCCGAGTTCAAGGAAATCGTCGACGACGTGCTGGTTGCCAAGCGCTAGGCCGGAAGGCATTTCAGCTAAAGTCATCCGGCCAGCTAACGTCACCCTCACATTCGACAACGGCCCGGAGCCGTTGGTAACTCCGGCGGTGCTGGATTGCCTGGCGCGCCACAACATCCGCACAACTTTTTTCGTGATGGGCCGCAAAGCTGCCACTCCGGAAGGCGCTGCCCTGGTGCGGCGCGCTAGTGCGGAAGGCCACTGGATCGGCAATCACACTTTCTCGCACCAGGGCCCGCTTGGCACGTTGCATCCCCAGGTTGCGTTGAGAGATTTCGAGCTGGCGGAGCAAACGCTGGCGTCGCTGACCGCGGACGGATTTTCGCAGCCGCACCGCCTTTTCCGTCCGCCCGGATCCGGCAAGCTTGGCAAGCACCTGTTGCACCCGGCGATCATGGAAAAGCTGAAAGCAGGCCGCTACACCTGCGTGCTCTGGAACTCCGTTCCCGGCGATTTTCGCGACCCTCACGGCTGGCTGGAACGCGCCGTGCCGGACTGCCAGTCACGCGATTGGACCCTTATGGCGCTGCACGACCTGCCCAATGGCGCGATGGAGCACCTGGATGAATTCATCGTGCGACTGCGAGGCCAGGGCTTCCATCTGACGCAGGAGTTTCCATCGGACTGTCTCCCCATGGTGGATGGCGTCGAGGTGCTGCCGCTCGATCCCTACCTGAGCGGCTGAAAACCACCGTCGGCGGTCCCGCAACAACCAGCCGAGCGACCCGGTGTGCAACCAAGCATTGCCATTGTCAAGCAAACTCAAGCACTTAGCATTGGTGGATCGCGTGCATTCACCTGGTGCGTAAGGAGGAAAAGAAAATGAAAACGAAAATTTTAGCGGGTTTGCTTCTGGCGGGTGGCACGATGTTCGCTGCGCCGCGTGTGTCGTTTGGGGTGGGCTTTGGGGTTCCGGCCCCGGTGGTGGTTGCGGCAGTGCCCCCGTGCCCAGGCCCCGGCTACGTATTCGTGGATGGCTACTGGCGGTTGGGTGGCGCGCGGGGCTGGCACGACGACTACCGGCGCGCTCCGGAGCATTTCGAGCATTTTGACCGTCACGCCGATCATTTTCGCCGCTAACGGAGGAGCGGCGAGCACCCGGCCGATAGGTGATGCTTGCCGGTTCGCGCCTAGCGATCACGCGTGGATGAAAATTACCCGTGATCCAGCGCCGGCGGTGGCCCCTATCGGCCGTGGGCCGAGGGTGGGAGGCTTGGTGGCCGGCCCCTACCCTGTGTTTCTGACCCGCCTTGGTGTACAATCTTTTACACAGCAATCCATACCGCGCCAGTGGGCTCGCCCCGCCGTGGGCCCTTGTCGGACTCGCCTGACCTCGACATGCCCTTTGACGGCAATTCCAGATCGGGGTGACGTTTGAGTTCCAGAACTATTCTCTTGATCGAAGAGAACCCGAGCGATATCGCCCTAACGCGGCGGACGCTCGAAAGGGCGATGCATCAATCCCTGCTCACGCGGCTGGATTTCAAGGTTCCAAACATTTCCGGGCTGCATCAGCCAGCCGCCTCCCAACGGGGAAAGGAGCCGGCGCGATGAGTGACCACTCGGTGCCTCAACCTCTGCGCGTCCTGCACATTGAAGATTCGCTCAGCGACGCCGCTTTCACCGAGCGCGCTTTGACTAAAGCGGGCTATGCGGTCTATTCCCTGCGAGTGGTGAACGCCCAGGGACTGCAGAGGGCCCTGGCGACACATACCTGGGATCTGATTATCGCGGACTACCGCTTGCCTGCGTTTAACGCCCCCTCTGCGCTGGCCATGTTGCGCAAGAGCGGCCTGGATATTCCTTTTATCGTAGTGTCTGGCGCCCTGGGTGAAGAACTGGCGGTAGCCATGATGAGAGCCGGCGCGCAGGATTACTTGCTCAAAGATAACCTGGCCCGTCTGGCTCCCGCCGTGGAGCGCGAATTACGGGACGTTCAGACTCGCCGCCAGCACGAGCGGGCGGAGCGTGCGTTGCAAGAGAGCCAAACGCGCCTGCATGCTCAAGCCAGGGCTTTCAAAGACCAAACCATACTCCTGCGACAGCGCGAGACCATGCTGCGCGAAATTCATCATCGCGTGAAGAACAACATGCAGGTGATGTCCAGCCTGCTTAGCCTGCAATCCAGGGTGGCGCCGAATCCAGCCGCCAGCAGAATACTGGAAGAAAACCAGAACCGGATTCAATCCATGGCGTTGCTCCACGAGATTCTGTATCAATCCGACGACCTCAGCCTGGTGGATTTCTCCAAATATATACGGCGAATGATGGATCATTTGTTCCGCTCGTACGGAGCGGAGAACCGGCAGATCCGCCTTTTTACCGAGCTGGATGCGGTGGGCCTGGAGCTGGATGACGCCCTCCCGTGCGGCCTTGTGATCAGTGAGATCATCTCCAATTCCCTGCGGCACGGCTTTCCTGAAAATCGCGCCGGCGAGGTTCGCGTTATTTTACGTCGTGAATCGCCGGCGTCGGTCTTGTTGGCGCTGTCTGACAATGGCGTGGGACTTCCCGAAAATCTGGACTGGTCCACCACACGCTCGCTGGGTCTGCGGCTGGTGCGAGCCTTGGCGGAGCAGTTGCGCGCCCGTTTGGACGTCCGGTCCCAAGGCGGCACGGAAGTGAAGCTGCTCTTCACGGCCAAGCGCAAGCAGGACCCGTTGCAGTCCCATTCTCGCGCCAGCAGTGCGACCGGATAGTTTGCAGGGTGATGAGAAAGCCTTCGCAGACTAAAGTCCGCGCTGCACGGGCGTTATAGACCGTTGATTGCAAGGGCGGCGAAGGCGCTCCGCCTGCGATCCGCTGTCAGAATAGGCCTTTTTCAACACCTAGGCTTGTTGCGTAATCCCAGAGGCATAATGTGATTGTGCTCACATCGCTTTCAGGCCGTTCTGTCATCGTTACCGGCGCGAGCAAAGGCATCGGGAAAGGAATCGCGCGCGTCTTCGCCGCCAAGGGCGCCAAAGTATTGCTGGCTGCTCGCGATTTAGCGCAGGCGGAAGCGGCGGCCGATGGCATTCGTTCAACCGGGGGAACGGCTAGCGCGGTGCGCGCAGATGTTTCGAACGAGGAAGACTGTGCCAGAATGGCGCGGACCGCGCTGGAAGCGCACGGCGGCATCGATATCGTCTGTTGCAACGCCGGCATATTTCCCGCCGCCCGGCTGGGAGCGATGGCGGCGGCCGATTGGGATCAAGTCCTGGATATTAATCTCAAAGGAACCTTTTTGACGGTGCATGCATGTCTCGCGCCGCTCAAAGCGCGCGGCCGGGGACGCATTATCGTTACGTCGTCCATCACCGGGCCCATCACCGGATATCCGGGCTGGAGCCATTATGCAGCGAGCAAAGCGGGACAACTGGGATTCGTTCGCACCGCCGCCATCGAACTGGGGCCGCACAATATCACCGTGAACGCCGTGCTGCCGGGAAATATTCTGACGGAAGGCGTGGAGACTTTGGGGCCAGAGTACATCTCCCGAATGACGTCGGCCATTCCTCAGCGGCGGCTCGGGTCTGTGGAGGACGTGGCCTACGCCGTTCTATTTCTCGCCAGCGACGAGGCGGCGTTCATCACCGGGCAAACCATCGTGGTGGATGGAGGGCAGGTGCTGCCGGAGTCCCACATGGCGCTCGAAGATCTGTAGTCACTCCAACCTTCAGCCGCGCGAGATGCCCAGCAGATCGTCCACGGCGCGATAGGCTTCGTCGATGGCCGCATCGGTGTAGGAGTAGGCCGCGGCGTCGGCGTTGGCGATCGCCACTCTTCCGTAGGGCTGGCGCGCCACAACGCAGGGTTGCTCGCCGCCCTCCAGCCAGAATGGATCAAACAAGGAATTGTATTCGTAGGCGTAGCCGTGCGGCCAGCGATTCACAGTGATGGCGGCGATATCGCGCGCGGGATCGAATCCGCCGCTGGACAGAGCATGGGCCATCTCATCGCGGATGTTGCGCTCGAACGTTTCGAATGTCGTGTTGTACAATTCCACGCGGCCGGCGCGATGCTGGTCGCGCGCGGAAAGCCCGGGATGGCAGGGCGTTCTCATCATATGAACGACGATGGGTTCCTCCGGCGTGCGGGGACACTTATAATCGCCGATGCTCACCGGCAAGTCCAGTTGCACGGCCTCGAAATAACTGCCCGGCGCGTACACCGAGTTCACGCCCGCTTTCTGAAACGCCTTCCAATTCTTCAGCACCACGTTGGTGTAGACGATGGGCACTTTCGCCGCCGACGCCATCGCAGCCCGCTGCCTGGGCGAAAGCTCATCGCTGAGATAGGGAATCATGCTGTGCCAGCACGCCAGGATGCAATGGCCGCCGCGCACCGATTGCAGTTTTCCGTCCTGGACGTAGGCCACTTCCACTTCTTTCGCGGTGTCGACATCCCCTAAGTGCCGCACGCGCGCTACGCTGCTGTTTAAGCGAATGCGAATGTTGGAACCGGCTTCGTCCAGCCGCGCATAGTCCGCGCGAGCGGTGACCACGTCCTCCACGGTACTTCCAGGAACAGCCGCCGGGATCAGCTTCCGAACCAGCAGCCGCGCGATGGATGCATTGCCATCCGGAAAATGAAACCAGTATTTTTCGGCCTCTTCGTTCTGAATCGAATCGTGGCTGATGCCGGGGCCAGGCTCGGAGCCCAGATCCAAGCCCTCGAAACCGGGCAGTCCAAATCCCCAAGCGTCTTGCGCCGAAACCGCGTCGATGCCCACGCCGAAATAGGCGTGCGGCCGGGTTTGAAAGTATTTCACGACAGACGGATCGCAGCCCATGACCTCGGTGAGATACTTCGCATAGGTGATGCGCGCCAGGCGAGCTTTCTTCTGCTGCGCCGATAGGCCGGGTAAGTAGTCCTTCTTGCCTTCGTAAATCCGCTGGATATCTTGTTTCGCGGCGGCGGACAGAGGCGCCTTCTCATGGAATTCCTTCCAGTGTGTCTCGGTAGTTCCTGGATCGCCGAAATCGGCGTCCTTTTCCGGTTTCGGATCGGGCAGCAGCACATCGGCGCCGAAAGTCTCTTTGTCAAAAAAGACGCCCGGGCCCAAGCCGAGTGAAGAATAAAGCTTGGTGTCTCTGACGCGCGCGTCGGCAGTTACGTCAATGCCCAGTTCGGCGATTACGCTTTTCGCAGTGGCGCTATAGGGGCTCGGGCTTTCGATCGCATAGGTGCCTCCGTAACCCAGCAGCTTGCGGCCGTTGATATCGAATTCGTTACGTTTCGCGTGGCCGCCGAAATCATCCAGAATATCCAGGATCAGAATGCGCGCATTGTTGCCGGCGATTTTCCGGTAAAAATAGGCCGCGCTCAGGCCGCTGATCCCGCCGCCGACAATCACCAGATCGTAACGCTCGCCGGTGTCGGAAGGCTGGTCGGCATGCCTGGGCCAGAATGTATGATCGCGCAAAGCATGAGCGGTGTCGAACGAGCCGGGATACAAGCCCCGCATTCCCGTGATGCTGGGCGGATAAGATCCGGCCGGCGTGGTGGGCGCTTGGGGTGCGGGCACAGGCTGCGCAGACGCGGATTTCAGTCCGAGCAATGGTGCGCCAATCGCAACCGCCACTCCATTCAGAAAATCCCGCCGCGCGATGGGGCGGTCCATTCCAAGTTCTCGATCAATCGGTTTCATTAGGCAGCACACTCAGGTTGGTGGAGATTTCCGGCACAAACAACGGCGTTCGCGCGCGCCACATCATCGACCATGCAAAGCCGGCGAGCAGCAGAACGGCGTAAAGATAAGGCAGGTAGGAGTACGGCGCTTCCGGGACCGGATAAAGATTGCCGAGCAGCGCCGCGGCCATGGCGGCAATCGCCAGAACGGAAATTCCAATAGCCTGCGGCGTCAAGCGGCCAAGCGACCGCAAGTATAGCGGCGCGGCGGCCGAGACCAGGATGTAGGCGGTAACAAAGCCGAAGGTCGCCAGCGTCCCGATAAGGCCATAAATATCGAACAGGTTTTTTCCCATCAGTGTCATGACCGCGGCCGGAAGGAACGCGGCGATGGAACTCCACACCACGGCGCGATGCGGCGTCTGATTCTCCTCATGCGCTTCGCCCAGCACGGAATGCAGCGCGCCATGCCGGCTCATCAGAAACAGCACGCGCGCGGCGGCGGTGATGCAAGCCAGAAAGCAGGAGAAGAAGGTTACCAGCGCGCCGGCGTCGGTAAGGGTTCCTACCAGCGGCGGAAGCCCTATCTGGCGCGTCAGCAGATGCAAAGGCGCGGGAGAATGTCCCAGGTTTTGCCCCGCGTCGCGGAAGGCCAGCACTTCGGCATAGGCGCAGAGGAAGAAGAACAGGCCCGCCAGGATCGCGCTCCATTTCACCGCGCGGGGGATGCTGACGAGCGGATCTCGGGCTTCCGAACCGAGCGAAGTGGCGCTCTCGAAACCCACCGAGCTGAACATCGCCAGCACCAGCCCCAGGCGCAGCTTTTCAGGCGTAACGCCTTGCAGCCCGAGTTGCCCCAGGTCGGGGCGCCAGCCGTGTTTGATAATCGTGACGATGGCGATGAAGGAAATTAAAGCCACCGATGCAACCTGCAGCCAAAGCATGAGGCGCGTCGAGATTTGTATGTCGCGATAGGCCAGATAGCAGGCGATGGCGGTGACGATGGCAGTGAGCAGGAACGGAAAACCCTGCACGCCCATGCTGTCGCGCAGGATCACATTGGCATAGTTAGTGACGCCGGCGCTGACCGACGACGCAGTTCCGAGATAGGCGATCAATAAAGCCCAGCCCGCCAGGACGCCCCAGCGCGGATGCATATGATCGGTGATGTAAGTGTAAAGAGATCCAGGCGAAGCCGACCTTCTGGCGAATTGATTTATGTTCAGCCCCACCAGCAAAACGCCGATCGTAGAAATTAAAAAAGCGAAAGCGCATCCTTCGCCGGCCAGGGCGAACACCAGAGGCACGGTCATTACAGGAGCGCCGGTGGGCGCAATCAAAGCTACCGATTGAGCCAGGGTTTCGGTGGGCGATAGCGATCCGGCTTTCAGGCCGTAGGAGGGGTCATTACGCCCGGTGGATGGATCTGCTGGAATCTCTGGCGCGGACGCGGCGGCAGGCTTTACCAACCTTACCGAAGTATTGCCAAGTTCCATCCACTTATACTAGCATCAGACTTAAGATCCCATATACCAGAGAGGCGGCCACATGGCAATACCAACTGAAGTTCCATCTGCCGAATTAAAACCCAACAGTCCGAAGGTTTCGAACGGCGCGATTTCAAGCGCCCTGGCGCATCCACTCGATCCGCTGTCCGCCGCCGAACTGCAGGAGGCGGTAAGAATCCTGGGGCGGGAAAACTATCTCGGCCACTCTGTCCGCATCGCGTCCATCAACCTCATCGAACCCGCCAAGGGCCTGGTAGAGAAATATAAGCCGGGGACCGAGTTTAAACGGCAAGCGATGGCTGTTCTGCTGGACCGCGACAAGCGGGCTGCTTATGAAGTCGCAGTGGACCTGGTTGGCAAGTCCGTGACATCTGTGACGCAGTTTCCGGCGGGCGTTCAGCCTTCGGTGATGCTCGACGAATTCAGCGAATGCGAACAGGCCGTGCGCCGGTCTCCGCTGTTTCAGGCCGCGCTCAAAGAACGCGGCATCGCGGACGCCGATCTGGTGATGGTAGAGCCGTGGTCGGCCGGCCAGTACGGGACCGAATTGCCGGAAGAGAAGGGCTTGCGGAGACTGCGCGCGCTGTGTTTCGTGCGGTCTGAGGCCAGAGACAACGGCTACGCGCGGCCCTTGGACAGCTTAGTCATGGTGGTGGATCTCTACAAGATGGAATTGATCCGCATCGAGGAATATCCGGCCGCGCCGCTGCCGCCCGAGCCTGCCAATTGGGCGCGCGAGTACATTCCGAAAATGCGCACCGATCTGAAGCCGGTGGAAATCGTGCAACCGGAAGGGACCAGTTTCACGGTGCAGGGCAATCAGGTGGAATGGCAGAAATGGAAATTCCGGGTGGGTTTCACTTCGCGGGAAGGCCTGGTGCTGCATACCATCAGCTACAACGACGATGGCGTGGAAAGGCCCATCCTGCATCGCGCATCGATTAGCGAAATGGTGGTGCCCTACGGTGATCCGGGCGAGCAGTATTATCGCAAGAATGCGTTTGATATCGGCGAATACGGGCTGGGAATGCTGGCTAATTCGCTGGCGCTGGGTTGCGATTGTTTGGGCGTAATTCATTATTTCGACTTTCCGCTGGTGGATAGCCACGGAAACGTGACGCCGCTCAAGAACGCGGTCTGTCTGCACGAGGAGGATTTCGGCATCCTGTGGAAACACACGGATTGGCGCACCGGCCAATCGGAAGTGCGGCGGTCGCGGCGTCTGTCGGTTTCCTTCATCGCGACGGTTGGGAATTACGAGTACGGATTCTATTGGTATATGTACCAGGACGGATCTATTCAGTGCGAGATCAAGCTGACGGGAATCATGAATACCACGGCGCTGGCGCCGGGCGAAAAATCGAAGCATGGGGTGGAAGTGGCCCCGCAGTTGAACGCGCCCTTCCATCAGCACATTTTCGCCGCGCGGCTGGTGCCAGCCTTGGACGGGCCGAACAATTCCGTGGTGGAAGTGAACAGCATGGGATTGCCGATGGGCGAAAATAATCCTCACGGCAACGCGATTATCGCGCAGGAAACGCCCTTGAAAACCGAGAAAGAAGCGCAGCGCCGGGTGAATTCGGCCAGCGCGCGGTTCTGGCGCGTAATAAATCCGGGTAAAAAGAATCGGCTGGGGCAGCCGGTTGGGTATCGCTTGGTTCCCGGCGAGAATTGCCCGGTGTTCGCGCAGCCGGATGCGCCCATTATGCGGCGCGCGGGATTCACTGCGAACAATCTTTGGGTGACGCCCTACAATCCGCAGGAGCGTTACGCGGCAGGCGAATACCCCAACCAGCATCCCACCGGGGACGGTCTGCCGTTTTGGACCAAGGCTGATCGCAAGGTGGACAATACCGAGCTTTCGTTATGGTACGTGTTCGGGCACAATCACGTGCCGCGTCCCGAGGATTGGCCGGTGATGCCGGTGGCGATGCTTGGATTCCAATTCCGTCCGGACGGGTTTTTCGAGCGGAGTCCGGCGATGGACGTGCCACCGCCGCCGGCGAAGGATCATTGCTGTCATTAGGTTTGCAACTATTCAAGTGGGCGTGGATTCCAGATCCAGGGCGAAGGCCCAGCGCGCGCTTGAGCCTAATCAAAGCCTCCGGTGGAAGGTTCCCAAGCCTGCGCTCGAGCCGCACCGTAGGTATCGACCCAGGCCCTTGAACGTTCGCTATTGAGTCGCGGTGCAGAAACGGAACCCGTGGGATCTGGACCTCATACCGGCTCAGCCTGTGCTGGGTGGTGAGGGGTACATACAGAACGAGATTCCGGGGAGCGTCGGGGTCTTTGCGGGAAACGATGACGACGGGACGCGTTTTCGCGGCGAGCCCCAGATCTGCCAGCCACGCCTCACCCGGTTGGGGGCTCATCGAGCAGATCCAAAACTTCCTGTTCCCCGGAGCGTGACGGTGCGATGTCAAGCACACCGTGGTCGGCGAGTTCAATTACTTCCGCGATGCGTTCTCGTGCCTGCGCTGCGGTCTCCGGCTTCCATTCCCGCAACCGAGCGTCCAGTTTCTCTGCCAAAGCGTCCATGACCATTTGCTTCCTTGATTCCAGTTTATAGCGCTGCTGGCGAGGGAGGTGGGTCAGGCGATGGCCGGCCTGCGCCGCGAGGCCGGTGTCGCTTGCTCGAACGCGTGCGCCATCTGCAGCACGCTCCATTCATCGCGATGGCGTCCCACGATCTGCAATCCGATCGGCAGGCCCTCTGGCGTAAAGCCGCAGGGCATGGAGATCGAAGGATTCTCGAGTGCTGAGATCAGCATGCAGCTCTTCATCCACTCGATGTATGTTGACATTTTCACGCCCGCCACCTCGGTGGGATAGGGCTTCGTGACATCGAAAGGAGGCAGTTGCGTGGTGGGCGCGATGAAGTATTCGTACTTTTCCTGGAACTGCCGCATGCGATCCCATGCCGCGCTCCGCAGGGTATGCGCGTGCGCGATGTCTGCTCCCGTAAGCTTGGAGCCGCGCCCGGCTTCCCACTGGATGGTGTCCTTAACCAGATCGCGATGCAGCCGGATGTTATCGGCCTGCGATGTGGCATAGCCCCACGCGCGCAGCGTATCGTAAGCGGCGAGTGCGCCGGTCCAATCCGGCTCGGCTTCTTCCACGATGCAGCCCAGGTCTTCGAAAACCTTGCGCTGTGCATTCACGGCGCTGAGCACGCGCGGATCGAATGGAATCCCATCCATGTCTTTGAACCACGCGACGCGGACGCCTTTGAAGCTGCGATCCAGATTGCCTGCGAAGCGCGATCCGGCCTCGGTGATCGAAATGGGACAGCGCGGGTCGGGCCCGGCCATCGCGCTCAACAGCAGGGCCAGGTCGGGAACGTTGCGCGCCATCGGGCCGGAAACAGCGATGGTGGACCATGCATCGCCAACGGCGCCATGCGCCACGCGGCCCGGAGCGGTACGAATTCCCACGATTCCGCAAAAAGCCGCTGGATTGCGCAAGGAGCCGCCGCTGTCGCTGCCATCGGCGATGGGAACCATGCCGCACGCCAGGCTTACCGCCGCGCCGCCGCTGCTGCCGCCGCACGTTTTAGTGAGATCGTGCGGGTTTTTGGTTGCGCCGAACACTGCGTTGAAGGTCTGCGATCCCGCGCCGAACTCGGGCGCGTTGGTTTTGCCCAGACAGATGGCGCCCGCCTGCCTGATCCGCTCTACGAGAATTGCGTCGTGCATGGGAACATAGTCCTTGAAAATCCGCGAGCCAAACGTGGTGCGGATGCCCGCGGTTTCCACCAGGTCTTTATGAGCCACCGGCAATCCATGCAATGGTCCAAGCGCCGCGCCGCGAGCCTGGGCTTCGTCGGCCTTGCGCGCGTTTTCCCGTGCGCGTTCGGCCACCAGCGTAACGATGGCGTTTACTTGAGGATTCACGCGCTCGATCTGCTTGAGATGAGCGTCCATCGTTTCCCGGGCGCTCAGCGTCTTGCGGCGGATCAGGCCCGCCATTTCCACGGCGGTAAGGAAACAGACGTCCGGGCCGGACGCGGCCAGCAGTTGCGCGGCTGCCGCGACACCCAACAATTGCGCGGCTTCGCGGCGCGTGACGCGCGGATCGGAGGGAGAATCGGGCATGATGCGAGTTTATCGTTGCGGGCCGATCGGTTGCAATCAGGACGCAAAATGTCTGGACTTTCGGGCCTGGTGCGAACATTTCTGCGGACCCGAAGGCGTTCACACGATTGTGAACGCAGCACGCATGAGTGCGTACGCCACGACAGCCGTACGCCACTGTGATCTGTTGCAGTCGCCTGAGATATGTTGCAATGAGCAGATATGTATGTGCCGAAGGCATTCGCCGTTGAGGATCTGGGCCGGCTTCAGGATTTCATGGAGCAATTCAACTTCGCCACGGTTGTCACGCAGCGCGACGGCGAACTGACCGCGTCGCATATTCCTTTCATCCTGGACCGCGGCGTGGAACCCTGCGGAGCGCTGCGCGCGCACATCGCGATCGGCAATCCGCAGCTCAAGGATTTCCAATCCGGCTCTCAGGCGCTGGTGATTTTCCAGGGTCCGCATACTTACGTTTCGCCCTCTTGGTACGTGAATCCGGGGAATGTTCCCACCTGGAATTACACCGTGGTGCATGCTTATGGCGTCCCGAAAATCGGCGACCGTGCGGCAATGCTCGCGCTGCTCAAGGATCTGACGGCCAAGCATGAGCGGCCGCTCGATCCGCCTTGGGATTTCGATCCAAACGCGGCCTGGATACAAAGGATGCTGCCTGGGATCGCGGCTTTCGAAATGAAGATCGAAAAATTGCAAGGCAAGTTCAAGCTGAACCAAAATCGCGCGCCGGAAGATCGCGCAGGCGTCATTGAGACGCTGTCGGCGAGTGAAGATCCGGCGGAGCGCGCCGTCGCCGAGTGGATGACTCAGCGCCCGCGCCGCGATTTATCGTAACCTTATTCCTTAGGCGAAGCCCCAGGTTCCTCAGGCTAAGCCTCAAGGTTATGAAACGCTTGTCCCCACTCGCATCCTTTTCGCTATCGGCCTCGTCTGCCTTTCTGACAATCTTCGCGGCCGCCGCAAGCGCGGGCACGCTGTATCTTCCGGCCTATCCGGCGGCTGTACTGGTGTTCGATGAATCGAAGGGCCAGATTGTCGACCGAATTCCTCTGGAGACCGGCACGCCCATGTCGATGCGGCTGGCGCCCGACCACCAAAAGATTTACGTTACAACCATCGATCACAACGGCATCGAGGTGATCGATGTGGCCACGCGCAAGGTGATCAACCATTTTGTGCTGAACACCGCCACTAAGCAATACCGTTTTCGCGGCGGCGCGGTGGATCCGGAAGGCAAGCTTTTCTACACTGTGACGCGCGAGATCGACAGGCTTCCCGAGCACTTCGAGGTGAAGCACGCCAAGTACACGGTGATCGATTTGCAGCAGCAGAAGATCGTCAAAACGGTAGACATGCCGGTGGAAGATGAACGGACCAATCGGCTCTCGTATGAAGTTTCGCCCGACGGGAAGTATCTGTACCAGTTCGGGCCAAAGATCAAGATTCTGCAGACTTCGGATTTCAAGGTGGTGAACGAAATGGATTTGGCGCAGCCGGATTTCGGAGCGATGGAGAATGTCCACCTGGGAAGCGATCTGGATTTGATCAGCCAGCCCGGCGTTCACACCTCGGTGTTCAACTCGTCCGATCCTATCGTCCATAATCGGGTGTTTGGTCTGGCGCGTTTGGATCTGGCGACGAGAGAGGTGAACTACGATCCCATCGGTCCCGCGCCATCCGGGATGGCGGGCCTGCAGGTGACGCCCGATAAGAAGACCGCCTACACCATCGTCGCCAACGGAGCGAATGGAAATAAGCGCTGCGAGTTCTGGAGATTCGATTTGAACAGCGACCGATTGACGGACAAAGCGGAAGTGCCTTGCCGGACTCGCTTCAGCTTTGGAATGTCGAGCGACGGAAAGAAGCTGTATATTTACGGCGCAGGTTTTGAGATTGAGGTTTATGACGCCGCCACACTGAAGTTGGAGAAGACCTGGGATCTCCAGAACGATGTCACCTACGCGGGAATCGCCGTTCTGCCGTAGCGGCGGCCCGCCGGGCACAGATGAAGATCGCTATTATCGACAGCGGAATGCACGCCGGCCATCCGCACGTGGGGGAGATCGCGGGCGGGGTGGAAATTACGGCGGATGGAATTGGGCCCGACGCGATGGATCGTCTGGGGCACGGCACGGCGGTAGCGGGCGCGATTCGTGAAAAAGCGCCGGACGCCCAGCTTTTTGCGGTGAAGGTGTTCGATCGCAGGCTGAGTGCGAACATCGACGTGATTGTTCGAGCGCTGGAATGGTGCCGCGAGCACTGCATGGACCTGGTGAATCTGAGCCTGGGCACGGGAAATCCGGCGCATCGCGACGCTTTCCTGCGCGTTCTCAGCGACGATCTGTTGGTGGTCAGCGCGGCTGGAGCTTTGCCCGGCAGTCTGCCTGGAGTGATAGGCGTTGCTCCCGATCCGGTTTGTCCTCGCGACGTTTTCCGCTATGATGACGGAATGTTTTATGCGTCGCCCTATCCCCGGCCGATTCCGGGCGTTCCCATCGATCGAAATTTGCACGGCGCCAGCTTTGCCGTCGCCAACATGACCGGCCTGGTGGCGCGAGCGCTGGAAACGAGTTCGCGATCTCAAATTCGCGAAGCGCTGCTGGCCAAAGCCGCTAACACGCTTTCGAGGAGCACCGTATGAGACTTTTATCGGGTATTCTGGGACTCTCGATTTTCATTATGCCGCTCTCGTATGGACAGGTACTCGGCCGGAATTACGGGCGCTCCATCGTCATCAGCCAGCAGGGCATCGCCGCCACCAGCCAGGTGCTGGCATCGCAGACCGGAGCGCAGATTCTGGCGCGCGGCGGATCGGCAGTGGATGCCGCCATCGCGTCCAACGCGGTTCTGGCCGTCACCGAACCCATGATGACCGGTCCGGGCGGAGATCTTTTCGTGATGTACTGGGATGCGAAGAGCGGCAAACTTACGGGACTGAACGCCTCCGGACCCGCGCCGAAAGCTTTGTCTCCGGCGTTTCTCGCGCAGCGCGATATCAAGAGTATGCCGCAGGACGGCATCCACAGCGTCACGGTGCCAGGCGCGGTGGAGGGTTGGTACCGGATGCACGAGCGGTTCGGGAAACTTCGTTGGAAGGACCTGTTCCAGGATGCGATCGCATACGCCGATCAAGGATTCCCGGTTTATGAAGGCGCGCGCGAAGTTTGGGCCGATCCCGCGATCGTTCACCGGCTGGAGGCAAATGTCGAATCCAAGCGCGTCTTTCTGCCGCAAGGAAAGACGCCGCATACCGGCGAGCTCTATAAGAATCCCGGGATGGCGCGCGCGTTTCGACTGATTGCCGAACAAGGACCAGATGCGTTCTACAAAGGCGAAATCGCCGCAGCCATTTTGAAAACGTCCGAACATCTGGGCGGAACCATGACGGCGCAGGATCTGGCCGCGTATTCGGCGGAATGGGTACAACCGCTCTCCATCGATTATCGCGGCTGGCGGGTTTACGAGCTTCCGCCCAATGGCCAGGGCATGGCTGCGTTGGAAATGCTGAATATCATGGAGACCGCTCCGCCTTCGCCGCTGGGGGCCTTCAGCGCTCCGGAGCTGCACAAGCGCATTGAGGCGATGAAGCTGGCGTACTCCGATATTCACGCCAACGTGGCCGATCCGCGCACTCACGACACGCCAGTGGCGCAGCTTCTTTCCAAAGAATATGCGCGCAAGCGGGCCAATGAAATCGATCCGCATCGGGCGAATTGCGAAGTGAGGCCCGGCGATCCGATAGCCAGCAACACCACCTATTTGACGGTGGTGGATAAAGACGGCAACATCGCCAGTTGGATTCAGAGCCTGTACTCCGCCTTTGGTTCGCGCGTCACGGTGGAAGGGATGGGGTTCGCGCTGCAAAACCGCGGCGCCAGCTTCACGTTGGATGGAAAGCATCCCAATGTGCTGGCGGGAGGCAAGCGGCCGTTCCACACCATCATCCCGGCGTTCATGGAAAAGGGCGACGATCACATCGGGTTCGGAATCATGGGCGGCGCAGTACAGCCCATGGCGCATGCGCAGTTCGTCTCAAATTACGTGGACTACGGGATGACTTTGCAGGAAGCGCTGGAAGCGCCGAGGTTTTTCAAGAACAACGCTCCGGGGTGCGATGTTTACATCGAAGCGCGGGTGCCCGCACAGACGCTGCAGCAGTTGTCCGAGCGGGGCCACGAGATTCGGATCGGCCGTGAATACGTGGAGACGATGGGGCGCGGGCAAGCGATTCTGCATAATTCGAAGACCGGGATGAATTATGCCGCCTCCGATCCGCGCGCCGATGGGGCCGCGATTCCGGAGCCGCTGATAGAACCGCTCACCCTCACTGAACGGCGACCGTAAGGGGCGCCGCGTCCGGCGGATTGGCGGGGCGAAGCCGCGAGTAAAAAACAAAAAGCCCGCTGGCCAACGCCAGAAAGAATCCAAGCGTCAGGAACATTTTCACTTCAAACCATCCGATGGATGAGATTTGATGCGATGGCACAAATGCCATCGAAAATCCCAGGGCTGCCATCGCCAGGCCCGAGACAGAAGCCAACTGCAGCACAGGCCGCCGGAAGTAGCGCGGCTCCGACGATTTCGAGAATGCGCGTTTGAGCAGCGAGAGGAAGAGATACATGTATGAGATCATCTGCAGCGCCACCGCCAGATCCACCAGCGTAAGATACGCCTCCTGGACGGATGCGCCGACGAAGCTCATGGCGATGATGGATGTCGCGAGGAATCCGAACATGATCAATGCCACGTGCGGTGAATGATAGCGGGGATGGACTTTGCCGAGCGCCTTGGGCAGATAACGATCCAATCCGCAAACAAATAGAATGCGCGCTGAGCCGCTTACCCACGCCGATGCGGAGCCGGCAATAGACGCAGCCATCAACGCGGCGAGCGGCAGAAGAATCCAACCGAGACCGAACGAAGCGCTCATCGTGTCCACCGCTTGCAGCAAACCTTGCACCACCACCATTTGCGATTGCGGGACGGCGATCAACAAAGCGAGTGTGCATCCGACGTACATTAAAGCGCACAGAGTGCCGCCCACCAAGACGCTACGAGGGATAGTGCGGCGCGGATCGCGAACTTCGTCGCCCATGATCGGCCCCAGTTCCATTCCAACCAGCGCCAGGCTGATGACGCCGAAGGTAAAGAGCGGAAGCCCGTTCAGGCTGCCTGTGGTGAGATCTTTCAGGTGCAGCATTCCGCGATGTTCGGCCATCACGACGGCGGCCATGATCATCAATGCGCCGCCGATCACGAGGGCGCCGATCCCGCCGATGTTATTTACCCATTTGCCGACAGCGAGCCCGCGAACATTGGCGAAGATGGTGATCCAAAGCAGCGAAACCGGCAGCAGAAAGAAGAGCGCGCGGCTATCGTTGATGCGCGCGGCGGCGCTGCCGCCCAGCAGGTAGCTGGTGACGCCGGTGGCCGAAAACAGCAGCGACGGCACGAAGAACATGTTGGTCATCCAATAACACCAGCCGCACAAGAAACCGTGAAAATCGCCGTAGCTTTCCTTGGTCCAAAGGTAGAGGCCGCCTTCACCGGGCATGTGCTCCGCCAGCTCGATGACGCCGATGCCCTGGGGCACGAAGAACAGCAGGACCGCGGTTGCCAAGAGCCACATCACTCGCACACCACCGACTGCGATCACCGGCACGACGTTGAGATTGACCACGGCCACCAGATAGAGCCAGGTGAGGTCGCTGACGCCCAGAGCGCGCACCAGCGCAGTGGAAGTGGAAGCTAGAGGGGCGGACGGAGTTGCCATTTGTGATGTGGGTGCGCCCGCGACGCGCCACACGGGGCGGACAACTTTGTCCAACTATCGCAAGCTTGCTTGAGGTTCAGGATAGCACGCGCCGGTTACTTTCCTTCGTGGCAGAACTCGCAGCCGGTTCCGGCCTTTCTCTGCTGATGACACTGGACGCAGCCCGCCATGGTGGTGACGTTGGTGACGTTCGCCATCACGTCCATCTGCGCCACCGGGCCATGACACTCTTCGCACTTCACGCCGGCTTCCAGATGGGAGCGATGATTCCAGTAAACGAAGGCGGAGAGAACGTACACGCGGACCCAAGGGATGGGCTGTTTGGATTTCGCGAATTCGGACAGCTTTTGGATGGCAGGTTTGTCCTTCGCGATGGACGAGTGGCAGACCATGCACTTGGCCGTATCGGGAAACTCCATGCGATCGCCAGGATCGGGATTGGTATGGCAATCGCCGCACTTGAGGCCTGCGGCGAGGTGCGTCTTATGGCTGTAAGGCAGCGGCTGAGCGGGCGCGGTTTGCGAAGCATCCGGTTGGAAGGCCAGCGCCGCTGCCAGCAGCCAGAGCGCTATCTGCATCTACGTCAGGCCTTGCAACAGCAACAGTTCCTGCACCGCGCGGTTGGCTTCATCAATAGCCTGATTGGTGAACGCGGCCGCGCCCGCGTCGGAATTCGCGATGGCGACGCGCCCGAAGCGCTGGCGTCCGATGACGTGCGGGCGCTGCTCGGGTGGAACGTCGGGATCGGCCAGCGTGTCGTAAGTGTACGCGTAACCGTAAGGCCAGCGATTGATGGTTATGGCGGCGATATCTTCGGCCGGATCGAACCCGCCGGGCGACAGCATGCGGGCCAATTGTTCGCGAGTCTTCAGCTCGAACTGTTCGAAAGTGGTGGAAAGCAACTCCTGTGCGCCGTGACGATTCTGTTCTTTGCGTGGAAGGCCCGGTTTGTTGGGATTGGCGATCAAGTGAAAAAGGATGGGTTCGTCGGGGGTAGTTACGCCCGAATATCCGCCGACTGTAGTGCCGGGATCGAGAAACGTGTAGGGGTAATACATGCAGGGCGCGGCGATGCGGGATACGCCCAGCTTTTGAAACGCGGTCCACTTCTTCAGCAGAACGTTGGTGTAAATGAGCGGCACTTTGGCCGGGTAAGCCAGCGCTTCCTTCTGGCGCGCGGGGATCTCGGGCATCAGAGCGGGGATGAGCGCGTTGTAGCAAGCGAGAATGCAATAACGTGCGCGAACGCCGCAGGTTTTTCCGCCGTTGCGATACGCAATGGTGACCCGATGGGACCGATCGGGCGCGCCTTCGTGCTCCACGCGCACCACCGGACTGCTCAGGCGGATGCGTGTTTTCGAATTGGGATCGTCCAGCTTGTCATAGGCGAGCGGCGCGGAAACGATGGTGTCCATGGACTGCTTTCCCGGCAGTGCGGCCGGAATCAGCTTTCCCACCAGCAGCCGGGCGATGGACGCGTTGCCATCCGGAAAATGAAACAGGTAAGAGCCTTCGTTGAACTCCTGTTCCAGTTCCAGGCCCAGGCCGTTGAAGCCCACTAAACCATGCTCGGCGGCTTCGAGCGCCGGAACGGTGTCTACGCGCTTGTTGTTGCGTCCGCCTTCGCCCATGAAAAACGGCAGCGCGTCCGGGCTCATCTTCGCCACGTTGAGAAGGTAATCCTGATAGCTCATTTTGGCGAGCCTGGCGCGTTTTTCTTCCGCGCTCATGCCGGGCATGTAGTCCGGATTCTTGCCGTGCAGGCGAATCAGATCCTGGCGAGCGGCGTCTGAGAGCGGTGCTTTGGCGAAAAACTGCGGAAGGCGCGGGTTGCCCTTCACCAGACGATCCTCGGCGAAGTGCTCTTTATCGAAGAACGTGCCGGAACCCAAGCCGTACTTGCGCTCCAGAACATGATTCGAGAACTCTGAATTGCGCTCTACCTCAACGCCTAAGTCGCGGATCAGAGCCTTGGCGCAGTAGCTGTATGGATAGGGCGTCTCGATGCCCATGGTTCCGCCGAAGCCGATGAGTGTTTTGCCCTGGTAGTGGAACTCGTTGCGCTTGGCGTGACCGCCGAAGTCGTCGTGATTGTCGAGAAGCAGGATTTTGGGGCCGGCGCCGAGAGCGGCACGATAGAGGTATGCCGCTGCAAGACCGGAGATTCCCGCGCCAACGATGACCAGATCGTATTCTTCCTCCCCCTCGTTGGTAGGGATGGGCCCCCGTGCGTACTTGCCTTGTCGGATGAGGTCGAATTCGACTACGGCCGCGGGATAGTTGCCGCGAAGGCCGGTACGCAAAGGGGGATAATTTGCCGTTTCGCGACTGGAGGATTCCGCAGGCAAGTTCTGCGCCTCAGCGCGATTGAGGGCCGAGACGGCCGAGACCCCGGCGATTGAAATGGCGACTCCATTCAGGAAATCGCGCCGCGCGATGGCGCGGTCCATTCCTAGTGCGTGAGGTCCGAGTGCGTCAGAATCCGGGGGCATGTTTTAGGTCTCCTTTGTGGCGGCCGGCTAGCTTGGCAGACCTTGGAATCCATCTAAAAGCATATACAATCCCGTGGCGCATGTTCTCAGTGTTCTCAACGTGCGTGCTGTGTTCGCACTCGTGCGAACATTTTCCGAGGACCATAAGGCGTTCACAAGAGTGTGAACGCGGCACGCAAGAGTGCGTGCGCCACGATGAGTTGTGAAAGGGGCGCGATGCCGGCTGCTATACTCAGAAGACAAATCCTGGGCCGCCCCAACGAGGGCCACGTAGAAACAGCCTTGTCCAAAACCCCACCAAATTCAAAGAACAAGGTTTCCAAGAGGAAAATGGGCGAGGCGCTGAAGGTTGGGGCGGTGGCGGAGCGCCTGGGTGTTTCGGCTTCCATGGTGCGGTCCTGGGAAAAATTAGGACTGGCCACGCCGGCGCGCAGCCAAAGTAAGTACCGGCTGTACACCAACGACGACTTACGAGTTCTGCGGCGCGCCATCTATCTGCGCCGGGTAAAAGGATTAAACGCACCCGCCATCCTGAATCAGTTAAAGCAGGAGGGATTACTCAACCATCGTCCGGCGGGCCAGGCGGACGAACAGTCTTCCATAGGTCCGCAGTTCCGCAAGCTGCGCCTGCAACGGGGAGAGTCGCTCGCCACGGTGGCGAACGCGGTGGGCGTGTCCATCGGTTTCCTGAGCAACATGGAGCGCTCGCAGAGCGGCGCGTCCATCAGCATTATGCGCAAACTGGCGCAGTATTTCGGGCTGAATATTCTGGATCTTTTCAATCCGATAGACGGAACGGGGCCGCTGGTGAGACCGCGGGATCGCAAGAGCCTGGAAGGCGGGCCGGGCGTTCACATGGAGTTGCTGGCTTCCGGGAAGATTACCATGGAGCCGCATCTGTTTCGGGTGGCTGCCGGGGCGGGCAGCGGCGAATCCTACTCGCACGAGGGCGAGGAGTTCCTTTATCTGGTGCGGGGCCGGCTGGATATTGAACTGGCTGGCGAGAAATTCCAGCTTCGAGCGGGGGACAGTTTCTATTTCTCCAGCAAGACGCAGCATCGCTGGTC
>Ga0181525_10001090_pt1 | contig 23518 bp, 18 predicted proteins | sample PEATcosm2014_Bin_48_FD_121100 | JGI IMG/M metagenome (GOLD analysis project Ga0181525, IMG submission 121100) | Peatland microbial communities from MTU Mesocosm Facility, Houghton, MI, USA - PEATcosm2014_Bin06_10_metaG | ecosystem: Environmental > Terrestrial > Soil > Wetlands > Peat | place... | reverse complement strand
CTTTGCCGCAATCAATTCAAATCGAAAAATGCGAGTTATACGTTATCACCCTTAGTATGTATCGGTTATAGCGGGCGACCCGATTTTAGCCGGACACTACTGAATCAACGTTCATTTTGTGAAACAGCCTTTCGCAAAGCTTCAGACCAGATTGGTGACCCGGGTCACGTCTCCGCCTCGTTGAGACAGGTCATTGCGATACTGAGTTCCACTGACATGTTGCTCTATTTAGTACCACAGTCCGCTCCAGCCGCACCAATATCCAGTCAGCACGACCGACGCTTGTTTTCTCATTTGGCTGCCGTGTGAGCGGCCGAACCACTGATTTCCTGCGGTGCAGAAGGCGAAACCTTGCGCGCAACAAAGACCGCGGCGAGCTTATCCTCGTAGACAAGCTGGAAGTGCGGGTCCATCCTCAGCAGTTGAGTAAGTGGTATCTTTACCGGTCCGATTACCAGGCCAGCCTTCGCCAGATCCGGATCGGAGTCCCAACCCGGCTGTCCGGTCCAGGTCGCAATAGAGCGGTCAACCCGCTCATCACCATAGACGTTGTACCGTCCATCGATGCTGACCGGCATGCGCAAAGCCCAGATCAGGTACCCTCCCCAAGCGTACTCGTTATAGAGAGGCCCGCTCCATCCCTTCTCTCTCACAACTTCCACCGCCCGAACCGGCAATACCTCAGGCAATTCTTCGCTCAGCTCGGCGTTATCCACATGGAACGCGCGAATGCCGATCAAGAGAGCTAGAGCCACGGCCGGCACAACAAATGGCGCGGCGAATGCTGTTAACCGGAGCCGGTTGTTCTCGTCTCCCTTGAGTTCTCCAGCGAGGATCGCGATGGACGCGATGACCAGCACCCAAAGGTCGCGTTGTGAACGAAAAGAAACACAGATAGCAAACGCCAACAGAATCCACTCAAAGAGCGCGAATCGGCGCGCTCTTGCCAATACACCGGTGGCGGCGAGAGCCAGCAGAAGTACACCCCAGTCGTCAAGGCGGCGAAACGGCAGCGCAACCATCTCCGCCACATTGTTCAAAGCTCCGGACGGTCGAGCCATATCGTATGCTACTTCGTAGATCTTCCATCCGTATGGATTCGCCAGCGTTGCCAGCAAACAGGCGGCAAATATCCCGGCCATCCAACCTGGACGGGTGCGCACCTGGATTCCCTTCCACCACCGAGCCAGCACCGTCTCCGCCAACGCCAGCGCCAGTATCGGCAAACCATCCACAAATTGAATGTGCAGATTGGCCCACAACGCAAAGATGAGCGGCAGCCACAACAGCCCCTTCTGCTTTCCGTTCTTGCGGGCCTGCATCAGCAGATCGATCTCAAGTGCAAAGAACAAGATTGTGAACAGCCATGGGCGCGGCATATAAAGGCGGCAGATGGTGACGCCCGCGACAGCGGTCAGCAGAACGGTAAAGCTGAAGTCAACCTGAAGATTCCGGATCAAGCGATGCAGGGCAATCGCAATAGCCACGACCATCCCAGTGCAATACACAACGATGCCCATGAGGCCCAGCCGCTGAAACAACCGGAAGATCACCAATTCATAGAGCCAACTATAGGCCGCCCACGGCTTCCCCGCGCCGAATGCCGAAAATGGATCCGTGTGCGGAACAGCGCGATGCTCGACGATCCACTCTGCCGAGCGCAGGTGCCACCAGACATCTGGATCCCCAATCGTTCCCATCCTCGCGCAAACCAGTGCCGGGGCCGTAAAAAGCACAACCAGAACAAGCGCCTGGGCCCATTGAATGCGACGCGTGCGCTGCGTTTCGGTATGGCTGTCCCGCGCTCCGGAGGTTTCGGCGCGGTTTTCCTCGGGCATTGCCCCAACCTTAGTTGGCTTCATCCTAGAGATCTTAGCAGTAGAGGAATTGCCCTAGCCACGCGGTTTATCCAGGCGCAGTAAACCTCTCTCTACCCAGGCAAGACTCAAGTACAATCGACACCATGAGTTTTCCTGCTACGCGAATGCGCCGTCTTCGCCGCACTGACTCTCTGCGGGCGCTGGTGCGCGAGACAGCCGTCGAGCCCGGCGACCTGATCTACCCGCTCTTCCTCTGCCCCGGCAAGGGCATTCGCCGCGAAGTTACCTCCATGCCGGGCGTCTTCAACCTCTCCGTCGACGAAGCCGTGCGCGAAGCCGAAGAAGCCGCACGCCTCGGCCTCGGTGGGCTTCTCCTCTTCGGCCTGCCTGAATCCAAAGACGAGCAAGGCTCCGGCGCGCGCGATGACGACGGCATCGTGCAGCAGGGCCTGCGCGCCCTCAAGGCCTCGCCCGCCGCCAAAAAGCTGGTGCTCATCGCCGACGTCTGCCTCTGCGAATACACCAGCCATGGCCACTGCGGTCTGGTGGTTGAAACCAACGACGGCTTTGAAGTCGACAACGACCCTACCCTCGATCTGCTCGCTCACACAGCCGTCAGCCTGGCCCGCGCCGGAGCCGATGTCGTCGCACCCAGCGATATGATGGACGGCCGTGTCGCTGCCATCCGCCGACTGCTTGACGCCTTGGGATTCGCACAGACCCCCATCCTAAGCTATGCCTCAAAATTCGCGTCGGCCTTTTACGGACCCTTCCGCGAAGCCGCCGACTCCGCCCCGCAGTTTGGCGACCGCAAGACCTATCAGATGGATGGCGCAAACCTTCGCGAGGCAATGCGCGAGATCGACCTCGACCTAGCCGAAGGCGCAGACATGATTCTGATGAAGCCCGCCATGCCCTACCTCGACGTCATCCGCGCAGCTCGCGAACGCGTCGGCGTGCCCATCGGCGCCTACCAGGTCTCCGGCGAATACTCGATGCTCCAGGCGGCTTTCCAGCGTGGCTGGCTCGAACGCGAGCGCGCCATCCTCGAGTCGCTGGTAAGCATCCGCCGAGCCGGCGCGGACTTTATCGTCACCTACTTCGCCAAGGAAGCCGCCAAACTGCTGGCGTGAACGCCCGGATTTTTGAGCCGCCTTTATATTGGGGCATTATGCAGAACGAGCGTCTGAGAGTGAACTCTCGGACGCTCGCAAGAAGGCTTCGGTTGAAACCGCCGATTTTAGAAATGATCTGAATAGATCAGGCGGGCCAGCAGATTTTCGATCTGCTCCTGCTTGCCAGACCGCGGTTGAGGATTGATGCCGTTTTTCAGGGCCAGTGCCTCGATCTGATCGAGCGAGACCTTGCCCTCGAGCATCGCGGCCGCTTCGGGCGTCTTCCAGCCCGCATAGCGCTGCTTGAGGATCGCATCGTACTGGCCGTCTTCGATGATCTTGGCAGCCGTCAGGAATGCACGGGCACAGAGATCGGCGCCGCCCACGTGTGCATGGACCATGTCTTCGGGGGTAAAGCTCTGGCGCCGCACCTTGGCGTCAAAGTTGCATCCACCCTGGTTGAGGCCGCCGGCCTTGATCACGTGGTACATGCTCATCGTCATCGACCACAGCTCATTCGGGAACTGGTCGGTGTCCCAGCCCAGCAGCGCATCGCCGCGATTGATGTCCAGCGACCCCAGGATTCCCAGGCCGCCCGCAGTCGAAATCTCATGCTCAAAGGTGTGTCCGGCGAGCATCGCGTGGTTGGCTTCAATATTGACCCTGACTTCCTTTTCGAGGCCGAAGCGCTTCAGGAATCCATACACGGTCGCGACGTCAAAGTCGTACTGGTGCGTCGTCGGCTCTTTCGGCTTGGGTTCGATCAGGATCTGGCCGTCAAAGCCGATCTTGTGCTTGTATTCCACCACCAGAGTCAGGAACCGCCCCATCTGATCGAGTTCCTGCTTCATATCGGTGTTCAGCAGGGTTTCGTAGCCTTCGCGTCCGCCCCAAAGCACATAGTTCGAGCCGCCGAGCCTCTTAGTAGCATCCATGCAATTCTTCACCGTCGCCGCGCACCAGGCGAAGACATCGGGATCGGGATTGGTAGAGGCGCCGGCCATAAACCGCGGATGGGAGAAGAGATTCGCCGTTCCCCACAGCAGCTTGGTGGGATAATTGGCCAACTTCGCTTCAATGTAATCCACGATCGTGTGGAAGTTTTTCAGTGTCTCGGCAAGAGTCTCTCCGCCGGGCGCAATGTCGGCATCATGGAAGCAAAAGAAGGGAAGGCCAAGCACTCTGAAGAGTTCGAATGCCGCATCGGCCTGCACCTTGGCCTGTGCGATCGGGTCGCCGGCGGCAAACCACGGGCGCTGCAAAGTGGCCGAGCCAAAGGGGTCGCCTCCTCGCATCGCCAGCGAGTGCCAGTAAGCGACCGCAAAGCGCAGATGATCTTTGAGGGGTTTGCCAAGTACGACCCGGTCCGCGTCGTACCAGCGGTAGGCAAGCGCCTTCTCACTTGAAGGCCCCTCGTACTTTACCGTTTCGAAAGAGCTAAAGACTGTCTCGACCATTGTTTCGAGCATTGCGAATCTCCTGTCGTTGAAAAATCAAAAATCTCGCGCATGAACCGCCCGGCTGAACGCCTTCAATCCCGGAGGAGATTGTCTCTTGTTGGCTGCTTTTTAGTCAATTGCATTCGATCAGGCGTATTGCGGCGATCTCTCCCGGACACTATATTGTGTCACACCGCCCGCCCCGGTGCACAGACCGCTTCACTTCCGCTGGCGTCTCGGTTTGAGATTCCAGCCGGGTGCCCCACATCTGGCGCAGTCTTATCGCGCCAAATGTGAGAGACCACGAACCCCTGGGGTCGCTCGTTCCCCGCCTATCCCCGAATAAAGGCCAGCAGATCGGCATTCACCTTGTCCTTGAGGGTCGAGCACATCCCGTGCGGCGCGCCGGGATAGACCTTCAGCGTCGCTCCCTTCACCAGCGCCACCGAAAGCAGCGCCGAGTCGTTGATGGGAACCATCTGATCGTCGTCACCGTGAAGAACCAGCGTGGGCACGTCGAATTTTTTCAAGTCCTCTGTAAAGTCAGTCTCTGAGAACGCCTTGATGCAGTCGTAGCAGGCCTTCAACCCAGCCATCATCCCCTGCAGCCAGAAAGAGTCCCGCAGCCCCTGCGAGACCGCCGAGCCCGGCCGGTTGGCCCCATAAAAGGGCGTCGACAAGTCCTTGAAAAACTGCGAGCGGTCCGCCTGAACGCCGGCCCGGATGTCGTCGAAGACCTTGATCGGCAACCCCAGAGGATTGGCCTCTGTCTTCACCATCAATGGCGGAACAGCACCGATCAGCACAGCCTTGGCCACGCGCTTTGTCCCGTGCCGGCCGATATACCGCGCCACCTCGCCTCCGCCGGTCGAGTGGCCCACGTGGACCGCGCCTTTCAGGTCGAGCACCTCGGTCAGCGCCGCCAGATCGTCGGCATAGGTGTCCATCTCATTGCCGCTCCAGGGTTGACTTGAGCGGCCATGCCCCCTCCGGTCGTGCGCAATCGTGCGATAGCCGTGCGACGCTAGAAAGACCATCTGGTCCTCCCAGGCATCGGCGCTCAAAGGCCAGCCATGACTGAAGACCACGGGTTGGCCCGCACCCCAGTCCTTGTAATAAATCTGCGTACCGTCTTGCACTGTGATCGTGGGCATGAAAACCTCCTGATTTTGAATTGGGAGTCCCGCTCGCCGGGGTTAGGCCGGGAGTCGGAAAGATAAGCGTCTTTGGTACCGGCACTTGCGGAAACCTCAATCGCGAGTCAGCCTATACCTTCTTTGTCCAGGAGTTGAGATGCGCCGCAAAGGCTTAAGATGCAATGACACCCGGTCTTTCGCGGTCTTTTCGCTTCACGGCACAAATGATTTTGCATCCCCGCCCCGGTGTGCTCTCCTAGAGACACCCGCCTATGCTCAACCGACTCGAAGGCTACTTTGAATTCACGCGCCTCAAGACCAACTGGCGCACCGAAATCCTGGCCGGCGTAACGACCTTTCTGACCATGGCCTATATCGTGCTAGTCAATCCGGCCATCCTCGCCGCAGCCGGAATGCCCCTGGCCGCCGTCACTGCGGCAACCTGCCTCTCGGCTGGTTTTGCTTCGATCATGATGGGCATTGTGGCGCGCTATCCAATCGCGCTCGCGCCCGGCATGGGCCTCAACGCCTATTTCGCATACGCCGTCTGCATCAAAATGCACGTTCCCTGGCAGACGGCCCTCGGAGCAGTCTTCCTCTCCGGCGTAATCTTTCTCGCGCTCACCGCCACCGGCATCCGGCAGATGATTCTGCAAGCCATTCCGCATGAACTCTACGCGGCAGTCGCCAGCGGCATCGGCCTTTTTATCGCGCTGATCGGCTTTCAAAAGGCCGGCCTGGTCGTGGGCGACCCGAACACGCTTGTCGGCTTGGGCAGCATCAGAAATCCAACCACAGTGCTGGCTCTCGTTGGCCTGCTTGTCATGGTGGCTTTGGAGGTCAGGAAAGTCCGCGGGGCCATCCTCATCGGCGTACTTTCGATCACCGGTGTCGCCTGGGCGATGGGCGTGACTCACTGGACGCCCGCCGCCGGAGGCATTCAGGAGTTGACCAAGACCGCCCTCCAACTCGACATCCGCGGCGCACTCAACAAGGGCATCCTCGAAATTGTCTTCATCTTCTTCTTCGTCGATCTCTTTGACAACCTCGGCACCTTGGTCGCCGTCACCAAGCGCGCCGGACTGATCGAAGCCGACCACACGATACCGCGCCTCAACCGCATCCTCTTCACCGACGCGACAGCCACTGTCTTCGGCTCCCTCACCGGAACCTCAACCGTGACGAGCTATGTCGAATCCACGGCCGGAGTCGCCGCCGGAGGCCGCTCAGGAGTGACCGCCATCGTCACCGGGTTGCTTTTTCTGGCCGCCATCGGCGCCGCTCCTTTTGTCGGCATCGTGCCCGCGGCCGCTACTGCCCCGGCGCTGATCCTGGTGGGCTCGATGATGCTTTCGTCGATCGGCGAGATTCACTGGCATAACCCGCTCGTCGCGGTTCCGGCTTTTCTTACGTTGGTGCTCATCCCCTTCACTTACTCGATCGCTAACGGCCTCGGCTTCGGCATCATCGCCTGGGCCGCGCTCCATCTGGCTGCCGGCAAGCTCCGCAAGCAGGATTGGCTGCTCTACCTGCTGGCCGTGCTCTTTCTCGCCCGCTTTATCTATATGGGAAGCAGTTAGTCTCCAAGCCTGTATGAACGGGAATAATCGTCAGGCGACGGAGTTCGATCCCCTCCGCTCAGCGCCCTCAGCGCGCTATACTCGCTGCCAGGGTTAACCAATGGACTTCTCGGCGTTCCTTTCTTCCAGTCTGGTGCAAAACGCAGCGGGACTGACCATCCTTCTCGCGCTCGTAGGCTATCTGGCTACCTTCATGAGCGCCCAGGTGCTGGCCCGCCGCAAGGACAAGCTGGATCTGGTCAACCGGCGCCTCAATGAATTCTACGGCCCGCTCTATGTCGCCTCCCAGGCGGGAAACATCGCCTACCGCTCGCTGCTCAACAAGATGGGCAAGGCGCAGAGCTTTCCCATCCTAGACAGCGAGGTGAAGGAGTGGATTCTTTGGATGACTACTATCTTCATGCCCCTCAATGACGAGCGCGAGAAGATCATCATCAAGAAGGCTTATCTCATCGTCGAGGAGCAGATGCCCCAGTGCCTGCTGGATTTCGTTACCCATGTGGTGGGCTACAAGGCGGTGATGGCCCGTTGGGCCGAGGGCGATTATTCTGAGCGCCGCTCCACCATCGGCTGGCCGCCTGAGTTCGACCTCTATGTGGAGCGCTCCTATGCCGCCCTCAAAGCCCAGCAGACACGCCTGCTGCATAGCTTCACATGGCGGCTCTGGCGCCGGCTCTTCCGGCGCAAAAAGAACGGACAAGCTTAACGCAACACAGGCTCCCGCAGCCCCAGATTCATCCACACACGCAGCGTCGGGCCTGCTTGATTCACGGTGTAAAAGTGCAGGCCGGGCGCGCCGTTGCGCAGCAGAGTCTCGCAGAGGCGCGTCACGACCTCCAGGCCAAAGTCCAGCAGCGCGGGCTTGTCGTCCTCGAGCTCTTCGAGGCGCAACCGAACCCAGCGCGGCAGGTCGGCGCCGCAGCCATTGCAGAAGCGCAGGGTGTTTGCGAAGCCCGTGATGGGCATGATCCCCGGTACGACCGGAATGCCGATTCCGGCCTTTGCGCAGCGCTCCATGAAGTCGAAGTAGGCGTCGGCGTTATAAAAGAGCTGAGTCAGTGCGCCATCCGCACCGGCTTCAACCTTGCGGCGGAAGTTCTCAAAGTCCACACCGGGCTTGGGCGCCTGCGGGTGCATCTCAGGGTAAGCGGCCACCTCGATCTTGAATGCATCGCCATGAGTCTCGCGGATAAAGCGGACCAGTTCGCTGGCATAATGAAAATCGCCCGGTGCGGCCGGACTCATCGCAGTCGCCGGCAGGTCGCCGCGCAGAGCGACGATGCGCGTTGCTCCCGCTTTCTGGTAACGCTCGAGCAACGCGGCGATGTGAGCGCGTGTTGAGCCAACGCAAGTCAGGTGCGGTGCGGTCTCCGCGCCGGTGTGCTTGACCACGGTCATGAGTGTTTGGTAAGTCCCGTCCTGATCGGAGCCACCCGCGCCATAAGTGATGGAAAAGTAGTCCGGACGCACTGCGGCGAGTTGGCCGATAATGGCGGGCAGCTTCGCCACGCCCTCGGGTGTGCGGGGTGGAAATAACTCGAAGGAAAAACTAAGCGGCGAAGCCATGCGTGCCCCTGTCATTGTTGAGTTGCTTCGTCCTTGTCGGCAAATTTCGAAAGAAACTTGGCCGCGACAATTGAGATGCCTTTGTAAAGGAGATAAACAGGTGCCGCCAACATCACAAACAGCAAAACTGAGTGCATGAGTGACGATGAGTTTGAATAGAGCTTGTCGAAGTTCTGAGATTCGTGGGCCAGAAAGGCATCCCGTCCAAGCCTGTGCCATTTCTGATGGATTGCATTGGATCCAAAGCCAAACAGCGCGCCAATAGCAACCACGGATACCAGTTCAGAAATAACATTGTTTTTCATGCAGCCCAGTTTATCGCACGAAGCCGTGGTGCTCATGCGATCTCACATCCTTTTCAAAACCGGACATCCAGGTCTCAATAAAGAGGCCTGGATGTCTGTAACTGACCACTTTCCACCGGGTTCAGTATCTGTAGTTCTCCGCCTTATACGGCCCCTCGACCGGCACGCCGAGATAGTCGGCCTGCTTCGCGGTCAGCGTCGTCAGCTTCACGCCGATCTTATCGAGATGCAGCCTGGCAACCTCCTCGTCGAGCTTCTTGGGCAGCACATAGACGCCAACCTTGTAACTGTCCTTTTTCTCCCAGAGGTCGATCTGCGCCAGTGTCTGGTTGGCGAAGCTATTGCTCATCACAAAGCTCGGATGCCCCGTCGCGCAGCCCAGATTGACCAGCCGCCCCTCGGCCAGCACGAAGATACTATTGCCACCGGGGAAGGTGTAGTAGTCCACCTGCGGCTTGATGTTGAGCTTCACGACGCCCGGCTCCATGTTCAGCCGGTCCATTTGGATCTCGTTGTCGAAGTGGCCGATGTTGCAGACGATCGCCTGGTCCTTCATCTTCTTCATCTGTTCCAGAGTGATGATGTCGGTGTTGCCGGTGCAAGTCACATAGATGTCGCCGCGCCCAAGCGTGTCTTCAACCGTGGTGACCTCGAAGCCCTCCATCGCCGCCTGTAGAGCATTGATGGGGTCGACTTCGGTCGCGATCACCCGCGCGCCCATGCCTCGCAGCGAGTGCGCGCAGCCCTTGCCCACATCGCCGTATCCACAGACAACCGCAACCTTGCCCGCGACCATCACATCGGTTGCACGCTTGATGCCGTCGGCCAGCGACTCGCGGCAGCCATACAAGTTGTCGAATTTCGATTTGGTCACCGAATCATTCACATTAATCGCCGGCACCAGCAGCTTGCCCTGCTCCATCATTTTGTAGAGCCGATGCACGCCGGTCGTGGTCTCCTCCGAAACGCCGCGCCACTCGGCGGCAACCTTGTGCCAATGCTTCGGGTCCTCGGCATGGACTCTTTTCAGCAGGTTCTTGATCACTTGCTCTTCATGGTTCGATGAGGCGCCATTCACCCACGGGTCGCCGTCTTCCAACTCGTATCCCTTGTGGATCAGCAGCGTCACGTCACCGCCGTCATCCACCACCAACTGCGGGCCCTTGCCACCTGTATGGCTGAGCGCTTGCAAGGTACACTCCCAGTAATCCTCCAGCGACTCGCCCTTCCAAGCAAAGACCGGAACCCCCGTCGCCGCAATCGCCGCCGCCGCGTGATCCTGCGTCGAGAAGATGTTGCAGCTTGCCCACCGCACATCGGCTCCCAGGCTGACCAGCGTCTCGATCAGCACAGCCGTCTGAATCGTCATGTGCAGCGAGCCGGTGATCCGCACCCCGGCCAATGGCTTGGCTGCCGCATACTTGTTGCGGATCGACATCAGTCCCGGCATCTCCTGCTCGGCGATGGTGATCTCTTTGCGGCCCCAGCCGGCCAGCGCCATGTCGGCGACTTTGTAGCCAAGGTCCTTCATTTCGGCGGTTGCGGTTGTCATTCCAAATCTCCTTATATCGTCAAATCGTGATATATTGATATGTATCAGAAAACGAATATGGCGTCAATCGTAAAGATCCTCCGCGTCCTAGCCGATCCCAACCGGCTCCGCATTCTGCTGCTTTTGGGAAGCGAGGAACTCTCCGTCGCCGAGTTGCAGGAGATCCTGGTGATGGGCCAAAGCACCATCTCCACACATCTCTCTCAACTGAAGCAGGCCAAGCTAGTCGAAGATCGCCGCACCGGCAAAAGCAACCTCTACCGCCTCGTGAAGCAGGACGCCGTTGTTGCGGGCCTGCTGGCGCAGGCGCGCAAAGAGATTCCCGAGGCCGGTCCCGATCAGACCGCCATGCACAGTGTTCTTAAGAAACGCCAAGACAAGATGCGCGCCTTCTTTGACTCCGTCGCCGGCCGTCTCGGCAAGGACTACGTTCCAGGAAAATCATGGAAGGGCCTGGCCGAGGCTCTGCTGCGGCTGCTGCCGCCGATGGTCATCGCCGATCTCGGAGCCGGCGAAGGCGGCTTTGCCCTGTTGCTTGCCGAGCGCGCCAAAAAAGTCATCGCCGTTGACACCTCAGCCAAGATGATCGAGGTCGGTCGCGAGCAGGCCCTCCGCCATGGCATCAAAAACATCGAATTCCGCCTTGGCGACATGGAAGAAGTGCCCATCCGCGACGCAGGGGTCGATCTGGTCTTTTTCTCGCAGTCGCTCCATCACGCGCTTCACCCTGAGCGCGCCGTCGGCGAAGCGAACAGAATTCTCCGCCCCGGCGGGCGCATTGTCATTCTCGACCTTGCCAAGCATCGCTTTGAAGAGGCGCGCGAACTGTACGCCGACGAGTGGCTCGGTTTCAGCGAATCGGAGTTGGAATCGATGCTCGAAGAGGCTGGCTTCACCGAGGTGCAGACGGCGGTTGTTCATAAAGAACCGGAGACTCCGCAGTTCCAGACCCTGCTGGCGGTGGGCAACAAGCAGAGTTAGGGCTCGAAGCTTTTGCATCTCGATAGAGAACGTGTGCACGACTACAGGCGCTTGCTGAATTCCAGAGCGCTTTCAATGATTCCATTGGTGAGGCTTTCTCCCGCGCTCTTTTTACTGTCTCCTGAGAGCTTTTTTGCCTTCCTCCTGAATCCAATCCGCCCCTTTGCAAATCAACTCCACAGTCGTCGAATTGTCGAAAGGAGGACATTTCGAACCTGGAGCAGAAAAATGAGCAATCTTAAGGGCAAAGTGGCGCTGGTCACCGGCGCATCCAAGGGCATTGGCGCGGCCATAGCCCGTGAGCTGGCGGCGCACGGCGCTGCTGTAGCAGTGAATTATTCAAGCAGCCAGGCTGAGGCTGAGAAGGTCGTTGGCGAGATCAAGGCCGCGGGCGGTAAAGCCATCCCCGTCAAAGCCAACGTGGCCGACCCGAAGTCCATTGAACCGCTCATCGAGACCGTGGCGCGCGAACTCGGCCCCATCAATGTGCTGGTCAACAATGCCGGTGTCTACGAGTTCGGCCCCATCGACACCGTAACGCCCGAGAGCTTTCACAAACAGTTCAATCTGAATGTTCTTGGGCTGATCCTGACGACGCAGTCTGCGCTGCGCCACTTTCACCCTGAGGGTGGAAGCATCATCAATATCGGTTCCGTCGTCGCCTCGGGTATTGCTGCCGCAGCGGTCTACGCGGGCACCAAAGGCGCGGTGAACTCGGTAACCGTCTCGCTTTCAAAGGAACTCGGTCCGAGAAAGATTCGCGTCAACGCGTTGAATCCTGGAATGGTGGAAACTGAAGGGGTGCACGCAGCGGGGTTCTTTGGGAGCGATTTCCAGAAGCAAGCTGAGGCGGAAACTCCGCTCGGTCGGATCGGTCAGCCCAAGGACATTGCCGGTGTCGCCGCGTTTCTCGCCTCGGACGAATCTTACTGGCTCACCGGGCAGACAATCCAAGCCTCCGGCGGAGCCCGCCTGTAACTTGCTGGTCGAGGAGGTCCCCTATTTTGGCGGAGCGACCCACATCCGCAGCTCTCTCGACCGAACAAACCAGAAAGCTCGAGACGATATCAGAAACTCGAAGCGGCGGGTTTGGTTCGTGCCCCCTCCGCTTCGAGCAACTGCCGCTTGCGCTCCACGCCCCAGCGATAGCCCGTCAGCGAGCCGCTGGCGCCGACCACGCGATGGCACGGCACAACCAATGCCACTCGGTTTATCGCGCAGGCGCGGGCCACAGCGCGGGTGGCGTTGGGGTTGCCCAGCTCGCGCGCCAACTGGCTATAGCTCCTCGTCTCGCCGCGAGGAATCGCCCTCAGAGCCTGCCAAACGCGCAGTTGGAAGACCGTTCCGCGCAGATCCAGCTTATCCGCCTCGCTGCGGCTTCGATCCAGATCCGAGCCGTCACGCACGCTCTCGAGCGCCATCTCCACAAGCCGCAACAGCGATGGGTCGCGGCGCAGTGTCGCCAACGGAAACTCCTCGCGGAGGCTGCCCTCGGCCTCCGTCGCCGTGGACCCGAGCGCCAACCAGCATAGGCCCCGCTCAGTCGCTCCCACGACCATCCATCCAAAAGGCGTGCGGGCGGTAGCCCAGCCGATCTCTTCGCCTTTGCCCCCGTTCGCGAAGCGGGAAGGCGTCATGCCCAGTTGCGCCCCTTCATAGCCACGGCTCGACGAACCAAACCCTGCGCTATAGATCGCGTTGGTCACGGATCCTCCTCGTTTGAGCTCTCCGCGCAAGCTTGCCGCCCGCAAAGCGCGCTGATATTGCAACGGGCTTACGCCCGTTGATTGTTTGAAGAGACGCTGCACAGTGAAGGGACTGAGATGGACGAGCTGTCCCAACTCGGCGAGCGATACCGGCCGGTCGAGATGAGCCTCGATGTGTGCTCGAATCTTCTCGAGAGCGCTGCCATCGGAGGCGTTCTCAGGCCTGCAGCGCTTGCAGGGTTTAAAGCCGGCGGCGTGCGCTTCGCCTGCCGATGCAAAGAATCGCACGTTCTTCCGCAGTGGCTGACGGCTTGCGCATCCGGGCCGGCAAAAGACGCCGGTGGTCGTCACTGCATAAAAGAACGCAGCCGTAATATCGCGGCTCAGGAGCTGCCGCCAGGCGTCCTTGGGGTCGATGGCAGCGGCTCTGCCGTCTTGCTGTGTGAGTTGTGTCTTCTTGTCCACGAGGACCATGGTCGCCGATGTGCGCCTTGGCATGCTACCCGATTCTTGCGCGCAATTCCGATTTTCTGAAGGTTGATCCCGCGCTACTCCCCGCTTCGTTCCTCGCGCCTCTTGAGCAACGCCTCCGCCCGCAGCAAATCCTCTTGAGTATCCACTCCGATCGTGTCGCGCGGCGCCTCGGCCACGTAGAGATTCATTCCATTCTCGAGCATCCTTAGTTGCTCCAGCCGCTCCACTTGCTCCAGCGCCGAGGGTGGCAGCCCGGCGAACTTCTCCAGCGCTGCCTTGCGATAGGCATAGATCCCCAAGTGCTTGCGATAGCCGGTAAAGCCTGCACTGTCCAGGACAGGCTCGCGCCCGAGACTACCGTCACGGTCGAAGGGAATCGCCGCCCGCGAAAAGTAGAGCGCACGCCCCTTCAAATCCGTCACCACCTTCACTGCGTTGGGATTGTTGATGTCGCACGGTTGGCAGCGAACGGCCAGCGTGGCGATATCGACCTCCGGCCGGTCCAGGAGCGCAATCATAGGCGGAAAGAACTCCGGCGTCAGCGTTGGCTCGTCGCCCTGGATGTTAACGTAGATCTCGGCCTCAATCACGCGGGCCACTTCCCTTACGCGATCTGAACCGCTGGGACATGCCGACGAGGTTAGCGCTGCGGGAATCCCGCGCTCACGACATGCCCATGCCACCTCGTCCGAGTCGGTAGCCACAACCACAAAGTCCATCAACCCGCTGGCCGTTGCAGCGAGCCACACCCACTCGACCATGGGCCGGCCGGCAATGACACGCAGCACCTTGCGGCTGAGCCGCGTGGAGTTGAGCCGGGCCGGTATGATTCCAGCAATGTGAAAGGTACTCATGCAGCCGAGTTTACACGACCTGTGCGCCGGGATTCATCTGCGGCGGCAGGCCTCCAGCAGGTCTCTCATATTTCTATTCATCTCAGGGTGAATTGCCATCTTCGCGCAATTCGGCAATAGTGGTTCTGGCCGAGCCGGGAGAATCTCTGCATCCGATTGTCTCTACAAGAAATTGAGAGAATTGGACTTGTTCAAAAGGACGCAACCGCATCTCGGCTGGCGGAGGATGTCTGAGGATTGGTATTGAACAGGTTGAAAAGCTGGTGGGCTATCCGTCATCCTTTTGACTCTCATTTATTAGAAGAGTGACTGATTCTAAAGGCGCTATCGTCTAGGGGTTAGGACGTGAGATTGACTTCCGGCAAGAGGCCACAAACCCTCTAAAATCATCCATTTTCCTTAAAATAAGCGACTTATGCCGAGAAATGGTTACAATCATTTTTTGCCTCGAATACACAGAAAATGCTGCTCTTCGACCACTTTTGCAGGCTTTGCTGGTAAATTGTGCCAGGAAACCGGCTTCCAGTTGACAATGGAGGAGCTTCGAGGAACACATGCCGCCAAGGGCGCCTTCCTGCGACAACTGGCAAAGACGAATCTGTAGGGGAGGTCGGCAAATCATCGCAATCTGCCGCGAACCACTCATGCCAAAGCCGATAGCAGACGCCTTGCTCTCGGCCCACAGTTTCGCGCCTAAATCTTGTTCAAAATATTCTGCGCAAGTCCGATGTCGCGGAAGTAGGTTTAGTTTTCGAAGCCGTCGAAAGCTTCATGGACGATGGCCTCAATGAATTCCACTTCATCGTCTGTCAGCTTCTCAAATTCGCCTTCGCGTCGTTTGCAGCATAGCTTACCTTCGCTTAGGCGGATGTCGAATTGAACGATCGCTACCGACCGCAGTTCGATAGCGCAGGCGCGTGCTTTTGGCCAGGCGACTTAGTAGCTGGAACGGAAATGTTATCTTGTGATGAAAAAGCGACGATGTAGTCAACGGGTGCTCTTTTGTCGAAAGATCCCCGGTTCGCTAGGCGAGCTCATCTCGGGGCAAGAACTAGAACCACCATCTCGAGTTTCGAATGTTAGACAAAGCTCCATTTCGACATGCCAATTCTTGACTAATTTCTTCTCTAAGGATTAGAACGTTATGACCTCCCCCTAAACTTCAAATCTCACGACGAATTGCCTTTTTCACTCAATTCAGCGATACTGTTCTTGGCCAAAACTGGAAGCCATTTGCCTGCAAGATGTATCCAAGTGACTGATGATATGTTACTTGACTCAAGACTCTGATGAGCATCTTGAGTGCAAACGGAAATCGCGCATTTGGCATTGGGCCGAGCAGAATGCGGGATTATTAGCAGACTTACTAGTACTATTCAGTCCACCGTTTTTCACTTAAGTAATTGATTGTAAAGGCGCTATCGTCTAGGGGTTAGGACGTGAGATTCACGTTCTCCCAGCAGCCATAAACCCAAAAAAATCAGATAATTCCATCAAAATATGCGACTTAGACCCATGACTCCCGTTTCGCAAATTTCATCAAAATTGCACCAAAAGTGTCACTTTTGGGCCATTTTTGCGGGCTTGGATAGTAAAAATGGATAGTAAAGTTTGGGCGAGAATGTCATAGTCCACCCTTAGAATTTTGCCGCACTGAAGAGCAGCCGTGGATAGTAAATGGATAGTAAGGTTGGCTGAGAATGTCACCGTTTGCGCGTGCTCAAGTCTTGGTCCAGCTCAACTGATCGCGTTCTCGATCTCCGTTCGCTGAGATCGAACTATGATGTTGTCATGCTGGAAATTACTGCGGATCACATTGCGCTTTTGAGTGATGAGGACTTGCGCACGCTTGTCGGTCTGCTGTGCGAAGCCGAGTTGAGGGCGGCCGAAATCTCGGCCGCGTTTGTCACCTGGGGAGGCAATCAGAACGCTAGTGACGGCGGAGTTGACGTCCGGGTGGAGTTGCCCTCGGGTAAAGCAATCGATGGATTCATTCCGCGCCCCAACACCGGGTTTCAAGTGAAGGCAATGGACATGCTTCCCAGTGAGATCTGGGATGAAATGCGACCGAACGATGTACTCAGGGCGTCCATCGCCCGCCTCGCGGAACAATCGGGAGCGTACGTCATCGTCAGCTCCCAGGGCTCAGTCGCCGACACCGCCTTGCGGAATCGACGGAAGAAAATGCGCGCGGCCCTCGCCGGCTTGCCAAATCCAGAACGACTCAGCGTCGATTTTTATGATCGCAACAAGGTGGCGACGTGGGTCCGAAGCCATTCGGGCCTCATTCATTGGGTCAGAAACAAGATCGGGCGCCCCCTGCAGGGCTGGCAATCCTATAGCAACTGGTCGGGGGCACCGGCCGGCGCCTCGGACGAATACCTGGTTGACGAGAAAGCCCGAATCCGAGTCCGGACCGAGATCACCGATAAAGATCATTCAATTCGGGAGGGCATTCAGCGGATGCGCATCCGGTTGCGTGCCTCTCGGGGGATGGTGCGTCTGGTGGGACTGTCCGGAGTCGGCAAGACGCGCTTCGCAGAAGTGCTGTTCGACGATCGTATTGGGAATGCGGCGCTCGATCCGGCTCTGGCCCATTACACGAACGTCGCGGAAGTACCTGACCCTCAGCCGGGCACCATGCTTTCTCAGTTGATCGCGTTCAAATCGCCGGCCATACTCATCGTCGACAATTGTCCCTCCGATCTCCACAAACGCCTGGCCCAGCAGTGCCAGTCGGCTCCTGACACCTGCAATGTGAGTCTGCTCACCATCGAATACGATATTCGAGAAGACCTGCCGGAGGAGACCGATGTCATTGAATTGAAGGCTGCCTCCGAAGACCTGATCGAGTCGCTGCTCGCGTCCCGATATGCTCACGTGACGCAAGTCGATCGGCAGAGAATCGCCGAGTTCTCCGGCGGCAACGCGCGCATCGCCATCGCCCTGGCCAGCACCGTAAGCCGCGGCGGGTCGCTGGCCTCTCTCGGAGATGAGGACCTGTTCCATCGACTCTTTGAACAACGGAATCCCGCCGACCCGAATCTTCTTCGCGCGGCGGAAGCGTTGGCTCTGGCCTATTCCTTCAACGGAGTCGATGTCGCCGATGACTCTCACCTCGCGCGCCTGGGGCGTCTGGTCGGCCTGAGCAGCAACGAGATGTTCCGGAGTGCTTCGGAACTTCTGAAGCGTGATCTTGCCCAGCGCCGCAGCACATGGAGAGCTGTGCTTCCCCATGCGATTGCCAACCGTCTCGCAGCTCGTGCGCTCGCGAGCATCCCCTTCGACTCCATCAAGACCGAGCTTATCCACGATGCGCCCGAACATCTTTGCCAGTCCTTCTCGCGCAGGTTGGGGTATCTGCATGAAAGTACCGAGGCCACGACTATCGTCCGGGAATGGCTGTCTCCAGATGGTCTCTTAGGGGCCGTTGGCAAGCTGAACGAAGTCGGCGTAAGGATGTTCAGAAATATTGCGCCAGTTCTCCCCGAGGATGCGCTTTGCGCCATCGAACGCACCATTGCCGCGGGTGGAGGAGCGAAAGTGCCCTATGTAATCGTGGGGCTTTTCCCGCTTCTTCGTGCCCTTGCCTATGAAGCCTCATTGTTTGAACGATCGGTCCGTATCATGAATAAGGTCGTCGTTGAAACCGGCGATGGGCAGGCCGGGACCGAAGAAGTAACCCGTGCCTTTGCCTCTCTTTTCTCGCCATTCTTGTCCGGTACACGGGCCACGCCAGAGCAGCGGTTGAGACTCCTGCGAGACCTTCTCTATTCGCCAAGTGATAGAGAGCGCAAACTCGGCCTTACTGCACTCAATGCGGTCCTCAAAACGCAAGATTTCCTCTCGACCAACAGCTTCGAATTCGGTGCGCGCGCGCGCGATTTTGGGTATATGCCGAAGACGCGAGAGGAGGTTCTCGCCTGGTATGGCGCGGCGCTCGATTTCGTCGATTCCCTAGTGGCCTCTCGATCGCCCCTTGCGGAGGCGGCACTTGATATAGCGGCGGATCATCTGCGCGGCCTTTGGACCGTCGCGGGGGCCATCGACGAAGTGGAAGGATTCTGCAGCGCTGTTGCGGCTCGTGGCTTCTGGCCGAAGGGATGGGCCGCAGTGCGAGCCATTCAGCACTTCGACGGAACGGGAATGCCGTCGGATTTTGCCGCGCGCCTCGCTGCCTTAGAAACCTTGCTCCGTCCGCAAGACATCGTTCAGCAAGTCCGAGCCGTGGTCTTGGAAAAAGAATTCGTGTGGCTCAATCTTAGCTTGGATGGTGCACAGGGCCGAAGTCATGAGGAGACAAATGAACAGATGGAGGATCTGGCGAGAACCCTTGGGGTGGCGATCGCTCAGGATGCGGCGGGCTTCGAGGATTTGCTTCCCGAAGTGATGATCGGCGAGGAGCGCATCTTCTCCTTCGGTGCAGGCCTCGCCGAGGGCAGCATGGATAAGACAGGGACATGGCAGCGGCTCGTCGAACAATTCTCACAGACCGACCAGAAGGATCGTCGCCCTGCCGTTCTTCGCGGGTTCCTTCATTCCCTTGGTCTGAGCGACGCCGACTTAACCAACGCTCTGCTGGAATTGGCTCTTGATGAGGAATCGTTGTTATCCTGTTTTCCGGCTTTGCAGACCTCGGTCGGGATTGATAGTCGTGGCTTCCAGCGGCTCATGCGCTCGCTGGAGCTGGGTAAGACTGCAATCGAACAATACTCAGCCCTTACATATATTCGGGCTTCGGATGACCTATCGGCAGCAGAATTCAAGCAGCTGATCTTGGCCATTGCGTCGAAACCGGGTGGACATAACGAAGCTGTAGACATACTTTTGATGCGGTTGGAACACGGAAGTAACCGTGGACAAGACAGTGAGGTCGAGATCTTTGATGCCGGCCGAGAGCTACTTCGTCGCTACAGATTCCACCATGTTCACGATCTAGAAGACTTCGAATTGGGCCGAGTCGCACGGCATTGTCTGATCGCAGAATCGGATGCGGAGATTGTCCGGGAGATGTGCTTCAAGCTCCGGGAATCGGTGGCCAACTATGAAGCCCTTGTCGATCAATACAACGACCTACTCTCGGCTCTCTTGACCGTCCAACCGAAAGCTGCCCTCGATGGGCTCTTTGTTGGAGAACCTCGATCAAAGAAGCGACCTCGTGGTCGCTCCAGCGATCTGGGATTTTTCCGAGTCAGGCCATTTGACTTCGTTGAGCCGGACTCGCTGATCCGCTGGTGTGAAGTGGATCCTTCCGCACGTTTTCCACTTGCGGCTTCCGGCATTGCTCCCTTCGAACTCGACACGGGTAAAATGCCGAGAACCTGGAACCCAACCGCCCTGCGACTTCTAGAAAGCGCGCCCGACCGGGTTGCGGTGGCTGAACAGCTAATTGCGAACTTCAGCCCAATCAGTACGTGGGGATCGCGCGCGGACGTGATCGAAGCGAGCGGTAAGCTGCTCGACGATCTGCGTCAATTCCAGGATGAGGCGCTCAATGAGTGCATAGCCCAACAACGAGAACGGCTCTCCAATGTAGTTGAGGAAGAGAGAAAGACGGACCGGATGATGGATATCGAGAGAGACGATCGTTTCGAATGACAAGCAATTGACCTGTCGAGTCGGCGGAGTACCAACAATTGCGACAAAGCGCGCACTCATGAGGAAGTACAGGATCAACCCCATGGGCAAGTCACTTGCAGAGGCCGCGGCGCCTGCGGCTTCGTTCCGACGGGCTATGTTGACATTACCGGTTGGGTAAAATCCAAACTCGCATCCGGCGGGAAGGATGCTGACTCTCGGTTTAGATTGTCAGTTGCAGGATTCCATTGTGGGAAGTGGCAGTACAACGCTGTAATCTGACGCCATGGCGCCGGTGCCGTTCGCTTCAACTAAAGTCCTCTATTAGCCCAGCGCGCAACGCAAACTCGTATGTCCCTCTGAGGCGTTTTTCAAGGGCCAATACCTGAGTTAAATCTAATCCGCACATTGCGGCGATTTCTTCCGTTGTTGGCCAGCGAGATTTCCGGCCTACGTACTCCATGCAAGCAAGGAGTACTTCAAGGTTCTCAAATTGCTCGATCACGCTCTCGGCATCCAATAACTCATCGATAGCACTGGCAACTTTCTCTGCCACGGCAGACTGCTCCCTGACGCGGCACTTCATGCGCCGGATGCGGGTTGCTTCTTTTGAGCGTTTTTGGACCATGAATTATGCTGCCGGTGATACGGGCCTTACGAGCTCAACTACCGCTTGAGATGCGCCAACCTATAATTATGCTGCCTTGAAGCGTCTCGCAGCCGCAGCCAGCGACGGTTCCTTCTTCGAGAGCCATAGCGCCAGCACTGACGGATCGAAGAATCGGGACCCGCCGATTACCAATGACGGAATTTGCCGCTTTTCCGCCATCCGGTAGATCGAATATGTCGACTTGTGAAGAAACTTCGCTACGTCTCGAACCGTGAGCAGGCCACGGGCCGATTCGAGAGCGAGAAGAATGTTGAACATCTCGGGCGCATCCGGCAGCGCATCGCCGGAGAAACTGGTGGGGACGGCAGGAAACTTCGCTGCGGCGGACCGGTCGACGTTGGGGTGGGGCCTGCTTGGGTTTCGCATAGCTGTATCTCCATTCAGCTCCTTGGAAGAGCCTTTTCGCAACTCTGCTTTTCTTGAGGGGCATTTGTCCAATGACATGCCGATGGGATGTGATGACTGAGACGCATCACACAGCAGCGGAAGAGACTCAATTCCACCCGGAATCAAGCTTGACAACAGATTAGAGCCCTTGCACAATTGTGGAAATGAGGCCAGTTGTGTGGAAAACTTGGTCATCTCTGGACGAATATGGACGACTTTTGAAGCCTTGGGGAATCGCTCAATTCATGTTGAGGCATTCTTCCTATGCGCCGCCACTCGTCACGTCACTCATCATTGGAACTCGACGATCTCCGCGCCGTGGTTGCTCTCGCCGAAGAGCTGAACTTTCATCGTGCTGCGCGTAAAGTTGATTTGACCCAGTCCGGATTAACCCGCGTTATTGCGAGAGTCGAACGACAAGTTCGCGCTTGCCTCTTTGAACGAAGTCACAGCAAACGCCAGAGCGTTACATTGACCGATGCTGGCCGTTGCTACGTCGAACGTGTCAGAGTAGCTATTGCTCATTGGGAAAACGCTGACGTTGCTGCCCGCGAAACTCTGAATGGTGTTGAAAACCTAATTTTGGCAGGGAAAACGCAATTCGCTGATCTGCGTTTGGTCGCCGTCCTTCGCTCGATCGAGCTTCCTCTGTATCCGAAGTTGCGAGTTGATTTCCGGACGAAATCTGCAGACGAACTCCTGGCTAGCGTTCGCTCCGGCGAATTCAACCTTGCAGTGATTACCAACCCGCCTAAGGACGTACTGCTTTCTTTCACACCCCTTCGGTGCACGCCATTCACCGTTGTGCTGCCTGAAGAGCACAAGTGCGCGAACAAGAAAGAGGTCATGCTGAAAGACCTGGCATCCACGCCATGGATTCTGATTGACCGGAACGTTCATTTCGCGCATTACGATACCCTTCGACATCGTGCCCAGGAACTTGGTGTAGGGCTGGAATGCATCCACCACATCGCGGATGCAGAAGAAGCTTACGAGATGGTGCGCGCGATTGGCGGTGCGGCGTTCCTTCCTCTTCACGGCGCTGTGCAGGTCGCGAAAGACGGAGTGATTCTTTGTTCCCTTGACGAACAAGACATTCTCTTGACTTCGCATCTTGTGGTTCGCGAAGATAATTTTTCTAAGCTACTCAGCGAGTTAGTCCGAACGTTCGTAAAGCGCCTCAAACTGACCCAGCTTTATCAACCCGTTCTTCCAGAATCTGCAATTGGCGCCGACTGTGCTGCCTTATGCCTCTCCGCTCATTCAACACCTATGACTGTTGGCCGTTAACCGCCGGAATTATGCCGACTGCAAACTCGGTTTGGAATCGTTTCGCCCGTGGTCAAGTCAAGGATCGCGACGCTATTCAACGAACCGGCAAACTCCAAAAAGATCGGCATCAAGAAGTAGCTCAGAAGCTCGCCTGATTCCTGCTTTATGCGATTCCAATAGTCTTGGTCATCTGCGGATAGATAGGGCAAAGCGCAGTTGAGGATGTCCTCGGCTTCGGGTCCTTCAAACTCGGTTTCAAACCACTCTTCCGAATGCGCTTCAAGGTCGCTTACGATTGCGAGCCGACACATTCGATTGAATGCTTCCGGATTGGCAAGGACGATCGCGAAAAAGTTGCGCTGTTGTGGGGTTACGTCCGGCTGCTCAAGAAACGCGCCTGCGGTATTGGCTTGAACACTAATGTCGGCAACGAGCCTAAATGAGAGAGTCTTCGTCGTGGCTTCCGTGGCTCGGGAATCTTCCTGTGTGAAACGACTGACCAAGCGGGGTTGTGTGGAATCTTGGTCGGTCTTTAAATGAATGCGATCTTCCGGGTCAGCGTGCACAAGCACCTCCTGGGGATCCGAATTGCGTAGGCAATTCCAAAGACTTGCTTTCATAAAAATAGAGCCGATTCGCAACCTTCGTCCATCCAGTTTTTGCACAGGGGCAGCCCTCGAAGCTGGTACGTAACGAAAGGCGATTGAACCGCCCCAATTGACGCCAGTAGTGAACCGTGGAGTGCATGTATTATCAATGGAATACAGAGGACAACAAGGACGTTTTTTGGAACAATTTCAGTGCGCAATTCGGCGAAGAACTCGGCGAAGTTTTGCGCGTGAGGTAAAAAACTCGGCAAATGGCCTTCGGTCATCTGATCCAACCGCTTCTGGAAACCTGGTCGTGGACAGAGCGGATGTCCGATTCAGCTCGGAAATCGCTCGGATGTCGTAGCCTAGAAGACGATGACTAAGGAACTTCAGTTGCCGTCCGGTTATGCCACGCTTCTCACTGGAATCAAGGAGCGTGTTCGCACGGCGCAGGTGCGCGCCGCACTTGCGGTCAATCGCGAGCTCATCCTCCT
>Ga0181525_10001089_pt1 | contig 23525 bp, 21 predicted proteins | sample PEATcosm2014_Bin_48_FD_121100 | JGI IMG/M metagenome (GOLD analysis project Ga0181525, IMG submission 121100) | Peatland microbial communities from MTU Mesocosm Facility, Houghton, MI, USA - PEATcosm2014_Bin06_10_metaG | ecosystem: Environmental > Terrestrial > Soil > Wetlands > Peat | place... | reverse complement strand
GTGCAGCGTTGGAGCCGACGTTGCCAAAGCCCTGCACGATTACGCGGCTGCTCTCGCGCGACAGGCCAAGCTTCTTGATGGCCTCATCGCACACCACCATTACGCCTCGGCCGGTGGCTTCGCGGCGACCGCGAGAGCCACCGATGTTGATAGGCTTGCCGGTCACACACGCGGTCACGGTTTGCCGCATGTGCATGGAGTAGGTGTCCATCATCCAGGCCATGATTTGTTCGTTGGTATTGACATCGGGCGCCGGGACGTCTTTTTCCGGTCCGATGAATTCGATCAGCTCCGAGGTGTAACGCCGGGTCATGCGTTCGATTTCGCCCATGGACATTTTATGGGGATCGCAAATCACGCCACCCTTGGCGCCGCCGAACGGAATGTTGACCACGGCGCACTTCCAGGTCATCCAACTGGCGAGGGCGCGCACTTCATCGAGGGTTACGTCGGGGGCATAGCGGATGCCGCCTTTGGCCGGGCCACGGGCAATCGAGTGCTGCACCCGGAATCCCGTGAAGACCTCGAGGTGGCCGTCATCCATCTGGACGGGGATGTAGACCGTGAGTTCCCGGTTGGGGTAGCGCAAAACTCGCCATAAGCCGTCATCCAGATTGAGCTTTTGGGCGGCGAGGTCAAAGCGCGCCCGCTGCGACTCCCAAGGATTGCTTTCCTTGTCAACCTGAGGAGGGGTAGTCATCGTGGTCATAAGATATGTCTCCGGGATGATTGCGATTCAAGGCGTCAGCCGTGACGGGACGACTTCCCGAGGTGATCAGGCAAACGTTCAGAGTATATGAGGCGGGCGGTGGAGAAGCAAGGCAGCCTCGAGGTGGATCGAGGTGGTTCGTGCGCAACATGATTTGCGCAAATCTTTTTTGGGATGCCTCGTTCGTCGGCCGTTGGCGCGTACCCCTGAGCCAGAGCATCGCAGCGTCGTATCCGAGCCCGGCTTTCCATTGTATATACTGTCCCATTCTGTATTTGATCGGGGGCATGCCCCTTAGTATCCGCAACTGGGGAGGTGGAAGGCCTCGCCAGGTCCCTCTCTCGGTTGACGGGCGAAGGCCTGACGCAGACGATTCTGCAGGCTCGGCGCGAGCGCCGCCAGCGGATACGTGCCGCGCGACAGGGGGAACGACTGGTGAGGACCCTACCGTCCTCGATCGACCGCCGCGCCGCGTCCCTTTCCAAGCGCGACCGCCGCAGCCCCGATGAGATTATCGGCTACGACGAGCGTGGCCTCCGAAATAAATGGTGATCGACACATCGGCGCTGGTTGCCATTCTGGAGCAGGAAGCTGATACTGAGGTGCCCAGATTGAAGTCGAACCCGTGACCGCCGTGCAAGTCCGGGTCACGCGCAAGGCCTGGCGGCGTTACGGAAAGGGCAGCGGTCATGCTGCCCGGCTGAGTTTCGGCGACGGCTTCAGCTAAGCTCTCGCTCACAGCTAGTGAGAGGAACTGCTGCACAAGGGCGCCGACCTTGCCCACACAGATGTTGCGCGCGCTCGCGATCAGCGTTTCGGGCTCTGCAAATCAATCTCCAACCCCTCCGATGCGGCCCTTACTTTGGGATAGTAGTTGCGGGCTTCTTGGACGACCTTGTCGATGATGGCGTCGGTGTGGTCGGGGTCGTGGTGGAAGAGCACTAACTCTTTCGCGCCGCTCTCCATGACAACATTCACGGCTTCGCGCCAGTGGCTATGTCCCCAGCCGCGCCGGCGGGCTTCGTACTCTTCGGGAAGATATTGCGCGTCGTAGATGAGCACGTCCGCGCCTTCTGCCAGTTTGCGCACTGCTTTGTCGAAGACGGCGTCGCCGGGTTCGTTGTCGGTAGCGTAGACCAGGATTCCATCTTTGGTTTCCAGCCGAAAGCCCATGCATCCCTGGGGATGGTTCAGCCATGCGGTTCGCAACTGGATGCCGTCTTCCATGGTGACGCGACCGCTTTCAATGTCACAAAAGTCGCGCTGCGCCTTCATCTGGCCAATGTCGACCGGAAAGTAAGGTGCCGCCATCTGATCGGCCAGGACCTGTTTGAGGCTGCGGGTGCGGCTGGAGCATTGGAACAGAAAGCGATTCTCCGCGTTGGCATACAAAGGACGAAAGAAGGGCATGCCCTGAATGTGATCCCAGTGAAAGTGCGAAACGAAGACATGCGCGGAGAAAGGCCGGTCGCCGAACTCGCTCTCCAGTTGCTGGCCGAGGACACGGAATCCGGTGCCGCAATCGAAGATGTAGATGTGGTCGCCGAGGCGGACTTCGACGCAGGAAGTGTTGCCTCCATAGCGCATGTTCTCGGGTTGTGGAGTGGGTGTGGAACCGCGCACTCCCCAGAACTTGATCCGCATAGGTTCCCCGGCCCGCGCGAGGGGCCGCCTGCTAGGTCTATTCCTAGGTATCTTCCGATGAGGGAGGGCTTCCGTCAATTGCCGGATTGGTTCAGGGCACGATTTCACTGCCGGAATCGCCCGGAGTGAGGCGAAACTGCCAAGGTCTCATCGGCAATTAGCGTTCCAGAATCTCTTTGAACGCATTCAATGCGACCTTCTTCGGCTGGCTGGGCAGAAATGTATCCACGCTGCTTGAGTTATTGCCCACGATTGCGATTTGGCCGAGACGGACCATCCCCTTGCCGAAATCGGCGAATACCGGAACGAGCATGCCAAAGAGCTCGTCGACCTCGCTCTGGGTGATGGTCATATGCAGCTTCACTTTGCCACCGTCCGCCGGAGTGACTTGGTACTCGAATTTGTATCGCGGCACTTGAGTTCCGTAGACCCATTCGGTAAAGAACCAATCCAGGCGGCCATTCCCGGCGAGATCCATCGCCTTGGTCATATGTTTTTCGGCGATGGCCTTGAAAGACTCAGTGCTGGCCAACTTGTCGCGATGGCTTTCGACAAAGTCGTGCATCATGGCAATGAATGCCTTATCCCCGTTCTGATCCTGAGTGCTGGACATTAATGTACGCAGCATTTGCAGAACGTAAGCGCCCTTGGGATAGGTTACGTCTTGGTAGGCATTCTCTGTGTGAGGGGAAATCAAACGCAGCCCCATCCAGAGTGGCCCGGCATCGTTCGGAGCCACGCCATAAGTATTTTTTTCCAGGATGCGTCTGCGCAGGCGCTCCCAAAAGTCGATATAGTCCTTCCGCCAGTCCCCGGCCACTCCTTGCTGCAGAAACAGTCCCGCGGAAAATTCCGCAAAGCCTTCCGATAGCCACTGATCGTGATAGGAGGCCCAGCCTACCGCGTAGGCCCACCATTGATGTGCGACTTCGTGGGGTGTTACTTCCTGCACGTAGCCGGTGAAGTTGCTGTTGATCTGGCCGAAAAGCATGAAGCGCTGCGTCGAATCGGTATAGGCGGAGATGGGAAGGTAAACCAAGTTAGGCCAGGATTGCCCAAAATTGAAGTTTGGCTGCTCGGTGATATAAATCTCATCATAAGGACTCTTGCCGAAATAAAGGCTGCACAACTGCAATTGCGCCCGGGTTTGTTCCAAGGCATATTTCGTCATGCTGCGGGGAGCTAAAGTTTGCAACGCACGCAATTCGCGTTTCCCCCGCAGGTTGTCGGGCAACTCAGTCAGGTAGTAGCCCGAAATCTTGTAACCGGTTATCTCATCCGGCAGCTCAATTTTCTGGTATTCCCCATAATTGAATCCAGCGACCGCAACCGGGATTGGCGTTATCCACCTGCTGACAGCCATCTCCTGTTCGATCGATTCCTCCCGCAGCCTCCCGACGCTGATGACTTTGTACTTTCGCGGGACCTTGAAGGTAAGATCATATAAAGCGCGTTCGCCAAATCCATTCAGGTTTGGATACCAGGAGGTGCGGGCGCGGACGTAGAAGCTTCCTTCCCCGGCTTCCACTAAGACCTTATCGCCCGCGTACTCGACACTAATTGACCGTTCCTTGCCCAATGGCGGTGCCTCGGGAAGTATGGCGTAAAACGAACCATCTTCCTTCCGGCTTTCCTGAATGAAATGAAGATCCTGGCCTTCCTCGTCCGTAACCCGCGTCACTCGGAGATTTGGCAACAAGCCAAACTTAAGCACTCTCTCCCCTGGAACGAGCGATTCGAAGCTAATCGTGGCGCTGCTGAACAAATGCCCATTCCTTCCAATCACAGTTTCGATCTTGTACCGGTGGGTGGCGAATAATCGGCGGTCTTCGGCGGAACTTGCCGTGCGATTGGAGTATTCAGACATCAAGTGCGAGAGGTACCAGACGCCATCATTCATTCCCCCGGGGTCATAGTTGACGAGAGTGACCTCCTCTGGTGAATCGAGCTGAGGTAGCGCGCCCACCCTTGTTCGAACGAAAAAACGGAGATCCTTGTGCTTCTTGCCGTGGAGGTAGGCGTTAAAAAATATTGGATGCGCGCCGTTATAGACAGCAGCCAGAAGATCAGCGTCCACGTTGTCCATGGTTTCGCCTTGCAACAAATCTTGTGTAAAACCGATAGCTTCCTCCCGGCGTTGTCGCATCCTCTCCCGCCAGTGGTTGAAGACGGTGGCTGCCTCCGATGGGGCTTGCGTTTGATCCCCCAGTCCGGGAAGAAATTTCAAGCGAGCTTCCCCAGTGAATCGAAAAACCGCTTCAGTGAAGTCTTCGTCGACCTCTGGCGCACCGTTACGCCGGGTCAACTCCCGGATGTCGAGAGCAACCACGGGCTTTAGCTTGAAATTTCCTTCTCCGATGAAGATCGCGCCGGTTACCACACCATTGACTGGAGCCAACATCGTCAGCGTCCCTCTCTGAAACCGGAAAGTGGCGACGTCCGAAGTCAAAGAGAAATTGTCGAAGTGAAAACTTTGGGCCAGCCCGATGTTCCGCAGTTGTCGGTAGACAGAGTCGGAATTGACAAATGCCGCACTTTTTCCCGCAACAGAGATGCTCACCTTTTGTTCAGCAACAGTGAGCGTAAGCTGCAGTTGGACCGATACCTGCAAGTCGATAGACCTTACCAGGGTTTCGAAACCATCCTGAATCACCTGCACCGAATACTTTCCGGGTTTCAGCTCGGGAGATGCAAACTTTCCCAGCTTGTCGGACGAAAGAACGATCGGCTGCCCCAAATCCCCGCCCGAGATTTCGATCCGCGCCCCGACGACGATTGCGCCCGAAGGGTCTTGGACTGTTCCAGAAATTGTTTCCGCGAACAGAAATTTCGGTGCCATCAACCAGAGGAGAAATAGCGTTATCTTCAACAAGGAAGAGAAACGCGATTGCCTTGCAGGGGCGAGGCTACACATAATGCGGCCAATATACATTTGAATGTGCCTGCGCACCAGTCGTCGATCGAATGGAGTCTTTCAGTTGGCGGATCGAACGTGTCCGCTCCCGTCGGATCACGAGCGTCCCGCAAGAAATCTCTACCGGCGGTGCTTAGGGAGAACGCTCCCTGTTATGCCTCCCCTATAATGAACCGCGAGGCCGCGCTCATGTCGACAGCGCCTCATCCTTCGCATGATTTATCCGGAGTTCAAAGAATTTTCGCGGCTGGCGCGCACCGCGACGCTGGTGCCGGTGGTGAAATCGGTCAGCGCCGATCTGCTCACGCCGGTCTCGGCCTTCCTGGCGATTGCGGAAAAAGAGCCGCACGCTTTCCTGCTGGAATCGATCGAGCGCGGCGAGCAGATTGGCCGCTACACGTTTCTTGGGGCGCGTCCTTATATGCGCTTGCGGGCGCGTGGAACTGCGATCGAGATCGAACGCGGACGGCGTCGCGAAAGTCACGAAGGAAGCGCATTTGAGTTCATGAAGCTGTTGCTGCGCGAGCATCGCCCGGCTGTGGTGCCGGGGCTGCCACCGTTCAGCGCGGGAGCGGTCGGTTACTTCTCTTATGATTCGGTCCGCCAGTTGGAACAAATCGGGGAGCGCGCCACGCACGACCTTTCCCTGCCCGATGCAGAACTGATGTTCTTCGACCGGCTGCTGGCTTTCGATCATTTGCGCCACCAGATTCACGTCGTCGCGGCGGCCGATGTTTCGCGGGAGAGTCCGCAGCGTGCCTATGACCGCGCATTGCGCGACATCGCCGCGCTCGAAAGAAAGCTGGCGGCGGGATTGCGTCCAGCTTTATGGCGTAAATCGGCGAAGGCGAAGCTGGGAAAACTTAAGATCCATGCAGGAACGTCCCGCAAAGAATTTCTGCGCGGCGTCGAGCGCTGTAAGGAATACATTGCCGCGGGTGACATTTTTCAGGTTGTACTGTCGCAGCGGCTCGACTTCATCCCTGAGGTAGAGCCCTTCGATCTTTACCGCGCGCTGCGGCAGGTGAATCCCTCTCCATATCTTTATTTTCTGCGAATGGGTGAGACGCAGATCCTCGGTTCTTCGCCGGAGATGCTGGTCCGTGTAACCGGCCGCAAACTGGAGTACAGGCCCATTGCCGGCACGCACCCGCGCGGGCGCGATGAAGCCGAGGACCTGCGCCTGGAGCAGCAGATGCGAACTGACGAAAAAGAGCGCGCCGAGCACGTCATGCTGGTTGATCTGGGCCGCAACGATCTTGGCCGTGTCAGCGAGTACGGCTCGGTCAAGGTGAAAGACCTGATGTATGTGGAGCGCTACTCCCACGTGATGCACCTGGTCTCGGCGCTGGAAGGCACGCTGCGTAAAGATCTCGATGCGCTCGATGCTTTCGCCGCATGTTTCCCGGCGGGTACGCTGAGCGGGGCGCCCAAGGTTCGCGCCATGCAGATCATCGAAGAGCTGGAACCGGTGCGACGCGGCATCTATGGCGGATCGGTGCTCTACGCGGATTTTGCCGGAAACCTGGATTCGTGCATCGGCATTCGCACCATGCTGATGCAAGGCAAGCACGCGTATCTGCAGGCGGGCGCGGGGATCGTGGCCGATTCCGATCCGGCGCGCGAGTTCGAGGAGTCGATGAACAAGGCCCAGGCGCTGATCAGGGCGGTGGAGATGGCCAGGAGCAGGTAGCGCGATCTCAAACCAAGATCGACTCCCGCACCGGCGCCGGCTCAACCGTTCCAGCTCTTCCTATTTCAGCCTTGCTTTCCCAGGCATTAGTTGCGTTCATCATCGAATTCGACAACGAGTCCGAGCGCAGGATGCCGCACTGGACCACAATTTCATCCCTCGAAGGCTGACTCGCCCGGCGCGCCCTGGTTGGTGTCACTGGCCATGTGGGAAAACTGCATGCGATTCATCGGGGTGAAGGGAGTTACCGTCCGTGAGCTTGAGCGCCTCGCCCGCAGCACGACGAATTTGAACGGCATGGAGAGGTGGGGCTACATCTTTGTCGAACCGGATCCGGCCGACAAGCGGCCAAAGCCGCCCGACCGCGACTGGGTGATTCATGCGACTCCCGCAGGCAGGAAGGCTCAGGAAACATGGCGGCCGATGTTCGGGGTTATCGAGAAGCGTTGGCGAGAGCGTTTTGGCAGCAAGCAGATCGCCCAGCTTCGCGATGCTCTATGCGCTCTTTGCCGCCAAATTAACGTAGATTTCCCTGACTGTCCTCCGATCCTGGGGTATGGGCTGGTCCGCAAAGACCAGGAGTATGACCTGCGGGCACCAACTGCAAACGAAGACGAACACAGTTCACGCCTCCCTCTGTCGGCACTGCTGTCGCGTGTGCTGCTTGCCTTCACCATCGAGTTCGAGGGCGAGTCCGACCTGTCGCTCGCGATCAGAGCCAACATCGTGCGCGTGCTCAATGAAACAGGAGTTCGCGTCCGGGATCTTCCGCGCCTCTCCGGCGTGTCGAAGGAAATGATCAAGGTTTCGTTGGGTTTCCTCAAAAAGCGCAACTACATCGTGATCGTGTCGGATCCGGCCGCCCAGGGGACGAAACTGGTGTGTCTCACGCCGAAAGGCCTGCAGGCTCAGCGCTTCTACTATCAACTGGCTGTCGCCATCGAGGCGCGCTGGCGAGCCCGCTTTGGCCAGGCTGGCGTTCGCAATCTCCGGAACTCGCTGGAACGGTTGGTCGGGGAAGCCACCCTCCAGCTATCGCCGTTGTCACGCGGATTGGATCCCAACCCCGGTGGCTGGCGGTCATCCGTCCCCAAGCCCGACACTCTCCCGCACTATCCCATGGTCACGCACCGCGGCGGGTTCCCGGACGGGAGCTAACGAAGTGCGAGTGGTCAGTGGGGGCGGCTCCACGAATTCCACTAATCCACGGCTAATCCATGGCCGCTGCCAGAAAATTCTCCACCAGCTTCTTCCCCGCATCTGTCAGTACGCTCTCGGGATGAAATTGCACTCCCTCGACGGCGAACTCCCGGTGGCGCAGGCCCATGATGGTGCGGCTTCCATCTTTTTCTGTGGTCCAGGCGCTCACTTCAAGCGCCGCTGGTAGATCTTTTTCTTCCACTATGAGCGAGTGGTAGCGGGTGGCTGTCATGGGCGTAGGCAGGCCGCGGAAGATGCTTTTGTTATCGTGCACGACGGCGCTGGTTTTACCGTGCATCAGGTGAGGAGCGCGCACCACGTTGCCGCCAAAAGCCGCCCCGATGGCCTGATGCCCGAGGCATACGCCGAGAATCGGCACTCTGCCGGCGAAGTGCCGGATGAGATCGATGCTGATACCGGCGTCTTGCGGTGTACACGGACCAGGAGAGATCACGATGCGCTGTGGCTGCATCGCGTCGACGTCGGTAACCTTGACCTGGTCGTTGCGGCGAACCTCAACCTCGGCACCGAGTTCCCCGAGATACTGAACCAGGTTGTAGGTAAACGAATCGTAATTGTCGAGAACGAAAACCACTCGTCCGTCCTTTTGTCATCGCCGTTATCAAGACTATCTCATTCCCGCTCTTACCGAAAAGGGCCATGGTTGTCCCCAAGGGTGGTATTGACGGGAGATGCCATTTGACGTCATTCTTTAGCGCAGAACTTGACAGCATAGGTCTGACGCCACTCTGTTAGCTTGGAGTAACGCATGGTAGAAGCCCAGCAAGAGAAAAGGGCTGCACGGCGCTTCGCACTCAGGATCCCCGTATCGGTCGCACGCGGGGAAAGTACGGAACACAACGAATCGGCTCAAATCCGCGACGTGAGCGCGCGCGGTATTTCGTTTTACTTGAACTCACCCATTGAAAGCGGGTCGCCCATTGGCTTCACGCTTACGCTCCCTCCCGAGATCACCCTGACCGAAAGCATCCGCGTGCAGTGTAAGGGGCGGGTGGTGCGGGTGGAGAACGGGGACGACGAAGGTAAAATGGCGGTCGCCGCGGTCATTGAAGAGTACGAGTTTCTTCCTGAGAGTTGACGCGGGTTGCCGGACCTTAGGTAGTTGGCTGCATAGGCTGCGAAAGTAACCTAAATCGTTCCTCCATATCTTCGCCTGACACTTCTCCGCGTTCCTGGTAAGTGATAAGGTTCCTTTCATAGGCTCAAATTCTCAGAGGATTTTCTTGCGGCGACCTGGTATCCAATTTCTTGGTTTCTTACTTTTGGCTGGGCTGGTGGCCAGGGGTCTGTGCCAGGACGCGGTGCCCGCCTCGGCTCGGCAGACTCAAGACTCCTCGAAATCGGAAAATGCGGTCGTTACTAGCGTGCGTGTAGTCTCCGACCGGGGCGTTCCGGCAGTCGAAATCATTTCGACCCACCCTGTGGTGCCGGCGATTCAGTCGCTGAACTCGCCCCCACGCCTTGTCATCGACCTGCTCCGCGCTCGCTCCGGACTGCAGCTGAAGCGGATTCCCGTGCAGCAGGAAAATATTCTGGCCATCCGGGCTGAGGATTTCCAGAAAGATCCTCCCATCATGAGGATTGTGCTCGATCTCCTTGCCCCCTATGGTTACACCTGGGATGAAGCGGGCAATCGCCTGATGGTGCGTCTTAAGCCCCCCGGAGACCCGAATGCGGGCAGCAGGAGGCAGCCGTTCCGGTCGTCGCAAGTGCCAACCGTGGCGCGGGCCGTGGCGCCTGCGCTTGCGCCTGTGATTCGATATGGGATGGACGTCATGTACGCGGGCGGCCGCATTGCACCCGGTTCCACGGTGACCGCCGGCAGTGAAACAGCGGCGTTGCAGCTGTCGAGAGGAGGGCAGGTTCGCGTGTGTCCGGGTACCACTGTCTCGGTGACGCCGTCGAGATCCTCGCGCGACCTGATGCTAGGACTCGACACCGGAGCGCTGGAGACGCATTACACGCTCGACGCCTCGGCCGATGTCGTGCTGACTCCCGACTTTCGAATCCTGTTCACGGGCCCGGGAGAATTTCACTACGCCATCAGCTCCGACTCGCACGGGACCACGTGCGTGCGCGGCCTGAACGGCAACACCGCGCCAGCAACCGTTTCGGAGTTGATGGGGAACCGTGATTATCAAGTGAAGCCGGGCGAGCAGGCAGTGTTTCATTTGGGGCACATCGACCAGGTCGATGCCAACGTCCCGCTGGAATGCGGCTGTCCAACGCCGCTTCCGGTGATGCGAGCGTCGGCGTCGGATGCGAAACCCGGAGGTGTCGAAGGCACCCCGTCGTCATCGTCGCAGCCCGCGCCGAAGCCGGAAGTCGCCGAGGGCACTTTATCGTCATCACCTGCAGCGAAGCCAGAAAGTGACACCCGGCAGATTCTCTCCAAAGGACCCGAGACCCAGCCCCTTCCGGCTTCGCAGCCGAATGATGTCCACATACAAGTGGAAGCGCCCCTGGTTTTTCATGGCAAAACGAACCCTGTGGCGCGTCCTGCGCCCACGGACGAGGCCGCGCTTCTGCCCGTAATTGAACCCTCAACCCCGCCCTTGCGCCTCGAAGCCCAGGTGCTACCCCCGAAGAAGAAGGTCGAGCGTCACGGCTTCTTGAAGCGGATGAAAGGAATCTTTACCGCGCTCTTTCCCTGACGGCCCCGACGCCCGGATGGATCGCTAGCCCTGTTCAGCCACGATTGATGGCTCGCCGCAGCGGCTCCACTTTTTCCCGTACCGCATCGCCGAGATCGCTGGCGCGTTCGGCTACGTCGCGCACACGCTGCTTGGCATCCTGGGCCCGGTCTTTAGCCTCGTCAGTCCAATCCTGCAAGGTCTCTTTGGCGTCTTCATAGCCGCGTTTCAGATCGCGGCGGAACTGCTTGCCAGTTTTCGGCGCAAGCGCCAGCGCTACCAGGGCTCCCGCCCCCAGTCCAACAAGAAAGAAAGTGACCGCGGTTCCTACATTACTTCCTTCTGACGATTCATAACGTCCAAAACGCATGATGTTGACCTCATTTCCTATATGGGGAGAGAGACCAAACAGGTATGACGGCAGTCATGATCTCCCACCTGATCGATTCTAGTCCTACTGCCAAGCTATGCGAAATCGTTTCCTGCACGGCCGGGCTCCATGGGATGAACTCAGCCGGGGAAAGGTTTTCTTTCGGCGGGGCGGAGTGTAGAATTGTGCTTTCGGTCCTCTTGTGCGGCGGAAAATGTGGCCTGCCCGCCTTCCGTCAGCTCAGCAAACCGCATTTATTTTGAAGGAGATTGTTTCGAGCAATGTCGATCCCTGCCACCCAACTGCGCCCCGGCATGATCATCAAGCACAATAATGATCTGCACTCTGTATTCAGTGTCGAACACCGCACCCCCGGCAACCTTCGCGCCTTTATCCAGGCTAAGTTGCGGAATCTTCGTACCGGCGCCATGTTCGAGCACCGCTTTCGCTCGCCCGATCCCATTGAGAAGGTCAACGTCGATGAAGTCGATATGCAGTTCCTCTACGCCGACGGCGACAACTATTACTTCATGGACACGGCGAACTACGAGCAGACCCATCTGACCAAAGAAGTTCTCGGCGACGCCGTGGACTATTTGATTGCGAACCTGGAAATCAAAGTAGAATTCTTCGATGGCAAAGCAGTTGGAATCGAGTTGCCGCAGACGGTTGAGCTTACCGTGATTGAGACCGAGCCCGGACTGAAGAGCGCGACGGCCTCCAGCGTCACTAAAGCCGCGAAGACCGAGACCGGACTGGTCGTGCAGGTTCCGCCCTTCATCAATGAAGGCGAGAAGATCAAGGTGGATACGGCTGAGGGTGTCTATCTGTCGCGGGCCTAGACCAAGAACAACGTGAGAAGTCGGAACGCGGAAGCTACAATCGTAGGGTATTCTTGCCCTGCATTCTAACTTCTTGCTTCTGCGTTTTGCATCTCGAGTATGAGCTCTACTGGAAAAGCGATCGAAGCTCGCCGTTTCGTCGTGCGTGGTCGCGTTCAGGGAGTGGGTTTCCGCTGGTTTGTGGAGCGGGAAGCTCACATCCTAGGAATCTCAGGCTGGGTTCGCAATAACTCGAATGGAGGCGTCGAGGTGTTCGCCCAGGGTACGCGCGATCAGCTTTCAGGATTACGTTCACGCCTGCGGGAAGGTCCGAGAGCCGCCCGCGTCGATGCCGTGGAAGAATCCGAAGCAGGCCTCAGCTCTGCTGCTAGTTTTCGCATCGAAGGAGCGTGGTAGATTGTCCCCCAACTCAGGCATGACTGCCGAACAACTCAAACAATTGATCCGCGAAGTGCCCGACTTCCCCAAGAAGGGAATCTTGTTCTACGACATCACCACTCTCCTGAAAGACCGGGTCGGTTACGCTACGCTGATCGACCGATTTTCCGAGCACTATCTCGACCGGAAAATCGACATTGTCATCGGCATGGAGGCCCGAGGCTTCATCTTTGCTCCCGCCGTCGCTTATCGCCTGAACGCCGGCTTCGTTCCCGTGCGCAAGCCGGGGAAACTGCCCGCCGAAACTGCGAGGTTCGACTACGTCCTCGAATACGCCACCAACGCGCTGGAGATCCACAAGGATGCCATCCGGAAAGGCGAGCGGGTATTGATTGTCGATGATCTGCTGGCTACTGGTGGCACGGCCGAAGCCACTGCCAAACTGGCATCCTCGCTCGGCGCGGAAATTGCCGGGCTCGGCTTTGTGGTGGAGTTGGATTTTCTGCACGGGCGGCAGAAACTCAAAGGCTACGATGTGATGTCGCTGCTGCACTATGAGAAGTGAGCGCGGCCGCGAGAATAGGGGGAACCGGCGACTATTTCCAGATTTGAACGACCAGCAGTCCTACGCCCGCCCAGAAACTTGCGCTGACTGTCACCACAATCGCCACTCCGAGAATCAGTCTCCAGTTGAAGCGGCCTGAATTAAAGCCCCTATCCACCGTTGAGTCATAAACCAGCCAGGAGCGCAGAAGCTTCATTTCCCGCGAGTTCGAAGGCGCGGACTTCCATGAACGTTGAATGGCGACGCGCCACGGTGTTTCGTCAGCGCTGGACTGGGGGAAGAGCTGTGATTTCCTGCTCATAATCCGCACCTCGACGGGTTAGTTGCACACGGTTTGCCATCCTATCATAGGGACTCAACCCCTTGAAAAATATGACTACGCAAACCTGCGGCAGATGTTAGTTTAAGCCGCTGGCACGTAAAAAACTCCCGAATCGACACAGTGCTAACCATCGGTTCCCACTTTGGGATGCTCGATCGCGGCTAGCTTCCAAGTCCTCCCGCGGCTGAAAACCGTTTTGCGTGCTAGTCTCTGCCAACTCCAGTAATCTCTTCCAGTGACAACTTTGACTCCCTGGGTAGGTAGCTCTTACGCCGAAACCAGTCTTCCATGGCTTCTCGAAGCTGATTCAGAGGTACATTCGTGCCGATCTCGATCTGCCCGTCGGAGACCGGCATGGTGTCGTCAAACACGCTGGCATTGGTGAAATTGCGCATGGCGAAGCTATCCAACCACTTCAGCGGGCAGGGGAGCTTCTCTCCACGCTTTTGGTACTCAACCCGAATCTTGCGGGCGAACATTCGATTGAACCAGAGTTGATTGAACCAGAATTGATCGATCCAGACTTGATTTAACCAGACAGTGCGTAAGGCGGCAAATCCCGGCGCCAAACTTGACAGGTGCGACTTGGATCACTAGTCTGCCCTGACCACGCACTCACAGGAGGATCGCATGCTCACGAATTTCATCTGGTGGATTATCGTTGGACTGATCGCGGGATGGGCGGCAGGCAAGATCATGCGGGGCGGAGGCTACGGCGCCGTGGTGGACATTATCCTGGGTGTTGTGGGGGCCGTGGTTGGAGGATGGCTGCTGGGTGCGCTGGGCATTCATGCTGGCGGCCTCATCGGGACAATCGTCGTAGCCATCATTGGCGCGATGTTCTTGATCTGGCTTACCCGACTGCTTAAGCGGGCGTAGATCGGCACGCCTCTGAGGAGGCTTCTCGTTTTTCCATCTGGCAGTGGTTTTGCGTGATCTAATAAGAAGCGAACCGGTAATTTGTATGCGGTGGCTGGGTGGCATTTTCGGAGGGAGAAGCATGGCAGCATTGACAGTCGGGACAAAAGCGCCGGAGTTTGAATTAAAGGCGCTGGACGGCAGACGGTTTCTGCTGCGCGATGAACTGACGCGAGGTCCGGTGGTGCTGGCGTTTTTTAAGGCTGGATGCCCTACCTGCCAGTATACGTTTCCGTTTCTCGAACGCCTGCATCGGGCTTACGGACACAGGAGCGTCGCCCTGGTTGGAGTTTCGCAGAATGACCCCAAGAAGACTGCCGCCTTCACCAAAGAGTTCGGCGTGACGTTTCCTGTGCTCCTCGACGACAGGGAGACCTACACCGTGTCGAACGCCTATGGCCTCACGAATGTGCCCACGATCTTCTGGATTGCGCCGGATGGCGAGATTGAAGTCTCCAGCGTCGGATGGGTCAAGGCTGAGTTTGCAGAAATCAATCGCAAGATGGCCGAGGCAGGGAAAACGGCCGCGTCGGTGATGTTTCAGCCGGGCGAGGAGGTGCGCGATTTTCGCGCCGGTTGAAGCTCAAAAAATTGATCCCGCGGTCGCGGGAAGGTACCTGTCCCAGGTACAACGCGAATTTGTCTGAAGGTTCCTGAATGAGGACTGGCCTACCGTGCCGTCAATCTCCACTTACCTTAAGGCTAGACTGCTTCTGTCCGTTAAGATTCTCCCCCCCGAGTCGAAGTGAAAGACCCTCTCCCCTCGAAATAGTTCTCGTATCGATAGGCGTCTGCGCAGGGAAAGACTCATTATGCGAGGATTGGTGACTATGCGAGTGATCGTAAGGAAAGGTATTCTGGCGTGCGTCGCCGCCGCTATGGGCCTGCAGGGCTGGTCCGAAGACGGGCTGGATATGGCTGTGCCGCCTGAAGCCGCGGCTGCGCCTGCGCCGGTTGCCGCGAAGCGCGACGTAGTCTCCGTACGCCTGCCGGGAGCTGCGTTTGCTGCGATGCAGACGGTCAATCCGGAGCGCATTCGCTGGCATGTGCGCTATCTCTCGCATGATCTTCTGGAAGGGCGCGGAACCGGGCAGCGCGGCGGTGATATCGCGGCGGAATACATTGCAACCCAGTTCGCGGAATACGGGCTGAGGCCGGCCGGCGACAACGGCAGCTATTTGCAAAAGGTGCCGCTCGTCGGCGTCACCACGCTCGCGGAAACCCAGTTTGCCTTAGTGCCGAAGCGCCTCGCGCCGATCGTTTTGAAGCCGCTCGACGAGTATGTCGCCCACGACCGGACGCAGCAGGCGCAGTCCGAGGTGGATGCCGACATTGTTTATGTAGGCTACGGTATCGAAGCTCCGGAATATGACTGGGACGACTACAAGGGTGTGGATGTGCGCGGCAAAGTGCTGCTGATGCTGGTCAACGAGCCGCCGTCGGACGATCCGAAATTTTTCAAGGGCAAAGCGCTCACTTACTACGGACGCTGGACCTACAAGTTCGAAGAAGCGACGCGAAGGGGCGCGGCTGGCGTCATCCTTGTTCACAGGGAAGACATGGCGAGTTATCCGTGGAGCGTGGTGCGCAACTCGTTCTCCGGCGAGCAGTCGTATTTAAAACTCGAGGGACCGGCATTGCAGGTTGCGTCCTGGGTGCAGCTGGATGTGGCCAGGAAATTGGCGGCAGCCGCGGATATGGATCTGGAAAAGTTGATGGCGGACGCTCGCACGCGCGAGTTTCATCCGGTGAATCTGGGCGTGAAGTTAAAGGCGCACATGGTGAGCAATGTGCGGAATTTTGCATCCAACAACGTGCTGGCCATGTTGCCCGGCTCTGACCGCAATCTGAAGGATGAGGCGGTGATCTATACCGCGCATTATGATCACTTTGGCATTCGGCCCGACATGCCGGCGGGCAACAACATCTTCCATGGCGCTGCCGACAATGCCACGGGCTGCGGCATCTTGCTCGAACTGGCTCGCGCGTTCAGTGTTGCCAGGGAGCGCCCGGCGCGGTCGGTTATCTTCGCAGCCGTCACCGCGGAAGAGCAAGGCCTGCTCGGGTCGGAGTATCTGGGAAAACATCCGCCGGTTCCGGCGGGCAAGATTGCCCTGGACTTAAATTACGACGACGTGAAGCCGCTGGGATCACCGGAAGAAGTAGAGGTCACCGGAGCGGAGCGGACAACGTTCTATCCCTGGGTGCAGGCGACGGCAAAGGAATTCAGGCTGGCGATCCGTCCCGACGCGCGGCCGGAAGCAGGTCACTTCTATCGTTCCGACCACTTCAGTCTGGCGCGCGTTGGTATTCCATCGTTCTCGATTAACGAAGGCATGAAGTTCCAAGGTCACGATGAGGCCTGGGGATTGGCGCAGGAGAAGGAATTCGTCGAAAAGCATTATCACCAGCCAAGCGATGAATACCATCCAGAGATGGATTTTGTCGGCGACGCGGCCATGGCGCGCTTTGGATTTGCCCTGGGCTGGGAAGCAGCGAGTCTAACGCGCCTGATCGGTTGGCAGAAGGGCGATGAGTTCGAGTCGGCGAGAGTGAAGAGTCAGTAGGGTATTGGCTAGCACCGAGCACCGAGTAAAAGCACCGAGCGAAATACGCGTCGTCGGACGCTGACCGTCCGGGAACCAAAACAAGCAACAACCAAAAATCAGCAACCGTCAATTCCTGCTCCGTGTCTGTTGTCTCCGTGGTGAAATGAACTTCCCATGGCAAAGCGCGTGAGCGTCGATCGCTGGCTATTTGCGGTGACCATGCTGCTGGTGTTCGTGGGGCTGGTGATGGTGTTTTCGGCCTCGGCGGTGATGGCGCGGGAGCGCTTCGGGTCTCCCTATGCGTTCTTATTGAAACAGCTCATCTGGGCCGCGGCCGGGCTGCTGGCGATGGTGGTGGCCATGGGTGTGGACTATCGCCGCTACCAGCATCCGGCGCTCGTGTTTTCGTTTCTCGGCCTGACCACGCTGTTGCTGATCTCGGTTTTCTTCCTGGATCGCTCGCACCACACCCATCGTTGGATTCACGCCGGCGGGTTCTCGTTCCAGCCTTCCGAGCTGGCCAAGCCGGTGCTGATTCTGTTTCTAGCCTACTTCCTGGAAAGCCGCGCGAGAATGGCGCCTGCTATACACAGCTCGACGGCCACTTTTATGGACGACTGGCGCAACACGCTGCTACCGGCCGTGGCGCCTGTGGTGGTTCTGCTGGGGCTGATCGTGCTGCAGCCGGATCTGGGCACGGGTATCGCTTGCGCCGGAATTGCAGCCTGCATTTTCTATGTGGCCGGCATGCGCCTGCGGTATTTCGGTTACGCGTTTGGGGCTGCGCTAGTCCCGCTGTATTTTCTGATTTTTCATGTGAGCTTTCGGCGCGACCGCATTCTGGCTTTTATGAATCCCTATGCCGAGCGGCAGAAGGCCGGTTTCCACTTGATTCAATCCCTGATTGCAGTAGGGACTGGCGGGATTACCGGCACCGGTTTGATGGAGGGCAAACAGAAGTTGTTTTATTTGCCCGAGCCGCATACCGACTTCATTTTTGCCGTAACCGCCGAAGAACTGGGCTTAGTGGGCGCGCTGTTTGTGGTGACCCTGTTTGCCATATTCCTGTGGCGGGGCATGCGCACGTCGTGGCGCACGAAGGATGTCTTTGGACGCTATCTTGCGGTCGGAATCACGAGCATGGTTGTGCTGCAGGCATTCATCAACATCAGCGTGGTGCTGGGCATGATGCCGACGAAAGGCATCCCGTTGCCGCTGGTGTCGTATGGAGGATCGTCGCTCTTTGTGACGCTGGCTTGCGTCGGAGTGCTGCTGAACGTCACGAAGCAGGCAGAATGAGAATCCGTTGCCACAGATTTTGCACCATCGTTACCGTTAAGCACGACAGACGGAGGGCGCGTGAGACGCTTATTTTCACCATTGCTATTTTGTGTTGTGCTGGGAGCGACGCTGGTGGCGCCGAAAGCCGAGCCGCAGGAGAGCGTTAAACTGCCGCCTCAGGCTCCGATCTTCACGGCGGCGGAGCTCGCGGCGAAGGTTCCTCCCGCCAGGCCGGAGGACGTCAAGTCTCTGGATGCGATCCTGGCTGCGATTTACGACGTGATCTCCGGTCCGGTGGGCGGACGTGACTGGAAGCGCTTCCGCTCTCTGTTCCTTCCGCAAGCGCGGTTTACTCAAGTAAGCGCGCGGCCCGATGGATCGATGGCGGTGATCGCGTGAAATGTGGACGAGTTTGTGCGAGATGCGGGAGAGGTCTTCGCCAAAGAACCGTTCTACGAGAGAGCGATCGTCAACCGTCCCGAGAGTTTTGGCAACATCACGCAGGTTCTGAGCAGCTACGAATCGCGGCACGCCCCAGCGGACAAGCCTTTCGACCGAGGCATCAACAGCATTCAGCTGTTGGACGACGGCAAGCGCTGGTGGGTGCTTTCTATTTTGTGGGATACGGAGCGGGCGGGCACTCCGCTGCCGGCGGACTTTCGAAAATAGAAAATGGAGGGAGTTCGAAACGGGCACGGATTTGCGCGGATCGTCACAGATTGTTTTTCGGCCGTTAGGCTTTACCGGTGTGAATCCGTGCAAATCCGTAGCGAATGTTGGCTCTGGTTTATAGTCAGCTCATGCGGGCCATTCTGGCGGGCGGGGGGACGGGCGGGCATGTGATCCCGGCGCTTGCCATCGCCAACGAACTCAAGAAAAATTATTCCGCCGAGGTGCTATTCATCGGGACGGCGCGCGGGATCGAGAACCGTCTGGTGCCGGCGGCGGGTTATCCGTTGCAGCTGGTGCGGGTAGGAGCGCTGAAGAATGTCAGTCTGATGACGAGGGCGAAGACGGCATTCGATTTGCCTCGCGCGATCTGGGATGCGGGCCGCATGCTGAACGGGTTCGCACCCGATGTGGTGATCGGCGTGGGCGGATATGCCTCGGGTCCGGCGATGCTGGCGGCGGTGGTGAAGCACATTCCGACGCTGGCCTTCGAGCCCAATGTGGTTCCGGGATTCGCCAATCGAATGGTGGCGCGTTTTGTCTCCGGCGCCGCCGTGCACTTCGAAGAGACGGCAAAATACTTTCGTCACGCGGAAGTCACGGGCGTGCCGGTGCGGCAGGCGTTCTTTGAGATCGCGGCTTTAGAAATCGATAAGCAACACAGCGGGACGCCAACTCTGCTGGTTTTTGGCGGAAGCCAGGGAGCGCACGCGATCAATGATGCGATGATTCGGTGCTTGCCGGAGCTCGAGCGGCAGGCGTCCGGCATTCACATCATCCATCAGACCGGCGAGCGTGACTATGATGACGCGCTGGCGGCGTACCGGTCCCTCGGTGAATCAGCGGAGGTTTTCAAATTCATCGAAGACATGCCGGCGGCGTTTGCCCGGGCTGATCTCTTAGTCTGCCGGTCGGGCGCCAGCACGGTCGCGGAAATCACAGCAGCAGGAAAGCCTGCGATCTTCGTGCCCTTTCCGCGCGCGGCGGATGATCACCAGCGCGTGAATGCGGAGGCGTTGGCCCGCGAGGGAGCGGCGGTCGTTGTCGAAGAATCGAAACTCGAGGGAGTCTGGCTGGCGGAGACGATTGCGGCGCTGCTCGGGGATCCGCGGCGACTGCAGCAGATGAGTGCGGCGGCGCAGGGTTTGGCCCATCCCAACGCGGCGCGGGATATTGCGGCAATGGCGGCGCGGGTGGGAGGAATGGAAGAGCGATTGGGCAATTGAGCAATTTCGTAGTTATGTAATTTACAATTCGCCAAATGTGTTTGCGCAGTTTGCTGGCCGCTCCGGTTACTGGATTACTCAATTACCAAATTCCCCAATTGGCTTAACACATGTTTGCCAAGATTCAGCAGATTCATTTCGTGGGTATCGGCGGCATCGGAATGAGCGGGATTGCCGAGGTCTTGCTGAATCTCGGCTACCGGGTCTCGGGATCGGATCTGAAGAGTTCCGCGGTCACCCAGCGCTTAGCCGGTCTCGGCGCGGCGGTGTTTGAAGGGCATCGCGCGGAAAACATTCACGGCGCCGAGGTGGTGGTGACCAGTTCGGCGATTGCGGGGGAAAATCCCGAGGTCCTCGAGGCGCACAAGTTGCACCTCCCGGTGATTCAGCGAGCGGAGATGCTGGCCGAGTTGATGCGCTTGAAATACGGCATTGCCATCGCCGGAATGCACGGCAAGACGACTACGACTTCGATGGTGGCAGCGGTGCTGGCCGGGGGCGGGCTCGATCCCACCGTGGTGGTGGGTGGGCGCGTGGATGCCATGGGGTCGAATGCGCGACTGGGGAAGTCGCAGTATCTGGTGGCCGAGGCGGACGAGAGCGACCGCTCTTTCTTAAAGTTGTCCCCAATTCTCTCCGTCGTCACCAACATCGACCGCGAACACATGGATTGTTACCGCAACATGCGGGATGTGAAGAAGACGTTTCTGGAGTTCATGGACCGCGTACCGTTTTATGGAATGGTTGTGGTGTGCAATGACGATCCTATGCTGCGGCGTTTGTTGCCACAAGCGCAGCGGCGAACTGTGACTTACGGAACCAGACGGGGATCGGATTTCCTGATCAAGCTGGAAACGGATTCGGCGGCGCGGGCGAGGGGCGGAGATCAGCCGCTAAGCCACTTTCGAGTGAGTTATCGGAAAGAGGACTTGGGCGAGTTCACGCTGCATGTCCCGGGAATCCATAACATACTGAACGCGGCGGCGGCGATTGCCGTTGGTGTGGGACTCGATATCGGAGTGGAGGCGATCCGTGCCGGACTCGACCAGTTCCGCGGAGTGGACCGGAGATTCCATTTCCGTGGGCGAGTCGCGGGGGTGAGTGTGATCGATGATTACGGGCACCATCCCACGGAGATCCGGGCGACGCTGGCGGCGGCACGGCAGTGTGGCTTTCACAAAGTTCATGTGGTGTTCCAGCCGCACCGCTACACCCGCACCCGCGACTTGATCGAGGACTTCACCGCAGCGTTGGCCGACGCCGATTCGTTGTTCGTGCTCGACATCTATGCGGCGAGCGAGAAGCCAATCGAAGGCATCAGCGGCGAAGCCCTGGCGCGTAGAATTCGCGAGAAGGGCGGCGGACGGCCCGCGCAATATGCCAGCTCCTTCACGGATGCCGTGAATGCAGTGGCCGCCGCGGCTCGGGATGGGGACATGATTCTTACCCTGGGAGCGGGCAGCGTCTCGCAATTGGGGCCGATGATTCTGGAGAAGTTGAAGGAAATGGACGGCCGCAGAACCGCCCGATAAAATGGCGCATGAGCATGTGTATGCTCATAAGCAGCTGGAGAATCGTAAATGAACTGCGCGACTGCAAGTGCTGACCACCCCCGCGTTTCGGAACCGGCTTCGCAAAGAGGCGAAACAAGCCGGTGTGAGCGTAGCCGAGTTGGTGTGCACGCGTTGTGAAGGCGCGGCTGCCGAAGAAGAACAGGTAGTTGCCGAACTGGCCGCGCAACTTCGCAAGCAGGTGCGGAAGGCGCAGTCGTCTTTGAGAAACAGCCTGGCGGAAGCCAATGCAATGCTTGAGGAATTGAGAACGCAACGAGGACGCCGCAGATCGGGGGAGCATGCGTGAGCCTTCTCGCCCAAACGTGGAGGCGATCACGGATGCGATGAGACCGGCCGATGACGTACGCCGCGCCGGTGACACGCGCAAAGATCTCACCGAGCAAATACGCGACCACGACCGCCGGATCACGCGTCTCGATGCGTAGTGGGAGACCGCCGCTCTGCTGTCACGAAGGCGCCTGGAATAGGGAGGTTGGGCTTGTTAGTCGCGCTCGAGTAGGCCCCCAGCGACTGCGGCGCAACAGATTTCAGAACTTACTTCTTATTGAGCTCCCGTATCTTCTATCGCTAACGAATTTGGGACAGGTCCGTCTATCTCCCATATGGAGATCAGGCGATGAAATCGACACAAGCGTGGGGATGGCTGGCGGCAGGGGTGCTGGCGCTGGGGGTAAATGGCTACTATCACGATGGCGGTGCCGCTCGGGTGCGTCGGGTCGCTGACCGGTTGATCGAGCGGATCGCTGAGCGCTCGCAACCTTTACTCGCATCGGCGACGGGTCGCATGAATGAGTTCGTGGCGAATGCCAAGATGCTGACTGCGGGGGACGAGACTGCCTCTTGTCATATCACCACCGCCCTGGCGCGCCTGCAGAGTCCGTTCCTGCAGAAGAGGATGGCGCGAATGTCGTCCGGAGTTCCCAGGATGATTGCGAGGTCTGAGGCGATGTCAGCCCGCGAAGAAGCCGGCTTGGCTCGAACGGAAGCAAATCGAGCCTGGATCGATGCACAGGTTGCTCGTGTGCGTGTCGCTCCTGTTGCCTTCCATCTTGTGGTGTGTCCCCGGGTGCGGGTGAACATCCCCCGGATGCGGATCTCGGCTCCCCTGGTCAACGTCGGTCCGCTCCATGATTGATGCGGGCCCGATCGAAACAAACTTCGTCCTAATTTCTCCTCCTGGAAAAGCGGACGCGAGATTTGCTTGCGTCCGTTTCCTCATGTTTTGTTTCTGGCTTTCCCGATGATGCCCAACCCGATTCCTGCCTGTGTAAAACTCCAACATTTTGTCTATCTCAAATCTAAAAATGAAGTTATAGTTTGAAGGCTCAGCGATTTCTCTACGACAACTGACCTGAACTGATGGCGCGGAAATCGGGCCCCACCATCTTGCAGGAGGAGTTGTACCCACCCAGCGCCGCGACTGAAGCTGCGCGCGAGCAGCTCCGTGGTTCGGCGACCCGTGATTTCGAGATCGATGACGCTCGCCTGATTGACCTCGATGTAGACGAAGAATCGCCGTTTCTGCGCGCTCAAAAGCGCGTCTCCGCCCGCCGAAGTTCGCTTCCTAAAAAGACTGTCAACCGTCTGCTGTGGTCAGTTATCGCTGCTGCTCTGTGTTGTGCGGCCGGTCTGGCGGCGGCAGCGCTGTATCACTACGGCGAGCACTCGTGGCGCTTCCGCGTGGAATCGAGCGACAACATTGAGATTACGGGCATGCAGAACGTTGCCAAGTCGCAGATCATGGAGGTGATGGGCGCCGACATCGGCCGCAACATCTTCTTCATTCCCCTGGCCCAGCAGAAGGCGCAACTGGAGCAAATTCCTTGGGTCGAGTCGGCCAGCGTCATGCGCTTCGTGCCGGACCGCCTGAAGGTGGAGATTCACGAGCGCACGCCGGCTGCATTCGCGCGGGTGGGGCCGCGGATGTCGTTGATCGATTCCGGCGGCACGCTCATGGAGCTGACCCCGAAACACAAATATTCCTTTGCCGTGATTCTTGGAATGAATCCGGGCGAGC
>Ga0181525_10001087_pt1 | contig 23531 bp, 22 predicted proteins | sample PEATcosm2014_Bin_48_FD_121100 | JGI IMG/M metagenome (GOLD analysis project Ga0181525, IMG submission 121100) | Peatland microbial communities from MTU Mesocosm Facility, Houghton, MI, USA - PEATcosm2014_Bin06_10_metaG | ecosystem: Environmental > Terrestrial > Soil > Wetlands > Peat | place... | reverse complement strand
TGGGATTTCGCAGCTTGCGCGTGATTAACGACGACCTGGTGATGCCGGAACAAGGCTTCGGCGCGCATCCGCATCGCGACATGGAAATCGTGACCTACATCTTGAGCGGCCAGTTGGAGCACAAAGATTCAATGGGCAACGGTCGCGTCATTCGCAAGGGAGAACTGCAATATATGTCCGCCGGCAGCGGTGTCCACCACAGCGAGTTCAACCCGTCGAAAGACGAGGCGGTTCGTTTTCTGCAAATATGGATTTTGCCGGACTCCAAAGGTGTGAAACCGCGTTACGGCGAAAAAACATTGTGCGATGTGCCGACGGGAAAATTGCATCTGGTAACGAGCAAAACCGGACGTGACGGCTCGATTGCAATTCGTCAGGACGCGGACTTGTGGCTGGCGAAATTGGAAGCGGGACAAAATGTTTCGCATTCGCTGGCAAAACATCGCAACGCGTGGGTGCATATCGCGGAAGGCGAAGTTTCAATCAACGGGACGAAATTATCCGGCGGCGATGCCGTTGGCGTGAGCGATGAAAATGCACTGGAAATTTCCGCGAGCAAACCGTCGCAAGTGCTTTTGTTCGATTTGAACTGAAACCAAAAATCACAACCAAACAAAATTATGAGCATAACCATTAAACCGGAAACATTGATCAATCAACTGAACTGGCGCTACGCGACCAAGCAGTTCGATCCCAAACGCAAAATCAGCGCACAGGATTGGGCCGCACTGGAGGAAGCCTTGTTGCTGACGCCTTCGGGTGGCGGACTGCAACCGTGGAAATTCATTGTCGTGACTGATCCTGCGATGCGAACCAAACTCACGCCCGCGTCTTACGGTCAGGCTCAAATCAACGATGCGTCGCATCTGGTCGTGTTTGCTTCAAAAAATAATTTCAGCGAAGCCGACGTGGATGCGCACATCAAGCGCACTGCGGAAGTTCGAGGCGTTCCGGTCGAAGCGTTGGCTCCTTTTCGCGGAATGATGATTGGCAGCGTTGTAAAGGGCATGGACGAAACCACGCGCAATGCCTGGGCGCGCAATCAGGCTTACATCGCGCTCGGCAATCTTTTGACCAGCGCGGCGTTGTTGGGAATTGATGCCTGCCCAATGGAAGGATTCGACCGTGCGCAATACGACGAGATTCTTGGGTTGAAGGCGCAAGGTTTCGCCACGGCGGTGATTGCCACGCTTGGCTATCGTTCCGCCACGGATAAATATGCGAACACGCCAAAAGTGCGTTTTCTCAAGGAACAAGTCTTCACACAAGTCTGAACCGGACCAACCACCTAAATCTCATCAACAACTAAAACAAACTCGGCTTTAGAAATGCCGCTCGTCACGGCGAATGGAGAGTGCTTCTCCGACAAATCATATTGGCAGTTGCATCCCGCCTCAAAATTTCCGAGAGTAGAAACCGTGCATACGAGCTAGAACGGCTCTTGAATATCTATGAACAAAAATGAAATAAAAACCGGCCGATTTTTGGGGACAATTGGGGACAAAAATTGTGTGGATGGATGTGGAAACTTGCGGATTGGGACAAAATGACTATGACACGAAACACGCAAATTAGCGTTTATTTACAAGGGATTTCCGCATCCACCCGCAAATAAGCGAAACTGGTTTCGAGGTTTCGACCCCCTCCGTCGGCACCATTAAACAACGGAGTTTAATTTTTTTGGGGACAATTTGGGGACAATTCTATTCAGATGCGGGGACGGTTTGCTTACTTTGCCGCCTTACGATTGCCGGCAGTGACGATTCTTTTTACTGTCAATAGGCGTTGCTCAACTTTTCGGAAAAATAAAGCGCGAATTTCTAAAACGACTCCAAAGGTAGGGTTACACCCCATGGCAAAGGATGGGGTCATGTTATAGCTTGAACGAACTGAATGGCCGCCGAATTTTTTTACAAGAAGCTGGCGATGGTCAACGTGAACAAGAAAAATTAACTTATGAAACCAACTATTAAATTGTTAGCGATCACAGTTCTGGCCGCATTCGCGCTGGTCGGCTGTAGTCAAAACACTCCAAACAATTCAACCGACACGCAATCCACCAATTCAAGCATGACCGACGCCAGTGGCACGGTTGGCGGGATCACCAATATGCCTGCAACAAACTCTGTGCCGGACTTGAACACAAATATTCCGGCAAGCACCAATCAATAATTGATGACCTCTGCGACCATCACCATCTAAAACGAAAGACAAACTATGCACCTCTTATTCTCACCCGTTCTTGGCAGTGCCATCATCATTGGCGGCGGCGGGATTGGCCTCCTGCTCGTCATCGTTGTTGTGGTTCTATTGCTCCGTTGAGCATTGAGCCATTCCACGGAAATAAACTAAACCTATGACATCACTTGAAATCAAAGGCGACTGGAACATCACCAGGGGCAAGCTCAAACAGAAATGGGCGCAGCTCACGGACAAAGATCTCCAATATGCCGAAGGCAAGCAGGAAGAAATCATTGGCCGGATTCAGAAGCGCACCGGCGAAACCCGCGAAGTCGTCGAAAAGGCCGTCAAGGAACTTTTAGCCGACTGCGACTGGAAATAAGTGTGCGCTCGTTTCAAAATTTTCCGAACCATCAAACCAGCCAAAAATTTAAAATGAAAAATCAGAAATTCGTCCTGCCATTCATAGCCGTGGTGGTGACATCGGTTTTCGGCGCGCCGGTTATAGCAGCACCTGCTGCTAGCTCAAGCACTCCGGGTCAAACGGCACCCGACAGTCTCCCGGCTAACAAGCCGATTTTCACATCCACGCAGCCCGCCAGCCCGGCAACAGGTTCGCAAACTTTAGTTACAAATAATCTGTCTGGCCAGACCTTTGTGACAAACAACCCGTCCGGCCAAACTTTCGTCACAAACACTCTGACTGGACAAAATATAAACCAACAGTTTTAACCAGCGATTTTGAATGACCAGACTGGTTAGCCCCACATCCTTGTGTTGCGAACGCAATGCCACAGTTTCGGAAAATCAAGAACAATCATTCCGTATAAAACGGACTCCAAACCAAAACCATGAAGTCTTTTCCAATCTGGCTGCTGTGCGCGGCGACGATCCTATCAATCACCGGCGAAGCTCAATCCGTGACCAAGATTACCGCAAGGGGATTGCACAGCCTGTTTCTCAAAAGCGATGGCAGTCTGTGGGCCGTGGGCGACAACGGCAATGGACAGTTGGGCGACGGTTCAACTGATAACGGCAATTACAACACCAACCGGCCCGAACAGATTGTGGCCACCAATATTACGGCAATTGCTGCAGGATTCTACCACAGCCTGTTTCTCAAAATCGGCGGCAGTTTGTGGGCCATGGGCGACAATTTTTATGGCGAACTGGGCGACGGCACTTTCAACAACACCAACCGGCCCGAGCAGATTGTGGCCACCAACGTCACAGCGATTGCCGCAGGAGATTTTCACAGCCTGTTTCTTAAGAACGACGGCAGCTTGTGGGCGATGGGCAACAATGGTAACGGTCAGTTGGGCGACGGCACCAATGACAACGGCAATTTCTATACCAACCGATCCGAACAAATTGTGGCCACCAATGTCACGGCAATTGCCGCTGGAGGCAACCATAGCCTGTTTCTCAAGAGCGACGGCGGTTTGTGGGCGATGGGCGACAATGGCTATGGCGGGTTGGGCGACGGCACTTTCAACAGCACCAACCGGCCCGAACAGATCGTGGCCACCAACGTCACGGCGATTGCCGCAGGATACGACCACAGCCTGTTCCTGAAGAGTGACGGCAGCTTGTGGGTCATGGGTTATAACACTGACGGCCAGTTGGGCGACGGCAGTTTCAACAACACCAACCGTCCCGAACAAATCGTGGCCACCAACGTCACAGCGATTGCCGCAGGAGAATATCACAGCCTGTTCCTGAAGAACGACGGCAGCCTGTGGGCCATGGGCAACAACAGTGCTGGCCAGTTGGGCGATGGCACTTACAACAACACCAACCGGCCCGAACAGATTGTGGCAGGCAACGTCACTGCGATTGCCGCAGGATTCGGCCACAGCTTGTTTATCAAGAGCGACGGCAGCCTGTGGGCCATGGGCGACAATGCAAATGGCCAATTGGGCGACGGCACTTTCATTAACACAAATCGTCCCGAACAGATTGTGGCCGGGATTCCGGGTTTCAATCAAATTTTCGGACAGCTTATGGGCGATGGCAATATGCGTTTGTCGTTTGTGGGCATCGCCGGCACGAATTACGCACTGGATCGCTGCTTCAATTTGTCATCGTCCAACTGGGTGCCGCAGTTGACCAATCCCGCCGGTGCGGGCGGCGTGCTTGTGTTCACCAATGTGCCCAACATGGCTACCAACAATTTTTGGCGCATCCGGTCCGTGCCCTAGCCGAAAAGTTGGCAATTCAAACGCAAAAGGATGGAAGTTTATTTCTCACCTTTCAAATTGCAAAATAATCCTGAAGCGTTGGCAGAATTGAAATAACCAAACCGAAAAATTCTCTTAAATCTCCTCAAAGTGTCGGAAGTGATTACGCAATTCCAAATCGAACTGCATCCAGCTGAAAATGAACGCTTTACATTTAACATATACCAAAATCGAATTCCTGCGTCGGAACACTTTACAGTTCTGTGTTATTGCGTGATGGATTTTGAACCAGCTTGATAAACATAAACCATTCTAAGCAAGCAACTTAAAATCTTATGCGAAACATAAAATCAGTTGGCATTGCCTCTGCTAAAGCACTGGGACAATCTAATCCATGAACACTCTTCTTGAAAATCCTTCCGAAAAAGTTTTTGGCGCGCCGCAACAAAATCAAGCGCGCCCGCCACACAACATTCTTCTGGTGGATGACGATCTGCGCGCGCGCGAACTCCACGCCGCAGCTTTGATTCGCTCCGGTTACGACGTCAACACCGCCAAGGACGGCGCCGACGCCTGGAACGCCCTCAATCTTGTGAGTTACGATTTGTTGATCACCGACAACAGAATGCCAAGGGTGACGGGAATGGAATTGATAAAAAAATTGCGTTCCGATGACATGATGCTGCCGGTCATCCTGGCGTCGGGAACCGTGCCGGACGAGGAATTAAAACGTCATCCGTGGCTGCTGCTTGACGCCACGCTGACAAAACCATTTACCGTCGAGCAGTTATTGGAGGTGGTGAAACAAGTCCTGCGCTCGGCGGACAACGCCCGCGTCCGCGTCGAAAAAGATTTCCCCGTCATTTTGAAAGCCATGAGCGAAATTGAGCCGTCGCTGTTCGGATTCCAACCGCCTTCAGATAACTTGCAGCCCGAATGATTACGCGTCTCGGTTTTCTGTCTTTCGCGGTTTCAATTTTTCTCTAGCAATTCACACATTTGAACTTTATGGGGTGTTCACCCCATGGTATCGCACATTTTTCCCGCCTAATGTAATAGCCTATTCCTCCAAGGGATTTTGCAGGCAAAAATTCATTGGAGAGTCTGGACTATGAAGATCAATCATCAAATCGGGAACGCGACTGGCAGAAAACATCCGCGCGAGCGCGTTTTCAAATGAGCCGGGCCACTCCACAAATGCGAAATTTTGCCAAGCGTCTCATTGCTTATGAAGCGGGTGGAAATAAATCTTCCGGGATAAAAACCCCGGCGGCCTTTCTCGTCTGTGAGAAGCTGCGTCCGCAGCTCGCGATGCTTGCTGGAAACGGCGGATTTCACGCGCTCCTTTCGCGTGCGTTCGCGCTGGCCAACCCGGAAGTTCCATGGCTGCGCACGGTGCATATAAATGCGGACGGCTCTTTGGAAGGACTGGAAGAACTTCACACGCGGCTCGACCGCGACGAATTGTTTGATGGCGGAGTTGTTCTGGTCGCCCAGTTGCTTGGATTACTGTTGGCTTTTATTGGTGAAAATTTAACCTTGCGTTTGTTGCGCGAGGTTTGGCCGAGGGTTCCGCTGGACGATTTGGTTTTTGACAACGTAGAACGATATGAAAAAACAAAATAGCGCAACCAAATTGAGCCTCACAAAAAAAGTCGCGGACAAACCAGCCAAGGTCAAGATTCATAAACTTCCGACCGGCGTGCGCGGTCTCGATGAAATCTTGGGCGGCGGCGTCCCGGAATTATCCTTCAACGTCATTGCGGGCACGCCTGGTTGTGGCAAAACCACGCTGGCGCACCAGATTGTTTTTGCAAACGCGACGCCAAAAAAACCGACGCTTTATTTCACCGTCCTCGGCGAACCAGCCCTGAAGATGCTGCGCCATCAGCAGCAATTTTCGTTCTTCGACGAATCAAAATTGGGCGGGGCAATCCGCTTCATCAATCTGGCCGATGTATTGCAGGAGAAAGGCGCAGGCGGTGTCCTTGAAGAAATCATCAAACAAGTCACGGCTTCCAATCCGGGCATCGTGGTGGTGGATTCGTTCCGCACCGTGGAACGCCAGGCGGTTGGCGGCGCGAAAAATCTGGAGATGCAATCGTTCATGCAGCGTCTCGCGCAATTTCTCACCGGCTGGGAAGCGACGACGTTTTTGGTTGGCGAATATGTCGAATCCGAGATGCGCGACAATCCGCTGTTCACCGTCGCCGACGGCCTCTTCTGGCTCTGGCAGGTGACGGAGCGAAATTCCGTGGTGCGGAAAATGCAGATCATGAAACTGCGCGGACAATCCACGGTGCCGGGATTGCACACCATCCGCATCAACGGCGAAGGATTGCAGGCATTTTCGCGCACGCTGGGATTGATCGGCAACAAAACGAAACCGGCGCGGACGCGGCGGCTTTCCATCGGCATTCCTGAATTGGACAAGATGCTCGGCGGCGGCATTCTCGAAGGCGACAGTCTTCTGGTGGCCGGGCCTTCGGGAACTGGAAAATCTGCGCTGGCCACGCAATTTATTTCTGAAGGATTGCGTCAGGGCGAAGCGGGAATCATGGCGATCTTTGAAGAACGCCCGCAAGGCTACACGCACCGCGCCGACAATTTTGGGTTGAATCTGGAAAAGCCGCAACGCACCGGAAAACTTGAAATCCTTTACCTGCGTCCGCTCGATCTTTCGGTGGATGAAACCATGCAGGAAATTCTCGATGCCATCAAAAGGGTCGGTGCGAAACGGCTGGTGATTGATTCGCTGGTCGGTTTTGAGATGGCGCTGGCGCCGGGATTCCGCGAGGACTTTCGCGAATCGCTTTACCGGATGATCGGGGCGTTGACGGGAGCGGGCATCACGATTTTAAGCACGGTCGAGGTCGAGGATACATTTGAGGCAATGCCGTTCAGCCATTACGCGATTTCATTTCTCACCGACGACATCATCCGGATGCGTTATGTGGAAATTGACGGCCAGCTTCGAAAGGTGATGGTCATCATCAAAATGCGCGGCGGCAATCACAGCAAAGACATCCGCGAATATGTCATCACGGACAAAGGCGTGGTGATAATTCTTCCGCGCCAGACCGATTATGCCTCGCTGACAACGGGAATTCCGCAGCGAATCGGCCAGCGTGAAGAGGCCGCGCCTGAACCAAAGGCGACGGAATAAATTATGGGCGCAAAACAAACAACAGAGAAACAGCCGCCCGACTTGTCGAATGGCCGCGTCAATGTCGCCGCCATGAACGAGGCGTTGATGATTGGATCGGTGCGGCAGCATGAACTCACTGAAGCCGCTGATTGGGCGAACACCCAGTTGCAAAGGGAAATCCAAGAGCATGAACAGGCGGAAGATGAAATCCGCCGGCTCAATTTGGAATTGGAGCAACGCGTCGCTGAACGCACGGTGGAACTGCAAGCCGCCAACGAGGAAATGGAAGCGTTCAGTTATTCCGTCGCCCACGATTTGCGCGCGCCGCTGCGCCATGTCATGGCCTTCGTGGAACTGCTGCAAAAAGACGCCGGCCCGTCGCTGTCCGAAATAAATCGCGAGCATCTGGCGACGATTTCGCGGGCGACGAAACGGATGGGGAATTTGATTGACGACTTGCTCGCGTTCTCTCGCGTCGGACGGGCTGAAATGCAAAAGACGGAATGCGATCTCAACCAGTTGGTCCAGGAAACATTGCACGATTTTCAGGCGGACACGAAGCAGCGGAAAATTGTCTGGGAAATCCACCCTCTGCCGTCCGTTCGGGCTGACTGTGCGCTGTTGCGGATGGTGCTGGTCAATTTGATTTCCAATGCGGTGAAGTTCACCGGCAATCGCACCGCAGCCAAAATTGAAATCGGCTGCGTTCCCTCCGAAAAAGGTGAGACGGTTATTTTCATCCGCGACAACGGCGCGGGTTTTGATCCGGAATATGCCGAAAAATTGTTCGGCGTATTTCAACGCCTGCACAGCCGCGACGAGTTCGAGGGCACAGGCATCGGTCTTGCAAACGTCCAGCGGATTATTAAACGGCACGGCGGCAGGGTCTGGGCGGAAGGCGTCGTGAACAGCGGCGCGACATTTTACTTTTCAATTCCAAAACAAAACGGAGGCGTCAATGGACACTGAAACAATGACCGTCAAAAAAATCCTGCTCGTCGAAGATGATCCGGATGATGTGAAATTGACGCTTGCTGGGCTGGCGGAAAATAATCTCGCAGACAAAGTCGCCGTCGTTCGCGACGGCGCAGAGGCGCTGGATTATCTGTATTGTCGTGGAAAATTCAAAACGCGCCCGCCTGGCAATCCCATTCTCGTGCTGCTCGACAGCAAGATGCCGAAGGTCAGCGGGCTGCAAGTGTTGAAGACCATCAAAGTTGACGAAAGTTTGAAAACAATTCCCGTCGTGGTGCTCACGTCCTCGCGCCAAACGCCGGATTTGATCGAGTTTTACAAACACGGCGTCAACGCCTATGTGGTGAAGCCTATGGATTTTTCCGCCTACATGAAGGCAATCAAACAACTCGGCGCTTTTTGGGCGACCGTCAATGAACCGCCGCCCGGCGCGTGGCGGGAAGAAACTTCGATTCAAAATAGTGAAGTCATTTCCCCCGAAAAAACAGAGGTTGAACATGGAATCCCCGCTCCACATTTTGCATTTGGAGGATGACCCAACCGATGCCGCGCTCGTTCAATCCACGCTGAAAGCCGGGGGCGTCACTTGCGCGACCACCCGCGTGCAAAATCGTGCTGATTTTGTGGCGGCGCTTGAACGCGATGGCATTGACCTGATACTTTCGGATTTCTCACTGCCTGCGTTTGACGGATTTGCCTCGCTGAAAATTGCGCGCGCCCGATGTCCCGACATTCCATTTATTCTGGTCTCGGGAACACTCGGCGAAGAACTGGCCATTGATTCGCTCAAGCGCGGCGCGACGGATTATGTCTTGAAGGAACGGCTTTCGCGTCTCGTCCCTGCGGTTCATCGCGCCATGCAGGAAGTCAAAGAGCGCGTCGAACGCAAACTCGCCGAAAAAAAACGCGAGGAATACAGCCGCAAACTTCAGGTGCTTTCGCGCCGGCTCGTCGAAGCCCAGGAAACTGAACGCCGTCATCTTGCTCGCGAACTTCACGACGAAATTGGACAAGCGCTCACGGTCGCACAATTGAATTTGCAAGCACTGTTGCAATCGCCCCGCACGAAGACGCTGTTGCCGCGATTGAAAGAAAGCCTTGAGGTTGTCGAGCGCGTGCTGGAACAAGTGCATGACATTTCGTTGAATTTGCGCCCGTCAATCCTCGACGATCTGGGATTGGAACCGGCGTTGCGCTGGCTCACCAACCGGCAAGCGGCGCTCGTCGGGCTGCAAGCCAAGTTCCACGCCGACGCGTTGGAGCAACGGCTTGATCCGGTGATTGAAACCGAATGTTTCCGCGTGGCGCAGGGAGCGTTGACGAATGTGCTGCGCCACGCGCAGGCGAAAACCGTGAGCGTGGAGTTGCGGAAAGAAAACGGCCAACTTCACCTGCGAGTGCGCGACGACGGAATCGGATTTGACGTGGCCGCGCTTCGGGAAAAAGCCGTGCTCGGCGCAAGCCTGGGTTTGTTGAGCATGGAGGAGCGCGCGTCGCTCGCCGGTGGCGGATTGGAATGCACTTCCGTTCCGAAACTTGGCACCGAAGTCCACGCTTGGTTCCCGTTGAAGTGGCAGATTTCGCAACCTTGATCCGACGTGATGAAAAATGCCATCAAACCTGTCCGTGTCATACTGGCCGACGACCACACGCTCGTGCGCGCGGGCATCCGCGCGCTGCTCGAAAAATTGCCGGAGGTGAAAGTGCTGGGCGAGGCCAGCAATGGTCGCGAGGCGCTGGAGCTGGTCAAGACGTACAAGCCCGACGTTGTTTTGATGGACATCACCATGCCGGGCCTGAACGGACTGGAAGCGGCGGCGCGCATGGCAAAGGAATTTCCGACTGTGCGGGTCATCATTCTTTCCATGCACAACAACGAGGAATACTATTGGCGCGCGCTGAAGGCGGGCGCGGCGGGATACCTGCTAAAAAAAGCGGCGACCGCCGAACTGGCCGCCGCCTTGCAACAAGTCATTCACGGGGGGATTTATTTAAGCCAGGAAATTTCCACGCGATTGCTCAAGAAATTTCCCTTGCAAGAAATCGCCGACAGGAAAAGTCCGTTCGAGCAGTTGACGGGCCGGCAGCGTGAAATCCTCCAGCTCATCGCCGAAGGCCAGAACACAAAAGAGATCGCCGAAATCCTTAAGGTCAGCCCCAAGACCGTCGAATACCATCGCATGAAGTTGATGACCGGCCTGAACGTGCATGACGTTCCCGGACTCGTGCGCTTCGCGTTGCGCGTCGGATTGATTCCAGAGGAAAAATTGTCCGCAAGCTAAAGTCTTCCGTTAATCATGCCCATGTTTGCTTGGCTTCTGTATTTCAGCCATTGCCAGCGAGCGAAACGAATTTTGCGTGCCGGACAATAATTGCGTCCAGCTTCGGATGATTTGAAACGTTGGCACGTCAAAGCGGACTTCGTCTGCAATTTTTATTTTTAGTTTCATGGCTTTTATTTTCCCGGTTAATTTTTTACTGGTTTTGCGCTGTGCGATAAAAGCGCTGCGGAAAATTCGCCGCGTTCGTGTCGGTGAAATTCAGCGAGCCACCCGCTCCCACCGTCACCGTGCCGATGACCGTCCAAGTCTTGAGATCCTGCGACGCCTGCAAGTCAAACGTCTGGTCGGTCGGGCTGGTCACCGTCAGGATGAATTGCCCGGCGGGCGCGCTGCTGATTTGCACCTGGACGGACGTTGCCGTTGTCACCGTATAGGCGACCTCAGTCGAATAGCCGCTCTGGTCCCCGGCGGAATCATAGGTTGTGGCTGCGAAGTAATAAGTCACGCCTGCGACCAGGCCGGAAACGGTTGCGTTGGTCACATTGCCGGCGTTGATCATGTTGGTGTAGTTGCCGCTCGACACGCCAAAATAGACATTACAGCCTGTAACATTGGGATCCGTGTTCGCGTTCCAGACCAACGTGACGCTTTGCCCTGCCGGAGCGGTTGCGCCGAAAGTCTGGCCGGGATTGTGAAGCAGCCCGAAAACGGCGATGACTCCAAGAATCCTTGTGAATCCGATGATTCGCGAAGACCGACCCAAAGCTTGATTGGCGCGATCTGTTTTTTGTTTGTTGTTTATGTGCATAAACAACATTGCGGCTCATCAGGAGTGGCTGCGACTAGGGTGTTCCTTGCCGCTACTGGGAAAACCCTTGGTTTCAGTTAGGTAGGGTTACACCCCATTGAGGCAAAGCATGGCTCAGCCTATTCTCACCACATGGAATGCAAGAGATTTTCCCGAGTTCGAGGAGTCCGCAACACGCATCTGAAGCCACTGTCATCAGTGACACGGATTGTTGATTGAAATAATTGGTTGTTCGTGAATTTTTTTATCCATGCAAACTGAATTTCCAGCTTGGTATTGCGCCCGGACAAAGCCGAAGCATGAGCACATCGCGACGGCGGATTTGCGGAAAAATCTGGAACTGGAAGTGTTTTTGCCCCGGTTGCGGATTGAACGGGCGACCCAGCGCGGCGCGGTGCGCGTCATAGAACCGCTTTTCCCGTGTTATATTTTTGTCCGTTGTGTCATTGAAGAAAAGATCAATGAAATCAGGCATACAAACGGCATCAGCAGCCTTGTCCGCTTCGGTTTTGAGATCCCAAAAATCGCCGATTCGATCATTGAGGGATTACAGAAATGTTTTGAGGCGGAAGAACCGATGACGGTGGAGAACTGTCTTTCGCCGGGCGACGAAGTGGCGGTTGCCGACGGGGCTTTTGCCGGGATGAGCGCGTATGTTCTGCGCAATCTGCCGGCCAGAAATCGCGTCCAGGTTTTGCTCGATATTTTAGGACGGCCCACTCCGGTGGAAGTGGATCGAAGTTCAGTGGTTTCGGCGAAGAACGCGCTGGTTCATTTGGTGCCTATTTTCGCAGCGTAGCAAACGCTGCGAGTTTAAGCCGGAACTGCGGCAAATTCTACAAGTGCGGAGCTTTGATTAGTTTGAAACTTGAATTTTTTCACCTGTGAATTCCTTCAACGACAAGACTCAACTCGAAAAAGCCGGACTCCCGTGTTGGAAACGGACGCTGGATGTCGGTTTGATTCTGCTGGCGCTGCCAGTATTGATTCCGCTGGCACTGTTGATCGCCGCAATCATCCGCATCGTTTCCAAAGGCCCGATTTTATTTCAACAGGAGCGCGTCGGTTATTTGGGCGAAAAGTTCATGTGCCTGAAATTTCGGACCATGTTTGTCGGCGCGGACACGGTTTCCCATCAAGGCCATCTTCATCAATTAATAAATTCAGATGCCCCGATGATGAAAATGGATTCGCACGGCGATTCGCGGATCATTCTTTTTGGCCGATGGCTCCGGTCATCCGGTTTGGATGAACTGCCCCAGCTTATCAATGTGTTCCTGGGTCAGATGAGTTTGGTCGGGCCGCGTCCCTGCCTGCCGTATGAAAGAGAAAAATATCTGCCATGGCAAAAAGAACGATTTAATGCCGTGCCAGGTCTCACCGGTCTCTGGCAGGTCAGCGGCAAAAACAGGACGACCTTCGTTCAAATGATGCGGTTGGACATAGAATACGCCAGAAACAAAAGTTTGTGGCTCGATTCAAAAATCATCCTGAAAACCATTCCGGCGCTGATGGTTCAAATGTGGGAGACGCGCCAAAAAAAGAAATCACTTTCACCGACGGTCAAATCAACAACTTTTTCCAAAACGTCACTGTTGCTGACAGCCGTGATGATGGAAAACACAAAATTTAGGAAGCATCATGCCAAAACAAATTAAAGTAGGAGTGGTCGGTTGCGGCTATTGGGGGCCGAACCTGATCCGCAATTTCAGGTCGCTGCCTGATTGCCATCTGAAGGCGATGTGCGACAAGCAGGAGAACCGCATCGCGCATCTCAAGTCGTTGTATCCCGAAGTCCACGCGGCGACGGATTACGCCGACATGCTGAACGGCGTGGATGTTGATGCGGTGATTATCGCCACGGCGGTCACGTCACATTTTCCGCTGGCGAAGGCAAGTCTGCTGGCTGGCAAGCATACTTTCATCGAAAAGCCCATGGCCGCATCGTCCGCGCACTGCGAGGAACTGATTGACCTCGCCCACAAAAATGGCTTGGTGCTGATGGCCGCGCACACTTTTCTTTACTCGCCGGTTGTGCAAAAGATCAAGGAGATCGTTGAGCAGGGCGACATCGGGGAAATTAGATATATTTGCGCCCGCCGGCTCAACCTCGGACTTTTTCAAAAAGACATCAACGTCGCATGGGATCTGGCTCCGCACGACATTTCAATCATCCAGCACATCCTCGGCGAACAGCCCACCACCGTCAACTGCCGTGGCAGCGCGCATATCACGCCCGGCGTGGAAGACGTGACGACGATGTGCCTGAATTATCCACGCCAGCGAACCGCCATCATCCACAGCAGCTGGCTTGATCCGCGAAAAGTGCGCGAGATGACCATTGTCGGCAGCCAGCGCATGATTGTTTATGACGACTGCGCGCATCTGGAAAAAATCCGCGTCTATGACTCGCGCGTCGAGCGTCCACCGCATTACGACACTTTTGCCGAATTTCATTACGCCTATCACTACGGCGATGTCTATTCTCCATTCGTCAAACAGGAAGAGCCGCTGAAAACCGAGTGCCAGCATTTTCTGGACTGCATCAAACATGGAAAAACACCGTTGAGCGACGGCAACAAAGGCATGGAACTCGTCCGAATTTTGGAAGCGTCCTCCGAATCCTTGAAACTGGACGGCGCGCCGGTTCACCTTGCAAATCATTTCACCAACGGAAATGGTTCGCCGCCGGCGCCGCATAAGCCCGCCGCCGCCGAGCCTCACGCTACGCCTGCCAAAATTACCGAACCTAAAAGTTCGGAACCAAAATTGGAGATCACAAAACATTCCGGCCCAGACAACCTGAATATCCGCGTAAAAATTGACGTGAATCGCAGCGAACCGTGATCGCGTCTTCCCAATTGTATCAGCGGATTGCGCCAGACGTGAAGCTGGGGAAAAACGTCCGCATCTACGACTTCACAAATCTTTACGGCTGTGAAATCGGCGACGACGTGAAGATCGGGACTTTCGTCGAAATCCAGAAAGGCTCGAAAATCGGGAACCGCTGCAAAGTTTCCAGCCACACATTTATTTGCGAAGGCGTTATTTTGGAAGACGACGTTTTCATCGGTCACAACGTCACCTTCATTAACGACCTTTATCCGCGCGCCACGAATGGCACGGGCGAATTGCAGAGTGAATCGGACTGGAACTGCGTCGCGACGTTGGTCAAGCGCGGCGCATCCATCGGTTCCGGTGCCGTGCTTCTTTGCGGAATCACAGTTGGCCAAAACGCGATGATCGGCGCGGGCAGCGTTGTGACAAAGGACGTGCCGTCCGACACAATCGTCGCGGGCAATCCGGCCAGGGTGATTAAAAAAAATCAGACGACGCCGAAAATTCTGTGCTCACTGGAAAGTTAATCACGTCGCCGAAAGTTTTATCGTTTGCAGAAATTGATTCGCCGGCGCGCGCGCATTTTTCGAGCAATAAAATACAACCGATAAATCCGCTTCAGCATCCGAATTGGGATGCGCTTGTCACAAAGTTTCCGAATTTTTCATTTTTTCACGGTGCGGCATGGGCAAAAGTTCTGGTTGAAACTTATGGTTATGTTCCGAATTATTTTGTCACAAATGGATACAGCGGTCTTTGCTCAATGCTGCCGCTCATGGAAGTTGACAGTTGGCTGACCGGGCGGCGGGGAATAGCGCTGCCGTTCACGGACGATTGCGAGCCGCTTTGTCCCGATGGCGATTCTTTCAAAATACTTTTCCAAAACGTAATTGAGTTCGGAAAGGAGCGTGGATGGAAATATCTGGAATGTCGCGGCGGACGGAAATATTTTGATGGAATTCCCGCCTCGCTGACATTTTACGGGCACAGTTTGGATTTAGCCACAGGCGAAGACCCGCTTTTTGGGCGATTTGAAAGTTCCACGCGACGGGCGATTCGCAAAGCGGAGAAAGATGGAGTGACGGTGGAAATTTCACAAAGTCTGGAAGCGATGGGGAAATTTTATTCGCTGCAATGCAAGACGCGCAAAAAACACGGGCTGCCGCCACAGCCATTTTCCTTTTTCTCGAACATCCACAAATACATTTTATCGCAAAATTCCGGCATCGTGGCCGTGGCCAGTTGGCGGAAGACGCCGATTGCAGCTTCAATCTATTTTCATTTGGATGACCGGGCGATTTACAAATACGGGGCTTCGGACGAAAAATTCCAGCATTTGCGCGGAAGCAATCTGGTCATGTGGGAAGCCATCAAATGGTATTGGAAGAGAGGCGCGAAAAAACTGCACCTCGGCAGGACTTCGATGGCGAATGAAGGTCTGAGGCGTTTCAAACTCGGATGGGGAGCTTCGGAAGAAACAATCGAATATTTCAAATATGATTTTCGGAAGAAAAATTTTGTCAGGGACAGCGATGCGGCTTTCGGCTGGCACAACAGAATTTTTCAGTTGCTGCCGAATTTCGTTACGCGGATGACCGGCAATGTGCTGTATCGGCATTGGGCTTGAGCAATAAAAATTAAATGAACAATGGCCAACATAACGGTTCGTCGCCGGGAATTACCTTGAGCGATATTTATTTTGTGCTGTTCCGGCACAAGTGGAAAATTATTTGTCTTTCTGCGGCGGGTATTGCGACGGGTGTTGTTTATTATCTGGTCAATCCGCCGCCTTTTGAATCCGAGGCTGAATTGCTTGTCCGCTATGTTATCGACAGCCGTTCTCCAAACCCGGAGTCAAATAACACAAAGGAAACTTCGCCGACCGATCTCGGAGAAAGCATCATCAATTCCGAGATCAAAATACTCACCAGCTTCGACATCGCACAACAGGTGGCCAAAAACATCGGACCGGAAAGGATTTTGGCGCGGATGGGCGGCGGCAGCGATCCGATCCACGCGGCCAACGTCATAAAAAATAATTTGTTCGTGCAGGCGCCGGACAAGAGCAGCGTCATTGACATTATTTTCCGCAATCCCGATCCGGCGATTGTCCAACCGGTGCTTCAGGAAATCATCAGCGCGTATCTGGACAAGCATCTGGAAGTCCACCAGTCGGTCGGCAAGTCGGACGATTTCCTGACGGAGGAAACGGCGCGGTTGAGTTCTGAAATTTCCCAGACGGAAGATGAACTTCGCGCCGTGAAAACCAATGCCGGCATCATTTCCATCGAAACTGCGGAAAAATCCTACGCGGAGCAAATCGCCCGGATTCGCGAAGATATTCTCCAGGCGCAGGCGGATTTGGCCGAACACCAAGTCACGTTGAAATCCAGGACGGCCAGCGTCGAGCCGGGCATCGAGGCTTCTTCAAACAATCTGGACGAATATCAAACCATCTGCGCGCATCTCGATTTTCTCAAGCGAAGGCAGGATGATTATCTGACCCAGCAGGGATACACGGAAGAAAACAAGCTGGTCAAGGAAGTGCGCGGGCAAATTGCCGAAACCGAGAAACTCAAAACAAATCTGGAAGAAAAATATCCGTCGCTGGCCGGCTCGTATGTTCCTTCGCCGAATCTTTCCGCACAGCAGCCGGAAGCTGGCGGCGGAATAGAGGGATTGGTGTCGCCGCAGTTGAAAATAAATGTGTTGAAACAGGAATTGAACCAGCTTCAAGCCGAAGCGGCGAACGTGGATGACGCAGAATCAAAAATTTCTGACTTGCAACGGAAGAAACAGGTTCAGGAGGGAAATTATCAATATTTTGCAACCAGCCTTGAGCAGGCGCGCATTGACGAGACGCTTGGCTCCGGAAGAATTGACAACATCAATTCCATCCAAGAGCCGTCGCCGCCGTTCAAAGACAGGTCACAAAAACTCAAGTCCATGTTGATGATGATGGTGGGCGGCGTTTTGGGCGGAGTGGCATGGGCGTTCCTGATCGAATTTTATTTTGACACTTCAGTGAAACGGTCGATCGAGGTTGAGTCGAAATTAAAGCTGCCACTTTTTCTTTCAATTCCCGACATCGCCAGAAACGGACACAAACATCTCGCCGCAGCAACAAAACAGCGGCTGTTGCAACAAAACGGCGATGCGCCTGCTGCGGGAAACGGCAAGCTGGAAATTACCGCGTGGGAGGCTGGCAGTTTTCTGAATCCATTTTACGACGCGTTGCGCGACCGGCTGATGAGTTATTTTGAAAGCATCAACCTCACGCGCAAACCAAAACTGGTGGCGGTGGCAGGCACGGAAAAAGGTTCGGGTGTCAGCACGATTGCCGCAGGATTGGCGGCGTCGCTTTCGGAAACCGGCGATGGCCGGGTTTTGCTGGTTGACATGAATCAGGAACGCGGAGCGGCAAAACAATTTTTCAGGGGCGAAGCCGGCTGCCAGTTGGACGACGCGCTGGTCAGCGAAAAAAGAGACACCGCGCTCGTGCAGGAAAATTTGTATGTCGTGTCGGAAGGTTCCAGCGAAAAACTTCAGCGCGTTTTGCCCAAGCGTTTCGCCTCGCTTGTGCCAAAACTTAAGGCCAGTGACTACGATTACATCATCTTCGACATGCCGCCAGTCAGCCAGACCAGCGTGACCGCGCGCCTCGCGGGATTGATGGACATGACCTTGCTTGTCATCGAATCGGAAAAAACCGGCCGCGATGCCGTCCATCAAGCCGCCTCCCTGCTCTCTTTGTCGAAGGCTACCGTCGGCGCCGTGCTCAACAAGACGCGAAAATATATTCCCGACCGGCTGCACCGCGAATCTCTCGGAGATGTTTGAGAAATTAAAAGCGCGGAGATATTTTTCCGCTCTTTAATTCACCCTCCATGTTCAACAGCAATCGTCTTTATTACCGGCTCAAACCCTATTTGCCATGGCGATTGCGGATGGCTGCGCGCAGAATTGTCGCGCGGAGACAGCGGCGGATTCACAAGGACACTTGGCCCATCAACGAAGCCGCCGGTCAAATGCCAGACGGCTGGCCGGGCTGGCCTGACGGAAAAAAATTCGCTCTGGTGCTGACACATGACGTTGAAAGTTCTCGAGGCTTGGAAAAATGCCGTCAATTGATGGATCTGGAAAAAAAGCTCGGCTTCCGTTCCTCGTTCAATTTTATTCCCGAAGGCGAATACCGTGTCTCGCGCGAATTGCGCGAGGAACTCATCCAAAATGGTTTCGAGGTGGGAGTGCATGATTTGCGACACGACGGAAAACTTTATTGGAAGCGGAAGGAATTTCCTGAAAACGCGCGAAGCATCAACAATTATCTCAAAGAGTGGAACGCGAGCGGTTTTCGATCGGGCTTCATGCTTCATCACCGCGAATGTCTGCATGATTTGGAAATCGAATATGACGCCTCAACCTTTGACACCGATCCGTTTGAGCCGCAGCCGGAAAGTGCCAACACGATTTTTCCGTTCTGGGCGTCGCGACCGAATGGCGGTGGCTATGTTGAACTGCCTTACACACTGCCGCAGGACTCCACATTATTTATCGTCCTCAAGGAAACTTCGCCGGACATTTGGAAAAAAAAACTCGACTGGATTGCGAAGTGCGGTGGCATGGCGCTCGTCAATGTGCATCCCGATTACGCCGGGTTCGGAAAAAACGGATTGAACATTTCGGAATACCCCGTCGCGCTGTATGAAAAATTCCTCCGGCACATCGCGGAAAATCATCACGGCCAGTTTTGGAACGCATTGCCTCGCGAAGTCGCCGGCTGGTTCAAGGAAAATTGCGCGCCAAAAAATTTGCCCGCGCAATTTCCCGCAGCAGCCAAAACCCAGCCGCTCAAAGGAGAACGTGCTGTCGTCGTCCTTTATTCAAATTACGCCACCGACCCGCGACCGCGCCGCGAAGCCGAGGCTTTGAGCGCGGCGGGAATGGAAGTGAACGTGATTTGCCTGCGGCAAAATTCCGACGCACATTGGCGGGAAACAATCAATGGCATCAATGTATTTCACGTGCCGCTCAAACGCCGACGAGCCGGAAAACTGATTTATATTTTGCAATACGCCTGGTTTTTCCTGTGTTCGTTTTTTTTGCTCTTGGCATGGAGTTTCAAAAAACGCTACAAGCTCGTCCACGTCCACAATATGCCAGACTTTCTGGTGTTCAGCGGACTGCTGCCACGGCTGCGCGGCGCAAAAATCATTTTGGATCTGCACGACCCGATGCCGGAATTGTTTCGCAGCATCTATGGACTGACCGGCGAGCATTTCATCGTCCGCTGGTTGAAGAAAATGGAAAAGCGCAGCATCGCGTTTGCGGATTTGGTTCTCACGCCCAACACGGCATTCAAAGAACTTTTTGCCTCGCGAAGTTGCCCGCCGGAAAAGATTGAGACCGTGATGAATTCGCCGGAAACAAAAATTTTCAACCCGCGCCGATTCAACGATTCAACGATTCAACGATTCAACGAAAAATCTTTCACGTTGATGTATCACGGCCTGCTGGTTGAACGCCACGGGCTGGATTTGGCGATTCAAGCCGTCGCCCGGCTCCGCGCGGAAATCCCGAACATCCAACTGCACATGTATGGCGAGCCGACCGATTATCTGGAAAAAATCATGAAGTTGGTCCGGGAATTAAATTTGGAAGGCGTTGTGCAATCCCACGGGTTCAAGAATTTGAATGAAATCGCAAATGAAATTTCAAAAATAGATTTGGGGCTGATTCCGAACCGGTTGAGTTCATTTACCGAGATCAATTTTCCCACCCGCATTTTTGAATATCTGGCGATGAACAAACCGGTGCTTGTTCCCTCCACCAAAGGCATCCGGGATTATTTTGACGACATTGATATTTTGTTTTTCGAGGGCGGAAATGTGGACGACCTGGCGACGAAAATCAAATGGGCGTGGCAGCATCCGACAGAGTTGCGACAGTTGATGGAAAATGGTTGGATGGTGTATGGGAAACATTGTTGGGATTCGGAACGGGAGCGATTTGCCGGTCTCGTGAGCGACCTGCTACAGCGCCAGCCGGAGGCCATTAAATTGGAATTGTATGGGTCGGGAACCCGTCCCGGACGGTCGTAAATCAACCTGAATTGGCCGTCAACCTAATAAGAAACCTGACGAATCTTGTAAGATTCTGATCCGTGTCCATCCGTGGTTGAACTGCGTCATTCCGGCTTGCAAGGCCCCCGCTCATCGCACTGCCCGCCAAAACACCTTTGCGATGGAACAAAACACTTTTGCGATGACACGAAACAAGGTTGTGAAGACACACAAAAAGGTTGCGATGAACCAAAACAACGTTGCGATGACACACAAAAAGGTTGTGGTGAAGCAAAACAAGGTTGCTTTGGAACGGAACAACGCTGCGTCGAGGCGATCGGAAGGGGAAAATGGTCAAATTTAACCAGTTGGCGGTGTTTTTAGAGCAAAATCACAAAAAGAATGGCTTTTTCCACGATTTTCTAGTTGTTGGGACTCGGAAGAACAACGGTTTGGGGTCTTGTCGGCGATTTGATTCAAATGCGTTAATTCGCGCCACATAAATCAAAATCAGAATTATGCTTAAATACTATTTGACCGCTGCGACGTTGAAAGTTGCGTCTCTGAACGCCGCGACCAAAAGTTTATATCGAACCATCGGCAACACTGTCGGACAACGCGGCAGGCAAAATAAACCGATGCCGTCGTATTATGCCAAAAGGGTGAATCGGAATGTGACGCTGTGTCGCAAACACGACATTTTGAATGGAAGCGCAAAAGTTTTGGAATTTGGAACGGGCTGGATGCATTGGGAAGCGTTGACGACGAGATTGTTCTTTGATTTTTCCGCCACGTTATACGATGTATGGGACAACCGGCAAATGGAGGCGCTGCAATCGTATCTTAAACAATTAAAGCAGGCATTGGCAGATGGACGGATTTCTCCACCTGGCGACATAAAAAGAACGTTGCGAATCATTGATGAAATTCATCAGATAAAAACATTTGAGGAGTTATACAAATTTCTCGGCTTCAAATATGTAGTTGAACCAAAAGGCGAATTGGATTTGCTGCCTGACGCCGCGTTCGATGTTGTCATCAGTGCCGGGGTTTTGGAACACATTCATGTGGATTCAGCGTGGAAAATCATTCAGGGAATGGCGCGGGTTCTGAAACCGGGCGGGTTTGGCATTCACAGCATTACAATTTCCGATCATCTATACCATTATGACTTGTCGGTATCTCCCAAGCAGTATCTCCATTATTCCGAGAGAACTTGGAAGTTGTTATTCGAAAATGAAGTCCAATATATCAATCGCATTCAGCGTTCCGGGTGGCTTGCGATGTTTCAACGCGCAGGCTTCGACGTAATTGAAGATGGCGGGGCTTTTTGCGTGCTCAACGGACTTGCTCTCAGTGACACTTATAAAACATTTGATCGCCACGACCTCGAATGGACGCACTTGGAACTTCTGCTACGCAAGCGTTAATGCACCAACCACAGCCAGGATTTTCATTAACCAGCGAATGTCATGCCTTCATCGATTGCATTTATTTTGACGGCGATTTTCGTCGCATTTTTGTTCCGTCGCGATTTGCACGAACGGCCCAACGTGACCGGCGCGCTCTGGATTCCGATTTTGTGGCTGGTGCTCATTTGTTCACGCGCCGTTTCACAATGGCTCGCGCTGGCCGGTTTCCAAGTTGGCGGCGTTTCACTCGAAGAAGGCAGTCCCGTGGACGCCATCGCGTATTTCACACTCATCGCGGCGGGATTTTTTGTTCTGGCAAAGCGGCGTGTCAGGCTAGGAGAAATCATCAGCAACAACCGGCTGATTGCTGCTTTTTTCATTTATTGTCTATTCGCGGTGCTTTGGTCGGACTTTCCGTTCGTCGCGTTCAAACGATGGATAAAGCTTCTTGCTTATCCGATCATGACATTGGTTCTGCTCACCGAGCCGGATCCGGAAGAAGCGTTCATCCGGCTGATGAAAAGATGCGCGTATGTGCTTGTTCCGGTTTCCATTTTATTCATCAAATATTTTCCGCAATGGGGACGCGGCTTTGAGCAATGGACCGGTGCGGCGGACAACACTGGCATCACGACGAACAAAAATGAACTGGGCTTTGACTGTCTGATATTCGGCTTCTTTTTTTTCTGGTGCTTCTCAAAAACATGGAATCAGGAGAAAAGTGTCGCTCGACGAAATGAGCTTCTGCTTTGCGCGGGTTTTCTAGTTATGACCTTATGGCTGCTCAAAATGGCGCACAGTTCGACATCTTTGGCTTCGCTGTTGATTGGAATAGCCGTGGTTTTATTTTTGGGTTTGCGGTTCGTGAATAAAAAATACATCGGCCTTTATGTCATGGCGGCGATTGTCCTGATTTTGTTCGCGCAATTTGCATTTGGAATTGTTGACACAGGCATTGGAATGCTGGGCAAAGACCCGACGCTCACGGGACGAACCGACCTTTGGAAAATATTGCTGGCTTGGAAAATCAATCCGCTCATGGGCGCCGGATTTGAAAGCTTCTGGCTCGGTGAACGGCGCGAAAAACTTTGGGACATTTATTGGTGGCATCCGAATGAGGCGCACAACGGTTATCTGGAAACATATTTGAACCTGGGCTTGATCGGACTCGCGCTGATGTTGCTACTCTATTTGTTCGCTTTCTCCAAAGGCTGCAAAATGCTTTTTGAAAATTTTGAATTCGCGCGGTTCCGGCTCGGTTTTCTTGCGGCATTTGTGTTTTACAATTGGACGGAAGCGGCGTTCAAGGCACTGCATCCCCTTTGTTTCATTTTTTTCACCACTCTCATGGTTTATCCGAAACGGCAAGTTGCGACGGTCGAAGAATTATCTTTGGATGAAGAACCTAAAGCCGTGAAAAGTTTTTCTCCATGAAATCAGACTCAACCATCGCGCCAGCACCATTGAAACAGATTGCACAGGCATTTCTAAAACAAATCGGCCTCTATCAACGATTACGATCCTCTTGTGTATTCGCATACTTGCTGAAATCGCTGCTGATGGAGAATTTAATTACGTCGCCGATTATCGTGAAGGCATGAGGTTCGGACAATGGATGTCGGCAACGGAATTTATCCACGCTTTC
>Ga0181525_10001086_pt1 | contig 23555 bp, 24 predicted proteins | sample PEATcosm2014_Bin_48_FD_121100 | JGI IMG/M metagenome (GOLD analysis project Ga0181525, IMG submission 121100) | Peatland microbial communities from MTU Mesocosm Facility, Houghton, MI, USA - PEATcosm2014_Bin06_10_metaG | ecosystem: Environmental > Terrestrial > Soil > Wetlands > Peat | place... | reverse complement strand
CTGAACTTCGGCGCCAACACCAGTCTTCCGGGGCGGGTGTTCGCTTCGACGAATGTGTATTACGGATCGGGATTCACCAACGGCGACCCCGACACGCAATATCCGGGGAACTACCTGCCCCCGCACACCACGTTTGACATTGCATTGGGCAAGAGCTTTGGGGAGCACGAGAAATACAAGGTTTCGGTGACGGCTACGAATGTGACGAATCGCCGGGTGTTGCTGGACAACAGCCTGACGTTTGGAGGATTCCACTTCAACGACCCACGACAGATTTACGGGGAGTTCCGCTGGAGGTTTAAATACTAAGCACTTTTCCGGACTTGGGCAGCGGGAGCCAGCGTAGTCTTTTGGCCAACCAAAGCCATTTTCTGGCACACTTATTTTGTTATCAATGCTTTAGAATGGCATTCACGGCGTATCCGATCGGTTTTATGGAGTTATTGGGTTGCCGAGCGGCCACCCCAGGCAAGGATGCAACGAAAAACTGACGTTCACGTTGCATCCGGTTGCAGCACGTTGCTTGATATTCAGTTTTCAAATAGCCTGGGCGCCAGAGCCTCGGTATGAGATCGGTCCCTATTCGAGTAATAGCACGCACGCTCAAGGTTTTCGGCGGTGGGACGCCGTTGGGCTTTTGTTTTCAGCGGCGAGAGGGGCGCGCGGTCGCGTGAACGCGCGCGGGCGGCCTGGGAGCCCACCGCAGGCTATGAGCCGGCTATGAGCCTGGCCCACTAGGCTTATAATGTCGTTATGTTCTTCCGCAGACGGCAACCGGCCGAGATCACTTTCCAGGACAGGCTGGACAACCTGAAACGGGCTGGATTCAGCGTGACGCCACGGCCGGATGGCACCGTGCTGGTGACCAAGGGCGAATGCGGTGTCGCGCTGCGCGAGAGCGGCGGCCAGGTGCAGCGCGCGGATTTGGCCGGCATCGTGATGGGCGGCGAGATCGGTTCCCTGGTGGACGGCGGCTATCAGAAATTCTTCCGCACCCCTTCCGGGAAGAGCAGGCCGGCGCTGGCGTCCGAGTTGAAGGCGCTGCACGATTTCGAGGAGGATCTGAAAGAAGGGCTGGGATTGGAGAGCCTGTACAACGAATCGCTGGGGACCGTTTCGACATACTACATGTACGACCGGGTGAAGGATCGGGACCGGGGCGTGCCGAAGCGCGTTTGGGAGGAGTAGGCGGTCGCCAGGCCCAGGGGCCTGCGGCCGGTGGACCGGCGAGGCCGCCGGTCCGCGGGCAAAATTGCCCGCCCCCCCAAAACGCGTCTCATCAGCTTTGGTGGCCGTTAAGGCCATGGGACACTCCCTTACGGTCGTGGCTCGGTAAGACTTCGCAGCTTGCGGCCTGGCGCGGAACCTCCATCAAGTTTGCAGAAACCGCTGGAGGCGCTGGCCAACCTGCTCGTGGGTGAGGTATGCGCCCCGATCGAGGGCTTCTTCGCCGCGCTTCACGGCCGCGACGAAGCGGTCCTGCTCCTCGAAATAGCGCGTCAGGGCGTCCTCCACCAACTGGTCAGGGCTGCAGCCCTGCTGAGCGGCCGAGTTTGCCAGCTTCGCTTCCAGTTCCCCGGTGACGTGCACTTCCATTTTCTCCGGCTCCTCCTCTTCAAGAATACAACGGACGACTCGCCCGCCCCCTACTGAGGCGGGCGGGCGGCTTGCTTGCGCACCTGTTCGAAATACTGCTGTACGTAGGACTGCAACGCCAAGGGGACCTCGTCGCGATTGATTTCTCCGCCCGCCTGGCCGTGATGCGCGTCGCGCTGGGCGTACGGCGTACGCAACTGCCGATTGCTGTTCTCGACTTCCACGGTGACCTCGCCGGTCACATTGGCGGCGCGCTTGCCGATGATCTCGCTGATTTTGCCCATGGCCGCAAGCTGTTCGGCGAGCTTCACGTCTTTGCTGCCGTCCTGCCGCCCGATACCGCTTCCGGGCTGCTTGGTGGCGGGCTGCTGCCCGCTCTGGCCGGGGCTGCCCGATTGCGAATTCTGCGCGCTCTGAGCATCGTCGCCGGGCTGCGCGTCGTTGGCATCCTTGGCGTCGGCCTGCTGCCCGTCTCCCGGCTGCTGGCCCTGCTTGCCGTTTTGTCCCGAATTGCCGGACTGACTTTTCTGCTGGCCGCCATTCTGGGCGCCCGCCTGCTGCTGCTTTCCCTGGGCGCCCGTCTGCTGCCGCATCCGGTTCATCAGGCTCGACATGGCATCCTTGAACTTGCCGAGCAGGTTGGAGTTTTCGCCGGAATTGCCGGAGGCTTGCTTATCGCCGTCCTGGCCTTGTTTGCCCTGGCCCGGCCCTTTCTTGCCATCGGCAGACTGCTGCTCGCCGGCCGGGTTGGCGCTGACTCCCTCGGGCTCCTCGGCGGGGCTCTGTTCGCCTTCGAGTTGCGCGGATTGCTCCAGCTTGGAATTCTCCGGGCGGATGGTTGCGGTCTTGCTGTCGACATCCGGGACACTCACAGTGTCGAGAGCGGAATCCGGCGCGGCATCCAATTCGCCGGGGGTTTTCTGCTTGGAATCGTCGAGCGAAAAACCGGGCTCCGCGGGGTGTTTGGGATCGCGGGCGGGCGGGCGCTGGCGGTCGCGCGCCGTTTGCCGGGATGCGGTATAACCCAACTTGTCCTGCACGATACGGGCCAGCGGCGCGCGCAGATCCAAGCGGCGATCCAATCCATAGCGCAGGGCAAACAGGCCGGCCGCCGCCAAAGCCAATAGCGCGGCGCCATACAGCGCGCGGGGCATGCGGAGCGGAATGGCGCGGCGCGGATCCACGCCGGCGGCAACGCTTTCGGCTTGGGACCATTGCGCGCGGCGCATGTCGTGCGACCGGGCGGGTTGTTCCATTGGGGAGAAGAAGAGGGCCGTGGAGAGGGTGTCGGCGAGCTGCAGGTTGCGGTCCACGCGCTGCGCCGCGCGATAAAGGGATGGCGCGGTGCGCCAAGTGGCATAAGCTCCGGCGGCCAGCGCGACTGCGGGCAGCAGGAGCAGCCAGGCCCAACCGAGGATCTGTGTTCCCGCCAACAGAAGCAGGATCAGCGAGGCCAGCGCGGCGCTGACCGAATAGGCGGCATGGCGCAGGGCCTCATTGGCGAGCATGCGGCGGCGGGCGCGTCGGACGGTTTTGAAGACCATGAGCCTGATGCTTCTGCGTCTATTATCGCAAAATCGGGAGTTCACCCAAGGGAGTACCTAGTACAACTTTGCCTAGCCATCGGTGTTCCCATTAAGGTATGCTAGGCGCAACGACAAAAATAAGAAGTGGCAAGGACAAGCCAGGAGGCGTGTCCCAGCGGAAGGATTGAAATCTGTTGAGAGTTCTGATCGTAGACGACGAACCCGCGCAACGCAACGGACTGGCGGCCATGGTAGCGGCCTGGGGCATGACGGCGGAGACCGCATCCGATGGCAACGAAGCGCTGGAGGTGCTGAGCCGGAACATGCCGGACGTGATCCTGACCGATCTGAACATGCCGGGGCTGGATGGTTTCGGCCTGCTGGAGAAATTGCGAGAAATGGGCGACATGCCGCCCACCATCGTGCTGACGGCCTACGGCAATGTGGAAACGGCTGTGCGCACCGTGCATGAACTGGGAGCCTACTGGTTCCTGGAGAAACCGATCCAACCGAAGAGCCTGGAAGTGCTGGTGAGCCGGGCCGCCGCGCACGCCGGCCTGCGCAACGACAAACAGGCGCTGCTGAGGCAACTGGCCAACAACGGCTCACTGGGCGAACTGGTAGGCGCATCGCCCAAGATGCGGGAGATTTTTGCGCTGCTGCAGCAGGCCGGACCGAGCAAGGCTTGCGTGCTGATCACGGGCGAGAGCGGCACGGGCAAGGAGATGGTGGCGCGCACGATTCACAAGCTCAGCCCGCGGCGGCAGGGGCCGTTCATCGCCATCAACTGCGCGGCGCTGCCGGAAACGCTGATCGAAAGCGAACTATTCGGGCACGAGAAAGGGTCCTTCACGGGCGCTTCGGAGCGGCGCTCGGGGTGCTTCGAGCTGGCGCAGCACGGGACGCTATTGCTGGACGAGATCGGCGAGATGCCGCTGCCCACGCAAGCGAAGCTGCTGCGCATTATCGAGGATTCCAAAGTGCGGCGGCTGGGCGGCAAGACCGAATTCGAGGTGGACGTGCGGCTGGTGGCCGCCACCAACAAAGTGCCTGACGAAGCCATCCGGGGCGGCCATCTGCGCGAAGACTTATTCTACCGGCTGAACGTTTTTCACATTCACCTGCCGCCGCTGCGGGACCGCAAGCAGGATGTCGCGCCGATATCTGAAGCGCTGATCGCGGCCCTGAACAGCAAGCACGAATGCCGCGTGACGGGCATCGCGCCGGATGTGATGGAGGCGTTTGAGCGGCATTCGTGGCCGGGGAATGTGCGGGAATTGCGGAACGTGCTGGAGCGCGCCGTGATTGTGGCGGGCGAAGGAACCGTGGAGATGAAGCACGTCCCCGCCTTTCTGCAGGGGCGGGCCGCGATGGCGGCAGTGGCCGGCGCTGGCGCGGACACCGCGGAGGAGGATCCGGAATCGGTGCGGTTCAGCATCGGCACGACCGTGGAGGACGCCGAGAAAGGGCTGATCCTGCGGACGCTGGAACACACTCACAACAACAAGACCCGCGCGGCGGAGATTCTGGGCATCAGCTTGAAGACGCTGCACAACAAGTTGAAGGAGTACGGGGGCGGCGCGTAGGGCGCGCTTCGCTCGCCGTGGTTGGTGGCTGGTGGTCACGCCGCGGTCGTGCAGTACGGTCGCGGGCCGATTCGGGCAGGGGGACCTACCACGTTATAGGATGAGGGGCGGGATTAAAATCCCGCGCGGGCTGAAGCCCGCCCTCCATTTTCTGAGGCTGCCAGACGACTTCAATCGGATAGAGAGGGATCTTCGGGTCCGAGCTATCACGGGAAGGCCCTCGGGCATAGCGCGACCAGGATTCGGTCAAAGGGTCTTTATGATGCGGACGGTGCGGATGTAATTGGCTGCGTCATCCTCGGAAAGTCTCAGTCTTCCACTTTGGACTTTGATCACGATCTCCCACACGCTGGCCACGCTGAACAACAGGGCATTTAGCTTGTCGGAGAGTACCCCACGAATTCCGCGAACGGCTGCCCCACTGCCCACGGCCTCGCGCGTTTTGGGCGCCACTGTATTACTTCATGGGCGAAAAGTCCGTGGGTTCCATGAACACGGATTCCACTTTACTCACGATCTTGCCGTTGGCTTCGGAATCCTTCTGCACTTTCTGCCACTCCGGGTCTTTACCGAATTCGGCCCAATTCTTCTTGGCGGCCTCGCGGCTGGGGTGGGCGATGATGTAGATCAGCGTGTTCTGGGATGCCGGGGAATCCTGCGGCACCCAATAAGCGATACTGGTCATGCCGTGCTTTTCGAAGATGCGCATGGTGTGGTTACGGAAGCGCGCCAGCAGATCCGGCAGCTTGCCTTCGTAACAGGTGTAGGTTCGCAACTCGAAGACGCGCGCATGCTCTTGTGCGCCGGCGGGCGGAATCGCGGTGGAGGCGGCCATCGCCGCCGCGAGGAATAGAACCGTTTTCAGGGCCATGCAGCCAGTTTACGCTACTGCGCGGCCTGGCGGGCGAGCGTATCGATGACCGCGATGTTGGCGGCAAGTTCGGGCGTCAGGTGGTGGCGCTGGCGAATGAATTCCACGCTGTTGTAGGTGAGCCAGACTTTGCCTTGGGCGTCTTCCCAGATGAGGATTTTCAGGGGAAGGTCCAGAGCGGCGGTGGGAGACGCCAGCATCAGCGGCGTACCGCCTCTGGGATTGCCGAAGATCAGCAGCTTGGTATTGCGCATCGGCATCCCGACTTTTTCCGCTTCGCCGCTGTGATCGATGAGCGCAAAGACGGTCACGCCGCGGTCGTGGAGGAGGGTCGTCAGGTTGTGGAGCGCGGCGTCCACACTGTGGACGCTTTCGACGGAGACGATGCCGTTGTTGGTCGATTCGGGCATGGGGGATTTTCCGCCGCTTACTCAATCACCGCCAGCACATCCCCGGCCGCCACGGTGGCACCCTCGCGGGCCGCGAGTGAAACGACCCGTCCTGCCTTGGGCGCTTTCATTTCGTTTTGCATCTTCATAGCTTCCACCACCAACAGGCCTTGGCCGGTTGCTACGGTGTCGCCCTGTGCTACCAGCAGGCGCACGATCTTGCCGGGCATGGGCGCGACCACGTTCAACCGGCCTTCGACGCCCTGCTTGCCGGTCTGGCGCGACCAGCGGCGCGGGTCGCGGATCTCTACCTCGAAGCGGTGGCCGTCGATAAAGACGATCACGCAGCCATCGGATGGCTCGATGCGCGCTTCGTAACTGCGGCCGTCCCGCAGGACTGAATAGACGCCTGGTTCCACGGCAGCGATCTGCTCGCCGCCATCCAGGTCGATTTCGCGAGTCTGGCCGTCAATGTCCAAAGAGACCTTCATCGTAGCGCCTCCCGGCGGCCGATATCGAGCCACCGGCTGTGCGCTGCGGACGCGCTTTCAGCGGGCGCGGCGCCGCGCGTGGAATGGAAGGCGGCCACCAATGCCGCGATGGACTCCAGATCCGGCGGCCGATCAAGGGGCTTGCGGCGCGCCAGGAATTCGTCCACGAAGCGCGTGTGCAGGCGGCCCTCGCGAAACTCTTCGTCCTCCAGGATCTGGCGGAAAAAGGCGATGTTGGTGTGGATGCCGGCTACGTCGTATTCGCGTAGAGCGCGCAGCATGCGGGCAATGGCGTGGGGCCGCGTGCCGCTCCACACGGCCAGCTTGGCCAGCAGCGGATCGTAGTCGATGGGCACGGTCCAGCCGTCGTAGACGCAGCCATCCAGGCGAATGCCCGGTCCCAGAGGACGCGTCAGGCGCGCGATTTTGCCGGGCGAAGGGAAGAAGTTGTTGTAAGGATCTTCGGCGTAGATACGGCACTCGATGGCGGAGCCGCGCCAGTCGACGTCCTCCTGCCGCAGCCGCAGGTGCTCGCCCGCGGCGACCTCCAATTGCAAGCGCACCAGATCGAGACCGGTCACCAGTTCGGTGATGGGGTGCTCCACTTGCAGCCGGGTGTTCATCTCCAGGAAATAGAAATCGCCGCCCGCATCCACCAGGAATTCGACCGTGCCCGCATTGTAGTAGCCGGCGCTGCGCGCTACGCGGATGGCGGCCTCGCCCATGGCTTCCCGCATGCCGGGGCGCGCGGCCACCAGCGGCGACGGGCACTCCTCCATGACCTTCTGATGGCGGCGCTGGATGGAACATTCGCGTTCGCCCAAGTGCACCATGTGGCCGTGGCGGTCGCCCATTAATTGAATTTCGATGTGGCGGGGACGCTCAATCAGCTTCTCGACGTACAGGCTGGGGTTGTTGAATGAGCGCTCGGCTTCGCTGGCGGCGTCGCGGAAGGACGCGTCCAGATCGGCCGCGGAATCCACGCGGCGCATGCCCTTGCCGCCGCCTCCGGCCACCGCTTTCAGCAGCAGCGGATAGCCAAACTGCGCGGCAAAAGCACGGGCTTCCGCGGGGCAGGCGAGCGCTTCGTGAGCGCCGGGCACCACAGGCGCGCCGGCGGCGATGGCCATCTGGCGGGCGGCCGTTTTCGATCCCATGCGGCGAATGGAGTCGGCCGACGGGCCGATGAAGACGATGCCGGCCGCTTCGCAGGCGGCGGCGAAATCCGCATTCTCGCTAAGGAAGCCGTAGCCGGGGTGGATGGCTTCCGCGCCATGCTTACGCGCGGCGTCTAGAATGCGATCGATGCGCAGGTAGCTTTCCGCGGAGGGCGAGGGTCCCACCCATTCGGCCTCGTCGGCCATGCGCACGTGCAGGGAGGCGCGGTCGGCATCGGAGAAGACGGCCACCGAAGCGATTTCCATCTCGCGCAGCGTGCGGATGACGCGCACGGCGATTTCGCCGCGGTTGGCAATCAGGACCTTTCGGAACACTCCGCGATTGTAGCAGGCGGAGGGCGCAAACAAAGGCCCTTGTATAAGCTGCATATATATGGCATAATGCGTGTATGAGTAGCATGAAGAGAACGACGGTATTCCTGCCGGACCCGCTGCACGAGAGCCTGCGGCAGGAGGCATTTCGCAAGCGCGTCAGCATGGCCGAAATCATCCGGATGCGTCTGGAACTGGGCGCGCGCGAGCCGGACAAGCCGCGCGGCGATCCGCTGGCCAAGGCCGAGGGCGCGGTGCGCCACGGCCGGTTGAGCCAGGATATCGATGAAGCCCTCTACGGCGATTGAGCGCCCGCTCCTGTTCGTGGATACGTGGGGCTGGATCGTGCTGGCCGACGCCCGCGATCCGCGCCATGATGAGGTGGTAGCCCTGCGGCGCCAGCACACCGAAAGCGGGATCCTGGTTACCACCGATTACGTGCTGGACGAAACCTTCACTCGTCTCTTCGGCAACAACCCGTTTGCCGAGGCGGAACGCTTCTGTTCGGCGGTCCTGCGCGCGCGCGATACGGGCATGGTGCGCGTGGAACCCATCAGCGCCGAACGTTTCGCGCGGGCCTACCGCATGCGCCTGCGGTATCGCGACAAACCCAAGATCTCATTTACGGATTTGACCAGCTTCGTGGTGATGAGCGAACTGAGCATCCGCGATGTGCTGACCGCGGACGCCCATTTTGCTTCCGTGCAATTGGGTTTTCGCACGGCGCCTTAAACGCCGTTGGCCCCGTGGCGCCGGCACCAAAAACCGCCGGTCCCGTCGGGACCGCTCTGGCGCCAGAACCGGCGCCAGGCGACCTCAGGAGTGCGGTAGCGACGGCATCGAAAGCCTCCTCCAACCGAGCGGAAATGCGGAAAGGCGGCCTAAGAGGCCGCCGCAGGCTGGGAGCCCGCCCCACAACCAGGCGTTCATGCGATTTCGGTGGACCGCCGCGGGCCATGGAGACAGGCACCAGTGCCATCCTCGTCGGCCTGCCTCCGTTGTCGAAAATCGTTGATTCAACGAACATAAGGGCGGGGCCAAGGGCCCCGCGCAGGCCGGGCGCAGGCCGGGGGCCTGCCCCACAATTCGCGCTCTAGGAAATGTATGCGACAGGCACGAGTGCACTGCGCCACGAGGGGTTTCAATATTAATCGCCGTTGCCGGCGATGTTCACCAAGCTGTCGCTCAGCACGGCTTCGGCTTCCTCGGCGGTAAACTCCTCCACCTTCGCCGAAATATTCATGGAGCAAAACTTCGGACCGCACATGGAGCAGAAGTGCGCGTCCTTGAAGCCTTCCTCCGGCAGCGTTTCGTCGTGCATGGAGCGGGCCGTTTCGGGGTCGAGCGACAGCTCGAACTGGCGTTTCCAATCGAAGCGGTAGCGCGCGCGGGACAACTCATCGTCGCGGTCGCGGGCGCCGGGACGGTGGCGCGCGATGTCGGCGGCGTGCGCGGCGATTTTGTAGGCGATGATGCCGGCCTTCACGTCGTCGCGGTTGGGCAGGCCCAGGTGCTCCTTGGGCGTCACGTAGCACAACATCGATGCTCCGTACCAGCCGATCATGGCCGCGCCGATGGCCGAAGTGATATGGTCATAGCCTGGCGCGAAGTCCGTGACCAGCGGCCCCAGCGTGTAGAAGGGCGCCTCGTAGCACATCTCCTTTTCCTTCTCCACCTGCATCTGGATCTGGTCCATGGGGATGTGGCCGGGACCCTCAATCATCACTTGAACGTCGTATTCCCAAGCGCGTTTGGTCAGTTCGCCGAGCGTCTTCAGCTCCGCGAATTGCGCGTCGTCGCTGGCGTCGGCCACCGATCCGGGGCGCAAGCCGTCGCCCAGCGAGAAGCTGACGTCGTACTTCTGGAAGATCTTGCAAATCTCGTCGAAGCATTCGTAAAGCATGTTCTGGCGATGATTCTTCACCATCCACTCGGCCAGGATGGAGCCGCCGCGGCTGACGATGCCGGTGATGCGGCGGGCGGCCAGCGGGATATGCTGCACCAGCACGCCGGCGTGAATGGTCATGTAGTCCACGCCCTGCTGGGCCTGCTCCTCGATCACTTCGAGCATCAGCGAGGCGCTCAGGTCTTCCAGACGGCGCACGCGGGAGAGCGCTTCGTAAATCGGCACGGTGCCGATGGGCACCGGCGATGCGTCGATGATGGCCTGGCGAATGCGCGGGATGTCGCCGCCGGTGGAAAGATCCATCACCGTATCGGCGCCGTACTTCACGGAGTAGCGCAGCTTTTCCAGCTCTTCATCGATATTCGAGGTAACCGCCGAGTTTCCGATGTTGGAGTTGATCTTGCATTTGGAGGCGACGCCGATAGCCATCGGCTCGAGGTTCGCGTGGCGGATGTTGGCGGGAACGATCATGCGGCCGCGCGCGATTTCGGAGCGGACCAGCTCGGGCGAAAGGTTCTCGCGCCGGGCGACGTGCTGCATTTCGCCGGTGACGACGCCCCGGCGCGCATAGTGCATCTGCGTGCGAATTGCGTCGTGCTGGCGTTCGGCGATCCATTCTGTACGCATGGAAATCCTCTGGTTGCTGGGTTATGGGTGTCGGGTCGTGGGTGCCGGGATGTAGCGCCCGGCACCCGCTCGCCTACTTCTTCTTCTTGGGTTTCTTGACTTCCTTCTTACCTTTATCCCTGCTTTTAGCCATACTCGCAATTATACTCGCTAATGGACGCGATGTAACCCCGGTTCGTCGCCGCTCCAGGCGTCCGGGCCGGCGGCATGCAGCAAGACGAACTTCTGCCACTCGCTGGTGGGGGCCGTCAGAACGATCTGCTGGCCTGCGCCCCATTGTGGCGCCTGGCCGGCCTTGGAGGCCACGTCCGCGAACCCGGACTCCTTCAGGCGCAGCAGGTGGACGCGGCATCGCACCCGTATCGCCGTATCGCCCGAACCTCCGACATCGGCGGCCGCCAGGATGCGGTGGAGACGACCAGCACGCACGGCAGCCGGGCCCACTGGGGCTACTGCTGGACTGTTAGTAAGGTCGTTGCGGGCGACGAGACTCCGTTTACGGTGGCGACGATTGGCAAGTCGCCGTTCGGAGCCGAGGTTGGGACTTGGACGGCGATCTGGTAAAGTCCAGCGAAGCCGGGCGAAAGGACAGAACCGTATACGATGGCATCGATGTTTCCGATGCTTACTGTGACTGGGTTGGCGGTCGGATACAGTCCGGAAGGAGGCACTTCCTGGCCGGGCGTGGCGGCGGGGTTGGTGGGGCCGAAACCCGTGCCCCAAAGGATCAGCACGTCGCCCGGGGCGGCTGGTACCGTGGCAACACCTGCGATCGCGCCGTTCTTCGCGGCATAGGTGTAGTCAGTGTAAGTCGCAACCGCGTAGGTATTATCCAAAAGAAAAAAGGCGGGTCCGGCGAGGGCCGCGGTTGCCGAGACTGGCTGACTCGTGCCCATGCTGTTGGTTACGGTCACCTGCACCGGGCCGGCGGCAACGTTGGGCGCGAGTACATTGATCTGGCCAGGACTGACAAACTCGACGTAGGCGGGTTGGCCGCCGATCGATACCGACACACCGTCCAACTGAGTCGGGAACTGGCCGTTGTCGACGGTCCAGATATCGCTGACGGTCGAAAGATTCGAGCCAAAGATCGTGACCCAGGAGTTGGGCACGATTCCTGTCTGAAAACTCGCGCCGCTCACTACGCCGCTCGGCGCGATCGCCGGCAGCGGCGCGGCTGTTTGGATCTTGGCGATGAAGGCGTCGGTATTGCCCTTCACGGCGGTTTGGAACGCGCCGGCGGTGGTGGGGAGACCGGGCGTGGAGGTGTAACCCGCCACGTACAGGTTGGCCGATGCATCGACGGCTACGCCGCTGTTGAATATGCCGCTATTCTGCGCCGGGTTGTAAATGATGGTGGAAAACAGAATGGTGCTGCCAGTGGGATCGAACATGGTCGCGTACGCGCCGCCGAACTCATTCTGGGGTTGCAACGGATTCACGAGGGGATAATAGAGGCCCGTGCCCGCAATGCCACCGACATATACGTTGCCCTGGGCGTCGAGTTGCGGGGGACTGATGGTGTCGGTGACGCTCTGGTCCGGGTTGGTTTCGTTGCCGACAAACGTGGCCCATAAGAGGGTACTTCCGGCGGGATTCAGCTTGGCCAGAAAGCCGCGGTTTAAGCAATCGCTGCCGGATGGGCAGGGAGTAGAGTTCGCGGACCCGGCCGTAGCCGGAAAATCGTAAGAGGCGTTGCCGCTGATATACGCATTGCCGGCCGCGTCGACTGCGATGCCGGAAACGTAGTCCGCATAGGCGTTCTGGGTCGGGTCGGTCCCGCCGAGGTAAGTAGTGTAGAACAACGACGCGCCGGAACTCACCGGATTGAATTTGGCGACGTACCCGCGCGTGGCCGTTGAGAAGCCCGGAGTGCCATTGCCGTAATAAGTCGTTTGAAACGCACCCTCGGTTACCGGCAGTTGATTGCTTCCGGTGGTTCCCGCGAGATAGAAAAATCCGTTCGGATCTACTGCCACCCCGGTGCCATAGGTAGGGTGCCCGTTGCCTGTGGACTGATCGCCGTTGCCGCCGAACAGACTGGAGTACAGCAAGTTGGCGCCAGCGGCATCGAACACGGAGATGAAGGCCGAGCCCTGATTGTTGTTGCTGGTGTTGACGGCGGTGTTAAAAGTGGATCCCGGCAGCACCGCGTTGGGCGTGGTCGGGAAGCAGGCTATTGTATTGCTGGAGCCGCATTGGTCGACCGTATCTCCCGCGATATAGGCCTGGCCCTTCGCGTCGACGGCGATGGAAATCCCGGTTTCATTGCTGTGTCCGAAAAAAGTGGAATACACCAAGCCGCCGGTGGGACTGAACTTGGTCACGAAAGCGCTCTGGGCCCCGGGGCAGTTGCTCAATCCGTTGCTGCCGAGGGTTCCGCAGACGGTCTGGTAGGCTCCCGCGGTAGCCGGGAATTTGGGCGAATTGGTAAATCCGGTGATGTAGGCGTTGCCGGAGCTGTCGACGGCGATGGCGTAGGGTAGGGTCGCCGTGGCGTCTCCGAAGACGCTGCCGCCAATGTAAGTGGAGTAGATCAGCTCGGAGCCCGAGGGGTTCAACTTAGTGACGAAGCCGGTGTTGCCATTCGAAGTATTGGCGGCCTGGATGGCGTTGAGCACCGGAAAATCGGTGGATTGGGTGTAACCGGTTACGTATACATTGCCCGATGAATCGACGGCCACGCCCTGCGTAGGATTGCTGCCATAGGATGTGAAACCAACCTGGTCCATGTTACTGCCACCCAGATAAGTGAGATAGGTCAGCACCGGATCGATGACCAGCGGGAGGGCGTGGTTGTAATCGCCCAACACGAATTGCGCACGGTTTCCGGTGAGGCGGAAGTCGCAGGCGACGGTCTGCCGCTGCCCGGCGATGGTCTGATAGACGGTGGGGCGGCCGAAGGTAAGCGGCGCGCCATCGAGAGTGAGGGACAGGCTGCCATCGGGCGTGAGCTTCGGCTCGGCGCCGGCGAATTCCAGAGCGATGCGCGCGGGATCGGCTCCGGGGGCGACCACGAAGTCGTATTCCAGTTGGCGAGCCGTGTTGTTGGCGGCGCCGTAAAAAACGAGATCGATGCCTGGGTAGACCTGTTGGTAGCGAACCTTGCCGAAGGTGCTGGCGCCGGTGATCCAATTAGCGGGGTCGTTGCCCAGGAAGTAGTTCACCGTGCCCGGGAGTTTGGCGTCGGCGGAGACTTGGGCGGCGGGGTTAGCGCCGGCGAGTCTCATGCTGACCGCGGCGGCAGAGTGGATGCGGAATACGGCGGAGTCCGCTGTCAGGAACAGCGCGTATCCGTCGCCGCGAGCGAGGAACTTGACGCTGGCCTCAGTCTGGCCGTGGTTGGCCTCGAAACTCAGCGGCGGGCCCGCGAGTTCGATGTTGGACGCACCAAGTACCGTGGCAGCGACCGCAAGGAATAAACATAGCGACTGGGCTAGACGCGGGCGACTCATAGGTTCCTCCAAAAGCGCTGGGATCAAACGGTGGCTGCCTCGGCAGAAGGAGAGGCGGCTAAAACTTCCACTCATTGTACCAATACGTGAAAACCTTTAGCTGCCGGCCGTTGGGGACGGGTGCTTAACAGATTTGGGGAACATTGCAGTGGGGCAGACCTCCAGGTCTGTCAGGATGGGCTCGCGGCCCACGAATAGTGATGAAAACCAGGCTGGAGGGCGGGCAATTCTGCCCGCAGCCGGCTTTTTAGCCGGCTCCGGCCGCCTGCAAAGGCGGCTGCGGCCAAGATTGGCCGCCCTCCAATTTCAATGGCTTACGGTGGGTTTTCGACTGTGCGCGTCCGCCACGGACGCTGTCCTAGTCCCGAACCGCGTCAAACGGCGGGTCTGGCGACCCGCTGCAGGCGTGGACGCCTGCCCCACAAGCCGTTTCCCGCCGGACCGAAAGAGCTGGTGGTGGACGTCATTCGACTCACCCCAGTATGGAGGGAGGACATCAGAGGCTCATCACCTCTTTGAATTTCTGCGCTTGCCGCCGGGACATCTCCACTTCAAAGCCGCCTTTCAGCTTGACCAGGAAGCCGCCGTTGGCCCACGGGTCGATGGAATCGATGAATCGCAAATTGAGGATGTGCTTGCGGCTGGCGCGAAAAAAGATCGCCGGATCGAGGCGCTCCTCCAGGTAGTTGAGCGAGCGCAGCACCAGCGGCCGGTTGCCGCCGAAAAAGAGGCGCGCGTAGTTGCCTTCGCTTTCAAGCAGCACGACATCGCCGAGAGTTACGAACCAGCAGCGCTCGCCATCCTTCACGAAGATGCGCTGGCCGGCATCCATCGCCGGTTTGGCTTTGCGCAGCGCCGCCCGCGCCAGCGCGGCATCCAGGCGCTCAGGCGATACGGGCTTCAGCAGATAGTCGAGCGCGTTCACTTCGAAGGCCTTGAGCGCGTACTCGTCGTAAGCCGTGGTGAAGACCACCATGGGGACGCGGTCGAGTTGTTCAAGCAATTCGAAGCCGCTGCGGCCGGGCATTTGGATATCGAGGAAGAGCAGGTCGGGCTGAAGCCGCTCGATTTGCGCCAGGGCCTCGTCGGCATCGCGGGCTTCGCCGACGATCTCGACATCGGGGTGAGCTTCGAGGAGACGGCGCAGTTCGGCGCGGCCGAGGCGCTCGTCGTCCACGATGAGGGCTTTCATGCGGCGCTCAGCGGAATCGAGATCTCGGCCACTACGGAATCGCCGTCATAATTGCGCAAGACCAGCGAAGCGGCATTGCCGTACAACAGGCGCAGCCGTTCGCGGGCGTTGTCGAGGCCCAGGCGGGTGGAACCGGCATCGTCACGCAATTGGCCGCTGTTGCGCACCTGGATCTTGACCGCACGGCTTTCCACTTGCGAGCCGACGCGGATTTCGCCTCCGCCGGGACGGCGCGCGACGCCGTGCTTGATGCCATTTTCCACCAGCGTCTGCAGCAGCATGGGCGGAATGCGGGTTTCGAGCGACTCCGGATCCATAGCCATGTGCACGCGCAAGCGCTCTTCCAGCCGGATCCCTTCCAACTTGAGGTACGCGGTGACCGCCTCCAACTCTGTCTCCAGAGGCACTGTATCGGTGCGGCCGGATTGCAGCGAGTAGCGCAGGATGTTGGATAGCTCGGTAACCATGTCCTGCGCGCGCGCGGGATCTTCCACGATCATGGCGCGCAGCCCGTTCAGGCAGTTGAAGATGAAGTGCGGGTTCACCTGGGAGATCAGGGCGCGTAGCTGGGAGTCCTTGGCCACCACCGCGAGCCGCAACTTTTCGACCTCGGAGGTTTGAAAGTTTTCGAAATAATGCACGCCGAAGTAGATCACCTGCCAAAGGAAGACGGTGATGCTCCAGATGCAGACCACCGGAAGAATCCATGCGTAGCCGGCTTTGCGGAGCGCCGCCATGCCGAAGGCAAAGGGCCAGCCGGCGGTCACCAGAGCGGTGATGACGACGCCGGTTACCACGGCGGCGGCGAACACGCGGGGCAGGGCGCGCAGCGGCGAGAGCTTCAGCCACTGGCGGCGCCGGATGACGCCGCGCAAGGCATTGGTTGCCAGGATGCCGGCCAGCGCGCCCCAGAAGAATATCGCCACTGCCTTCCAGGCGAGGGGCTCATTGATGGTGGTGAATACAATATTGCCCGCGGCCTGGGAGTACCAGCCGAGCACCTGGCAGAGTATGTAGACGTGCGCGCGCTTCATAAAGCGGGAGGCTTCGAGCCTGCCCTATTTGACTCCCAGGAAGTGGTCCACCGCCTGGAAGAAGCCGTCGGGATCGTCCAGCATAACAAAGTGGCGAGCTTTGTCCGAGAGGACGAAGTCATAGCCCTTCAGCTTGGCGTACTGCGTGCGGAAGTTCTGCTCGACCTGTTCGCGCGTGGCGTATTCCTTATAGGCGAGCCAGGTGCCAAGCACCAGCGTGGGTGAATCTATCTTGCCCAGATCGGCGCGCAGATCGGTGGTCATCATCTCGTAAATGGCGTCGCCCATGGCCACGCGGTCGGACTTGCGGCTCCATCCCATGATCATCTCAAAATCAGCGGGGCTGGTGACCATGGCTTTGACGGACATCTCGCTCATCTTTTCGGATTGCTCGGTGGGCGGGCCGCTAAACATCTTGCGCATCTGCTCGGCCTGCGCCTTGGCGGTTTCGGCGGTCGCGCCCGGATTCATGACGGCGGGCAGGAAGGGCAGCGAATCCACGATCACCAGCGGCCCCACCAGATCGGGCTCCTGTTCGGCCAGCCACAGCGCCATGAAGCCGCCCAGGCTATGGCCCACGATCACGGGCTTGTTCATTTTGTTGGTACGGATGTAGGCGGCCAGATCTTTACGGACAGTTTCCAGGAACGGCGCTTCGATACGCGGCTCTCCGGCGAAACCGGCGAGCGTGAGCACGTGGCATTCGTAGCGGTCCTTGTAATGCGCCGCGGTGCTGTCCCAGGTTTTGCCGGAAGAGGCAAAGCCGGGGATGAGAATCATGGGTTTGCCGTGCCCCGTCACGTCTACGTGGAACGACGGCGGTTTCGGGGTTTCGGCGGCTACTGCCTGGCCGGCGATGAGCGCGCCCAAAAAAACTGGAACGATGAAAGAACGTTTGGTCATGTGTTGCTCTCCTTGTGCGGTCGATTTCCATGCAGACTCGATTCTGCACGAATAGGGGAGGGCGGGCAATTCTGCCCGCAGCCGGCTCTGGCCGCCTAAAAGGCGGCTGCGGCCAGGATTGGCCGCCCCCCAATGCTGCTCGGTTAAGACTACTTTACGCCGCGACTTCCACGGGCCGGTGGAGATTGGGGTGAGCGGTCAAACGGGTGGGTGAACGGTCCGCAAACGATAGCGGCTGCCGCGCCACTCGATGGTGTTGCCGCAAGCCGAGGCCAGCAGCACGATCAGCCAGACCCAGGTGGCGAGGGGCACCCACAGCGTGTGCACCCAGGCGTGCCGGTCGAACCAAGGTTTGTATTCGGGCAGCTCCGCCTTGGCCAGTGTGGCGCGGTTGGCGCCCTTGAGCATGCCGGGCGAAAGCTGCGCCAGGAGCACCCACTCCGCGCCGCGGCTGCCGTGAATGGAGGCGGCGATGGCCGCCGCCATGCCCCCGCAATAGAAGATATGGGCGAGCAGAGCGGCCCACCAGAGCCGCGGGCGATAGACGCGCGTGATGGTGAGTTGGCGGCGCGCCCAAGCGAGGAACTCCCGGCCGCCGGTGCGTCCTTCCGAAACGGCCATGGCTCCGGGCGCGAAGACTAGCGCCAAGCCGGCGCGATGGACGGCCTCGCTGAGGGCATAGTCGTCGCTGACGGTGTCCCGCCAGAAGTCGGCAACGCGAATGGCATGAAATGTTTCGCTGCGAATGGCCATCGAGCCGCCCCAGGCGAAGGCGTTCGAGCCAGGCCCGAAGGTCCCGGCGATCACCGCATCCCAGACGCTGCGCAGGAGCGACCAGAAATCTGGCGGCGCGGGCGCGTACCAGCGGTATCCGGTGGAGGCGCCCACCGGCGCATCCGGCTCCGATGCAAGCAGGGGCGCCGCCAGCGCGCGCAGCCAGCCGCGCGAGACGCGCCCGTCGGAATCCGCGAACGCGTACAGCGCCGAGGACTTTCGGGCGAAGCGGGTGGCGGTCCGCAGATTCAGCACCTTTGCGCCGGTGCCCGGCTCCTGCGCGTGTGCCAGCAAGACACGCACACGTGCCGGAAGCACTCCGGCCGGGATATCGGCGGCACGCTGCGCGACCACGATCAATTCATAATCGGGGTAATCTTGCGCGGCCAGCGCGGCCAGATTCTCGCGCAGGCCGGGGTCATCACCCTTCACGGGTACGATGACGGTGGCCGGAGGCAGGGCGTGGTCCATCGCCGGCGTGGGCGTTTCCGCCAGCTTCGCGGCTACGTACGCGGCGCGCTTCCGCTCACCTCGAAGAGAGAGGAAGGCGAGGGCCAGCGCGGGCCCGGCGAAGAACCAAAACCACAGCACACGCTACTTGCGTCCCTTGGCCGCGACTTTGGTCTTGGCCTTGGCCTTGGCTGCGGGCGTGGCCTTGGACTTGGCGGGCTTGGCCTTGGGCTTTGCCTCCGGAACGGGCGGGGCCTCCTCGGGCATGACTTCCTCGGCCGGCTCTTCGGCCAGAAGAGCTTCGGGATCGTCTTCGAGGAATGGCTCGGGCTCGACGGTGCCCGCGGAGCTTCCGGGCGCGACTTTGGCCAGCACTTCGTTGAACAAAGCTTGTTTGCGCGCGTCCACTTTGGGCGGAGGCGGCTGTTCGTGCCGGTAGTCGTGATCGTTGTGGCACGTGCGGCAGCGAACCTTGGCGGGCTCGCCGTTGAGCAAGGATACAACCGCGTGGTTCATGATGCGCTTGCACTTGACGCAATAGTCGTCGATGATGTCGCCTAATCGCGGTTCCCGCATGTGACTCCTCTCAGGTGTGCACGGTCTGCGCGGGTTCGGCGACGATCCAGCTTGCCGATTCGAATCCCACGTACTTGCAAATGCGCAACGCGCCGCTTTCGGTTTCGAGCAAGTCGCCCACGTCCAGCGGGCTCTCGGAGGCGCGCAAACGGCTCCAGGCATCGTACTCGCTATCGGCCTGGACCTCGCCCGAAGGCTCGTAGTCTCTGGCCTTCACGGCGGCCGCGCCAGCCACGTGCGGCGCCCAGCGAAACTGCTGGCGCGGCGCGTCTTTCATCCGGTAGACCCGATACATCGCCATAGAATAGCCTATTTTAAACGAAACGGCCCGAGTTGGCTGAAAAAAGCGCGAATTGCGGACCGCGGATGAGCGCCTCGGCGTCGGCTTGGCCGCGGGCGATCCAGCGGCGCATATTCGCTTCGTTCCAACTGAGGGCGTCGTGGAGCTTGCCGAAGATCCGCTCCGGCCCCAGACGGACCACTTCGACGCCGGTCGCGGGCGGCTCGCGCGGGGCCAGCAACCGCACCATGCGGACAGCCGAGCGCAGGGCATTCAGCGGCATGCTGGGCAGCACGTTGACGGCGATGGCCCGATCGACGCCGAACTGCCGGGCGGCCCACAGCGGCATGACGCTGAGCAGGCCGCCATCGCAATAGAGATGCCCATCGATGCGCACCGGCGGATAGGCCAGCGGCACGGCGCAGGAGGCCAGCACATGCCGCCAGGTGAGATCGGGCGTTTGGACGATTTGGATGCGCAACTGGGGCAGCCGCGTGACGGCGAGGGCGAACGGCACCCGCGGCGTGTAAGTGGAAGTCAGCTCCTGGATCATTTGGCGGAGCGGGGTGGGGTCGAACAGAGCGCGCCAGGGCCGCCAGGAGCGGGGAGCCATCAAGGCCGCGCAACGCGGATCGAGCCAGGTGCGGATCAGCTCGTCGCCCGGGATGTCCGAGGCGATGGCCCAGCCGTTGATGGAGCCCACCGAGCAGCCGATCACGACATCGGGGCGGAAGACAGGTTGGAGGGCTTTCCAGGCACCCGCCTGGTAGGCGCCGAACATGCCTCCGGCGGAGAGGACCAGGGCGGTTTTCACATCTTCTATTCTATGCGGTGGTGGGAGAGAGCGCGCGGGCGCGTGGGACGGCTTGTGGGGCAGGCCCTCGGCCTGCGGCTCGGCCTGCGCGGGGCCCCCTGGCCCCGCCTCCGCTCAGGCGGCCTAAGAGGCCGCCGCAGGCCGAGGGACTGCCCCACTTTGCGCAGAAAATTCGCGCTGTGGGAAAGTATGCGGCATTTTCGGGAGATAATGGCGTCGTGGGAACAGGCGAATTCCGGTTTCGGGCGGCCGATTATAGCGTCGAAGTGGCGAGCATACTGGCGCTGGACGGGGATGGCGAACGGCTGATGCCGCTGGTCATGGAGCGGTGTTCTTCGGAAGCGGCGCGCGAACGGTTGCGGCCGGCTTCGGCGGCCGGGTTATTTGCCGGAGTACGCGCGCCCGAAGCGGCGCTAAGCGGGCTGTACGTCTATTTCTCCTGCTTCGATGAAGCGCACGGCATCGCCCAGAACATCGCGACGGCGGAGGGCAGCTATTGGCACGCCATCGTTCACCGGCAGGAGCCGGACGCGGGCAACGCGGCGTATTGGTTCCGGCAAGTGGGCGCGCATCCGATTTTCCCGGAGTTGGCGCGCGCGGCGGGTCGGGCCGGCCCGTGGGATCCGTTTGCCTTCATCGAGATGTGCGAGCAGGCGCAACGGCTACCGGACTCGGAGATGGCGGGTCGCGCCCGCGCCATCCAGCGCGCCGAGTGGCAGCTTCTTTTCGATTACTGCGCGCGAAACCTTAGCTCGCGCGGGACGTGAGCCCGGCGGGTGCGCTACAGGGCTGCAGCCGGTATCCCAAGCCGAAAACCGTTTCGAGGTGTTGCCGGCTGTAGGATCCCAGCTTCACGCGCAGGCGGCGAAGATGCACATCCATGGTGCGCGTATGAATATCGGGGCCATAGCCCCACACGTGCAACATCAGCATCTCGCGCTGCACAATTGAACCGGCATGGCGCGCCAGGTGGGCCAGGAGCCCGAATTCCAACGGCGTCAGGTGCACCGGCGCGCCGTCCAGGAGAGCTAATTGCCTTTGGAAGTCCACTTCCAGGCGCGCGTCGCGATACCGCTCCGTGCGATTGGGTTCCATTTGAATCAGTTCCATCGGGGGTTTCCTTTGCTATGGCGGTTCGATTGGCGGGGGGTCCCGCTAGCCTTGCTGTTGCCTTAGCCGCCGCACGGCTGCCATCCGCAAAGCCCAACGGATCCGTCGCCGCACGTTCAAGGCCAGTGAGTGTCTGTTACGCATCGTTTTGTAACCTCCAGGGCCATAGTGACGCGATCCGGGCGGTGAGGCAATAGATTCGGAATGTAATCGAAATTCACCGGGCTGTCAGGGACCTGTACAGCTAAGTGATTGCAATACTGGGGGATATTTGATCGTCTGTACCGCGGCCACGGGAGCCGTACGGCAGTTGACAGAGGCTGAAAATCCCTGCGTGGCGATCCGCGCTTGAAACGGATGGCGCCTGAGATTCACTTTTATACTGGGGCCAGGACCATGCTCGTCCGCGGGATGGCTCGAAGCTTCGTATCTAAAGATGGGGAGGTGAAGGATGAATGCGAGAATCTCATGCTATGTAAGAACTACGATCCTGTTTGCACCGTTGCTTTTGAACGGCCGCTTGTTGGGCGGCATGGATCGTTTCGTGGGCGAATGGCGAGCGGCAGGGCATGGGGTTACCAAGGTTCAAATCCGCTCTTCCGGGAATCGGCTTCGGCTGCATGCATTTGCCGCTTGCCGCCCCCAGGACTGCGATTGGGGTGAAGTGGATGCGCCGGCCTATGCACCGAAGGTCTCCGAAAGCGTGCGCGATGCAGCCGACGCCGTTTCGGCGCAGTTCGTAACGAAGTTTTCCCGGACGCTTCTGCTGGCTTACCCTGTAGATGCGGAACAGTTGCGAGTGGAGACCTTCACGGTGTTTACGGATCGGAGCGGCCGTTCGCCGTATCATCAGGTCACGCTCCTGAAGCGGGAAATGCCGGGCACTGGGAGCTCAACCGACCCGAACTTAGCGTTGACGAAGAGCTTATTCAGGCTGCCACAGGACGGCCAGCCTAACAACAACGCCAGCATCGGCGACATGTGTTGTACCGGCCGTACCGCGACTGTGACAGCGTTAAACGGTCAGCCGCTGGGTTACATCTACTTTTTCGCTTGGACGGGACAGGCCTATAATGTGGGCGATACGTCGTTTGCCCCCACGATTAAGATTTTACTTAGTGGGGTGACGGATACCGCCGATTCCGGATCTCGCCTGGAAAAGGCCAGCGTCGAATTCGACGCCTCGGTCGATCGAATTGGAGCCTCCAGGGAGGCTCAAGCTGGAGGGCTGGTTTACAAGGTTACTTTGGCAGAGGTAAAGAGTCAGACCGCTGCTGGGCATTTGATGTTCGACATGAAATCCCCCGTTGTCGAGGTCAGCGTCGCGCAGGCATCTCCCAATCAGCGAAGATGAGCCGTCGTCAGGGAACGACATGCTCGTGCCTTACAAGCCGAAGCAATAAAGCATCCCGCGAGTGCGGATGTAGACGCGCCCATCGGCAATCGCGGGAGTGGCGAAGCATTCGTCGTCCAGTTCGTTGACCGAGAGAATCTCCTGATCCGGCCCGGCCTTCAGAATGGTGACCACGCCGGAGTTGCCGACGAAGAACACCTTTCCGTCGGCAGCCACCGGGGATGCGTAGTACTTATCCACCGCGCCGCGCAGACGGCCGCGTTTGAACGCCTGCCCGTTGGCCGGATCGAGCGTGGTGAGAATGCCGCCATCGTTGATCATGTAGATCACGCCGCGATAAAGCAGCGCGGAGGGGAGCTGCGGCACCGAAACCTGATACTTCCATTTGAGCGCCGTGGCGGTGACGTCGCCCGCGCCACCGGCGCGCAGCGCCAGCAGGCCGTTTTCCGCGGCCATCACCGCGCGGAAAGATTTCCATTCGGCTTCGTCGAGTTTTCCGTCGCGGTTGGAGTCCTCGAACGGAAAGTAAGAGCGCATGGGACCTTCGGGCAGCTCGGCTTGCTGCAAGGCGCCGTCATGGTTGCTATCGTATTTCGCCAGCGCGTCCGCAAACTGGGGAATTTCGATATGCTTACCCGGATCGTTGAAGGGCGTATTGAAGCCGCTGATATAAATCGTGCCGCCATCGAGCACGGGCACCGATTTCATCTCCGAGGCTAGCCCGTTCACCCACCAGACGCTATTGCCGGATGCGAGATCGTAGGCATCCATGCGGAAGGAACCGGGCGCGATGATTTGCATGCCGGCGGCGTTCGGGCCCTGGCCTTCGGGCCGATACACGATCGGGGTGGAATGTCCGCTGAGAGCTTCGGGCCGCGGGGTTTTCCAGACCTGCTCGCCGTCGGCTTGCGAAAACGCAGCGGCGTACGAGTTGTGCTGCTGGTCGCAGATCAAAACGACCTTGTCGCCGGCCAGGATGGGCGATACGCCGATTCCGTAAATATTGTCGAACGGCCCGAGCGGGGTGCGCCAGCGTTCTTTGCCGTCGAAGGTATAGGAGAGCAGCCCGTAATCGGGAAAAAAGACGTAGACGTTGCGGCCGTCCGCGACGGGAGTGGGGGATGCGGGGCT
>Ga0181525_10001085_pt1 | contig 23601 bp, 24 predicted proteins | sample PEATcosm2014_Bin_48_FD_121100 | JGI IMG/M metagenome (GOLD analysis project Ga0181525, IMG submission 121100) | Peatland microbial communities from MTU Mesocosm Facility, Houghton, MI, USA - PEATcosm2014_Bin06_10_metaG | ecosystem: Environmental > Terrestrial > Soil > Wetlands > Peat | place... | reverse complement strand
GAATCCGAAAGCCGCAGCGAGGATGTCCTGGCAGGCCTCGACCAGCTGGCTCCGGTCTGCGACGCCGCCACGCGTGTTATCATCATCGGACGCATGAATGACGTCGCGCTCTATCGCGAGCTGGTGCGGCGCGGGGTTAGCGATTACCTGATCGCGCCGGTCGGCGCGTTGCAGATCGTGCGCGCCGTGTGCGGCTTGTTCTCGGCGCCCGATGCGAAGCCGGTCGGCCGCGTCATGGCCGTGGTCGGGGCCAAGGGCGGCGTCGGCGCTTCGACCATCGCCCACAACATCGCCTTCTCCATCGCCCGCGATCTTATGCTTGACGCCGTCGTGACCGATCTTGACCTCGCCTTCGGTACCGCCGGGCTCGACTTCAACCAGGATCCGCCGCAGGGCATCGCCGAAGCGGTGTTTTCGCCGGACCGCATCGACAATGCTTTCGTCGACCGGCTGTTGTCTAAATGCACCGATCATTTGAGCCTGCTCGCGGCGCCGGCGACGCTCGATCACGTCTACGACTTCGGTGCCGATGCCTTCGAGTCGATTTTCGACTCGCTGCGCGCGACCGTGCCTTGCGTCGTGCTCGATGTGCCGCATCAATGGACCGGCTGGACCAAGCAGACGCTGGTCGGTGCCGACGACATTCTCATTGTCGCCGCCCCCGATCTCGCCAATCTGCGCAACACCAAGAATTTGTACGACTTCCTTAAGGCGGCGCGGCCGAACGATCATCGCCCGCTCTACTGCCTCAATCAGGTCGGCGTGCCGAAACGGCCCGAGATCAAGGCCGCCGATTTCGCCAAGGCGCTCGATGACGAGCCGATCGCGTCAATTCCGTTCGAGCCGCAATTGTTCGGCGCAGCGGCGAACAACGGGCAGATGATCGCGGAGATTTCTTCCGGCCACCGAACCGCCGACGTGATCCGGCAACTGGCGCAGAAGTTGACCGGTCGCGCCGAGACGAAGAAGCAGCGCTCGAGCCTGCTGTCGCCCCTATTCGAAAAACTGATGCAACGGCAATAGTGACCGCAATGTCTGTTGGAGTAGCGTAAGTTGTTTGGCAAGCGCCCAATTTCCGGCGGCGGCGGCGCCGAAGCTGCGGTCGCGGAGCGTCCGGCGGACACGCCGCGTCCGATCGCGCCACCACCCGCCGTTCCGGCTGGCGCCGCGGCGGGCCCCGCCGCTCCTTCGGCAGCATCTGCGAGCGGGCGCACGCCCTTTCCGTCGGCCGGGCTCGGCGCCCCGCTCATTGGCGCGCCGCCGCCGAACCGTCATGCCGCGGCCGGCTCGAATCCTCCACCGCAAATTCCTTCGGCGGTCGATACCCGGCGTTCCGAAGCCTATTACGAAACCAAGGGCACGATATTCGGTGCCTTGATCGAGGCGATCGACCTCGGGCAACTCGCCAAGCTCGACGCCGATTCGGCCCGCGAAGAGATCCGCGACATCGTCAACGAGATCATCGCGATCAAGAACATCGTGATGTCGATCTCGGAGCAGGAGGACCTGCTCGACGATATCTGCAACGACGTGCTTGGCTACGGCCCGCTGGAGCCGCTGTTGGCCCGCGACGAAATCGCCGACATCATGGTGAACGGCTCGGGCACCGTCTACATCGAAGTCGGCGGCAAGATTCAGAAGACCGGCATCCGCTTCCGCGATAATCAGCAGCTTCTCAATATCTGTCAGCGCATCGTCAGTCAGGTCGGTCGACGGGTCGACGAGACCTCGCCAATTTGCGACGCGCGCTTACCGGACGGCTCGCGCGTTAATGCCATCGTGCCGCCGCTGGCGATCGACGGTCCAGCGCTCACCATCCGCAAATTCAGGAAGGACAAGCTGACGCTCGAGCAGCTGGTCCGGTACGGTTCGATATCGCCGGAAGGCGCCGAAATCCTGAAGGTGATCGGCCGTTGCCGCGTCAACGTGCTGATCTCCGGCGGTACCGGCTCCGGCAAGACCACGCTGCTGAACTGCCTGACGCGTTACATCGACAACGACGAACGTATCGTCACTTGCGAAGATGCCGCCGAACTGCAACTGCAACAGCCGCACGTCGTGCGGCTCGAGACGCGGCCTCCCAACCTTGAAGGCGAAGGCCAGATCACCATGCGCGATCTGGTGCGCAACTGCCTGCGCATGCGTCCGGAACGGATCATCGTCGGCGAGGTGCGCGGCCCGGAAGCGTTCGATTTGTTGCAGGCCATGAATACCGGCCACGACGGTTCGATGGGCACGCTGCACGCCAACATGCCGCGTGATGCGCTGTCGCGGCTGGAATCGATGATCACGATGGGCGGTTACGCGCTGCCTTCGCGCACCATCCGCGAAATGATCTGCGGCTCCATCGACGTGATCGTGCAGGCCGCGCGCCTGCGCGACGGCTCGCGCCGCATCACCCACATCACCGAGGTCGTAGGAATGGAAGGTGATGTCATCATCACCCAGGATCTTTTCCTCTACGACATCGTCGGCGAAGACGCCAACGGCAACATTGTCGGCCGGCACAGATCGACCGGCATCGGCCGGCCGAAATTCTGGGAGCGCGCGCGTTATTATGGCGAGCAAGTTCGGCTCGCGGCCGCGCTCGACGCTGCCCAGGCCGCCGAACCGGCCAGGCCCTGATGGCGGGAACCGTTATGCACACATACGGCATTTTCATCATGGTGGTGCTCGCCATCGGCGGCGTCGGCTGGGTCTTCGTCTACCCGCTCCTCTCCGGCGAGCGAAACGCGGAACGGCGCAAGGCCAGTATAGCCGGCGCGACGCCGATTACGACGCGTCCGGTGCGCACCGCTCAACGGTCGCGGCGCGAGCAGGTCGAGGGAACCCTCAAGCAGCTCGAAGCGCGAAGCAAGACGTCGAAACGAGCGCCGCTCTCAGTGCGCATAGCGCGGGCCGGGCTCACATGGTCGACCCGTCGCTTTTACATAACGTCCGGCGCGCTGGGCGCCGTCGTCTTTGCCATCGCGGAGATTGCCGGACTGGGCTTGCTGCCGGCATTTGGTCTCGCCTTCGCCGCCGGCGGCGGGCTTCCGTTTTGGACATTGTCCTTGTTGAAGAAGCGCCGGGAAAACCGCTTCCTCCAGGCTTTTCCCGACGCCGTCGACGTGATCGTTCGCGGCATCAAAGCCGGCTTGCCGCTGCTCGACAGCCTCAAGCTGATCGCCGCCGAAGCCGAAGAACCGGTTCGCAGTGAATTCCGCGCTATCATCGAAACGCAAACGATCGGAATCCCGATCGGCGAGGCTTGTCTCAAGCTCTACGAGCACATGCCGGTGCCCGAGGCGAACTTTTTCGGCATCGTTATTTCCATCCAGCAGCGCGCCGGCGGCAATCTCTCTGAAGCTTTGGGCAACCTTTCGCGGGTTTTGCGCGATCGTAAAAAAATGAAGGCCAAGATCAACGCCATGTCGATGGAGGCGAAGGCCTCAGCGGGTATCATCGGCGCGCTGCCGATCGCGGTGATGACGCTCGTCTGGATCACGAGCCCGCAATACATATCGCTGCTGTGGACGGAGCCGCTCGGGCGCATGATGCTTGCCGCCAGCCTTACCTGGATGTCCGTGGGCATCTTCGTGATGCGCAGAATGATTAACTTCGACTTCTGAGCCGCCCGATGCTTCACATACTCGAACAACTGATTAATCCGCATGTTCTCGCCATGCTGTTTGCCGCGGTTGCCGCGGGCGCGACGGTTCTGACGCTGGCGATGCCGTTGTTGGCGAGGGACACACTGACCACGCGGATGAAAGCCGTGGCTTTCGAACGCGAGAAAATTCGGCAGCGTGAGCGCGAGCGGCTGGCTGCGGGAGCAAGCAAGGTCTCGCTCCGGCAGTCGCCACGCGCGTACATGAAGACCATCGTCGAGAACTTCAATCTCACAAAGTGGGTCGGTCAGGAAGCAGCCCACGCGATGCTCGTTAAAGCCGGCTATCGCGGGCAGGCGCCTTACGTCACCTATTTGTTCTTCCGCATGGTCATGCCGATCGCCATGCTGCTGATCTCGCTGTTTTATGTCTTTGTCGTCATCCAGCTGGATCAGCCACCCTTGATCAAGATCGGAATCTCGATCGGCGCCGCTTACTTCGGCATGATAAGTCCAAACCTGTTCCTCAGAAACAGGATTCAGCGGCGCCAGACCTCGATCAAGCGCGCGTTTCCGGATGCGCTCGATTTGTTGCTGATCTGCATCGAATCCGGCATGTCGGTCGAGGCTGCCTTTCAGAAGGTCAGCGATGAGATCGGCACGCAATCGGTGGAGCTGGCCGAGGAGTTCATGCTGACGACGGCGGAATTGTCGTATTTGCCGGACCGTCGGCAGGCCTACGATAACCTCGCGCGGCGTGTCGGTCTCGAAGGCGTCAAGGCGGTTTGTCTTGCCTTGCAGCAATCGGAACGCTACGGCACGCCGCTCGGCACCACCATGCGGGTGCTGGCGCAGGAGAATCGCGACATGCGCATGTCGGAAGCAGAGAAGAAGGCTGCCGGCCTGCCGCCGAAGCTCACCGTGCCGATGATCCTGTTCTTTCTGCCGGTGCTGTTTATCGTGATTCTCGGCCCGGCCGCGATCAAGGTGATGGCGATCCAATAGGGCGGCTTGCCCGATCAGCTCGCGTTCTCGGCCGCGCGGGTATCGCGCTTTTCGCGCAGATCTTTGCGCCGCGCCAACATCTGCCGCAGATAGGCAACATTGGCCGCGGCTTCGTCCGGCGGCAGATCGGCACGCGCGATGGTTTCCGCTTCGGCGAAACGCCCTTGCAGGCCGATGACGAGCGCCAGGTTCTGCCGCACCCGCGGATCGACCGGACGGTGCGCCGCGGCGCGGCGCAAGGTCGTTTCGGCATCGCGCAGGTTCTTCGCCAGCGCATAGGAAAGCCCGAGATTCGACAGCACCGACGGCTCCTCGGGCACGATCTTTAGCGCCGTGAGGTAATGCCGCTGCGCGTCAGCGTGCCGACCCATCTGATCTAGCACGGCGCCTTGCGCGGAGAGGATGTGCCAATCGGGCTGGTCCGGCGTGTGGGCGCGGTCGAGCACTTCGAGTGCTTGGTCGTAATTTCCGGCCTCGGCCAGGGCGCGGCCGTAGGCGCCGAGCACCGTCTTGTCGTGCGGTTGCTCCATGGAGGCCTTTTCCAGCACGGCGACCGCTTGAGCGCGTTGACCGCCGGCGCGCAGCGCCTGCGCGTAACGAACCGCCACCTGCACGTTGCTCGGATCGGCGCGATATTGCTGACCGAGCGTTTCGACGGCGCGCCGTCCGTCGGGATCGGGCGGATCGACTTCGGCAATCGGCAACGCGCCAGTCGTCTGCGCCGTTTGGGTGGTTTGGCAGCCGGCCGCCGAGGCCGCGACGATAGCGAGCAAGGCTGCCGAAGCGAGCAAGCGTGCAGGGCGAATACTGATCGGACAGGTCAAACGCATCTCGATCGCTGCCAAAGTGGGCACCATGTCACCATAGCGCAGGGCGCGCCGTCGCCGCATGGCCAGCGATAGAACGTTAACCCTAACGAGTTGTTAACGGCGGAAGGGCCGCGTGTTTCGAGGTCATTGCAGGGGGACGGAGCTAGGCCGGCACTTTGCTGACGATGGACGGCGTCTCGATAACGTAACTCGTCGACGTGTCGCCCTTGGGCCGCTCGCCGGCGATCGCATGGCCTTCGACCATGTAATGCACCGCCTCGGCGATGTTGGTGGCGTGGTCGCCGATCCGCTCGATGTTCTTGGCGCAGAACAGGTGATGGATGCACATCGAGATGGTGCCCGGGTCCTCCATCGAATAGGTCAGTAACTCCCGGAAGAGTGACACGTAGAGCGCGTCGACTTCCTTGTCCGCCTGCCAGACTTGCAGCGCTTTCCCCGGATTGCGATCGACGAAGCTGTCGAGAACGGCCGCCAGTTGCGAGACAACGAGCGTCGCCATGTGCTTGAGCCCACGGATCAGCGTGCGCTGCGAATGGTCGCCGCTTACCGCGATGACGCGCTTGCCGATATTCTTGGCCAGATCGCCGACCCGCTCGAGATCGTTAGCAATGCGCAACATCGCCACCAGCGCACGCAGATCGAAGGCCATCGGCTGTCGCAACGCGATTGTGGCGATGGCTTTTTCCTCGATCTGCCGCTGCAGCGCATCGACGGTCGCATCCGCGGCGATCACGCGGCGTGCCAGCGCGACGTCGCGCCGGGTCAGCGCGTCGATCGAGTCGGTGATCTGCTTCTGGGCGAAGCCGCCCATCTGCGCGACCAATTGGGTAAGCTTTATCAGATCGGTATCGAAGACTCTGGCGGTGTGCTCGGAGACGTTCATGTCATTTCCGCGAGGCGCTGGAGACTCTATCGGGTGCGTGCACCGCTGCTACGCCACATGCCCGGAACAAAACTAACCCAACGCCTTGATGATTCTACGATTCATGCGTGACGTTCCGATGACATTTTGCATCCGCCGCTATCAGCATAACTGCGGATTTTACAGAAAGCGCGCGGCCAAAGATGTCATCGTTCGCACATTGAAGCGCCACTAAACTGCCAATGATTCGATGGTCGCGCGATGAAACAGAACGGAAAGTGGAATGATGGCGCCGGCGTTAATCGATGCGATCGGAGCAACCGGAGCGGTTCTGACGACTTTGTGCTGGGTGCCGCAGGCGCTCAAAATCATTCGTGAACGCGAGACGCGCGCCATCTCGCTACCGGGCACGATGCTGTGCGTGCTCGGAGTGCTGCTTTGGCTGGTCTATGGCCTGGCCATCGTCGACGGCCCGCTGATCGGCTCTAGCATCGCCACCTTCGCGATGACGGCGACTATCCTGGTGCTCAAAATCCGTCACGGCTGACGCGAAAACGTCAACCCAGCACGCGCACCGGTTTGCCATCAAGGAAGGCCCGGATGTCGTCCACCATGCCGGCGAAAAACGCTCGGTAGTTCTGTTCCACGACGTAACCGAGATGCGGCGTGATCACGACGTTGTCGAGCTTACGGAACGGGTGCGTGACCGGCAGAGGCTCGATGTCGAACACGTCTAGGCCGGCGCCGGCGATCCGCTTGTCGCGCAACGCGGCGAGCAGTGCCACCTCATCGACGATCGGGCCGCGCGAGGTGTTGATCAGATAAGCGGTCTTCTTCATCAGGCCAATCTCGCGCGCGCCGACGAGACCGCGCGTGCGGTCGGACAGTTGCAGGTGGATGGAAAGAAAATCGGCGCGGCGGAACAGATCGTCGCGGCTGACATATTCGACACCGGCTTCGCTGGATTTTTCCGGCGTGAGGTTCTGGCTCCAAGCGATGACATTCATCTTGAAGGCGCGGCCGATCTCGGCCACACGCGTGCCGAGTTTGCCGAGGCCGAGAAGCGCCAGCGTCAGGCCTTCGAGATCGAGCCCGGTGGTGGTCTGCCAGACGGCGCCCGCCTTGAGCCGCGCATTCTCGTATCCGATGTGGCGGGCGAGTTCGAGCATGAGCCCAGTGGCGACAGCGGCGGTGGCGTTGCCGAATGCGGGGGTGCCGCAGACGACGATGCCGCGCGCCTTGGCGGCGTCGAGATCGATTGAGGCGTTACGCATTCCGGTCGTGATCAGAAGCTTCAGGTTCGGCAGCTTTTCGATCACGGCGCGCGGAAAGGCGGTGCGCTCCCGCATGGCGCAGACAATCGGAAAGTCGGCGAGCGCCGCGATGACCTTATCGGCGTCGCCGAGATTCCGTTGAACACGGTGATCTCGATGTCGTCCTCGACTTTCGACCAGTCGGCGAAAGCGAGCGCGACATTTTGGTAGTCGTCGAGAATGGCGCAGCGCAGCCGCATGTGTCCCACGATGTCATCCCCTGTTGTTGCAAAAAGGGGGTTTACGCGCTCGGAAATGACCGATGAGGGTATTAAGCGTGCACCCCGGCGATTTCGCGCGGAGCCCGGGCCGGGGCGGCAGCATCAACCGCGGCGGCGGTCGCGCGGCCTGCGCGGCTGGCCTGCCATTTGGGGCCAGGTCCACGCATATAGTGCCGCTCCGGCCGATAGGGGTCGAAGGGACCGGTAAAGGTCCGCAACAGCTGACGGACGGTTTTGGTCAGGTTCTGACGCATGACGCGCTCCGAGGCCGTTTTGCCGTGCCGCGTTGCTGGAGAGCCGGCGCGATCACGCGCCTGACCGAAGTAGCGCGGCTTTGCCGCGAAGTTTCAGCGAAAAATCATTAAAAATTGGTACGAAATTGCAAGTAAAGCGGCCTTAGAGCGTCTTTGCCGCAGCGCGTTCGCGATCGCCCTTTATAAAGAGTTTCCGCGATCAGGGACGGCCGGCAGCGGCCGAGGGCACACGGGCGCGCTTGCCCTTGCCTCACGCCATCGCTACATCAGCGCCAGATTTCCCCGACATGAGCGCTTGGCGCTCGCGTTTTGAGCGGATGGCCAACCGTGCCGAAAGCGGGCAGGGCGCCCCAACCTGAAAGCGAAAATGGCGCGTCAGTTCATCTATCACATGAAGGATCTCTCCAAGTCCTATCCCGGCAACCGGAAGGTCCTGGAGAATGTGAATCTGTCGTTTTACCCCGATGCCAAGATCGGCGTGCTGGGCGTCAATGGCTCCGGCAAGTCGACCTTGCTGCGGATCATGGCTGGCCTCGACAAGGAATATAACGGCGAGGCGTGGGCCGCCGAGGGCGCCCGCGTCGGTTATCTGCCCCAGGAACCGCAGCTCGATCCGTCGAAGTCGGTCCGCGACAACGTCATGGAGGGCGTCGCTCCGCAGAAGGCGATACTCGATCGCTACAACGAGCTTGCCGTCAACTATTCGGACGAAACCGCCGACGAGATGACCAAGCTGCAGGACAAGATCGAGGCAGCTGGATTGTGGGACCTCGATTCGAAGGTAGACTTGGCGATGGATGCGCTGCGCTGCCCGGCCGACGGCGCGGACGTGAAGCAATTGTCCGGCGGCGAGAAACGACGTGTCGCGCTCTGCCGGCTCTTGCTGGAGCAGCCGGAGCTATTACTGCTCGACGAGCCGACTAACCACCTCGACGCCGAATCGGTGATGTGGCTCGAAGGCCATTTGCGCAACTATCCGGGCGCCATCCTCATCGTTACCCACGACCGCTACTTCCTCGACAACGTCACCAGCTGGATCCTCGAACTCGACCGCGGCCGCGGGATTCCCTACGAGGGCAATTATTCGGCCTGGCTGGCGCAGAAGCAGAAGCGGCTCGAGCAGGAAGGCCGCGAGGAGGAGGCGCACCGGCGCACGCTCGCCCGCGAGCAGGAATGGATCGCAGCATCGCCGCGCGCGCGGCAAGCCAAATCCAAGGCGCGCTACGAGCGCTACGAGGATTTGCTGAAGAAAGCCGGCGAGAAGCAGACGCAGACAGCGCAGATCGTCATCCCGGTCGCCGAGCGGCTCGGCCAGAACGTGATCGACTTCGATCATCTGCGCAAAGGGTTCGGCAACAACCTGTTGATCGACGATCTGACGTTCAAATTGCCGCCCGGGGGCATCGTTGGCATCATCGGGCCGAACGGCGCCGGCAAGACCACGTTGTTCCGCATGATCACCGGGCCGGAGAAGCCCGACGGGGGCACCATCAAGGTCGGCGAGTCGGTGCATCTCGGCTATGTCGATCAGTCGCGCGATACGCTCGACGGCAAGAAATCGGTGTGGGAGGAGATTTCCGGCGGCCTCGATCTGCTTCAGCTCGGCAAGCGCGAGGTCAATTCGCGAGCTTATTGCTCGGCGTTCAACTTCAAGGGCGCCGATCAGCAAAAGAAGGTCGGACAGCTTTCCGGCGGCGAACGCAATCGCGTGCACCTCGCCAAGATGCTCAAATCGGGCGCCAACGTGCTGTTGCTCGACGAGCCGACCAACGATCTCGACGTCGATACCTTGCGCGCGCTCGAAGAAGCGCTGGAGGATTTCGCCGGCTGCGCGGTAATCATCAGCCATGACCGATGGTTCCTCGACCGCATCGCCACCCACATCCTGGCATTCGAGGGCGAGAGCCACGTCGAATGGTTTGAAGGCAATTTCCAGGATTACGAGCAGGACAAGATGCGCCGACTGGGCACGGACGCGGTCGTCCCGCAGCGTATCAAATACAAAAAGTTTTCGCGTTGATACGGCAGGTGACGTTGGGAGCGCGCTTTCGACCGGGATTTCATTGCGTCCGGCCGTGTTGCCGCTATGATCACGCTTGGTCCCTATGATTCGCGCGGCTTACATTTTCCGCGCTTCATACATATATCCGCGTCCACTAGCTTCGCGGATTGAGTGAATATCCGTTTAAGCACTGACAATAGGGCGAGCGCGCATTCTGCGCGGTCCGACCGACAAAGGAGACCGACGTTGCCGACTAAATCCAGCGAGGCCCGCTCGACCGATGTGCGGGCACGGGCTGAGGCAAGTTTCAGGAAGGAAGAGCGGGCCAAGGACGGCGCCAAGGCGATGATGGAGTATCACGCCAACGGCAAAGCTCTTCGCGAGAAGACCGAGCGATTGAAGGCACTCCGTCTGGCGAAAGAGGCCGCCGACAAAACGGCGAAGCCTGCCGACAAAGCGGCGAAGCCTGCCGACAAAGTGGCGAAATCCGCGGGCAAAGCCGCACCAGCCAAACAATAGGCCTTGAAACGACCACATCTGTGGCCCATATGCATCAAGCAGCCTTCATAGGCTTGCAGCGAGCCGCGTGTACGGACACCGGCATAACGGCTTCCGGCTCGCATTTCCCCTTCCATCGACAGCCCAGAACGCGCGGGATGTCCCCTTTACCCGCATGGCAGGCCCGGCGCTTCGCGCCTGGCGCCGCAAAAGCGCACCTGCTCCTGCGCCAAAGAAAGTTCTCTGTTTGACCTATTTTCACGACTTCAAACTTAATGACGCGATCACGCGTTCTCTCACCGAAGAAAAGTACCTCACTCCTACTCCCATCCAGGCGCAGACAATTCCGATCGTCATGTCGGGCCGCGACGTGATCGGAATTGCCCAAACCGGCACCGGCAAGACCGCCGCATTCGCGCTGCCGATCCTGCATCATCTCGCCGCCAACCCGCGTCCGCCGGAGCGCAAGAGCTGCCGCGTTCTCGTGCTCAGCCCGACCCGCGAATTGTCCGGGCAAATCCTCGACAGCTTCCGCACTTACGGCCGTCACCTGCACATCAGGGCGACGCTGACGATCGGTGGTGTATCGATGGGCGCGCAGGTGCGCGCGCTCCTTAACGGCGTCGACGTGCTGGTCGCCACACCGGGCCGGCTGCTCGATCTCGTTCAGAGCAATGCGCTCCGCCTGGGCGACGTCGAATGTCTCGTTCTCGACGAAGCCGACCGTATGCTCGACATGGGCTTCATCAACGATATCCGCAAAATCGTCGCGAAACTTCCGGCCAAGCGCCAGACGTTGATGTTTTCGGCAACCATGCCGCGCGCCATTGCCGAACTCGCTGCGCATATGCTGCACGATCCGGTCAAGGTGGCGGTGACGCCAGAGGCCGCCACGGCCGATCGGGTCGAGCAGCGCATGATCAGGGTCGATCGCGGCGCCAAGCCTTCGGTGCTGATCGACGTGCTGAAAAGCGAGACCGTCGACCGCGCTTTGATCTTCACGCGCACCAAGCACGGTGCCGACAAGGTCGCGCGCAACCTCGCTCGCGCCGGCATCGCCGCCGAGGCGATCCACGGCAACAAGTCGCAAAACCAGCGCGAGCGGGTGCTTGCCGCCTTCCGCAAAGGCGAGGTCCGTACGCTGGTTGCCACGGATATCGCGGCCCGCGGCATCGACGTCGATGGCATCAGCCACGTGGTGAATTTCGACGTGCCCAATGTGCCGGAGACCTACGTGCATCGCATCGGGCGCACCGCGCGGGCGGGCGCCGAGGGCGTCGCCATCTCGCTGTGCGACGGCGAGGAAATGGCCTTCGTGCGCGATATCGAGAAACTCATCCGCACGTCCATTCCGGTGAGCGACCGCCGCACGCATCCGTCGCGCGCCGAGCAGCCGGCCGCGAACGGCGCAGACGCACGATCCGCGAAGCCCAACCCGCACAAGCGCGGGAAACGGCGGAGGGGTGGCGAGCAGCCGCGACGCGATCGGCATCGCGACCAGGCGGCGCGGCATCATGAGCCAGCGACTCGCCATCATGAGCAGCCGGCGCGGCAGCAAGAACAGGCAGCTGAGTCCGGCGGCGCAATCGCGTCGGTTGCTTTCTTGCAGCGGTCTTCCCAGTCCAGACCAAAGACTGACCGCGGGCCGCGTTGGACAAGTCATTCAAAGGGGTCATGACGTGTCAAAGGAAGAACTTCTGGAATTCGAGGGCCTGGTCCTGGAGATATTGCCGGACGCCCGTTATCGCATTCAGCTCGATAACGGCCATATCCTCGTCGCCTACACCGCCGGAAAAATGAAAAAGAACCGGATCAAGACGTTGGCCGGCGATCGGGTGACGGTGGAAGTTTCGCCCTATGATCTGGAAAAAGGCCGGCTGATTTTTCGGCACAAGGACGAAAGAGCCTCCTCGGTCAGCCGCCCGCCGCAACGCAATCAGTTCCGGAGGCGATAAGTTCGATCGTTCGCGCATAACTTCGATGGTGACGGCGCCGTCGCAACAACTGGAGCGGCCTGATGCGACTTTTCATCTTCAAGTCCGACGTAAGTCCCGACCTGCGGGCGTTCGGCGCCGATCTGGCCGGTGCCGGACTGCCGAGCCAGTTTCGTCCCTGGCACGCCGTCGGTTCGGTGGGGCCCGACAACGACCCGCCGCACAATCTGTCCCGCACCGTCATTGAAACCGCGATCAACGCCTGTGGCTATCAGCTGTGGCGCATGAGCAAAAAGGCCGCCAAATGAACGATCGACGCCATGATGAGCGGCCGAATATTCTTGCGCGGGCGCAGTCGCGAGAGCAGGAATCGCGATGACAGACCTCACCCACAAATTCCGGATCGGACAAAGCGTCGATCTTATACCGTCAACTTTCAGATCCGCGGCGCGCGGTCATTATGAAATTGTAAGCCTGCGGCCGGCCGAGGGGGGCAGCCCGCAATACCGGATCAAGAGCAAAAGCGAGACGCACGAGCGCATCGTCGCCGAAGGCGATCTTATCCTTTCGGCGCATCTGAAATTCGATTAGGGTAGCGGGTGATGTTCAAGATCCTCGAGCTGAAAAGCGCGGACTCCGCTGCTGCGGCGGAGGTCGGCGACAGATATTCAACGCGCGAGCAGGCGCTCGCTGCGGTCAAGAAGCATCTGAGGACGTTCAACGTGTCCGGGCATAATCCGGAAGGTAATTACTGGTGGGCGCGGGATGACTCGGGCCTGCGCAAATGCTGGATTTCCAGCGCCGACTGAACAAAGGTACTTGGCGGCGATGCTGAATTTTCCCAATCAAAGCCGGGTTTTCGATGCGACGCGCCACGCTGTGCGGTTTTGGGGATATGAGCGGGCCATGGAATGGTCGTTCTTCGTCAGCGAAGACGCGCTTCGCCACATGCAGCCCGACATGCCGCGGGATGAAGCGGGCTTACTCAACGCCTTCGATTGCAATCGGCCCTTGATCTACGCGGCCGCGAGCAAAGCGTTCGCCCAGACCCGCAAAGGGTCTTACGAACTCACAGCGACCGATTTCTGAGCGGTTTCGCAATCGGGCGGCGTGCGCGCGGTTAGGAAAATTTCTTGCCGCCGCTCGGGGCCGCATTGCCGCTGAACCGTGACGCGTAAGGCGATGGGGTCGCAGCTTCCTTCTTCTTGTTCTTATCGGCCTTTGGCTTTTTCTTCTCACGGTTGCTGCGCATTTGACCTTTGGCCACGTTGTCCTCGCTCTCGTTAGGGGTGAACGATTGTGTGAAAGAGTTTCAGCTTTCGCCTGCAAGCCGCTTGAAGTCGGCGATCACGGCCTCGATCATTCGCCGCTTTCTCGGATCTTGGGAGGCCAATGATGCGGCAAAGAGGTTAAGAAGGTAACGGGCTTTTTCGGCGGCCTCCTGCCAGCTCGTTGCCGGTGCCGCCATCAGATGCGCTTCCAACTCGTCCTGTCGAAGTCGCAGCTGCTTCTCGTTGGCTTCCACATCGGCCAGAAGCCGGCGCAGGCCGGTAGCCTTCTGAGCGGCCATGCCGCGATGCTGATCGAGCTCAACCGGTTTTTCGGTCATTTCCCCGCCGCGGCGCTCTTGCGCCGGGCCAGCGGATAGTTGGCGCTCTCGTACAAACGATGGATGTCGTCGCTGCCGTATCGCCGCTCGTCCACTTCGAGACAGGCGCCGACGAGAAGTTCCGGTGCGACGTCTTCCACGGCGAAACGAATGGCATGGGCTGCCTGGGCGAAGCGCCGATAACCGATCGGCTGGCGCTTGGGCACGCGCCTGCGGGCGGGAAACAATTCGGCGGCGGCGTTGTAGTCAAATTCGCTCATTTGGTCCGACCCCTCATGCCGTCCGGCAAACGCACACTTCGCAGCTCGGCAACTAGACCTAAAATATATGCCCGAATTGGAGAAATACTAGGTCGGAAGCGGGGCAAAACCGCGCGTCCGGCCGCAGACGATTTCGTGTTTTTTGACGGTAACGCGGCTCACCGATGGGGCGAGGTCTCGCGCGCTTCGCGGCGTTGTCAAATCGCGCTTTAGGATTTTGCCAACAGGCCGTTGAGCACCAATTCGAGGTGGGCGTCGAAATAGGCCCTTAAGTCGAGCGGGTGGCGATCGTCGAACATCATCATCCAGACGTCCACGAGCGCGATCGGGGCGATGAGCACGAGCGGACATTCGGTCACGGCCGAGCGGCGAATCTCGCCGCGATCCATGCCGCGCTCAATGGCCTGCTTGAGCAAATCCACGCACGGACTATGGATTTCCTCGTGATAGCGGTCGGCAAGCTCCGGGAAACGCGGCGCCTCCGCAATCAGCATGCGCACCACTTCGCGCCGGCGGCGGTCTTCGACGATGTTGTGGTAGATGAAACTGAACTGCGCCCGCAAAAGATCGGCGGTCGAGCCCTCGTGGCGTTTGAACATGTCCTGGACCGTGTCGAGCGTCACCTTCATCAGCTCGCGCACCATCGAAATGAACAAGTGTTCCTTGTTGTCGAAATAGACGTAAATGGTGCCCTTGGTGACGCCGGCGCGCTCGGCGATCTGATCGAGCGTTGTCGTCGCGTAACCGTTGCGCGAGAACTCGGCGAAGGCGGCTTCGAGAATCTCCTGGGGACGCTCGGCCTTGCGGCGGCGCCGGGTTTCCGTGTGGGTGTCCAACACGTCGGTCATCGGGCGACCTCCAAGTTCATCCACGGGAAGAAGTCAAGTTATTGACTAACCGGATAGTAAATAACTAATCTGGCTTTGTTAAGGGTGGTGAACAAGTTGCTGATCTGGGTAGGGCAGTTGCAGTTGTGCTTTGGCCGGCTGGCCGATGCGCGTCGAGCCAAGAATCGAGCCAAGTCTTTGGCTCGATTCGGCATTTTCGGGCGGGCCGCCGGGCTTGCATTGTCGCTGCCTTTATTAGCGGCGTGCGCGGTTGGGCCCGATTTCGCCCCGCCGCCAGCCCCGCCGGTTGCCGGCTACACGCCGGACACGCCTCCGGCCACGACTGCCGCCACCGATGTTAACGGCGGGGCGGCGCAAAAATTCGTCATGGGGCGCGATATCCCGGGCGATTGGTGGAAGGTTTTCCATTCCAGGGAGATCGACGCGTTGATTGCCGAAGCGCTCCGCGCCAATCCGAACTTGCAGGCCGCGCAGGCATCGCTCTGGCAAGCCAAGGAAAACCTGTACGCGGCGGGCGGCAAGCTGTTGCCGAGCATCGACGCTACCGGCAACGCGACGCGTCAGGCATTTTCGCCAGCGGAGTTCGGACAGTCCGGTCCTTCGCAGACTTTCAATCTCTACCAGGCCAGCGTGAACGTCTCCTACACGCCCGACGTGTTCGGCGGCCAGCGGCGCATGATCGAGGCGACTGCGGCGCAGGCGGAAAATCAGCGCTTCACGCTCGAAGCGACGTATCTGACGCTGACATCGAACGTGGTAACGGCGGCGGTGCAGGAAGCCTCGCTGCGCGGCCAGATCGAAGCGACGCAGGAGATCATCAAGGCGGAAAGCGATCAGCTCGAAGTGGTGCGGCACCAATTCGAGGCCGGCGCCGCCACCCGCGCCGACGTGCTGACGCAGGACGCGGAGGTAGCGGCAACGGAAGCGACTTTGCCGTCGCTGCAAAAGCAATTGGAGCAGCAGCATCACGTGCTGCTGGCGTTGATCGGCCACTTCCCCAACGAAAAGCGGCGCGAGCATGTGACGCTGGCGTCATTTCATCTTCCCACCCGCCTACCGGTGAGCCTGCCGGCGCAGATCGTCGAGCAGCGGCCGGACGTGCGCGCCGCGCAATCGACGCTGCACCAGGCCAGCGCGCAGATCGGCGTCGCCATAGCCAACAGATTGCCGCAAATCAGTCTCACTGCTTCCTATGGCAGCGCGGCGTTGACGCCGGAGGCGTTGTTCACGCCGGCAACCGCGGTCTGGAGCATTGCCGGCGGCGTTACCCAGCCGATCTTTCACGGTTTCACGCTTATGCATCAGGAGCGCGCGGCGCGGGCCGCCTATGAACAGGCCGACGCGCAATATCGCAACACCGTGCTGACCGCTTTCCAGAACGTCGCCGACGCGCTACGTGCGCTGCAATTCGATGCCGCAACGCTGAAAGCGCAGCAGCGCGCCGTTCGGGCGGCATCGGAAACATTCGACCTGACGCGCGGCCAGTACCGCCTCGGCGCCATCACCTACATCATCCTGCTTAACGCCCAACGCACCTATCAGCAGGCGCTGCTGGCGCTCGTGCAGGCCCAGGCCGCTCGCTATGCCGACACCGCTGCATTGTTCGCGGCTTTGGGCGGCGGCTGGTGGAACCGCACCGACGTGCTGCCTGATCCTTTCAGCCCTGAGCCGCAAATCGTCCAAGCCGCGAGCGATACGCCGCTGCCCAGCAGACCGGAGACCAATCAATGACCAAACGCATGGTGATCATGCTCGCGGCGGTCGCCGTCGTGTTCGGCCTGATCTTCGGATTTCAGGTCTTCAAGGGGATCATGATCAAAAAATTTATTACCGCGTTGAGCAACCCGCCGCAGACCATCTCGGCGGCGAAAGTGAATTACAGCGAATGGCAGCCGCGGATCGAGGCGGTCGGCGCGCTGCGCGCGGTCAAGGGCGCCGAACTGTCGCTCGAGGTTTCCGGCGTCGTCGAGTCGATCTCGTTCAATTCCGGCGACGACGTCGAGGAAGGCGCGGCGCTATTGAAGCTTCGCACCGCCGACGATGTTGCCAGGCTCCATTCACTAGAGGCGATGGCGGAGTTGAGCGACATCACCTACGAACGCGACCAGAAGCAATTCAAGATGCAGGCGGTCAGTCAGGCGACCTTGGATACCGACGCCGCCAATTTGAAGAACGCCCAGGCGCAAGTGTCTCAACAGCAGGCCATCATCGACAAGAAGTTGCTGCGCGCGCCGTTTGCCGGCCATCTCGGTATCCGCGCGGTGGATCTCGGTCAGTATCTCGGCCCCGGGACCGTGATCGTGACGTTGCAGGCGCTCGATCCGATCTTCGTCGATTTCTTCGTGCCGCAGCAATCCGTCAGCCAAGTTCAACTCGGCCAGTCCGTCACGGTCAAGATCGACGCCTTCAAGGACGAGACATTCACGGGCGAGATTTCGGCGATCAATCCCAAGGTCGATACCGGCAGCCGCAATGTGCAGGTTCGCGCGACGCTGAAAAACCCGGACCACAAGCTCTTACCCGGGATGTACGTGACCATCGATATCGCCACCGGCTCGCCGCATAATTACGTCACGCTGCCGCAGACCGCGATCACCTATAATCCCTACGGCGACACTGTCTACGTGGTTATCGACGGCAAGGACAAGGATGCCGACGGCAAGCCGCAGCGGATCGCGCGCCAGACCTTCGTCACTGTCGGCCCGACCCGCGGCGATCAGGTCGCCGTACTCAAGGGCCTCGACGATGGCGACATGGTCGTCACAGCCGGGCAGATCAAATTGCACAATGGCTCGGTCGTGCTGATCGACAACTCGGTGATCCCGACGGCCGACGCGGCGCCGATCCCGGTCGATCGATAGGGCGGGCGCTGCCATGAAATTCACAGATATCTTCATTCGCCGGCCGGTGCTCGCCTCGGTCATCAGCCTCTTGATCCTGGTGCTGGGCGTGCGCGCCTATTACGCGCTGCCGGTGCTGCAATATCCGCGCACAGAGAACGCGGTGGTGACCGTCACCACGACCTATTACGGCGCCGACCCAGACGTGGTCGCGGGCTTCATCACGACGCCGCTGGAGATCGCCATCGCCCAGGCCTACGGCATCGATTACATGACGTCGACGAGCCAAAGCAGCACCTCGACGATCACGATCTATCTGCGGCTCAATTACGACGCCGACAAAGCGCTGACCGAGATCAACACCAAAATCAACTCGGTGCTCAACCAGTTGCCGACCGGCACGCAACAGCCGGTGCTCACGGTCAAGATCGGGCAGACGATCGACGCGATGTATCTCGGCTTTAACAGCGATACGTTGGCGCCGAACCAGATCACCGACTACCTCACGCGCGTGGTGCAGCCGAAGCTGCAGACCATTGCCGGCGTGCAGACAGCCGAGCTGCTCGGACAGAAAGTGTTCGCGCTGCGCGCTTGGCTCGATCCGCAAAAACTCGCGGCTTATGGGCTGACAGCGACCGACGTCAGTCTGGCGCTTGCCGCCAACGATTACATTTCCGGCATCGGCAATACCAAAGGCCAGATGGTGCAGGTCAACCTAACCGCCTCGACCGGCCTGCACACCGCCAACGAGTTTCGCAATCTGGTCATCAAGCAGAGCAACGGCGCCGTGGTGCGTCTGCAGGATGTCGCTAACGTCACGCTCGGCTCCGAGGACTATGAATCCGAAGTTGGGTTCGACGGCAAGCAGGCGGTTTATATCGGCGTCCAGGTCGCGCCCGCCGCCAATCTTCTAGAGGTCGTCAGCGGCGTCCATAAAATCTGGCCGGATATCCAATCGCAATTGCCACGCGGGCTCAACGGCGAGATCGTCTACGATTCCACCGAATTCGTGAATGCCGCGATCTACGAGGTGGTGTTGAGCCTCGTCGAGGCGCTGGTCATCGTCACGCTCGTGGTGTTTTTGTTCCTGGGCTCGGTGCGCTCGTCGCTTATTCCGACCGTTGCCATCCCGCTGTCGCTGGTCGGCACGCTCGTTATTCTTTTGGCGCTCGGCTACTCGATTAACTTGCTCACGCTGCTGGCCCTGGTGCTCGCCATCGGCCTCGTCGTCGACGACGCCATCATCGTGGTGGAAAACGTCAGCCGCCACCTCGAAGACGGCGTGGCGCCGGTTCCCGCCGCGATCGCAGCCGCACGCGAGCTTGGTGGCCCGATCATCGCCATGACCGTGGTGCTTGGCGCGGTTTACGTGCCGATCGGCTTTCAGAGCGGCCTGACCGGCGCGCTGTTTGCCGAATTTGCCTTCGCGCTGGTCGGCGCCGTCACCGTGTCGGGCGTCGTGGCGCTGACGCTGTCGCCGATGTTGTGCTCGCGGCTGTTGAAGGCTCCCGATCCCAACCATCGCGGGTGGGAGGAAAAGTTCACCTATTACATCGACCTTGCCTTCGTCTGGCTGCGCGGCGCCTACGAGCGGCGGCTGCACAACAGCCTGAACTATCTGCCGGTCACCGTGGTCTTTGCCCTCGTCGTGCTCAGCAGCATCTATTTTCTGTTCATCACCGCGCACACCGAGCTCGCGCCGCAGGAGGATCAGGGCGTCATCATCACCCAGTCGATCGCCGCGCCCAATGCGACGCTCAGGCAGCGGCAGCTCTATTCGCACGAGGTGTATAAGACCTTCCTCCAGCACCCGGAGACCGAGCACGTTTTTCAGATCGACGTGCCCGGTCAGTCGCTCTCCGGCATGGTGATGAAGCCGTGGGACAAACGCGCAAAGACCACCAATAATCTCCAGCCTGTGGTGCAGCAGGAGGTGGCCAAGATCCCGGGCGTGCGCGTGGTCGCCTTCCAGCCGCCGCCGCTGCCGGGAAGCATCGGTTTGCCAGTGCAGTTTGTGATCGGTTCGACCGAATCCTTCGAGCGTCTCTACGATATCGCCCAAAAATTCCTGCAACAGGCGCAGCAGAGCGGGAACTTCATCTTTCTCGACTGCGACCTCAAGATCGACAATCCGCAATCCAACGTGATCATCGATCGCGACAAGACCGCCCAGCTCGGCCTGAAAATGAGCGACGTCGGCGGCGCGCTCTCGTCCATGCTCGGCGGCGGCTACGTCAACTATTTCAGCATGAGTGGGCGCTCATACAAGGTGATCCCGCAGGTGCAGCAGCGCTTCCGGCTCAACGCACGGCAGTTGCTCGACTATCACATCCGTACCGCCGACGGCACGCTGGTGCCGCTGTCGACCATCGCCACCGTCGACACCAAGACCGTTCCAGAATCGCTCAACCACTTTCAGCAGCTCAACAGCGCCACCATCCAGGGCGTGGCGATGCCGGGCGTGTCGCAGGGCGACGCGATCGCGTATTTGCAGAAGCTGGCGGCTGAAACCTTGCCGCGCGATTACTCGATCGATTACGGCGGCTTGAGCCGGCAATACGTCCAGGAGACGAGCGGTTTCGTCACCACCTTCGGCTTCGCGCTGATCATCATCTTCCTGGCGCTGGCCGCCCTGTTTGAGAGCTTCCGCGACCCGGTCATCATCCTCGTATCGGTGCCGATGTCGATTGCCGGCGCGCTGATCTTCGTCAGCGTCGGTATCGCCGGCGCGTCGCTGAACATCTACACCGAGGTGGGATTGGTGACGCTGATGGGCCTGATCAGCAAGCACGGTATCCTCATCGTGCAGTTCGCCAACGATTTGCAGGCCGAGGGCAAGTCGAAGCGCGAAGCGATCGAGCTCGCCGCCGGAATCCGGCTCCGTCCGATCCTGATGACGACCGCCGCCATGGTGCTCGGCGTGGCGCCTCTGATCACCGCCGCCGGCGCCGGCGCCGTGTCGCGCTTCCAGATGGGCCTGGTGATCGCCTCGGGGCTATCCATCGGTACGCTGTTCACGCTGTTCGTGGTGCCGGCAGTGTATATGCTGCTGGCGGCCGACCGGTCGAAAAAGGCCGCAGCCGGTCAGGCGAGCCTGTCGCCTCCGCACGCGGCGCCGGCGGAGTAAATCTTCGCAACGATTGGGCTAAGCGGACCTGGCGCAAATGGAAGACTGGAGCGCGCGGCAATATCTGAAGTTCGAGAACGAACGCACCCGGCCGCCGCGCGATCTTCTGGCGCAGGTGCCGTTGCAAAATCCCCGGCTGGTCGTCGACCTCGGCTGCGGGCCGGGCAACTCGACGGAGTTGCTGGTCGCGCGTTTTGCCCAATCCGAAATCGTCGGGCTCGATTCTTCGCCCGACATGCTGCGCAAGGCGCGCGAGCGGCTGCCGCGGTGCAAATTCATCGAAGCCGATATTGCCGACTGGATGCCGGACGCCCAAACCGACCTTTTGTTCGCCAATGCGGCCTTCCAGTGGGTGCCGGATCATCCGCGCGTGCTACGCCGCTTGCTTGAGGCGTTGCCGTCGGGAGGCGTCTTGGCGGTGCAGATGCCGGATAATACGCATGAGCCAGCCAACAGGTTGCAGCGCGAGACCGCCGACAGCGGGCCGTGGGCGAGCGCTTTGCAGGGAGCCGTTCCGCGCGCCGATTTGCTGACGCCTGACGACTATTACGATCTGCTCAAGCCCGCCTGCGCGGCGCTCGACATTTGGCACAGCATCTACAATCACGTTATGGCGACGCCGGCGGCCATCGTCGAATGGTTCAAGGGCTCTTCGCTGCAACCCTATCTGTCGCTGCTCGATGCTCCAGCGCGCGCGCAATTTCTTGCCGCCTACGGAGAGAAAGTCGCCGCCGCCTACAAGCCGCGGGTCGACGGCAAGGTGCTGCTGAGATTTCCGCGTCTGTTCATCGTGGCCGTGCGCTAGATCGCGCCACGGCGCGGTCGCTTGACAGGGTTGGTCAGGTCACTACACTTAACTTTTTGGTAAACTAATTGGAGTGGACGGACATGGCAATCGTTGAGATTTTAGGCCCGGCTCCGTCGACTTATACGCGGGTCGCTCGCATGGTATGCGAGGAAAAGGCCATTCCCTACGACCTCAAGCAATCGCCGCCGCATTCGGCGGATGTCAGCGCGATTCATCCGTTCGGCAAGGTGCCGGTGATGCGTCACGGCGATTTCGAATTATGCGAGTCGAAGGCCATCGCCACCTATCTCGATCTCAGCTTTGCGGGTCCGAAATTGATTCCAACCGAGCCCCGGCATGCCGCGCTCACCGAGCAGTGGGTTTCGCTGGTCAACACCAAAATCGACGGGACACTAATTCGCACCTACTTGGTCAACTACATCTTCCCAAAAACCAGCGACGGTTCGCCTGATCGCAAGGCGATCGAAGCCGTGGTGCCGGCCGTCCAAAAGGAGATCGATCTTCTTGACCGCGCCGTCGCCAAGGGCGGCTTCCTCGCCGGCGACAGCTTCACGTTCGCCGACATCAATTTGATGCCGATCCTGGCCTATATGAAGAATTTTCCGGAATCCGGAGCCGCCATCGCGGCGGCGAAGCCGCTTTCGGCATATTTCGATCGCCTCGCCGCGCGGCCGAGCTTTCAGAACACGGCGCCGCCACCGCGGCCGCAGGCCAAGGCGTCATAGTGGATTGCATTCCGGCGTCTCGACGCTGACATTACGGGGCGATGAGATTCGCTCTGTACTTCCCTTGCGCCGCGCTGCTGTGCGGTCTCTTAAGCGCGCCCGTAGCCTTCGCAGCCGACGCGGCCTTCCAGGGCTGGCTGCAGTCGCTGTGGCTGCAGGCGCATGAACTCGGCGTCTCGCGCGCCACCTTCGACGAAGCGACCCGCGGGCTCGAGCCCGATTTGTCGCTGCCGGAGCTTGTGATCCCGGGACGGCCGGAACACGCCGCGCCAGGTCAGCCGGAATTCGTGCTGACGCCGGCCGATTATCTGAAAGAAACAACGATCGAGAGCCTGGCTGCGCAGGGCCGTAAACTGCTCGATCAGTACAGAGGGCCGCTTGGGGCTATCGACCAGCAATTCGGCGTGCCACCGGCGGTGCTGCTTGCGATCTTTGGCCGCGAGAGCGATTACGGCCGCGCGCGCGATACCCATGACGCCATTCGGGTCCTGGCGACACAGGCCTATTTCGGCAAGCGCAAGGAGAAATTCCGCGAGGAATTGCTGTTGGCGCTGAAAATGCTGCAGGATGGCCTCGTTAAACCCTCCGACATGAAAAGCTCCTGGGCCGGCGCCATGGGGCTGACCCAGTTCCTGCCGTCGGACTTCTACAAATACGCCGTCGATTTCGACGGCGATGGGCGCCGCGACATCTGGAACTCGGTGCCGGATGCGCTCGCCTCGACGGCCAAGCAGCTTGTCGACAAGGGCTGGCAGCGCGATTTGCGCTGGGCCTATGAGGTGCACCCGCCGGCCAATGTCGATTGCACGCTTGGCATTGCCGAAAACACCCGCCCGATCGGCGATTGGTTGAAAGACGGCTTCGTGCCGGCCTACG